>Ga0164305_10001003_pt1 | contig 11372 bp, 10 predicted proteins | sample Whisoiple_237_MG_FD_110215 | JGI IMG/M metagenome (GOLD analysis project Ga0164305, IMG submission 110215) | Soil microbial communities amended with pyrogenic organic matter from upstate New York, USA - Whitman soil sample_237_MG | ecosystem: Environmental > Terrestrial > Soil > Agricultural... | reverse complement strand
CATGCACGCCAGATCGGGGTCCGCGGGTTGCGATTCAAGACCCGCCCGGTTGGCCCGCCGCTGCGCGAGGCGTATCGTGACGGCGGAGGGCTGACCCATGATCCTGACATCCATCATCGCCGCTGCGGCGCTGCAGGCGGCGCCTGCGCCCCAGCTGGCCGGCCAGTGGGACGGCGTCCTCTCCGTCGGCGGCCAGAGCCTGCGCATCGTGCTGCGGGTCGACCCCACGGGGGCCGCCGTCGTCGACAGCCCCGATCAGGGCGCCAGCGGCATTCCGGCGGTCGGGCCGACCGTCGAGGGCGGCGTCGTCCGCTTCTCCGTGCCGGCCGTGCGCGCCGCTTTCGAGGGCGTCCTGGCCGAGGACGGGCGGTCCATCACCGGCGCCCTGACACAGGGACCGGCCTCCATGCCCGTAGTCCTGACCCGCACCGCCGAAACCGCCTCTCTCGCGGGGCCGTCGCGGCCCCAGACGCCGGTCGCGCCCTTCCCCTACCGCAGTGAGGACGTGACCTTCCCCAACGCCTCGGGCGGCATCACCCTGGCAGGGACCCTGACCCTGCCGCCCGGCGAGGGGCCTTTCCCCGCCGCCATTCTGATCACCGGCTCGGGCGCACAGGACCGGGACGAGACCATCCTCAACCACAAGCCCTTCCTCGTATGGGCGGACGCCCTGACACGGCGCGGCGTCGCCGTCCTGCGCTATGACGACCGGGGCGTCGGCGGCTCGGGCGGCGGAACGCCGGACGAAACCTCCGCCGACTTCGCGACCGACGCGGCGGCGGCGCTGGCGTACCTCCGGACCCGGCCCGAGATCGACCCCCGGAGCATCGGCCTGATCGGCCACAGCGAGGGCGGCCTGATCGCCCCGATGGTTGCGCAGAACGGCGGCGAGCCCGCCTGGATCGTCATGTTGGCCGGGCCCTCGGTCAGCGGCGGTGAAATACTGGTCGAACAGCAGCGCCGTCTGGCCACGGCCGCGGGCATGCCGGCCGACCGGGTCGAGAGCGGCACCGCTCACCAGCGCGCCCTGATGGAAGCCGTCGCCCGCAACAAGGATGATCCGGCCGCCGCCGAGCGGGAGACGGTTGCGCTGCTGAGCGCCGCGGGCGTCAGCGAGGCCCAGGCAAAGGAAGCGGTGCGCCCGATCGTGGCGGCTTGGTACCGCTGGTTTGTTAGCCACGATCCTGCGCCGACCCTCGCGGCCTTGCACGTTCCCCTGCTGGCCATCTACGGCGGCAAGGATCTTCAGGTGCCCGCCGACCAGAATGCGCCGGTCCTGGCCCGGGTCCTTCCGGCGGCGGAGATCGTCATCCTGCCGGACCTCAACCACCTGATGCAGACCGCCGGCACGGGCGCTCCCTCCGAATACGGCACGATCGAGGAAACCATCGCGCCCGAGGCCCTCAAGACGGTGGTCGACTGGGTCGCCGCGCGCTCGAACCTTCCGCCGCAATAGGTCCTCAGACCGGGTGCGTCGGGTCCGGCTTGACCGCGGCCGGGGCCGGCTCGGGCGTCGAAGGCACGTCGGGCAGGGGGATGAACTCGACCGAGTCCTCGCTGGGCAGGCTCATGCGTCCGGCCTTCCAGTCGGCCTTGGCCTGATCGATCCGGTCCTGTTTCGAGTGAACGAAATTCCACCAGATGATGCGGGGCCCGACCGGCTCGCCGCCCAGCACCATCACTGTCGAGGGTTTCAGCGCCTTGATGGTCGGCTCGGCCGTCGGTTCCAGAATGATCATCTGGCCCTCGTGGAAGGCCTGGTCGCCAACCTCGATCTCGCCCTTGGCGACATAGAGCGCCCGCTCGGAATAGCCGCCGGCGCCCTTGCCCGGAGGCGGCGCCGTGCGCACGCCCTCGGCCAGCTCCCAGTGGACATAGAACAGCGGCGACGACACCGGCACCGCGGCCTTGGCCCCATAGGCCTCGCCCGCCACCAGACGCGCGAAAAGGCCGCCGTTCTCATAGGCCGGCTGATCCGCCTCGCCGTGGTGCTGGAAGCGCGGATCGGTCTCCTCGGACTCCTCCGGCAGGGCGATCCAGGCCTGCATCCCGTGCATCGGCCCGCCCGTGGCGCGCTTTAGCGGATCGGTGCGCTCGGAGTGGACGATGCCCTTGCCGGCGGTCATCCAGTTGACCTCGCCCGGACGGATGGCCTGGGTCGCGCCGGTGTTGTCCCGGTGCATGATCTCGCCCTCGAACAGATAGGTCAGGGTCGACAGGCCGATGTGCGGATGGGGCCGCACATTGATCGCTTCCGAGCCCGGCGCGAACTCGGCCGGCCCCATCTGATCCAGGAAGATGAAGGGTCCGACCATCCGCCGCGCATGAAACGGCAGCACCCGGCCCACCTCGAACCCGCCCAGATCCTTGCGGCGGGCGTCGATCACCATCTCGATCATGTCGAATCCCTCGGCGCGGCACGCGCCCGAACAGGACTATCCGACGTGCGGGGTCACGATGCCAAGGGGCAGGGCGGTCACATTCTTCACCCCGCGCGTGACGATATGGCTCTCGCAGTCCGAAACGATGCCCAGGCTCAGCAGCTTGTGGCGCAGGAACTGGTCGAAGGCGTGCATGTCCGAGGTGATGATCCGCAGCACATAGTCCTCGCGGCCGGTAATGGTGGCGCACTGCACCACCTCGGGCCAGGCGGCCACGGCGGACTCGAAGGCGTCGAGATTCTCGGTCGACGGCAGGCTCAGCTTGACGATGGCGTAGACCTCGAAATCCAGCCCCAGCTTGGTCGCGTCCAGCAGGGTCACCCGCTTGCGGATGAAGCCCGTGTCCTCCAGCCGCTTGATCCGGCGCCAGCAGGGAGAGGCCGACAGTCCGACCCGATCCGCGACTTCCGCGACCGACAATCCGGCGTCCTGTTGAAGGATATCCAGAATGCGGGCGTCGACGGGATCCAGATCGTCAGCCAAGGCGTTTCTCCTGATCTTGTTATGGCGCAATAAAATACCGCTGATGGGCATAGTGCAAGGTCAAATTCAGGCGAGCCTTGCCTGAAGTGTCGTGCTAAATCCCGCTCAGGAAACGCGGTCGGATCAACCGGACGGCAGGACGGAATGAAGAAGCCCAATAGCCAAGCCTTGTCTTTGCGCGTGCCGGAGCCTTCGGGCCGGCCGGGCGACCCCACGGACTTCAGCCATTTGCTGATGGACCCGGCGGGCGTCGTCGAGCGCCCCGAGGTGTCGACCACGCCCTTCGATATGCGCGATCACGCCTTCCGGCTGATCCGCGTGCTGGACGATGACGGCAAGGCCGTCGGCCCGTGGAACCCCAAGCTGGACGCCGACACGATGCGGCGCGGCCTCAAGGCCATGATCCTGACGCGCGCCTTCGACGACCGGATGCATCGCGCCCACCGTCAGGGCAAGACCAGCTTCTACATGAAGTGCACGGGCGAGGAGGCCATCGCGGTCGCACAGGGCATGATCCTGTCCCGCGAGGACATGGGCTTCCCGACCTATCGCCAGCAGGGCCTGCTGATCGCGCGCGGCTATCCGCTCGCGACCATGATGAACCAGATCTATTCCAACGCCGAGGATCCGATCAAAGGCCGCCAGCTGCCGATCATGTATTCGGCCAGGGACTACGGCTTCTTCACCATCTCGGGGAACCTCGGCACCCAGGTGCCGCAGGCCGTCGGCTGGGCCATGGCCAGCGCCTACAAGGGCGACGACAAGATCGCCATCAGCTGGATCGGCGACGGCGCCACGGCCGAGGGCGATTTCCACAACGCCCTGACCTTCGCATCCGTCTACCGCGCCCCGGTCATCCTCAACATCGTCAACAACCAGTGGGCCATCAGCTCCTTCCAGGGCATCGCCGGCGGGCTTGAGACCACCTTCGCCTCCAAGGCCATCGGCTACGGCCTCCCGGCCCTGCGCGTCGACGGCAACGACTTCCTCGCCGTCTGGGCCGCGACCCAGTGGGCCGAGGAGCGCGCCCGCTCGAATCAGGGCGCGACGGTCATCGAGCTGTTCACCTACCGCGGCGCCCCGCACTCGACCTCGGACGACCCAAGCCGCTATCGCCCGGCCGACGAGCACGACAAATGGCCGCTGGGCGACCCGATCGCCCGCCTGAAGCAGCACCTGATCGCCCTCGGCGAATGGTCCGACGAGCAGCAGACGGCCGCCGAGGCCGACGCCGTCGAACAGGTCCGCGCCGCCGGCAAGGAGTCCGAGGCCATAGGCACCCTGGGCCAGTCGCGCCCGTCCGTGAAGACCATGTTCGAGGAGGTCTATGCGACCGAGGACTGGCGCATCACCGAACAGCGCCGCGAGGTGGGGGTCTGATCATGAGCGAGCAAACCACCTTCACCGACGCGGACCGTAACGACGGCATCGAGCCGGACATGGTCGATCAGAACCATGCCCCGAAGTCGGAGGCGACCGGCAACGGCGTCCAGCCGATGAACATGATCCAAGCCCTGAACTCGGCCATCGACATCAAGATGACCGAGGACCCCAACGTCCTCAGCTTCGGCGAGGACGCGGGCTATTTCGGCGGCGTCTTCCGGGTCACCGACCATCTGCAGAAGAAGCACGGCCTGACCCGCAGCTTCGACGCCCCGATCAGCGAATGCGGCATCGTCGCCGCCGCCATCGGCATGGGCGCCTACGGCCTGCGCCCGGTCGTCGAGATCCAGTTCGCCGACTACATCTATCCGGCCTACGACCAGATCGTCTCGGAAGCCGCCAAGCTGCGTTACCGCTCGGGCGGCCAGTTCACCAGCCCGATCACCGTGCGCAGCCCCTACGGCGGCGGCATCTTCGGCGGCCAGACGCACAGCCAGTCGCCGGAAAGCCTGTTCACCCACATCGCCGGGCTGAAGGTCGTCATTCCGTCCAACCCCTATGACGCCAAGGGCCTGCTGACGGCGGCGATCGAGGACGACGATCCGGTCATCTTTTTCGAGCCCAAACGTCTGTACAACGGCCCCTTCGACGGCTGGCACCAGAAGCCGGTCTCGCCCTGGAAAGCGCAGGAATTGGCCCAGGTCCCGACCGGCAAATACGTCGAGCCGATCGGCAAGGCCCGCATCATGCGCGAGGGCAATGACGTCACCATCCTCTGCTACGGCACCATGGTCTGGGTCTCGCTGGCCGGGGCCGAGCACGCCGGCGTCGACGCCGAGGTCATCGACCTGCGCACCCTCGTGCCGCTGGACATCGAGACCATCGAGGCCTCGGTGAAGAAGACCGGCCGCTGCGTCATCGTCCACGAGGCGCCGAAAACCTCGGGCTTCGGCGGCGAGCTGTCCGCCCTGGTTCAGGAGCGCTGCTTCTATCATCTGGAGGCGCCGATCGCGCGGGTGACCGGCTGGGACACCCCCTATCCGCACGCCTTCGAGTGGGAATATTTCCCGGGACCCGAACGGGTCGCCCTGGCCCTGAAGGCCGTCATGACCGGAGGGCGTTGAGATGGGCCGCTACGTCTTCAAACTGCCCGACGTGGGCGAGGGCACGGCCGAGGCCGAACTGGTCGGCTGGCACGTCAAGGTCGGCGACATGGTCGCCGAGGACCAGATCATCGCCGACATCATGACCGACAAGGCGACCGTCGAACTGACCTCCCCGGTCGCCGGCCGCGTGACCGCCGCCCATGGCGAACCGGGCCAGCAACTGGCTGTCGGCTCGCCGCTGGTCGAGTTCGAGGTTGAGGGCGCGGGGAATGCGTCCGCCGAAGCCGCTCCGGCGCCCGCGAAAGCCGAACCCGCTCCGGCTCCCAAGGCTGAAGCGCCGAAGGCCGAAGCCGCACCTGTCGCGGCCCCGGCCGTTGGCGGCAACTTCGTCTTCAAGCTGCCGGATGTAGGCGAAGGCACCGCCGAGGCCGAACTCGTCGGTTGGCACGTCAAGGTCGGCGACACGGTCGCCGAGGACCAGCTTCTCGCCGAGGTCATGACGGACAAGGCCACGGTTGAACTGACCTCGCCGGTCGCGGGGACCGTAGTCGCCCTGCATGGCGAGCCGGGCCAGCAACTCGCCGTCGGCGGCCCGCTGGTCAGCTTTGACGTCGCGGGCAAAGGCAATGTCGCCGCCCCGTCCGCGCCCGCCAATGCGGCGGAGAATTCGAATACGCCTTCGCCTGTGAAAGCGGAGACTCCGAAGACGGTTTCGAAGACTTCGACTACGGCCCCGGCCAAAGCCGTCGCCGAAGCCTTCACCACCCGCGCCGCCGGCCAGCGCCCGCTGGCCTCGCCCGCCGTGCGCAACCGCGCCCGCGATCTCGGGATCGAGCTCCAATTCGTCCCCGGCTCCGGCCCCGCCGGCCGCATCGAGCATGGCGACCTCGACGGCTACGTCGCCTCGGGCGGCCGTGGATCGTCCGCGTCTGGATCATCGACCGGTTCGTCCTACGCCAAGGCCGAAGGAACGACCGAAACCCGCATCATCGGCCTGCGCCGCAAGATCGCGGAGAAGATGGCCGAGAGCGTCCGCCGCATCCCCCACATCACCTATGTGGAAGAGATCGACGTCACCGCTCTGGAGGAGCTCCGCGCCCACCTGAACGCGACGAAGAAGAAGGACCAGCCCAAGCTGAACGTCCTGCCCTTCATCGCCCGCGCCATCGTCGTGGCCCTGCGCGACCAGCCGACGATCAACTCGCACTATGACGATGAGGCCGGCGTCCTGACGACGCACAACGCCGTCCATCTGGGCATCGCCGCCCAGACGCCGAACGGCCTGATGGTCCCGGTGGTCCGCAACGCCGAGGCCCGCGACCCCTACGACACGGCGCTGGAGATTGCCCGCGTCTCGGGGGCCGCCAAGGACGGTTCGGCGAAACGGGACGAGCTCAGCGGCTCGACCATCACCATCACCTCGCTGGGCACGCTCGGGGGCATCACCCACACCCCGATCATCAACCACCCCGAGGTCGCCATCGTCGGCCCCAACAAGATCCAGGAGCGGGTCGTGGTGAAGGACGGCCAGATGGTCGTGCGCAAGATGATGAACCTCTCGTCCAGCTTCGATCACCGCATCGTCGACGGCCACGATGCGGCGGTCTTCGTGCAGCGGATCAAGGGCCTGCTGGAGCACCCCGCGACGCTGTGGATGAGGTGAAGCGATGAGGGCGTTAGTGGCCGCCGTTGCAACCTGCACCGCTGTGCTCGCGGCAAGCCCGGCGCTCGCCTGCATAGGCTATCCGCCGCCTCATTTTCCGAGCCTCAGGGCCGACGGTGGACCCCCGATCTTCATCGGCGAGGTCCTTAGCGTCCGGCCGAACGCGGACCTTCAGGACAATCCCCGGTTTGAGGTCAAGCAGGCGACAGCAGTCATTGCGGTCCTTGAAGCCGTTCAGGGCGAAATGCCCGCCGAGGTACAGTACACCGCGGCTACGGAGGTGCGTCTGAAACCCGGGCAGCCCGTGATTGATGGCTGGTGCGGTCCTTACATGGACTTGAAGCCTGGGGACCTGATCCTTGGTCTCAAGATGAGCTGGGGCCTGCAAATTCTCAGGCCCGAACAAGTCTCTGAAGACGACTTGATAGGACGAATCGAAAGCTACCGATGACCCAGACCCTCACCACCAAAGTCCTGATCATCGGCGCCGGCACCGGCGGCTATGTCGCCGGCATCCGTTGCGGCCAGCTGGGCCTCGACACCGTGCTCGTCGACGGCGGCGACGGTCTGGGCGGCACCTGCCTGAACGTCGGCTGCATCCCCTCCAAGGCCATCATCCACGCCGCTTCGAAATTCGAGACGGTGTCCAAGGCGGCCGACGGCGGCACGTTGGGCATCACCGCCGCCAAACCCGCCATCGACCTGTCGCAGACGGTCGCGTGGAAGGACGGCATCGTCAAAAAGCTGAACAACGGCGTGGCCGCCCTGCTGAAGAAGTCGAAGGTCAAGGTCATCAAGGGCTGGGCCGAATTCTCGGACGCCAAGACCTGCACGGTGAAGACCGCTGACGGCGACATCGTCATCAGCGCCGAACACGTCATCCTCGCCACGGGCTCCGAGCCGGTCGAACTGCCCTTCCTCAAGTTCGGCGGCGACGTCATCTCCTCGACCGAGGCCCTGTCGCTTCCGGCCGTGCCGAAGAAGCTGGTCGTCGTCGGCGGCGGCTATATCGGGCTTGAGCTGGGCATCGCCTTCCGCAAGCTGGGGGCCGAGGTCGCCATCGTCGAAATGGCCGACCGCCTGCTGCCTCTCTACGACAAGGCCCTGACCGACCCCGTCGCCAAATGGCTGGAGAAGCACGGCGTCGAACTGCATCTCGGCGCCAAGGCCGGGTCGTTCGAAAAGGGTCAGCTCAACATCACGACCAAGGACGGCGCCGCCATCCAGCTCAAGGCCGACAAGGTCCTCGTCACCGTCGGCCGCCGTCCGCGCACCAAGGGCTGGGGTCTGGAAAACATGGGCGTCGCCATGGCGGGCCCCTTCGTCAAGATCGACGACCGCTGCGCCACCTCGATGAAGAATGTCTGGGCCGTCGGCGACCTGACCGGCGAACCCATGCTGGCCCACAAGGGCAGCGCGCAAGGCGAGGTCGTCGCCGAGATCATCGCCGGCCACGACCGCCGCTTCGATCCCGTCACGATCGCCGCCGTCTGCTTCACCGAGCCCGAGATCGTCTCCGCCGGCCTCGGCCCGCTGGATGTCGAGGGCCGCGACGACGTCATCCAGGCCGTCTTCCCGCTGGCCGCCATCGGCCGGGCGCTGGCCATCGAGGCGGGCGAGGACGGCGGCTTCGTCCGCGTTCTGGCGTCGAAGGGTGATCACCGCCTGCTGGGCGTCCAGGCCGTCGGCCAGCACGTCGCCGAAATGTCCAACAGCTTCGCCCAGATGCTGGAGATGGGCGCGGTTCTGGAGGATGTCGCCGGGGTCATCCACGTCCACCCGACGCTGGGCGAGGCCTTCCACGAGGCGTCGCTGCGCGCGCTGGGCCACGCCATCCACATATAACCGGGTTCGACATTGTCCGTGATCGGGGTATTCTCCAGTCATCCACTGGGGAGGGGACAATGAAGGTATCCACACGTGTCGTCGCGCTGATCGCGGCCGCCAGCATGACCGGATGCGCCTCGCACCCGCGCGGGTTCGCGCCCGTCATGTCGGTTGTCCCGACGGATCAGGCCGCGTTCGAAACCGCCTTCAACGTCTGCAGCGCCGAGGTCGCGGCCGGCCGCCGTGAAAGCTTCCGCTCGGGCCGCGGCGGATCGGCGGCGGGCGGCATGGCCATCGGCGGCGCGGCGGCGATCGCCACGGGCGCGTCGGCCGCCTCGGGGGCCGGCATGATGGCCGGCGCCGCCGCAGGGGCGGGTCTGGTCATCGGGCTGGCGGTCTTCGCGCCGCTGGCGGTCGTAGGCGTCTCCTATATCCAGCGCGCCAACAAGGAGCGCGAGATCAAGACGGCCATGACCGCCTGTCTGGCCGAGGAAGGCTATGTCATCGACGACTGGCGCGTTCCCGAAAGGGGCGCGACCGGTCCCGCCTCGCCCACGCGCTCAGCCGCCGTCGCCGAACCGTCACGTTAGCATCGGGTCGACCGTCACAAACCTGTGGTCCAAGCGGCTCGACACCAGCCGTTTGTCCGGAGACTGACGATGACCCGCACCCTTCTCGCCGCCGCCTCGGCGATCGCCCTGCTCGCCGTCGGCGCCTGCGGCAATGACCAGTCCGCCGGAAACCAGACCGCCCGCGCCGGCATCTGGGCCGCGGGCTCCTCGACCGTCTTCCCCTTCGCCACCCGCGTGGCCGAGAATTTCGCCCGCACCTCGGGCGGCGCCGCCCCGCGCGTCGAATCGCTGGGCACCGGCGGCGGCATCCAGGCCTTCTGCCAGGGCGTCGGCCCCAACACCCCTGACATCGCCAACGCCTCGCGCCCGATGAAGGCCTCCGAGTTCGAGCTGTGCCGCACCAACGGCGTCACCGACATCGTCGAGATCAAGATCGGCTTCGACGGCATCGTCATCGCCACGGCCCGCACGGGCGCCAGCTTCAACTTCCGCCTCCAGGACCTCTACACCGGCCTGGCCAAGGAAGTGCCCGGCGCCGGCGGCGCCTTTGTCGCCAATCCGGCCACGACCTGGAACCAGGTCAATCCGGCCCTGCCGAACCAGCGCATCCAGGTCTATGGCCCGCCGCCCACCTCGGGCACCCGCGACGCCTTCCTGGAGCTGGGCATGGCCCCGGGCGCCAAGCTGATCCCGGCCCTGGCCGCCATCACCGACAAGGACCGGTTCGAGACGCTGGCCCACACCCTGCGCGAGGACAACGTCTGGGTGGACTCGGGCGAGAACGACAACGCCATCGTCCAGACGCTCAGCCGCACCCCCGGCTCGCTGGGCGTGTTCGGCTTCTCCTTCCTCGAACAGAACCTGGATACGGTGAAGCCCGAGACCATCGACGGCGTCGCCCCCACAGCCGCGACCATCGCCGACGGCTCCTATCCGCTGGCCCGCAGCCTCTACATCTACGTCAAGAAGCAGCACGTCGGCGTGACGCCGGGCCTCGAGCAGTTCGTGACCGAATTCCTGTCCGAGGCCGCTGCCGGCCGCGGCGGTTATCTGCAGGACCGCGGGTTGGTGCCGCTGCCGGAAGACCAGCTGGCGGCCCAGCGCGCCATCGCCTCGGCCATGACGCCGATGACGGCGCCCGCCAGGTAGACCTTGGCCCCGCCTCCCTGTCGGCGAGACCGATGGGGAGGCGACGGCGCTAGGCGGCCACCTTGCGCCTCAGCCGAGCGATCCGGCGCAGACGGCGCCAGAACCGGCCGCGTTCCGGCTCGGGATAGGGCTGCAGGTTCTCGACGAACTCCTCGGCCGAAGCCCGCCAGCTGAACTTCTCGGCATAGGCGCGCACGGCGGCGCGGTCGCACTCCAGCGCCTTCAGACAGGCCGTCCGCAGATCCTCGTCGATGGCGCCGGCGTTGGACCCCGGAATGATGTCGATGGGCCCGTGCGCCGGATAGGCGGCGACCGGCGTCCCCGTGGCCATGGCCTCCAGGATCACCAGGCCGAAGGTGTCGGTCCAGCTGGGGAAGACGAAAACGTCGGCGTCCCGGAAACACCGGGCCAGCTCCTCGCCGAAGCGGGCGCCGAGGAATTTCGCGTCCGGGTATTTCACTTCCAGCTCGGCCCGCGCCGGTCCGTCGCCGACGACGATCTTCGTCCCCGGCAGGTCCGTCTCGAGGAAGGCCTCGATGTTCTTCTCGACGGCCACCCGGCCGACGTTGAGGAAGAAGGGCCGGGGCCAATCCTTCCCGCCCAGCTCTTCATAGATGCGCGGCAGGTCGGGGTTGAACTGTTCGGTGTCGACGCCGCGCGTCCAGGGCGAGACGTTGCGGAATCCGTGCGCCACCAGTTCGTCGCGCAGCGTCGGCGTGGCCACCATCAGCCGGCCCGACGGCTTGTG
>Ga0164305_10001002_pt1 | contig 11372 bp, 11 predicted proteins | sample Whisoiple_237_MG_FD_110215 | JGI IMG/M metagenome (GOLD analysis project Ga0164305, IMG submission 110215) | Soil microbial communities amended with pyrogenic organic matter from upstate New York, USA - Whitman soil sample_237_MG | ecosystem: Environmental > Terrestrial > Soil > Agricultural... | reverse complement strand
CGCCGGCCTGCTGGACAGCTTCGTCGAGCCGTCGGTCAGCGGTCCGCCGCGCCGCTACTACCGTGCCACCCCCGCCGGCCGCGACGCCCTTGTCGACTGGACCGCCGCCTGGCGTGCCACCCGCGATTCCCTCGATGCCGTGCTCAAGGAAGCCACCGCATGAACGCCATGCATGACCTGCCCACCACCATCCCCGCCTACCTGGAACGCCTGCGCCGCGCGCTGGACGGCTGCGACCCGGCGCTGGCGCAGGACGCCCTGTACGACGCCGAGGACTACCTTCGCTCGGAACTCGCCGCCAACCCCGGCAAGTCCGAAGCCGAGGTGATTTCCTCGGTCGCCGGCAGCTACGGCGCACCCGACGAAGTGGCGGACATCTACCGGGTCACCGAGGTGCGCGTGCAGACGGCGTTGCGCGCGCCGCCGCCGCCGCCTCGCGAGTCGGCGCTCGGCCAGTTCTTCGGCGTGCTGGTGGACCCGCATACCTACGGATCGCTCTTCTACATGCTGTTGGCACTGGCCACCGGCACGTTCTACTTCACCTGGGTGGTGACCGGCCTGTCGCTGTCGTTCGGACTGGCGATCCTGATCATCGGCATCCCGTTCTTCATCCTCTTCATCGGCGTAACGCGGATCCTCGCGCTGGTCGAGGGTCGCCTGGTCGAGGTCATGCTCGGCGAGCGCATGCCGCGCCGGCCGCTGTACAGCGACAGGAGCCTGCCGGTGCTGCAGCGGATCGGGGCGATGTTCACAGACCCGCGCACCTGGGGCACGATGCTGTACTTCGTGGCGATGCTGCCGCTGGGCATCGCGTATTTCACCGTGGTGGTGACGATGATGAGCGTGGGCCTGGCGCTGATCGCGGCGCCGATCGCGCAGGCGCTCGGCTATGGCGCGCACATCCACCTCGACCACGCCGGCTGGTTCGATCCGACCTCGCCGTGGGCCTGGCCGTTGCTGGTGCTGGCGGGCCTGCTGCTGGTGTTCGCCACCTTGCACCTGGCGCGGCTGATCGGGCGCATGCACGGCAAGCTGGCCAAGCACCTGCTGGTGCACGGCACGGTGGCCTGAACCACGGCGCCGCGGGAAAGAAAATTGCCCGCGTCAGCGGGGTGAGTGGAGAGTTCGAGCGGCGATGCCGCGATCCCACGAACGCCAGCCGGCACGCAAGCCGGCTGGCCGAGTGCATCAGGTCGGGATCAGCGCTTCCGGGATGCCGACTTCGTGGCGCGCTTCTTCGCGGCAGGCTTGGGTGCGACAAGCTTCTTCGCGGCCACCACCTTCTTGGTCGCGACCGCCTTCTTCGCCGCGACGACCTTCTTCGGCGTGGTCGCTTTCTTCACGACGGGCTTGGGCGCAGCGGCCGCCTTGAGGGCGAACAGCGCTTGCTGCACGGGTGCATCGGCCGGCTTGCCCGCGTGCTCGGCGATGAAGGCGCGCACCTGCGGATACACCTGGGTGCGCCAGCGCCGTCCACTGAAGATGCCGTAGTGGCCGGCGCCTTCCACGGTCAGGTGCCTGCGGTCGGCTTCGGGGATGCCGGTGCAAAGCTTGTGCGCGGCGCGGGTCTGGCCTTGGCCGGAAATGTCGTCGAGTTCGCCCTCGATGGTCAGCAGCGCGCAATCGCGGATCTTCGACGGATCCACGCGCTCGCCGGCCACGTTCCACAGGCCGCGTGGCAGCAGGTGTTCCTGGAAGACGGTGCGGATGGTGTCGAGGTAGTACTCGGCCGGCATGTCCAGCACCGCGTTGTACTCGTCGTAGAACTTGCGATGCGATGCGGCGGAACTGAGGTCGCCCTTCAGCAGGTCCTGGTAGAAATCCCAGTGCGAGGTCTGGTGGCGCTCCGGGTTCATCGCCACGAAGCCCATGTGCTGCAGGAAGCCCGGATACACGCGGCGGCCGTGGCCGGGATAGTTGGTCGGCACGTTGTGGATGACGTTGTTCTCGAACCACGACAGCGGCTGGCGGGTGGCGAGGTTGTTGACCGAGGTCGGCGATTCGCGGGTGTCGATCGGCCCGCCCATCATCACCATCGACTTCGGCAGCGGCTCGTCGTGCGCCGCCATCAGCGAGATCGCCGCCAACACGGGCACGGTCGGCTGGCAGACGCTGACCACGTGCAGGTTGTCGGTGCCGATGTGACGGATGAACTCCTGCACGTAGGCGATGTAGTCGTCGAGGTGGAACGGACCCTGTTCGGCCGCGACCATGCGCGCATCGGTCCAGTCGGTGATGTAGACCTTGTGGTCGACGAGCAGGGTTTGCACGGTGTCGCGCAGCAGGGTCGCGTGGTGGCCGGACAGCGGCGCCACCACCAGCACGCTGGGATCGTCCTTGAGGTCGCGCAGGCTTTCCTCATTGTCGGTGAAGCGCTTGAAGCGCAGCAGCCGGCAGAACGGCTTCTCCAACGCCACGCGCTCCGCGACCGGGCAGGCGACGCCATCGATCTCGATGCTGTGGATGCCGAACTCGGGCTTCTCGTAATCCTTGCCGAGCCGATACAGCAGCTCGAAGGCGGCGGCGGTGCGCTGCGCGCCGGGGATCGAGGTCAGCCAGCTGTCGTTGGCCGAATACATCTTGGCGCCGGCATCGGCGAAGTACGTGTAAGGCGCAAGCCCGGCACGCCAGAATTCGTGCAGCTGGTAAAGCATCATGCGACGGCCAACCCCTGTGGATATGCGATGCGGCACTGCAGCATAGCGCATCGCCCAAGGGCGGCCGTGACCGCGGTCGCGCTTCGGCTCAGCCAGGCAATTCCAGCGCCGACGCGGCGTCTACCCGTGCAGGCGACAGCCAGCAATGCGAGCCCAGCGGGTGCAGCCCGAGCGCGCGCAGACGGGTCCTGTAGAACGCCGCCGGCCGCGACTTGAATTCGTGGTCGTCCCCCACCGCTTCGTCCTCGCGGGCGAAGGCTTCGATGAAGGCCACGCCGCCGCACAGTTCGGCCAGGGCGGGCAGGCCCCGTTCCAGCTCGCGCGTGGGCAGGTAGTGCAGCAGGTCGCTGCAGACCAGCAGGTCGGCGGGCGGGCAGGGCCGCAGGAACTCGAAGTCCGCGAAGCGCGCCAGGTGCAGGTTGCGGCGTGGGCCGTGGCGGGCGATCGCATATTCGCTGGCATCGAAGCCGAGGTAGGCCAGCTTCGGCCGCAACTTCAGTAAAGGCGCGCGCCATGCGCCCTCGCCGCAGCCGATGTCGATGACGCTGCGGATCGGCCGCTCCAGGTGGTATTCGGCGGTGGCGACGGCCAGGGCCACCTTGCGCGCCAGCCGCGCGGCGCCGCCGATCTCGCCATTGCGATACCAGCGGTCGAAGTAGGCGCGGTCGTAGGTCTTGGTCATCGTGGCATCCTAAAGGCATCGACGCTGGCGAGAGAACATCGATGGCCTACCTGCTGACCAAGACCGCGCACGTGGTGTTCGTGATCGCCTGGATGGCCACGGTGTTCTACCTGCCGCGGATCCTGGTCAACATCGCCGAGGCGGGGGATGAACCCGCAGTGCGCGCGCGGTTGGTATTGATGGGCCGCCGGCTTTACGGCTTCGGCCACACCATGTTCGGGATTGCGGTAGTGCTGGGCACGATCCTGTGGCTGCACTTCGGCATCGGCGGTGCCTGGCTGCACGCCAAGCTGACCCTGGTCGCGGCGCTGTTGGCGTATTACATCCTCGCCGGGCGCTGGCTGAAAGGGGTCGATGCCGGCAAGTCGTTGCCATCGCCGACGGCCTTGCGCTGGTTCAACGAGGCGCCCGTCGTGGTCCTGTTCGCGATCGTCTACCTGGTGCTGGCGAAGCCGTTCTGAACGAGCGTCGCGACGGTCGCCGCACCGGCATGTCGCGCGACCCTCAGTCGGCACATCCTGTGCCGATTCGGGTCGCAGGCCATCCTTGGCCTGCTCGCATCGACATGCCGATACGCCGGCCGCCGCTGATCGAATTCAGCGCGGCTTGAACGCCCCGACCGCCGGCAATTCCACCGGCACGCCGTTCGCGTCGCACAAGCCCTTGGCGCAGAGCGCTTCGCGCAGCCGTGGCGTGGCTTGCGCGGCGAAATGGAAGATCGCGTTCTGCTCCACGCTGCCACGGATCGCGCCGCTGCCGGGGCCGCTTGCCCAGATGCCGACATCATCGCCGCCGTGGCTTTCGTTCTGCAGCGGCACGGTCGATTCCTGCATGTAGTCGGGGTCTTCGGTGTCGACGTTGCGCAGGTCGGGACGCCCTTGCGCGGGTTCGTACTCCTTGCCCATGTGCGGGTAGCGCTTGGGGCCGGCGGCCTGCGAACTGCTGGCGCCGGTGTAGCCGGGTCCGTTCGCGTAGGTGAGCGTGGTGTAGGGCAGGCCGAGCCCGTCGTTGACCAGTCCGCCATCGTCGTCCTCGCCGCTGCCGCCGCGCACCTTGCCGAGGATCGGGTTGCCGCGCTTCGGATAGCCGACGAAATTCAGCACATGCGAGTGATCCGCGGTGACGATCACCAGGGTGTCGTCGGCGGATGTCGCTTCAGTGGCGGCGCGGACCGCGTCGCTCATCGCCACCGTGTCGCTCAGCGCGCGATAGGCATTGCCGTAGTGGTTGGCGTGGTCGATGCGGCCGCCCTCGACCAGCAACACGTAGCCCTGCGGGTTGCGCGCCAGCCGCGCGATCGCGGCACGGGTCATCTCCGCCAGCGAGGGCTCGCCGGCCGCGTCCTTCGGGCGGTCGTGCTCGAACTGCATGTGGTCCGGCTGGAACAGCGCGAGCAGCGGCCTGTCGAGTGGCGCGGCATCGAGCTGGGCCTTGTTCCAGGCGTAGACGCCACCCGCGTGATGCCGTTTCCACTCGGCGACGAGGTCGCGACCGTCGAGGCGCTCGCCGACCTTGTCGTCCTCTTCGGGATCGCGCTGGGTGACCGGCATGAAGTTCTTGCGACCGCCGCCCATCAGCACGTCGAAGCCGCGCCCGAACGGGGTCTCGACCAGTTGCCGGGCGATGTCGATGCAGCCCTGCGCGCGCGCATCGGCGGGCAGGTCGGCATCGTTCTCCCAGTTGCGTTCGGCCGAGTGGGTGAAGGTGGCGCCAGGCGTCGCATGGGTGACCCGTGCAGTGGTCACCACGCCGGTCGCCATGCCGCTGCTGGACGCCAGCTCCCACAGGGTCAGCGCTGGCGCCGCCCGCGCACCCGCGCAGTCCTTGCGCTGTGCGGACTGGCCGATGCTGAGCACGCCGGCGCGGGTCTTGATCCCGGTGGCGATCGCGCTCATCGTGCCGGCCGAGTCCGGGGTCTGCGAATCGATGTTGTAGGTCTTGCTCAATCCGGTGGCCGGGAAGGTCTCCCAGGCCAGCCGGTTCTCTTCGCCACTGCCGCCCTTGCGCTGGCCTTCGAAGATGCGCGCCGCAGCTACCGTGGTGAGGCTCATGCCATCGCCAAGGAAGATGATCACGTTCTTCGCGCGGCCGCCCATCGCACCGCGCGCGGCGGCTTGCGCGGCGCCATCGCGGAACCACCATGCGGCGGTCTCGCCGGCAGGGTGCGCAATCACCGGCACCGGCACGTCGATGCTGCCGGTGTGCGTCGTCGGCGGTGCTGCCGGGGTGGAGCGGGAGGGGGCGCCCGCGCAGGCGGTGAGGGCGAGGGCGCAGGCGAACGGAAGCAGGCGATGGCGTCGGGGGAAAGGCGTCATCGGCCGATTATGAACGTTCTTCATGTCGGTCGTCCTTCAGTGTTGCAGCCCGGGCACTGACGCGGCCACGAGGGCTCGGGTATCGTCGGCGCCTGCATCGACGGATGACCCGCATGTTCGACTGGTGGTTCCGCATCAAGTTCTGGAAGCGCGTGGTCGGCGGCTTCGTGCTCGGCGCACTGGCCGGCTGGCTGTTCGGGCCGGACGCAGAGACCTGGTTCGGGCCGCTCGGTGACCTCTACGTCACCCTGATCAAGATGATCGCGGTGCCCCTGGTGTTTTTCGCGGTGATCAACGCGGTCGCCTCGTTGAGCGGGCAGAAGTCGATCGCCGCGCTGGCCGGGCGCACCTTCCTGTGGTTCGCCATCACCGCGGTACTGGCCGTAGGCGTGGGCCTCGCCTTCGGCTGGATCCTCAAGCCGGGCATGGGCGTCGGCGTGTTGCAGGTGGCCGCCGACTACAAGGAAAAGCAGGTTCCCGGCGTGCTCGACATGCTGCTCAACCTGGTGCCGGCCAACCCGTTCCAGGCGCTGTCCGGCGCGTCCACGTCGAAGACCGCCGATGGCATGACCGTGCTGGTGCCGCGCAACGGCACCGTGCTGCAGGTGATCTTCTTCGCGGGCGTGGTCGGCTTCGCGATGGTGAAGCTGGGCGAGCGCGTCGCCGGCATGCGCAAGCTGGTCGGCGAGGCCAGCGAGATCATGATCCAGGTCACCCGCTTCGTGCTGGAGTTCACCCCGATCGGTACGTTCGGTTTGATCGCGGCACTGGTGGGTGGCTACGGCTTCGACCAGCTGCGGCCGCTGCTGATGTTCGTGGTCGCGCTGTATGCGGCGTGCCTGTTCCATTTGGTCGTCGTCTACGGCGGGCTGCTGCTGGCGCATGGACTCAACCCGCTGAAGTTCTTCCGCGGCGCGGCGCCCGGCATGCAGGTTGCCTTCGTGGCGTCGAGCAGCTTCGCGGCGTTGCCGGTGTCGCTGCGCAGCGCCACCCACAACCTCGGCGTGGACAAGGACTACGCCGCGTTCGCGGTACCGCTGGGCGCGACCATCAAGATGGATGGCTGCGGCGCGATCTACCCGGCGCTGGCCGCCGTGTTCATCTCGCAATACGCCGGCATCGAACTGTCGTGGTCGCAGTACGTGATCATCGCGCTGGCATCGGTGCTGGGTAGTTTCGGCACCGCCGGCGTGCCCGGCACCGCAGTGATCATGGCGACGGTGGTGCTGTCCGCCGCCAATTTGCCGCTGGCAGCCATCGGCTACCTGTATGCCATCGATCGCATCCTCGACATGATGCGGACGATGACCAATGTCACCGGGCAGATCCTCGTGCCAGTGCTGGTGGCCAAGGAAACCGGCCTGCTCGATCGCGACATCTACGAGGCCGCCTCCACCAATGTGGGCCTGGACGACGCCGAGCCAGTCGACGCGCGGCGATGAGCGACGCGGGCACCATCGAACTGATCGAGCGCTTCCCGGACGTCGCCGACTACCGTCGCCTGCGCGAGGCGACCGGGTTGTCTGCGAAATCGGAGGCAGCCGCGTTGCGCGGCCTCGCCAACACGAGCTACGGCGTCAGCCTGCTGCGCGATGGCGAGGTCGTCGGCATGGGCCGGATCGTCGGTGACGGCGGTTGCTTCCATTTCGTGGTCGACATTGCGGTCGATCCCGCGCTGCAAGGCCGCGGCCTGGGCAAGCGGATCATGGATGCGCTGGATGCCTGGCTGCGCGCGAATGCCGAGCCCAGCGCGCACGTCTCGCTGTTCGCCGATGGCGATGCGAAGCATCTTTATGCGCGCTATGGCTTTGCCCAATCCGACAAATCGGTGGGGATGTTCTACCGGGTTTGACGGTTCAGGGGCTGGATCGCGCGTTCGATGCGATCCATGCGCCCGCAAGCGCAGCGTAGGATGGCCGCTCCCAGCGGAGAGCCCGATGAGCGGACAGCAGCGGCAGTTGGTCATGCGTTTCCTCGCCGAGCCCACCGACGTGAACTACGGCGGCAAGGTCCACGGCGGCCAGGTCATGAAGTGGATCGACCAGGCCGGTTACGCGGCGGCGGTGGGCTGGAGCGGCAAGTACAGCGTGACCGTCGCGGTCGGCGGGATCCGCTTCGTGGCGCCGATCCGGATCAGCGACCTGGTCACGGTGGAGACGACCCTGGTCCACACCGGCACCAGCTCGATGCACTTCGCGGTGGACGTGCGTGCGCGCGATCCTATGCAGGATGCCGGCGAGCGCCTGTGCACCCATTGCGTGATCGTGTTCGTCGCGCTCGACGGGGTGGAGGGCCAGCCGGTGGCTGTGCCAGGGTGGATTCCACTGGATGAAGAAGACCACCGGCTGGCGGAATACGCCATGCAGGTGATGGCGTTGAGCAAGGACATCGAGCAGACGGTGGCGAGGTATCGCGAGGCCGGCAGGAAGCCCTGAACGCAAACGCCGCCCGGAGGCGGCGTCGATGGTGCGCGATCCGCGTCGGATCAGGCGCCGGTGGCGAGGCGCCGGGCCTGTAGGTACTTCTGGCTCCAGTAGCCGCTGTCCAGGCTCGAGACGGTGACGTCGCGGCCGGTGCGCGGGGCATGCACGAACTTGCCCTGGCCGATGTAGATGCCGACGTGGTCGACGCGGCCACGCTTGCCGAAGAACACCAGGTCGCCCTCGGTCAGCGACGTGCGGTCGACGACCGCGGTGCCTTCGTTGGCCATCGAGCGGGAGACGCGCGGCAGGTCGATGCCGATGGTGCGGAACACGTAACCGACCAGGCCGCTGCAATCGAAGCCGCCTTCCGGACTGGTGCCGCCCCAGCGATAGGGCGTGCCGAGCAAGGTGAAGGCGCGCTGCAGGACCGTCTTGATGCGGGAGGAGGTGCTGGGTGCGGCCTGGGCATCCTGCAGGGCCGCGATCTGGGCGACCAGCGGTGCGTTGTCCGGGCTGGCCAGGTCGACCGAGGCCACGGCCTCCAGCGGTGCCTGGGTGGCGACGGTCACCGCGGGCGCGGGATCGGCCGGCGGGGTGATGGGGTTCATCGCCATCGCCGGGGCGGCAAAGGCGGCGAGCGCCATGGCGAAACAAAAGAGAGTTCCCCGGTGGGAGGGGCGGGCGGCGGTATGTCGGTGGGGCAGGGTTGCTGTCGTCACGCGCTCATCACGATTTGAAACCAGCGGCGACTATGCCCGTCAAAGCCAGGTGAAGGGTTCAAAAAACGTTAGCTGGACGCAAATGAATGCGACGAGCGGTCACAAAAATGGCCGCGATGCGTATTCATTTTCATGAAATGAACGCGCCAATGGTCTTCACGCAAGTGGTTGAATCAATTCAGCAATCGGCGTGCGCCGGTGTAATGCTCCCGCCACCAGGCCCCGTCGAGGCGATCCAGACGCACGGTGCCTCCGCTATTGGGGGCATGCACGAAGCGACCCTCGCCCACATAGATGCCGACATGGCTGACCTGTCCGTCGCTGCCGAAGAACACCAGGTCGCCGCTCGCCAGCCGGTCCGTGGCGATCCTCGGCCCCTGGGTGGCCGCGAGCTCCCGCGAGGTCCGCGGCAGCCGCAGGTCGAGCATGTCGCGGAACACGTAATTGACCAGGCCGCTGCAGTCGAAGCCGCCCTCCGGGGTGTTGCCGCCGTAACGGTAGGGCGTGCCGACCAGGCTGATCGCACGCATCAGCACCGCATTGGCCCTGGCCGGGTCGACCGGGCGGGGATCGGCCCATGCGCGTCGCGGCGGCTGTCGCGGGTCCGGCTGGACAGTCGCGCTGCCCCCGCAAGCGGCCAGCAGCCCCACGCATAGCGCCAGCAGGGCATTGCGCGGATAATGCGCGCCCGGTCGCTGCTGGCAGTCGGCTGGTTCCATCATCACGCGCAGTGTTCCCGCATCCCATCGCGGCGGCAAGCGCCAGACCGACCGCATCGCAAAGAAGACCGAGGGCACCCATGAAGATCGAGAAAGACCGCGTCGTCCGCTTCCATTACGCCGTTGCCGAAGCCGGCCAGGCGTCGGTGGAGAATTCCAAGGATGGCGGCCAGCCGCTGGCGATCCTGTACGGCCACGGCAACATCATCCCGGGCCTGGAGAAGGTCATGGACGGCCGCGAGGCCGGCGAGAGCTTCAAGACCACGGTGTCGGCGGCCGACGCCTACGGCGAGCGCCGCGACGGCCTGAGCCAGCGCGTGCCCAAGAAGCACTTCGGCGCGCAGAAGCTGGAGCCGGGCATGCAGGTGGTGCTGCAGACCAATTTCGGCCCGCGCGCGGTCACCGTCCAGAAGGTCGGGATGAGCGTGGTCGATGTCGACCTCAACCACCCGATGGCCGGTAAGGACCTGGATTTCGACATCGAGATCGTCGAAGTCCGCGAAGCCTCCGCGGAAGAACTCGCGCACGGCCACGTGCATGGCGATGGCGGGCATCAGCATTGATGCTGGCGTTTTACTTCGCCCACTGTAACGGTTGTGATTGATTCGATGGCCCGCGCAAGCGGGCCATCTTCGTTTCGTGCGGTGATGCGCTAACCTGCCCCCACGCAACTGGGGAGTAGCGTTCAATGGCGGATACACAGGCGGGGGTGGCGCCGGTCGGCGCGGGCGAGCGGGTCGAGGTGATGGACGTGCTGCGCGGGGTTGCGCTGCTCGGGATCCTGCTGATGAACATCGAGGCCTTCGTCGGTCCGATGATGGAAGCGGTCACCGGGGTCAACGCCCGGTTCAGCGGTGCCGACCGCTGGGTCGACGCGGCGATTTACGTTTTGGTGCAGGGCAAGTTCATCACGATGTTCTCGCTGCTGTTCGGCATGGGGTTCGCGGTGATGCTGGAACGCGCCAACGCGACCGGCGCGAGCGGTACCCGGCTGTATGCGCGGCGGCTACTGGCCCTGCTCGGCATCGGCCTGGTGCACGCGTTGCTGATCTGGTCCGGCGACATCCTGCTGACCTACGCGCTGCTCGGCTTCGTCCTGCTCTTGTGCTTCCGGCGCACGCCGCTCTCGCGCCTGCCGAAGTGGGGCATCGCGTTGTACCTGTTGCCGTTGCTGCTGACGTGGGCGATGGCCGGCTTCTCGGCGCTTTCGCAACTGGATCCGCAGGCGGCCGCCGAGTTCCAGAAGGGCATGGCTGCGCAAGCGCAGCAGATCACGGCGCTGATCGATGGCGAGCGCGCGGCCTTCGGCTCGGGCAGCTACGTGCAGGCGGTGGCGCAGCGCGCAACCGACACCGGCACGATGCTCGGCTTCCTGGTGTTCTTCGGCCCGACCCTGCTCGGCGTATTCCTGTTCGGTGCGTGGTTCATGCGCAGCGGGGTGATCCGCGACAGCGGCGCGCACCTGCCCTTGTTCCGACGCCTGCGCACCATCGGCTTCGGCATCGGCCTGCCGCTGATGCTGTGGTCGGCGTGGACGCATCCGACCATGAGTTTTTCCGACGCGAGCCTGGGCAGCGCCGCTGCGCAGACCGCGGCGCAGGTCGCCAACCTGTTGATGATGCTGGGCTACCTGTCGACGATCGTGCTGGCGATGCAACTGCCGTCGTGGGCCGGGCGGCTGCGCTGGCTGGCACCGGCGGGGCGCATGGCGCTGACCAACTACCTGATGCAGTCGGTGGTCTGCACCCTGGTGTTCTACGGATATGGGCTGGGGTACTTCGAACGCCTGCCGCGTGCGTGGCAGCCGCTGTTCGTGCTGGCGCTGTTCGCGCTGCAGGTGGCGCTCAGTCGATGGTG
>Ga0164305_10000999_pt1 | contig 11396 bp, 12 predicted proteins | sample Whisoiple_237_MG_FD_110215 | JGI IMG/M metagenome (GOLD analysis project Ga0164305, IMG submission 110215) | Soil microbial communities amended with pyrogenic organic matter from upstate New York, USA - Whitman soil sample_237_MG | ecosystem: Environmental > Terrestrial > Soil > Agricultural... | reverse complement strand
CTTGTCCTCCTTGTCCCCCTCTGCCCCCTCTGCTTCCTCCGCTCCCTCTGCTCCCTCCGCTCCCTCCGCCCCATCACTCCCCTCATCCCATGGCATTTAACGAATTTCGCCGCATTATCCCCGCGCCTCCACCCGCAGCCGATATCTTTGCCACCCATCAGCTAGCTTTTGAATTTCGTCGAGAGGCAGAGTATCGGCAGGAATTAAAAAATTACTCTGAATGGTACTATCTGACCGCCCAAAGCCATCGGCAAGAATTGCAGAAAATGCGGGGTGACATCAATATTTTTGGTTGGTTCAATCGCCGCAAGCCATGAAAACGCTATTTTGGGATGCAACCAAAAATTAGTAGAGATACGTTATGGTGCATCTCTACAGTAATGTGTCGCCTTGCTTTCACCAACTACTCAACCGTTTCCACCTCATCCTCGCGTAGATGAGCGCGGAATTTTTTATCAAACTTGACCTGAATGGGCAAATTAGCACTAACAGGTCTACCTTGCCACTGAAGCACAATTGCAGCCACTTCCCCTTCATGATCTTTGATATCAAAGGGCTGACCACGGTGTTCAGGATGGTGGTACACAATCACAGATTTGCTAACACGAACGCGATCGCCAACTTTCATATCCCTGCTCTATATTCCTTAGAAGACGGCATTTGCCACTGCCGAGGTTGTTTCCTAAGTCTTTGCTCAGACAACCTTTTTATTTTTGCACAGGACGGTACATTTCCTATCCTATTGAGGATCTTCTGGAGGATTTGTATTAGGGGAGGGAGAGGTTAGCGGCTTCACGGTAGATGGTTCCGAGTTTTGCAAGCGATCGCGCAACAGTTGGAAGCTTTCGGGATTGAGTAGCCACCAAGCGGTTAATCCCACTCCGCCGCCAACAATAATCAGGATTAAGATTCCCAAAGCAACACTGATGCCCTTCAACCAACTAGGTTGAGCCGTGACAGGTTGTTTCTTCTTCTTAACGAGCCGCTTCTGAATGATCGGTTCTTCATCTGCAACCGTCTCGGCTGTTTCTGGTACCTCAGATGACACCAACACTTCAGGGATCTGACTCGAAGTCCCCAGATCTTCCAGATTCAGAATCACGGGATATTCTGGGGAAACGCGGCAATAAGTTAGCACCACTGACGTATTATCATGACCATTTTTTTGGTTTGCCAATTCAATTAATGATTGAACAGCCGCCTCTACAGACATTTGACCCGACAGAATCGGTTCTGCATAATCTGCCCAAGATTGCTCGATCCAGTTGTTATCACTCAACCCATCAGAACACAGCAACAGCAGCCCGTCTTCTTCCAAAATGAAACGCTGCACTGTAGGACGAATAAACTCAGCTTCCCGCGTCCCCAAAGCTTGCGTCAGGGCACCTGCGTCTGGTCGTTCCAATGCTTGTTGATACAAACTCCGCCCCATCCGCACTTCTCGCGCTGCCACATCATCATCAACTGTTAATTGGTGGCAATATTGAGGCGTAATCCAATAAGCCCGACTATCGCCAACATGGGCAAGATACAGTTCATGCGAATTCGCCAGACCATTGGGTGTATTAACTTGCTGGGGTAACTGGAGAGCCATCACTAACGTGGTTCCCATGCGTCGCCGAGACTCTCGCCCTTGTTCATCGTTGCGAGAGGCAATCAGGTTATTGGCAACCCGGATAATAGCCGTTAGTTGCTCTGTCACCAGTTCCGGGGTCATGAGTTCTGGATCTTCGGCAATTTCTGCCAGCAGCGCTTGTACTTGCAGCCTCAGGGACTGGACGGCTAATTGGCTAGCTACTTCCCCACCTTCATGACCACCAATGCCATCACACACTATGGAGAGATGGTAGGTGAGCGGATCAGTTGGTTTGCTAAAGTCTGGGGTTAAGTGAGCGATCGTGGGATAGCAGGTATCCTCATTGTGCTGATGGTTGGGTCCAGTATCCGTAGCCCCTGCCACCCGACAGCGCCAAGGCTGTTGTGCTGCTTGCTCTAGAAGCAGTTGGTTAAGTCTTTGGGCGATCGCGCCTAATGATACCTTCTCTGCTTGCATCTGCTCATAAAGCTGTTGCAACTGAAGTGTTACAGGTCTTTGGGCTTCACTAAACCAAGCTGCCCAGCACTGACCCAATTGTTGCAGCGTTGGGTTTTCTGGCGATTTCACCAAGACTTGAGCGGCAACTCCCTGTGATTCTATTTCTTGTCGATTGCTTCCACCGCCGTTCATTTCCGAGGTAACACTACCATCGGCGATCGCATTGCCATATAGCTGCCTTAAGCGAACGCGCCAGCCTTCCACGCGCAGATTTTCTGCCACCAATAAACTAGAAGCCACACCCAAATCTGTTAAAGGTGTCCACAGTTGGAGAATCTGCCATAGCCAATACACCTGCCGCACTGGTGAGGCTTCCACCCAAGCCTCTAAGATTGAAGGATGGGGGTTTCCAGCAGCATCTATCGGAGCATTATCTAATAACAAAATTTCGGTTGCGCTTGCCCCTTCCTCATCGTTTAAAACCACATATCCATAAACGTCGGGGATATGTAAATGCTGAGGATATAACCGCAAATACGGGATAATACTGTTAGGTAGCCGTTCAGGAATATAAGTTGGCTGTTCTGGCCGGGTATCTAGCCAAACTTGGGGGGCTACTACTTGGTATCTACCTTGGACGAGGTTTTTAGTAGGAATCTGCGCTGAGGCGGAACCAACAGCCCAAAGATAACGATTCATGAGCGGTTCGTAACGGTTCATAAGTTTAAAAACTTTTAAAAATATTCAATCAAACAGGAAATTGAAAGGGGTTGGGGATTCAGACGTAAACCTCCAGCCCAAGGGGAAAAAGGCGGGGCTGAAGACAGACAAGCCTAGGCACGACCTCATGAAAAATTTTCTTGAATCCAGAGGAATCTGCCTCAGAAGTCTTGTAGATAACAATAATGCAATTTGCATTTCCTATCCTACCTAGCTAGGTGAAGTCGGCGATTTCCTGATGGCTCATTCTATGTATGTATAGCAGGCATTGGGCGAAATGGTATGACAACAGTTATTAGCAGCCTCTTAAATGATTCTCTCAGGGGAGAGTTAGCAGTTTTAGCGATCGCCTCCTTCAGTTTTGACCCTAGCTTGTTTTGGTTACTCGCTGGGGGCATCTTGTGTTTAGTCGAAGTCGTGGTGCCAACGGCTTTTACTGCCGTCATGATGGGCATCAGTGCTTTGATCGTCGCCCTACTCGCCCGGTTCTTCCCTGCCCAAATGGGTTTACAGATTGCCTTGTGGATGGGTTTTTCTACCGCTTTTGTCTATTTGGCACATCGCTTAGTGCCCAAGGGTAAAGTTTTCTCTATAGAAGATGCCAGCGAAGGGAAGACTATCACCGAAATTTTGCCAGGACAGACGGGGAGAGTGCTATATGAAGGGAATTCTTGGCGGGCACGTTGTGGAGAACCTGAACAGGCGATCGCCCCAGACCAAAAAGTTTATGTAGTTGGGCGGCAAGGAACAACACTGATCGTAATGCCAGATTCTTTGTCGGATGCTTAGCCAAGTTAGCAGTTATGACAACAAACTTTATTTAAAGGAGAAAAGCAATGGGAGAATTTTTAGGATTCATTATCTTTCTACTCTTAGGAGGCTCGGCTTTTTCAGGGGTAAAGATTGTTACCCAAGGAAATGAAGCTTTAGTAGAAACCTTAGGAAGATATAGCGGTAAAAAACTGAAACCAGGACTCAATTTTGTGATTCCTTTCTATCAAAGGGTCGCTTATCAAGCAACTGTTCGTGAAAGGGTCTTAGATATTCCACCGCAACAATGTATTACTCGTGACAACGTTTCGATTACGGCGGATGCTGTCGTTTATTGGCGCATTCTTGATCTAGAAAAAGCTTACTACAAAGTTGAAAATCTTCAGTCTGCCATGGTGAATTTGGTGCTGACTCAGATTCGGGCAGAAATGGGAAAATTGGAACTTGATGAAACCTTTACTGCCCGTTCTCAAATCAATGAACTCTTGCTACGAGACTTAGATGAAGCTACCGATCCTTGGGGCGTAAAAGTTACACGAGTAGAACTGCGAGATATCATTCCCTCTAAAGCAGTTCAAGAGTCGATGGAATTACAAATGTCCGCAGAACGCAGAAAACGGGCAGCTATTTTAACATCCGAAGGCGAAAGAGAAGCTGCGGTTAATAGTGCTAGAGGCAGAGCCGATGCTCAAGTTTTAGAAGCAGAATCTCGCCAGAAAGCAGTGATTTTGGACGCAGAAGGGCAACAAAAAGCATTAATTCTCAAAGCCCAAGCAGAACGTCAGCAACAGGTTCTTAAAGCGCAGGCGATCGCCGAATCTGCGGAAATTCTTGCTCAAAAAATCAAAACAAATCCTGATGCTCATCAAGCCCTAGAGGTATTACTTGCCTTAGGCTATCTGGATATGGGAGTTACTATTGGCAAGAGTGATAGCAGCAAGGTGATGTTTATAGACCCCCGCAGTATCCCCGCTACCTTAGAAGGGATTCGCTCAATTGTAGGGGATGGTAATAACGGCAAGCCTGATGTTTTAGATTTAGGCAAGCTTAGTTAAGCTACAGTTTTGACTTTTCAACTTAATTAATACGGTACAGAGCTTATGCATTAGGTATAGCGGTTCTCAGGTTAGTCAAGTACATTGACCCCACCCGTCCTATCGGGTACCCTCCCCTTAAAGGCTGTCTCTAAAGAAAAGTAAAGTGAGTCGAATTATGCTATCACTTCATCAGAAGATAGAGCAGATGTGATGCAGTTGCATAGGGAAAATGACACGAAAAGCCTATCCTTGTGATGTAACTGATGAAGAGTGGCAAAGTTATAGAGCCTTTGCTGCCAGGGGCACAAGGCATAGGTCGTCATCGTTAAGTAGACTTACGGATTAGATATCAAGACTTGTACAATAAAGGAATGTTTTCCAATGACATATCAAATAGTAAGTAAAGCGCAAGCCAACTTAAAATTGGCTCTATGGCAAGTAGAAGCTGATTCAATGAATAGCAGTGATTTGTATGTATGGCTTGATAGTGCTGGGTTACCGTATGAAGTAACAACAAGATTACATAACCTTGCTAACTATACAGAAACAGCAGGAAATAAAGTTATTTCTGTAGGGAAAATAGTTCTTATAAAACTTATTGAGTTTGTTAAAGCACATCCTAATTTAGCTGTTGGAATTGCGCTAGGTACGGCTGTTGGAGCGTTGGCAAATTCTATACCTTTTATTGGTTTTTTGCTAGCACCGTTAGCAACAGCATTAGGAATCACTATTGGTGCGATTGCTGGTCACAGATTAGATAAACGTGCCCAAGGTATGCAAACATCTAGTGGAATGATTGGAGTAGCAGAAGACATTATTGAAATTGCTAGAAGCTTTTTTCAATTACTTATTGATGTTTTTAACATCATTTGGCAAAACATTTAGATTAATTCAATTTTAAAAAAAGTAGGAAATATCAGATGTCTACAAGTAAAACACCAAGCAAAGAAGAACTTCTTAAAACCATAAAGAAATTAGAGAATAATTCTAACGATTTAGTAGGAGTTTTAGCTGATGTAGGAATTGTGGCTGTAGGTGGAGGGTTAGGAGCTTTGGGTGCTGGGGCTTTAGCTACTGCGGCGGGAGCCACAGCTATACCAGTTCTTACAACTGTAGGTTCATGGGTTGGGGTGGCTATAGTAGGTGCTACTCCTATTGGATGGGTTGTTGGAACAGCAGTAGCAGGTGGTGCGGCTGTCTATGGAGTATCAAGATTAATAAAAGGTAGTGGTTTTAGCGAAGGAAAAAAGCAAGAACTGCTAAATAAATTAAAAGAACGTGTTAAGGAAGTTGAATCTAAACAAGTATCCTCTGGTTTGACAGAAGACGATACCAAAAAATTTATTCTTTTTTTGAAAGAACCATTAGAACATGAATTAATTAGCCCTGAAGATGTTTATGGATTAATGGATGCTGTAGCTAAGGGTCAAATGCCTTTGAAAGAAGCATACCAGTATGTAAAAGATTTACTTGCTGAAGCTAAAAAATAGATATTATTATTATTTTTACGCTAAGACATACCTATATCAGTTTTTAAATTGTATAGGTATTTTTTTACATAATAAAACTCAGGTAATCTTCTTGCTGCTTCCGTCAATGCCATGAGAGGTTGGTGATCAACGAGAAAACACATTGAGAAAATCTGCTTATTTTGATCTTTCGCTGCGTAACACGGCTCGAATTCTGCGCCAAACCGTAAAGCTTAAAAAGAGAATAATGCTGCTGGTGCTAACCAAAATTACAATCAGGCTCATACCTTGCAGCCTCATTGCCAACCAGTTAGACACTAAGGTAATTCCCCAGAGGATAACAGCCACAGGACGTTGAGAGAAGCCCCAAGCAAGTAAACGGTGGTGTAGGTGGTCTTTTCCAGGAGTACTGAGGGGATTTTTTCCCGCCATTAGCCGCCGCACAAATACCTGAGTAGTATCAAGAACGGGCAACAGTAGAAACAAAACTGGGGGAACTAAGGCGAAAACGGTTGTTACTTTCAGATTGCCTAAAATACTGGTAGCTGCCAGTACATAGCCTAAAAAGTAAGCGCCAGCATCGCCCATGATGATGTGTGAGGGGTGAAAGTTATGCCGCAAAAAGCCTAGGGAGGCTCCCCCTAAGGCTGATAGAAGTAAGGTAGCGGCGGCGCGGGCTTCAAACTGCGCGGAAACGGCTAACAGGCTCATAGCTGTAATAAAGCTAATGCCCCCCGCTAACCCATCCATCCCATCCATGAGGTTGACTGCATTAGTAATGCCAACCACCCATAAGACTGTAATTAAGGTGGATAAAAGGGGATCAAGGGGGGTACCCAAGGTAACTTCGATATGGATACCACTGGCAATTAACAATAGGGCTGTTAGTACCTGGGCTAATAACCGAATATAGGGAGGTAAGCTGAACTGATCATCAATGAAGCCAACTAGCACTAAGATGGAACCGCCCAGCAAAATTGCTAAAACTTCAACTTTAACCCCTTCAATAACGATGGGTCTTAAGAAGGTCGCTAAAATGAGTGCCGCGACTACTCCAGCGTAAATAGCCAGTCCTCCGGCGTTGGGTAAGGGTTCTTGGTTCAAGCGCCGTGCATTAGGTTGATCCGCCCAGCCTACTTTTAAGGCAAAAGAGCGAATTTTGGGAATGAAACGATAGGTCACTGCCCAAGCGACTAAAAAGGTAAAGACTACGGCTAGCCAACCAGTACCCCAAGGGTCGGCAATCCCCAAAGATCGCAGGAAGTTATACAGATTCATCCTCCTACACGGTTTGTTGCATCACCCACAGTTTGATCTACTGAACAGCGATCGCATAGACCAAAAAATTCTAGTGTATGGTAATAAATCTTAAACTGGTGAGACGCTTGTAACTGAGTTTCTAGTTGATGGACTGGGCATTGGTCAATGGGAATCGAGTCACCGCACTGTAAACAAGTAAGATGGTGTCTATCTTGTTGCACTGAACTATAGAGCGATTCGCCACTCCCTAACGTCCGCACCTGCACAATGCCCTCTAGTTTAAGCGCTTCTAAAGCCCGATAGACCGTTGCCAAGCCCATACTTTGGTCACGGTTGCGTAATTCTACATAAATATCTTGGGCTGAGACCCCTCGATTCAGATTCTTGAGTAAGTTCAATATGCGCTCTTGGCTGCGGGTACGTTGGGCTTTCATGGCAAGTCTTCTAAGTCTTCTTCTGACGGTTATAGCCAGAATCAGTAATTGTTTCTAGCTTAGATTGATCTTCCCCTGCTGAATAAAGGTTGAACGGTGATGATTGCTGAGAATTCCTCATTGAGCAACTGCGTCTTGCCACCAATTTACCAGAGGAGTTCTCTCGCCATCATTGAAAGTTTTGGGTTGTCCCATAGCAAAATATAGAGAGGGCTAGCATCATTGAGAAAAATTAGGGGATAGCAGTGAACAGAAACTATCAAGCTCGCATCTATGTTACTCTCCGTCCCTCAGTTTTAGATCCTGCTGGCACGGCGGTACAGTCTGGACTCAAGCACATGGGATTTGAGAATGTTGACCGGGTAAGAATCGGCAAATATATCGAATTGACGCTATGTGCAGAGGATGAGAAAGCTGCAACAGCCCAGTTAGATCAAATGTGTGATCAGCTGCTGGCAAATGTGGTGGTGGAAAATTATCGGTTTGAATTGGTGGAAATGGCAACTACGATAGGAGCGTCAGCGTGAAATTTGGGGTTGTGGTATTTCCGGGATCAAACTGCGATCGCGATGTCGCTTATGTGACTCGTGATTTGTTGCACCAGCCAACGCGCATGGTTTGGCATGAAGAAACAGATATTGCTGATCTCGATGTCGTGGTGATTCCGGGTGGCTTTAGCTATGGAGATTATCTCCGATGCGGGGCGATCGCGCGGTTTTCTCCAGTGATGCAACGGGTTGTAGAACACGCCAAGCAGGGAAAGTATATTTTAGGGATTTGTAATGGGTTTCAGGTATTAACAGAGGCGGGACTGTTGCCAGGAGCTTTGATGCGAAATCGAGATTTACATTTTATCTGCGATCGCGTCCCGATCAAAGTTGAACGCACCGATCTGCCTTGGACACAAGGTTATTCTACAGAGCAAGTAATTACTCTACCCATTGCCCATGGTGAGGGTTGCTACCATGCAGATGCTGAGACTTTGGCAGCGTTAGAAGATCAGGGTCAAGTTCTGTTTCGCTATCAGGGAGACAATCCCAACGGTTCGGTGAATAATATTGCTGGCATCTGCGATCGCTCAGGCAAAATCTTGGGGATGATGCCGCACCCAGAAAGAGCCTCAGATTCTATGTTAGGGGCTACAGATGGCCTCAAACTATTTCAAGGGCTACTGACAGCCGTCGTGGAAAAAATGAGCGCCAGTGCTGTTTAAAGCGATTCTTGCTTCTGTCCTTACTTAGGAGGGATGAAACAGAGGGATAGGATTGCATTCGCTAATAGTAGTCGCAGATTCCTTCCCCCTCATCCCCTCAGAACTCTGAATGAAAAAGAATTGGCTAGCCCAGCATTGGAAAAAGTTGGTCATTGTAGCGCTAGCTTTTGTTACTGTATATATCAGCCTCAAGTTTTTACCTCTACAAGACTGGCTGACTCACATCAAAGATTGGCTAACTCAGTTAGGGGTGTGGGCAGTACCTACCTTTATATTGATTTATATTCTGGCAACCGTTGCAGGCTTACCAGTCGTTCTCCTCATGCTCATCGCAGGGACATTATTTGGCTTAATTGAGGGAACTCTCTCTGTTTCGATTGCCGATACACTGGGCGCAGCCGCTTGTTTTTTCTTAGGTCGGACGGTCGGACGGGAAAGAATTAAGCAATGGATGGTGAAACGTCCTCAATTTACTCAACTTGACAAAGCAGTTGCCCGCAAGGGATGGAAAATCGTCTTACTCTCGCGCTTATCTCCCCTACTTCCCTCCAATATTCTGAATTATGGTTTTAGCTTAACGAAAGTGAACTTCTGGCAATATTTATTCTTCACTTGGTTAGGAATGCTCCCCATGATTGCTTTGTATGTATACCTTGGGGCTTTTGGGGGTGGGTTATTGAGTGGGGGTGGTAATGGTAAACTCGTGTTTCAGATCTTGGGGTTACTAGTCACTATTGGAGGGGTGGTTTACACCACTCGCTTAGCGAAGAAAACGATGGCAGCAGATGAGGGTTCCCAAGCTTAAACTGCTGACAAAATCAAGAGTTTTTTGATCGCACAGGTTTGTTGAATCACTGATGATCAACGAAGGTTGGGTAGAACGAAGTGAAACCCAGTCTTTAAGTTATTCTTTGAGCAGTAAAACCGACTTAAGCGATCGCTTAACGGGATTCCCTTGAGCGTTCATTTTCCCGTAAAAAGTCTCGCCTTTGTAATAGAAAGACGAAGAGCTTCCCCCATCCAAATTCATTGCTTCTTTAACACCTAAAGTTTTCAGAAATGCAGCCAACGCGGTTAAAGACATCCCAGAATTATTCGGCGCTTCTGGTTTTTGCGCGACCATCACCCAGACAACTGTGTTGTCCTGAGTAATGCCAATCGCTGTTCTGGCATTGGGTTGGCTACTACTCAGGGGATCGCGCACAACTTTCCCTTGGCTGATATCTAAAAAACCTTCTTGAGTTAAGGTGAGTTCTGGTAATAAACGGGGGCCACCGCCTACAGCAGAGACTAAGCGGCAACCTATAGAGGGCGGATCTTGGTGACGGGCAAACTCATAACGCACAGTTGATCCACAAAAGTATTGCCGAAATTCTGTTCGGTTAAGAATTTTATTTAGGTAAGGTGCCAACCGAGGATTCTGCATCAGCCGTTTATTGAGCCGAGGATCTGCAACTAGGCGACCTTGTTGAACAACAAAGGCTGTGGATTGATGATTGTCGGGGTCGAAAAAGCCTGCATTCAAAACCGCGATCGCGTGATGTTTCTGTGCGAAGCTTTCTAAGGACTCTAGTGAATCAGATAAAGCGGGAGTGACAGAAAAACTCTGACCTGCCGGAATCCACAAGACGTGAACCACACTAGAGGATAGAGTGTAAGCCTCGTAGCGGATACTTTTCTGGAGGGGTACAGAAGCTAAAGAACTTTTAGGGAGCGGTTTTTTAGTCAGAGAAACCCAGAAAACAAGCCCTAAGCTGATGGAACTCAGTAGAGTGAGGAACAACAGCCAACGTTTTTTCACTTACCCCAATCAATAGCACGACTATAAAACCTAGCATCTCCCAGCGATACCTCCTCTAATCATGACTAAAGCCCAAGCGAATCGGGGACTGATGCCAAAAACAGAGGAGGTTTTTAGGGATGATGATTTGTAGAACCTAAGAATACGCTCTTCCAGTTCGTTTGAGGGAGGCGATCCAATGATACATTCGCAGGATAATGCCTCTCAAACTAGAGGGATGCGCGATCGCCCACAAATTAATGCTCAAACAAGTGCTTCCTAGTAATAACAGGATATAGGTAGGTGCCATTACCACTCCAACCATGAACCAAGTTAATACATGGAAAATCATGATTAAAGCGAACAGGTTGCCTATACCAACAGCCCGCCATACCTGAACTTGAGGGCGACGGAGAACTGTTAGAAGCATCGTTACAATAGCCGTCAGTAGGTTCGCTGGAACCAAAAACGCGCAAATCGCAATGCAGTGAGCGCGTGAGAATTCACACAGGGTATTAAAATCGAGCATTAGTTATTTATACTATGTTGCCCAATTTTAGCGAATCATTAGCCTGCATAAACTAGCTCTGTCTGAGTTGCGGAATGCTTGAGGGCATAAGACTCTTTAGCAACGGGAATCCGCAGCCCTACTGCGGCTGCAATTGGTCTTAAACTTT
>Ga0164305_10000998_pt1 | contig 11397 bp, 9 predicted proteins | sample Whisoiple_237_MG_FD_110215 | JGI IMG/M metagenome (GOLD analysis project Ga0164305, IMG submission 110215) | Soil microbial communities amended with pyrogenic organic matter from upstate New York, USA - Whitman soil sample_237_MG | ecosystem: Environmental > Terrestrial > Soil > Agricultural... | reverse complement strand
GTAGCCGGCCGGCGGCGAGTGCACGCACAGCACGTCGGTGCCCTCGGGGATCCCTTCCCAGCACCGGGAGAGCTCCTCCTCGGTGAGCATGAACGCCCACTCCTGGAAGCGGGACGTCCAGGGTGAGCCGTAGACGGACAGCCCGTCGATCTCGATGCTCTCGTCCTGCAGGTAGTGCCAGTCGAGGTCGCGCAGTGCGGAGGGGTCGGTCTCGCCCACGAAGTCGTGGTTGCCCGCCACGCCGATGACCGTCGCGGCGGGCACGTCGGCGAGCCAGCGCGCGAACGTGGAGTGCAGCCAGGTCCTCTGGGTCTCGGGGCGCTCGTCGCCGGTCGGGCAGATGTCACCGGCCACGAGCAGCACGTCGCAGGGCGGCACCTCGGGGAGGTAGCCGTGCAAATCGGCCAGACAGACGACCCGCACGCCGCTCCAGCTACCAGTCGCGGCCGGTCGTGTAGCCCTCGGCGAGCTGTTCCTCGATCGCCTCCACGGGGGTCTGCGCCGAGCCGTGGTCCTTCCAGATCTTCGCGGGTCGCGCGAGCCCGTCCAGATCCGGCCACGCGTCGGGCTGCCACAGCTGCGATCGCAGCGTGGCGGCCGCGCAGTGCAGGAACGCCTCCTCGACCTCGACCACGACCGCCAGCTTCGGCGGCCTCGACCCGTCGCCCGCGTGCCGCTCGAGAGTCGACGGATCGCGGGTCAGGTGCGCGCTGCCGTTGACGCGCAGCGTCTCGCCGAAGCCCGGGACCAGGAACAGCATCCCGGCGCTGCCGGTGTCGAGGATGTTGCGGAGCGAGTCGGCCAGGCGATTGCCCTTGGCGTCGCCGAAGACGAGGCTCGCGCCGTCCTCGGAGACCTCGACGAAGCCCGGGCTCCCGCCGCGCGGCGAGACGTCGAGCCTCCCCTCGGCGTCCACGGTTCCCAGCAGAGCGAAGGGAGAGCGCGCGATCAGGTCACGGCAATGCACGTCCAGGCGGCTGATCTTCTTGCCGCGCGCCAGTTCGACGGGCTCGCCCAGCAAGGCCGAGATCTCCTCCGCGGACGTGACGCGGTGGACGTCGAGCGCCATCGGGCGACCATATCACCGGCCAGCGGCGGAACTCGCGGCGTGTGCCTGCGGCGCGCCGAAGGCCTCGACGGAGACGGGCTGCCACTCGTTCCAGGTCGCGAGGCGCGACTCGTAGTCCCGCGTCGCGGTCTCGATGGGCGTCGTGCCGAAGAAGATGCGCAGCGGCGGCTCGGCGGCATCGACCACCTTCAGGATCGCGCCGCGCGTGGCCGTGGGGTCGCCCGGGGCGTTGCCGGCCCTCCGCGCCGCCTGTGCTTCGTGCACCGCGGCGTAGGCCGGGCTCGCCGCGCTCCGCGTCGCCGACGGGCCCGCCCAATCGGTCGAGTACCCGCCGGGCTCGATCAGGGTCACGTGGATCCCGAACCCCGCGACCTCCTGTGCGAGCGACTGCGAGAAGCCCTCGAGGGCCCACTTCGACGCGTGGTAGGCACCCGTGCCCGTGAATGCCGTGATGCCGCCGATGCTCGAGACCTGGATGATGTGGCCGCTGCCCTGGGCGCGCATGATCGGCAGAGCGGCCTGAGTGACCCAAAGCGCACCGAAGACGTTCGTCTCGAGTTGCGAGCGCACCTCGTCCTCGCTCAGCTCCTCGATCATGCCGAAGTGGCCATACCCGGCGTTGTTGACGACGACGTCGAGGCGGCCGAAGTGCTCGGCGGCACGCCGCACGGCGGCGAAATCGTCGTCGCGGTCGGTCACGTCCAGCTGGATCGGCAGGACGTTGCCTCCGTACGCGTCGACGAGTGCGTCGAGCGTCTCGAGCCTGCGGGCCGTCGCGGCGACACGGTCGCCTCGCTCGAGCGCGGCTTCCGTCCATTCGCGTCCAAAGCCCTTCGATGCGCCGGTGATGAACCAGGTCTTGCTCATGCGATGTCCTCCTGTGGCAGCCGCGTCGCTCGTACCTCGCTCGCCGCAGAGTTACACCGGGCTACTGCCGGGTGATCCGCATCTCCTCGTCCGGCAGGAACGTGACCCCGCCGTCGTGGGAGATCTCGCCGCGCCACGTGAAGGCGTCCCTCGTGATGTCGGTGAAGCGCCAGCGCAACTGCGGCTCGTCCTCGCTGCAGAGCATGACGATGTCGCCGTCGACCTCGCGGCCGACGAAGCGGCGCACACGTCCCATCAGGGGGTCGATCCACGTGCAGCGCCAGGCGCCGAGCGCTCGGTCGTAGAAGCGGATCGCCGAGCCGTGGAAGGCCAGCGGCGACTGCACCGCGCCGGGCGCGCCACGCCCGGGCACGATCCACACGTCCTGCACGGCGCGGCCTCCGAGCACCCAGCCGACGTGCAACTCACCGAGTGCCGTGACGGGGCGGCCGTCGGTTCCGATGCCCGCCCAGGTGACATCCCAGGAGCCGACGAACTGCCCGTACAGATGCAGCCGCTCTGTGTCGGGGCCGGCGGGGCCGTCCTCGTGCAGCGCGTCGATCAGGCCGTCGTTCGTCATGCGTCCCGGCCGAACCTAGCAAGCGACGGGCTGTCGCGCCCCGCAGGTCTCGAAGAGAACCGGAGGGTCGCGCGCGAGCTCGTGCCGTGGCGGTCGTCAGCTCGACGGCAGCGGCTGCCACGCTGGACTGGTGTCGTCGTAGGGGCTGGAAGCGAGCACTCGCGCGGGCGCGCCACCCTGGAGCGAGACGATGAAAAGATCACTCTGAGGCGGTCCGCCGGGATCCACGTGTTGCGCGGCATACACGAGCTCGCTGTCGTCGGGTGAGAAGCTCAACCCGCCGGCCGAGTTGGCGGCGACGACCAATCGCGGTGGCGCGGAGCCGTACGCGGGCACCACGTGGACGCCGTCGGCCGCGGAGTAGGCCACGAGTTTGCTGTCGCGTGACCAGGCGACGGCCGTCGCCGGGTCGCTGCCACTGCCCGTGACCAGCACGCGGGGGGCCGTCCCGTCCGGCGCGATGAGAGCGATGCTTCCAGCCGAGCCGAGCTCGGCGATCAGGGCTCCGTCGGGAGACCAGACGCCGAGGCTCGCGAACGTCCCGGAGTCGCCCGGAACGAGCCGGAGGCGCCCACTGCCGTCGCTGCCGACTGCGTCGAGCTCCCCGGAGCAGCACACGTCCACCACGAGACGCATGCCCGACGGCGCCCACGACGGGCTACCGTCATCCGACGCCTGACCGGCAGTGGTGCCGGGAATCGCCGACTGCACGCTGCCGTCAGGTCCCGCGATGACCACAGAACCGAGGCAGAAGCCGCACAGCCCGCCCGTGAACGGCGCCATCGTGTAGGCCAGCCTCATTCCATCCGCGGACCAGGCCGGAGCCGACGCGTCGGGGCCGGCGTGCGTGAGCTGGTGCAGGTTCGAGCCGTCGGCATTGACCGCCCAGAGGTCGCGCGGCGCGCGGACGCTCGACTCGTACAGCAGCCTGTTGCCACTGGCCGACCACGTGAGCGTGGAGGAGCCGTGATCGTCGCTTGCGAACACACCCGCCTGGCGCGCGTTCCTGCCGAGCCGGTCCCCGACGTCGACCTCGACGCGCGGCAGGCCGCCCGCGACTGCAGGCGGGAGGGCTCGTGTGAAGGCATATCGCCCGTCGCGTGACCAGATGCCATACCCGGGCAACGATCGCGGCCGGCCGCCTGCCACCGGAATCGCCAGGAAGCCGGCGCCGGAGGGAGCCTGGTAGCGGACGAGGGCGCCGTCGGGCGTGAACGCGACCGCGGACGGCGACCAGGTCTTCGGGCCGTGGACGAGCACCCGAGGGCGCTTCGACCCGAGCGAGTCGGCGACGAGGACCGCGCCCGGGCGGGTGAGCAGCAGACGATTGCCGGCGGCCGACCAATCGGCCGCTGCGCCCGGCAGATGGACGACCAGCTTGCCGTGCTCGTCGAGAACGGTCGTTTTCGTGCCCGCGGCGTTGACGACCGCCAGGCGGCCGCGCGACGACCACAGGGCCCGGGCTCCCGGAAGCGAGAACCGGCGCTGCCCCGTCGTGTCGTAGACGACCACGCGCCGGCCGGCGGTGGCGGCGATCCTCTGACCGTCGGGAGCCCATGTGGCGTTGCAGCCGGTGCCGAGGTGCGTGCCGCGCGGCGAGGACACGTCGACGAGGAGCAACGCGCAGGATGTCCCGGCGGTCGTCGCCGCCAGCAACCGCGAGCCGTCGGGCGCGAATGCGAGTGGCATGACCTCGGCGTCGGCTGCCACACGCGGCTGTGGCACGAGCCGCGGGCCGCTTCCGCCGATACCAGAGACGTAGAGCCGCATGGCTCCCGACCGGTTGCTCCAGAACGCCACGCGCTTGCCATTGGGTGCGACCGCTGCGTCCTCGTCGATCGCGGGGCTGCGCGACACGTCGACTGGAGCGCGCCCGGCCTGGAGCGAGAAGATCTCACCCGGATTGGCATTCGCGCGATCGCTTGCGAACACGATCTCGGAAGCCACGCTCGCGCAGCGTGAGAGCGCGGCCGGGTCGTTGACGCGAGCGCCGGTCACCGGGTCGAGAGTGATACTGCACGTGACGCCTGGGAACCCGCGCATCTGGCGAAGCGCCGCGGCGAGTGCGGCACGGTCGATGACGAGATTGTCGTGGTCGACTCGTGCGCTCATCTGAAGCGCGGCGACCAGTACCGTTGCCGCGTCGTAGTAGAGATCCGCGAAGTCGGCGGGAGACGAGCCGAACCGTGCCTGGAAGAAGTTGCTCCAGCGCACGTCGGCCGGCAGCAACTTGACCGCTGCGTACCAGGCGTCGAAGCCCGGCCCGGGAACCGCGGTGCCGTTGAAGATGGATGGGCCGAGGGGCGGCACGAACGCGCCCGACGTGCTGCCATTGATTGTCACGAGGCCGGCCGACTCGTACACGGGCAGCCAGGCCGGAGCCTCCAACGAGCAGGCGTGGCCGATGACGGCCACGTTCTGGGCGTTGGCGACGACGCTGTTGGCGGCTGTGGCGTTCTGAGCCAATGAGGCGCTGCTCCCGCCGCCGCAGGTCGCGTCGGCGGCGTTGATCTGGATCGGAAAGCCGCGCACGGTCGGATGACGCTCGATCGCCGCCTGCACGGCATTTCTCAAGCTCGGCCCGGATTCCGAGAGCAGGCCGCTGTCGTCGACCGCGACCGCGATCTGCACCGGCTGACCCTTCGCGATCACGACCTGTCCACTGGGGGCTGCGCTTGCGACTCCCCCGAACACGAGGCCGAGGCAGCAGATGGCTCCGGCGATCAGGTGAAGCAGACCCTTGTGTCGCATTTCGGCCTCCGCTCAGTCCGTCCATCGAATGCCACGAGAGCGGGCAGAGTCTCCTGCGTTGCTCTCGCGTGTGCAACTGCGGGTGAGGAGGGACGACGGCGCCGCCGCCGTCCCTCCTCGCCTGGTGAGTGTCACGACGCAGCCGCGCGCCAAGTCATGTCTAGGGCGCTGCGCACATCGCGGAGACCGTCACAGCCGCGCTGCTCGCCGAGCCCGTCTCGAAGACCGCCGACCAGCCCGTCCCATCGGGCGTGGGGCCCTCGGAGTCGGTGAACGCGAAGCGGCCGGCGTTCCAGGCGCCGCCGATGGCCTTCTGCCCCGCGGCGCAGGTCGCGGTCACGGCCGTGCCCACGCTGCCGGCCGGGACTGTGGTCAGCGGCGAGACGACAGTGCTGATCTTGGTGCCGGCGATACCGCCGACGACGCCGGTCGCGAGTCGATCCGCCGTGATGGTCCCGACCGCGATTGCGGCGCCGGTGACGGCGCCCTTCGCGAGCGCGGAGCTGGTCACGGCGCCCTTCGCGAGCGCGGAGCTGGTCACGGCGCCCTTCGCGAGCGCGGAGCTGGTGATTGCGGCCTTCGCGAGTGCGGCCGTGGTCACGGCAGCCGGCCCGAGCTTGGGCTTGGTGACTGCCCCGTTGAGGATTTTCGGTGTCGTCACGGCGTTGCGTGCGAGCTGCGCCGTGCCCACCGATCCCGTTCCGAGCACCTGGTCCGCCCACCCCGTCCCGCCCAGCGCGACGAACAGAGCCAGTGCCGACAGGACAGTGGCAGGCGTCACGCGACCGAAGATGTGCTTCATGCCGATCTCCCTTTGTCGTTGTGGGCCGTTCTCGCCTGTGCCCCATGCGGCCCAGAGCCCGAGCGTAGGACGGGCGCGTCACGGTGCCGTGCCTGCCGCGTAACCGTTGGGTAAACATTCGTCCGAGCCCGGGCGCGACGGGTGCTGTCGTTACACGGTTGTTACGTGCCGGGCGTACGTTGGCGGCGTGGCCGGCAGCACGTGTCTCGCACGAGGATCCGCGGCGTATGCTTGAGCCGATGCTCTCGGTGCTGTTCGTCGAGGACGACGACAAACTGCGGGAGGCGACGCAGGCGGCACTGGAACGCGACGGATTCGAGGTCCGGGTGGCGCCGGACGGCGCGGCGGGACTGGTGGCGTTCCAGCAGCAACGCCCTGATCTGGCTCTTCTCGACGTGATGTTGCCGTGCATGGACGGAGTGACACTGTGCCGTGAGATCAGGGCGAGGAGCGCGATCCCGATCGTGCTGTTGTCGGCTCGCAGCGACCCGATCGACGTCGTCGTCGGACTCGAGGCGGGTGCAGATGACTACGTCACCAAGCCGTTCGACACGCCAGTGCTGTCCGCGCGACTGCGCGCGGTCGCGCGCCGGGCGCAGCGCATGCTGAATGCATCGGTCATCCGCGTCGCGAACCTCGAAATCGACGAGGACGCGATGACGGTGCTCTGCGCCGGCGAGCCCGTGCACCTCACGGCCACGGAGTTCCGATTGCTGGTCGACCTGGCACACAACGCCGGTGTGGTGCGCACGCGCCCGCAGTTGCTCGAAGATGTCTGGGAGTATTCGTGGGCGGGGGATACGCGCCTCGTCGATGTCCACGTGCTGCGATTACGCGCAAAGCTCGGTTCCCAGCTCATCGAGACGGTGCGAGGCGTCGGCTACAAGCTCGCGCGCCCGTGAATTCGCTTTTCGCACGTCTCAGTGCCGCATTCGCATTCACTGCTGCTGCTGCCTGTCTCGTGATCGGTCTGGTCGTCTATGAACAGACTGCGACGGCTCTCTTCGCGCAGGCTCGCGACAAGGCGGCGCAGGAGGCCCGCAATGCACGAGGCGTTCAGCCGGGCAATCTTCCGCTCAACGCCCAATACGATCCCAGCTCCGTGCCGCCATCGCTCGCCTCGACTGTGAGCTCGGGCCGCGTTGCGAGCATGATCGTCGGTGCGGGCGCCGCCGAACGCGTGTGGGCCGGAGCGCCGTCTGTCGGAAGCGCTCATGTCTATGTGTCCAATTCGCTCGGGAGTCAGGAGCGCGAGTTGACGACCCTGAGGTCGACGCTCCTGCGCGACGGCTTGGCCGCGACTGCGGTGGCCGCCCTGATCGGGGTCGCGCTGGCGGCCTGGCTGTCCTCTCGGCTCCGCCGCGCAGCTGCCACAGCGCGGAGGATCACTGCGGGCGAGCTCGGGGAGCGGGTGCGCTTGGGCGGACAGGACGAGATCGCCGCTCTCGCCGGCGCCATCGACGAGATGGCGCAGGCGCTCGAGGATCGCATCGTGCGGGAACGACAATTTGCGGCAGACGCTGCACACGAGCTCCGGACGCCGCTGGCGGGAATCGTCGCGGCGAGCCAGCTGCTGCCAGACGGACGGCCCGCCAGCATGGTGCGTGAGGGCGTCGATCAGCTTCGCCGCCTGGTTGACCAGCTGCTCGAGCTGGCGCGCCTCGAGGGCGGTCTCGACGCCGCCGTCGTCGACCGCGTCGATCTCCAGGCGGTCGCGCACAATGCGCAGCGCGTCTATCCGAGCGTGCTCGTGGACGCGCCGGCGTCGTGCCCTGTCTCGACAGATCTGCGCCGGCTCGAGCGGATCATCGCCAACCTCGTCGAGAACGCACTTCGCTACGGCTCCCCGCCGGTGACGATCCACGTCGAGGGACGGAAGATCGCCGTGTCCGATCACGGGCCCGGCTTCGAGCCGGAGTTGATGGCCCGCGCGACCGAGCGCTTCAGTGTGGGCTCTGCGGCGCGTTCCCAGGGCGCCGGCTTGGGTCTCGCCATCACAGCCGAGCATGTCCGGGTGCTCATGGCCGATCTTGCTGTGGCGAACCGGCCGGGCGGGGGAGCCATCGTCGCGGTCGAGCTCGTGGATCTCGAGCCCAATGGCGGTATGAGCCAGTCATGAGGCGCTGGCGATCGATCGGTTTCGTGCTACTCGTCGCGATTGCCGCCGGATGTGGTCCGAATCGCGGGGTTCGCCTGGAGGCGAAGGGCTCTCCGGCCGACCAGTTCGGTGGTGATCAGGCCAACTCTGCGATTCGGATCATGTCGGCGGTCTTCGTGACGGGCCAACCCAGTTCACTGGCCGCCGGTAGGGGCGTCGTCTGGGTCAGCTACGCGGGGCGGTCCGCAGCCGGGCTCCAGGCGTTCAACCCGGCCACGCGCGTGGCAGCCAGCGTCTCTCGCTTCACTCCCTTCCCGACCTTCGCGCCGATTGCGATGGCAACCACGCCCGGGTCTGTGTGGATGCTCGAAAAGCCGCTGCCGACGGCAGCAGAGGCCGTTCCCGACGCTCGCCTCGTGCGACTGGGTACCTCCGCACAGCCCGCGCGCTCGCTCCGCTCTCCGCCGTTCCCTCGCGACAACCTGCAGGCAGAGCCGTCGGCCTTCCCTCGTGACACCCTGCTCGCGGGCGCGAACGACACGGCGCTCTGGCTGGTCGGCCCCGCGGATTTCGGTTACACCCTCTCGCGCCGTGACGCCACGACTTCCGGGCTGAGTCGATTCGCAATCCGCAGCGACGAATCACCTGGCGTCGCCGTTACGCCGCGACGGGTCTTCGTGCTCGTGCCGGTGGGCGGCGACAGGATCGTGATCCAGACACGCGACCCCGGGGGCAAGGTGATCACCGTCTCGCCGGCGATTCGGATTCCGTATTTCGAGGCGAGCCCGCTCGTTGCCTGCGGCGATCGAATCTTCGGCTGGACACGTGGCGCGCATGTGCGGCTCTTCCGCATCGATGTGAGCGGCGCGTCGCTCGGCTACTCCGGGAATCTCCCGCCGTCCCCGAGCCCCTCCGGCGTCACGGCACTCGCGCTCGGCGGCGACTGCCGGACTGTCTGGGTCGCCAGCGGGAACAGCAACGGCGGTGTGCTGTCTGAGATCGACGCGTCCTCCTGGAAGGTCGAGGGCCAGATCGACACGCCCTCCATCCCTGCGCTGCTCTGGACGAGGGAGGGACTGTGGGCGGCCGACCCGCTGCACTCCGCCGTCCTGCACATCCGCGCTCAGCGGTCGTGATCGCCACCGCCGGCGGTCGCCGCGAGGAGTGCAGCCTCACTCCCGGAGGGTGAGGCGTCGTCGGCCGCGCGCAGGTCGGATGCCCGTCGGGCGAGTCTGGTGGCCACGCAACCGAACATCCTGTTCTTCCACGTCGACAATCTCGGCGCCGGCGAGCTGAGCTGCTACAGCGGCGGTCCCTTCCGTGGACTGACGACCGAGCGAATCGACATGTTCGCGCGCGAAGGCTTCCGGCTCACCAATTACGCGCCGGAGGCGCAATGCACGCCGTCACGCTCGGCACTGCTGACCGGACGCCACGCGATTCGCTCCGGAACCCACAGCGTGCCGCTCGGGGCGCCCGGCGGCTGGGGACTCGTGGCCTGGGAGCGGACACTCGGCGACCTGCTCTCGGAGGCAGGCTACACCTGTGCCGCGTACGGCAAATGGCACGTCGGCGAGGGGCAGGGACGCTGGCCGACCGACAAGGGCTTCGAGGAGTGGTACGGACCTCCGCGCACCTACGACGAGGCGCTCTGGCCTACCGACCCGTTCTACGACCCCGACCGCGACCCGACGAGCCGGATGGTCGAGATCAAGCGCGGACAGCCGGACGTCGTCGAGCGCGATCAGCTGACGCTCGACGTGCGGCGCGACTGCGACGTCGACTACCTGCGACGTGCCACCGCTTTCATGCGCCGCTCGGTCGCGAGCGGCAGCCCCTTCTTCGTCTACTTCAACCATTCGCTCATGCACATGCCTGTCATCCCCCGGGCCGAGTTCAAGGGCAAGACGGGTCACGGAGACTGGGCGGACAGCCTGCTCGAGCTCGATACGGACTTCGGCACGCTGCTCGACCTGCTCGACGAGCTCGGCGTCAGCGAAGACACGATCGTCGTGTTCGCCGGCGACAACGGGCCGGAGGAAGTGGTCCTGTGGCGCGGCTCGCCCGGCTACTGGGAGGGCTCCTACTTCGCGGGCGGCGAAGGCAACCTGCGCACGCCCTGCATCGTGCGGTGGCCGAAGCACGTCCCGGCCGGGCGGGTCAGCAACGACATCATGCACGTGACGGACTGGTTCACGACGCTCCTGCGTGCCGCCGGCTCGAGCGCACCGGCAGATCGGGTCATCGACGGCATCGACCAGCTCGATTGGCTCACGGGGCGGTCTGAGGCCTCCCAGCGCGACGGGTATGTCTACTGGATGGGTTCGCAGATCTACGGCGTGAAATGGCGCGATTTCAAGCTGGTGCTGGTTGCCCAGCGCTACTCGACCGACGCGGCCGAGCATCTCGCCTCACCTCGGATCATCAACCTCATCTCCGATCCTCACGAGCGCGAGCCGATCAACCTGCCCTACCTGCACTCCTGGACCGCGACGCACTTCAACCGCATCCTCGGCGCATTCCACGCGAGCGTCGCGTCCGAGCCGCTGATCGCAGCGGGCGCGCCGCTCGACCATGTTCCGTCCACGGCTCCGGCTCAGCCTCGTCGGGCTGCTCGGTCGCCGGGGAGAGAACCGTGAGCTGCCCTCCACCACCCGCGATCACACCAGGGTCTTCCACGGGCGCGACGCGGCGGGTCACGCGTCACTCTGCCGGTGAAGGCCGACGACATCGTTACCGCTCGTGCAGCGGCTACCGACGAACGGAGACACCATGAGCACCGCCACGCAGGCATCCGCCGACATCCGGCCCTTCCAGATCGACGTTCCTGGAGACAAGCTCGACGATCTGCGTCGACGCATCGGCACGACACGTTGGCCGAGCAAGGAGCTGGTCGGCGACCGGTCACAGGGTGTCCAGCTGGCGGCGCTCCAGGCGCTCGCGCGTTACTGGCTGGACGAGTACGACTTCGGGCGGGTCGAGGCGCGCCTGAATGCGCTGCCGCAGTTCGTGAGCGAGATCGATGGCGTGGACGTCCACTTCATCCACGTCAAGTCTTCGCACGAGAACGCCTTGCCGCTGATCATGACCCACGGCTGGCCCGGCTCCGTGATCGAGATGATCGACTCCGTCGGGCCCCTGACGGACCCGACCGCGCACGGCGGCAGCGCCGACGATGCCTTCCATCTCGTGCTGCCCTCCCTGCCCGGCTACGGGCTCTCCGCCGAGCC
>Ga0164305_10000997_pt1 | contig 11399 bp, 6 predicted proteins | sample Whisoiple_237_MG_FD_110215 | JGI IMG/M metagenome (GOLD analysis project Ga0164305, IMG submission 110215) | Soil microbial communities amended with pyrogenic organic matter from upstate New York, USA - Whitman soil sample_237_MG | ecosystem: Environmental > Terrestrial > Soil > Agricultural... | reverse complement strand
TATGCCCTGAAATATTTGGATCAAGTTCAGGGTGTGATGCTGTTAGCGCCGGAGGGGATTTCGACTGAGAATTTGAAACAGCAGGGAGGGTGGATTGGCTGGCTAGGAGGGCGTTTGCCGAGGGTGTTTAAGTGGTTGCGATCGCTCTTGCCTGTGGCAAAATATCTGGGTCAGGCGGAGAGGTTAAAGGAGGCGATCGCTTACTGGGAAAAGATGCAGCAGTATGGAACGACTTGTCAGCTTTTGTTTCAACGCCGTCAGGCGGAAATCCAAGCGGAGTTATTAGCGGAAAAGTTGGAGTGGCTGAAGGTTCCGGTAATGATTTTACAGGGGGGACAAGATACGGCTGCGGTTGTTTCTCAAAGTCGGGCTTATGCTGATCTGATTCCTGAGGCGAAGTTGCACACGATTAGTCGTGGGGGTCATGATTTACCGCAAGAGTTACCGGATGAGGTGGCTGTTTGTATTCGAGAGTTTGTTGGGTAAGTGGTGCAATCAGTTCATTTTTAGGGTAGAAAACCCGGATTTGGGGGGTCTCCCCCCAATCCCCCCGCTTGGGGGACGACCCGCTTCCCCCAAACCCCCTCCGAAGGTTTGGCTGGTTGGGGTAGTTAGGGGTGGTTCTTTAAGATTAAGGGCTTCGTTGATATTTGCTGGGGACGTGGGGGTTCAGATAAGTTAATGGCTACGTTGTGAAGCTCTAAAACTCGTGGTACAATCGGTTCATTTTTAGGGTAGAAAACCCAGATTTGGGGGGTCTCCCCCCAATCCCCCCGTTGGGGGACGACCCGCTTCCCCCAAACCCCCTCCGAAAGGTTTGGCTGGTTGGGGTAGTTAGGGGTAGTTCTGTAAGATTAAGGGCTTCGCTGATATTCCCTGGGGACGTGGGGGTTCAGATAAGTTAATGGCTACGTTGTGAACGGTGAAAGAATTAAACCTTCTGCCTGAAATCAACAAGTATTCCTTGTTCATTGCCTAATTTCCCTCTTATGCGCGTCCATCTGCGGTAAAAAACTTAAGATTAATATTCAGGAGAAAGTCTATTGTGCAATTCTCTATTCTAATTAAGCTTCTGGAACTGCTGAATGACTGAGCGAATTCCCCAAAAACTAGATTTGGGTCGGTATTGATTCTGTTGGCAATATCAGGAGATTGAGTTTGCAGATAGGTGAGGAGTAAAGTGCGATCGCCTCCTGTTAGCAAAATCTGACTTTCTGGAAGTTGCTGTAACCAGGTTTGTATGAAGTCTCGAACTCCTGCTAAGAGGGTGTAAATAACTCCACTCTGAATGGCAGTAGGTGTATTGAGTCCCCAGCGTGGCGGTAGTATTTGGGGCAATTCAATCGCAGGGAGATTCGCGGTTCTTTGGGATAGGGATTGTAGCTGTAGTTTGAGTCCTGGCAAGATTGCGCCGCCGACTAACTGAGAATTGCTATCTATGCCTGTGAAGGTGAAGGCTGTTCCGGCATCCAGGACTAAAGTAGGTAATCCCCAAACTTTAGCAGCCCCTAATAGGGCTAAGGCGCGATCAATTCCTAGGGTAGGATACAGTCCCTGAAGGGGTAATTGGTCTAAGGTGATGAGGTGAAGTTCTGGGTAAGTTTGCCAGAGGGCGGTTTGTTGGGGTACGACGGAGGCAAGATAGAGGGGAATGGGACGATCGCGTTCCGTTTCTATTCCTGATAATGCTTCTAGCGGGGCGTTGCTGTCAACGGCTGGCAAATGTTCTGTATCCCAAGCATGTTCTAGGGTTTCTCCCCTAAATTTTGCCCAGTGTAACCGGGAATTGCCAATCATTAACGCTAGCCAAATATCTTCTTGACGCTGCAATGCTGGCTTAACCTCCGTTGGTAAAGGCTTTTGAAATTCTTAACTTATTTATAGGTTTTGTAATAAATATTTACAAGACAACTCATGTCAAAATGGAGTCAGACAAAATACTTATGGGCTAAAACACAAGGGGGTTAGAGATGGTATTGCTTACCGACCGAACCCAAAAGCGGTTGACAATGCAAACTTGCGAAATCGCGGCTGACACTACAACGATTCGGTCACTGGACTGGGATCGCGATCGCTTTGATATTGAATTTGGGCTGCAAAACGGGACTACCTATAATTCTTTTATTATTCGGGGTGAGCGAACTGCCCTTGTAGATACTTCCCACGAAAAGTTTCGCCAGTTGTATTTAGACATGCTGACGGGTTTAATCAACCCAGCAGAGATTGATTACCTGATTATCAGCCACACGGAGCCAGACCATAGTGGTTTAGTGAAGGATGTTTTGACACTAGCACCCCAAGCAACGGTGGTGGGGTCAAAAGTTGCGATTCAATTTTTAGAAGATTTTGTTCATCAACCGTTTGAACGCCGGATTGTGAAAAATGGCGATCGCCTAGATTTGGGCAAGGGTCACGAATTGGAATTTGTGATTGCGCCTAACTTGCATTGGCCGGACACCATCTTTACCTATGACCACAAAACCCAAATTCTGTTTACTTGTGATGCTTTTGGGTTGCATTACTGCTCAGATAGCACCTTTGATGAAGATTTAAAGGCAATCGAAGCCGATTACCGATTTTACTACGAGTGCCTGATGGCTCCCAATGCTCGCTCTGTTTTATCGGCTCTGAAGCGGATGGGAGAACTGCCAACAGTGGGGACGATCGCTACTGGTCATGGCCCCCTATTACACCACAATGTCGAGGAACTGGTAGGGCGCTATCGCCAATGGAGTCAAGCGAAAGCTAAGGCAGAAACTACTGTCGCTGTATTTTATATGGCGGATTACGGCTATAGCGATCGCCTCTCCCAATCCATTGCTAGAGGGATTACCAAAACTGGGGTGGGTGTGGAAATGCTTGACCTCAAATCAGCCGATCCGCAAGAGGTGCAAGAATTAGTCGGTCGATCTGCGGGGATTATTATTGGGATGCCCCCGGTTTCTAGAACTGCTGCTCAAGCTGCGCTGGGTACAGTGTTAGCAGCAGCTAAAGATAAGCAAGCGATCGGGGTGTTTGAGTCTTACGGGGGGGATGATGAACCCGTAGATACAGTATTGAGTAAGTTTAGGGATCTAGGTTTAACGATCGCCTTTCCAGCTATTCGGATTAAAGATACGCCCACAGAAGCGATTTATCAACTTTGTGAAGAAGCTGGAACCGACTTAGGACAATTACTAACACGCGATCGCACCATCAAGCAAATCAAGTCTTTTGATGCTGAACTGGAAAAGGCACTGGGACGGATTAGTGGTGGACTTTACATTATCACTGCTAAAAAAGGGCAAGTTGCTAGTGCGATGTTAGCTTCTTGGGTATCACAAGCAAGTTTTCAACCCTTGGGATTTACGATTGCCGTGGCGAAAGATCGGGCAATTGAGTCTTTACTGCAAGTAGGCGATCGCTTTGTCCTGAATGTATTAGAAGAAGGCAATTACCAAGCGTTAATGAAGCATTTCCTCAAGCGCTTTTCTCCGGGTGCTGATCGGTTTGCCGGGATTAACACCCAACCTGCTGAAAATGGTTCTCCGATTCTCACAGATGCCTTAGCTTATATGGAGTGCGAAGTAGCCAGCCGTATGGAATGTAGCGATCATTGGATTGTTTACAGTACGGTGCAATCTGGTCGGGTTTCTAAACCAGATGCGCTAACGGCGGTTCATCATCGCAAAGTGGGGAACTCTTACTAGAGTTACCGGAATTGTGAATTTTTTCAACGCAGAGGAACGCTAAGGAATTCGCAGAGGACACAGAGAATAGTTTTTAAATCAACTTTGATTTACTGCATCTCAAAGCTGGCATCTGTGTTAATCCGTGTGCATCTGTGTTTCATCTGTGGTTAATTTTCAAAACTTTGACTGATGCAAGAGGTCTAATGGTCTTTCACTCTGCGTATCTTTGCGTTTAAATCTTTAACCTATGACAACCTCAAAACCTCGTGATGTTCAAGTTCTACCGATGGGTGCAGATACAACCATCCTGCGATCGCGTACTTGGGAACGGCTAAAGTTTGAAATTGAATATGCACTGCAACGGGGAACAACGGCTAATTCTTATTTAATCCAAGCGGATAAAATGGCGCTGATTGATCCGCCGGGGGCTACCTTTACCCAGAGATATTTGGCGGAGTTAGAGAAGCGGATTGATCTTAAGCAGCTAGACTATGTAATTCTGGGACACATCAATCCCAATCGAGCCACAACCCTGAAAGCATTGGTGCAGCTAGCGCCGCAAGTGAGGTTTGTTTGCTCGAATCCTGGGGCGATCGCCCTACGATCAAATTGGGAACTGACGCAGGAAGAAAAGGACGGTTGGGGACTCGATAGTTTACCGCCTCTACAAACCCTGATTATGCGGGGAGAGGAAACGCTGGATTTAGGCAAGGGACACCATTTGCAGTTTATCCCGACTCCGAGTCCTCGTTGGCCGGATAGTCTGTGTACTTACGACCCGCAAACGGAAATCCTGTATACCGATAAGTTTTTTGGTGCCCATCTTTGTAGTGATCAGGTCTTTGATGAAGGCTGGACAATTTTTGGAGAAGATCGCCGCTACTATTACGACTGTCTCATGGCTCCCCATGCACGGCAAGTAGAAACGGCGCTGGAAAAGCTGAGTGAGTATCCAGCCAGACTCTATGCAACCGGTCATGGTCCTTTGGTACGTTATGCACTGATTCCGCTTACCCAAGCGTATCGCCAATGGAGTCAGCAGCAACAGGCCCAAGATCTCAAAGTCACGCTACTCTATGCTTCAGCTTACGGGAATACAGCCACTTTAGCGCAGGCGATCGCACGCGGCATTACCAAAGCCGGAGTTGGGGTAGAGTCAATCAACTCGGAAGTGGCGGAACCTGCGGAAATTCAAGCAGCTGTGGAAAAATCGGATGGTTTTATTATCGGTTCTCCCACACTAGGGGGTCATGCACCCACACCAATTCAAACAGCATTAGGAATTATTCTTTCTACAGCTGCGAAGACGCAACTAGCGGGTGTTTTTGGTTCTTATGGTTGGAGTGGGGAAGCCATCGATCTACTAGAAGGTAAACTGAAGGACGCAGGTTATCAATTTGGCTTTGATCCCATCCGGGTAAAGTTTAAACCTACAGAGGTGACGCTGAAATATTGCGAAGAAGCGGGAACTGACTTTGCCCAAGCGTTGAAAAAGGCGAAAAAAGCCCGCACCTCTAGGCAACAAACCAGTGAATCGCAAACGGGACGCATTGAACAAGCTGTCGGGCGAATTGTCGGTTCTTTATGTGTAGTAACGACTAAACAAGGAGATCTTACGGGTGCTATGTTAGCCTCTTGGGTTTCTCAAGCAACCTTTAATCCTCCCGGTTTAACGATTGCAGTGGCTAAAGAAAGAGCAATCGAATCTTTAATGTATCCGGGTGGTCAATTTGTCCTTAATATCTTGGCACAAGGTAACCACTTAGGCTTGATGAAACATTTTCTCAAACCTTTTGCGCCTGCTGAAGATCGGTTTACAGGGATTGAGACGCAAGTTGGTGAGAATGGTTGTTTTATCCTCAAGGATGCTTTAGCGTATCTAGAATGTTCAGTACGCGATCGCATGGAATGTGGCGACCATTGGCTAGTCTATGCTGTTGTAGATAATGGCAAGCTACTACAAAATAATGGAATTACGGCTGTACACCAACGAAAATCTGGTAGTCACTATTAAATAGCATAGGGCGATATCTAACAGCTTAGAGCAGACTTAGAAGTTTGCTCTAAAAAATTCGTTATGATCTATCACAGTTAATCAACTGCTACATCTTGAAGTTGTATGAGAAGACTCATAACAGATTATAGAGAAGCCTAGCTATAGGATTCTTGTTTTTCAATTTCGCAAATAGGCTTCTTCAAGGCTTATTCGCTTAAAATTACTTTCATTAACTTACCTTGAGCAAAGGTCATCAAATGATTAATTAGCTCTGGTAATAATATCTTATAGGTTTCTATGCTTTCTAGTCCTGTTCGCTTAACCAAAGATTTTAAATCTTCAGGCTCTCTGACTCGCAAAATATTGCTTCAGATTACAGGCAGCATTGCCATTGTAATTCTAGCTTCTACAGTTGTTAACTATTTTCAGGTGATTAATAAACTAAAATCCCAGACATTAGAGCAACTAGAAAAGTATTCCATTGAGCGGGGAGAACGAGAAAAAAGTATCTTTTTATTGGCAGAAGACAATCACGCTATTTTTAAAAGAGTATTTACTGAGCAACTACAGTTAGCACGTCAGCAAAATCAAGATCCCAAAGCTCAATTTGAGCAACTTCTGGTCAAGAATCAAGATGGAGCAATCCGCAACCGTCCCCAAATATTTGATGGCAGAAAGCAGTCTGGAATTTATATTGCTCCTTCAGTTCCCATCACACCAGAGATTCGCCGTCGGGTGATTCTGTTATATAACTTGTTAAATTCCTACGGCTCTGCTTGGCATAATCGTATTCAAGATACTTATGTTATTACGCCTGAAAATATAGCTGTTATCTATTGGCCAGAGGTTCCTACCTGGGCACAAGATATCGCTACTAATTTTGATATGACTAAAGAGGAATACTTTACGATATCAGATAAACAGCATAATCCAGAAAGAAAAACTGCCTGGACGGGTCTTTATTATGAAAAAGTTTCAAAATTGTGGCTAGCTTCTTGTGAAACTCCAGTTGATATCAATGGAAAACACATTATGACTATTGGTCATGATGTTTCACTAAATGAATTATTAGATAGAACCATTAACAATCATTTATCTGGAAGTTATAATTTAATATTCCGTGCAGACGGTCGTTTGATTGCTCATCCTAAGCTCATGGATGAAATTCAAGAAAAGAATGGAAATTTCAATATCCTTGAATCTGGAAACCAAAGCTTAAAAAATATCTTTCAAGCAGTAAAAGATAACTCAAGCGGGAAAGTCATTATTGATAATGATAAAAATAGTGAATATCTAGCTGTCACCAAACTCACAGGACCTGATTGGTATTTTGTGACAGTATTTCCCAAATCCATCTTGGCAGAACAAGCCATCCAGACGGCTCAGTTTACCTTGTTCATGGGTCTTTTGTCTCTGGTAGTAGTGGTTATCGTCGTCTTTTTAGTGCTACGTCAGCAGGTAGCTATCCCCTTAAATGAATTAACTGTGGCAACGAATCGGATTGCTGAGGGAGATTTTAATATCTCTGTAGAAAATCATCGGCAAGATGAGTTAGGTACTTTAGCGCAAGCTTTAAACTTGATGGCGCAAGAAGTGGAAAGCAGAACCAAAGAATTACAAAGGTCACTGGAACAGCAATCAGTTTCGGTACAGCAAACAACCGCTACCATGGATGAATTGGGGGCTTCTTCGCGGATGTCGGCGGAACAAGCAGAAGCAGCAGCCGTGGGAACTCAACAGGTATTAACGTTGGTAGATGGTCACGAGCAATCCCTCAAGCGTGACTCTAGCTTACGGGAAAAAGTCGGACAAATAGCAGAAGAACTCCAGAGTTTGAGTGCACAAACCCATCAGATTGGGAATATTTCCAAGCTAGTGAGTGAGTTAGCCAATCAAACTAATATGCTAGCTCTAAACGCGGCAGTTGAGGCGGTACGGGCGGGTGAGCAAGGAAAAGGGTTTGGGGTAGTTGCCTCAGAAATTCGCAAACTAGCTGACCAAAGCAAACAGTTTGCCGAACAAATTAATACTCTAGTTCTGGAAATTCAGAAGGCAACGAATTCCACGGTTAAGGTAACGGATGAAGGCAGAAAAACCATGGAAAGTGTGGTGGTAGCGGTTAATAATATTGCGATTAACTCGGAACAAATCTCTTTGAATGCCAAGCAGCAAGCGATTGCTATTCAAGAGGTTGTTAAGGCGATGAATGCTCTGAATCAAGATGCCGCTCAAACAACTAACCGCATTCGGCATTTCAATAAAATCTAATTTCAACTTAGTTAAGGTCATTTATCCATTAAAAATGATCAATGACCTATTACTAAGAGCAAACTGACTAATTGTTGTCTATGCTAATCGTTTTTCGAGATATTGACCAATCATCTGCTGCTGACCTGCCCGCATGATGATGGTTTGGCGAGTGCGGTAGTGCTGACCAATCAGTTTTAATTCTTCTTCAAAGACAGAACCGTTATACTCGGTTTTTAAGCACAAAGTTTTGGGGTTAGAGAAGAAGTACTGAGCGGTAACAGGCTTTAGAGTAGCATAACCGCGATCGCGGTATAAAGTCGTTCCCAATGCTCCAAAAATTGTTGCACCCTCAGATTCCTGACGACCAGACACGGCGTTTTTACTGTCCCAAGTGACTGCACTGCCACAAACTAATGCAGTTGGGTCAGCTAGATGGTGGAGTTCTGCGAGTTTTATTAGTTCAGGACTGCCTGGTTCTAAAAATCGTACTGTAATAAAACTCACGACTTCTTTGGTTTCACCAGCCGGAAGGGTATAGTACCGTCTGTCAGAATGCCAGTTACCTTCCGATTCCTGGAAAAACTTTGCAATCAAAGACTCTTCTGTGGTTGGGGAAAGTTTTAGTCCTAATGTCACTGGAATCATTCCTATTACGAGAGGGACTTAATAAAAAATACAAGTGTATTATCAAGTTCTGTTACATCTCTTAATGTAACAAAAAATACCTAAAAATAAACTTCTTCCAAGAGAGTGATTTGGTATATCTTGTCGAGTTGATTATCTTCAAGGCAAGTAGTCATTTTTTTAACGACCACTTACCTTGTAATGACCCTTTACCAAGCCAAGAGGAATTATGGGTATTCCGCTTAGACTTGATATTCAAGCTATTTATAGTATGAAGATAAATTCCTAGCAGCTTCCTCCATCTGGGTGCAGAATTAATGAGAAGTTAGCATCCCCTTCTAGAGGTATATCTGAAGGATTAAGCGATAAGATTAAAAGTTTTTTGTGGTTTCTAGATTGATTTGAGAATAAAAGTTCTCTGTTTTAGAAGCTAAAGCCATTCTTCCTAAAAGCAGTTTCCAGGCGCTGATATAAAATAGGGCAGGGAATAGCCATTTGATAGCGTTTAATAATTTGCCTTGTTTAATGGCTACTATGCTCCAATGTAACTTCAGATAAGATTGCAGCGTTTGTAGGGTAGGAATTTTTGACTGGTGCTTTTGACTTACTAATGCATAAATTTTCTCTTTGATAGCCATGTTAGTATCTAAACGCTTTTGCAGAGAGAACTTTTGATTATAAGCCCCAGGCCAAAGGGTACGATAGGCAAGACATTGATTGATAAAAATAGCATCTCCAAATTGAGCAATTTTTATCCAAGAGTCTATATCATCAAAATTCGCATCTAAGCTGGAATCCCAACCGCCTGCTTGGATGAAGGCATCACGCCGAAAGGCAACTTGAACAGGTGTTCCAAAAGGAACCTGTTCTAACAACATGCCATAGTGAATATCTTCTTGGGCAATATAAAAGGCTGGAATTGAACTTAACTGTCGCGTCCGGCTGATTTCGGTTTGATTGATATCAACTTGCGCTGCTTGACAGGAACAAATGACAGCTTGGGGACGCAAGGCGATCGCGCGACTCATGACTTCGATACAATCAGTAGCCAGATAATCATCATCATCTAAGGGTTTGATCCACTCGCCCCTGGCAATTTCTACGCCCGCATTCATTGTTGCTGAGTGACCCAGATTAACTGAATTGCGGTGGTAGATTAAACGTTGATCACCCGCCTCTTGTAGGGTTGCTTGTAAACGGTGGACATACGCTTCCGTACCATCATCCGAACAGTCATCGGCTACGATCACTTCACAAGCAAACGTTTGCCCTAAGACGGAGGCGATCGCCCGTTCTAGCAATGACAAACGGTTATAAGTGGTAATGACAATACTAAATTTCATCCCGGTAGCCTATCATAGCGCCTCTAAAATTGAGGGAAATGTTTAGTTTTTGTCAATTTTCTGGGGCTGAGAACGCGATTCCCGGATCAATTGGGCATAAGTTTGCGAAGGGCGATCGCCTAAATGATCTTCAACTAAGCGGTTTGTCCCGGCTGTAAAATCAATGGGAAAAAGCCCAAACCGAGGCGTATAAGAACCCCACTCATAATTATCTGTGAGTGACCAGTGCATATAACCGAGTAAGGACACTCCCTCTTTTTGTAGCCGTTGTATCTGCTGGAGATGTGCCTTAAGAAACTCACTTCGAGTTAGTTGATCCGGGCGGCGGGTAGCGGCACTATTATCCGGTTTACGCCTCAATGCCATACCATTTTCAGCAATCATAATCGGATAGCCGAGAGTTTTTGCATAGAACTGACAAAAAAAGTGCAATCCTTCCGGTAAAGAACGCCAGTCCCACCACTTGCTAGTAATACCGCCCATTAACCAACCGCGAAAATCTTTAATTTTAAATTCAAAGTCAGAAAAAGCGGGTATACGAAATGTATGGGCAATAAAAGGATCGTAATAGTCGATCGCTACGTAATCAAAAACGTGGGGACGAGGAGAAAATTCTAGTTCTCGCACATAGATATCTAAGTGTTTAATATCAAAATTATGATGTCCTAATCGGTTTGCCGTCCAATGAGTCAGTCGTCCTAATTGATAAGGTAAGTCGTGACGAAACGATAGATTAGCATCCCGCAACGCCGCTTCTAAGTGCTGGGCATTACTATAAACCCATTCTTGTAACTCTAAGGGTTTAATACCGAGTTTCCGCAAACTGAGCAAATCCCAGATTACCTTTTCTGACCAATAAAGGTCGCTACAGTAGGTATTGAGAGAAACTTGCGGAGTTGTCCAACCTTCGGCTGTATAGATATCATGGATGCAATTATAAGCCCGAACGTGAGCCGCTAAAAGATGGTTATAAGCGCGAAAGCTAACGCCAAATCCCCGTTCTGAACCCCCTGGAAACTGACCACTTAAATAAGTATTCGAGACGAGAATATTGGGTTCATTAATCGTGATATACCAGTGAATTGGTGATTGTTGGTAATGTTCTGTCAGGCGGCGATTGATGTGGGTGACGGCAACTTGAACGTAGTCAACAAAACAGTCAATTGTCTCTTCCGATAGCCATGCATCTATTCCCAGCCAAGCGGGATGGGTGAAATGGTGCAGAGTGACAACGGGTTCGAGTCCATAACGACGACAGGCAGCAATGCGATCGCTATAAGCATCCAGCGCAGCATAATCAAAAGCTGGGGCAGGGGCAGATTCAACTGAGGTTGAAGGTTGAATCCGCGTCCATTCCAGCCCCAACCGAAAAGAATTCAGTCCTAGCTGCTGACAGCGTTGAAAATCTTCTTCATAGCGCGTCCAAAATTCTGCGGCTGCTTTTGTCCGCATTACCTTGTCTTGCTTTTCCCAAATAGACCAATTATTTTGAGGCTGTCCGAGGTCATTGTAACC
>Ga0164305_10000996_pt1 | contig 11401 bp, 9 predicted proteins | sample Whisoiple_237_MG_FD_110215 | JGI IMG/M metagenome (GOLD analysis project Ga0164305, IMG submission 110215) | Soil microbial communities amended with pyrogenic organic matter from upstate New York, USA - Whitman soil sample_237_MG | ecosystem: Environmental > Terrestrial > Soil > Agricultural... | reverse complement strand
TGGTGGGACCCTCTGGCGTCATCCTCGAACGAGCACGGCGTCACTACCGTAGTCATGGGCAATTGCGGTCTGACGCTCGCGCCCTGCAAGCCCGAAACTCGCGACGCTCTGATCGGCACCTTCGTACGTGTCGAGGATATGCCGCGTCAAAGCTTGCAAGCGGGGATTCCATGGGTGTGGACGACGCACGATGAATTTCTTGATGCACTAGAGCGGCAACCGCTCGGGCTGAATGTTGCCACGCTGGTCGGCCATTGCGCCGTACGTCAATACGCCATGGGCGAAGCCAGTGTCGAGCGCGAAGCCAATGATGCCGAGATCGCCGAAATGGAAGGGTTGGTGCGCCAGGGCATGGCCGCCGGCGCTTTCGGCTTCTCGACCAATGCCAATCAGCGTCATTTTCGGGAGGACGGAAAACCGGTGCCGAGTCGTTTCGCCGCTCTTGATGAAGTCGCCCGCCTGTGTCGTGCGGTAGGCGAAAGCCGGCGCGGCTTGGTCCAATTTACCCATGGCGCGTTCGCTTCCCCTGAGCACGTCGCGCATATCGGCAATTGGTACGATACCATTCTCAAAGAAACGCGGCGCCCGTTAATCGGCGAAAGCATTCGACATTTCTGGAGCGAGCCGGACTTGTGGCGTAAACAATTAAGCGATGTCGAAGCGCGTTGTCGTGAGGGCCATGCCGCATATGCGATGACGAGTACGCGCCGCTCGATGCGCCGTTGGACCTTGAAAGGCACCACTCGCCTTGACGAAATGCCCGCCTGGAAAAATCTGCTGAGCTTGCCTCTCGATTTGCGCAAAGAAAAATTGCGCGATCCGCAAATTCGATTCGAGCTCGGCAGAGCAATGGAATCCGGCAAGCCGATCGGTTTCTCCCGTCGTTGGGATTTGATCTCGGTTAAAAAAGCCGCGCGTCCAGAGAACAAATCGGCCGAAAGCAAAAGCATTGACGAGCTCGCGCGAGAAAAGAGGAAACCGGCCATCGATGCTTTCTTGGATTTAGCTCTCGCCGAAGATCTCGAAACCACATTCGAAGATTGCGCCAGCCAAGGCGATATTGCAGCGGTCGAAGAAATTTTCAGCAACCCGCACGTTCTGCTCGGCCAATCGGACGCCGGCGCCCACGTGGCCAATGCCAATCCCGGATTCGGTTTTTCGACGATTATGCTCGCCCACTGGGTCCGCGAGCGGCAGATCATGAGCCTGGAAGAAGCGATAAAGAAAATGACTTTCTTACCGGCGTCGATCTTCGGTATTCATGACCGGGGATTAATCCGCCGCGGCATGGCCGCGGACCTTTTCGTCTTCGACCCGGAAAAAATCGACTTGGCCGAACCGGAGAAAGTTTCCGACCTCCCCGAAGGCGCAACGCGTTACATTCAGCGCGCCAAAGGAATTCGTTATACGATCGTCAATGGATCAGTGCTGATGAAAAACGGCGCGCATACCGGCGTCTATCCGGGAAAAGTCTTGCGGAGTTCTTGATGGAAGTCTCCCGCTTCGCTCGAGCGGACGGGACCTGGTGCGATTCAGCGCAGCCCGAAGATCTCCTTCCATATCTTTTCGTACTTGGGATAATCCTTAACGTCGTTTTCGCCGACAGGATAAACCTTCGCCGGGCGCGTCTTTTCGACCGGTTCAACATTGGGGTGCGCGGGCAGCCGGCCGCCCTGAGAATAAATCTTTTGACCTTCTACGCTGGCGGTCCAGCGTGCAAATAGTAGAGCGGTGTTCGGATGTGGCGCGCTTTTGAGGATTGCCGTGGCGTCGATATCGCCGGTTCCCTCGGTCAGCATGTAATCCACCGGAGCGCCCTTGCGTTTACGGATCGGATAATGGTGCGCATAACAGGTCACGCACGCCGCCGCCTGACCCGCAACCAAGAGCTCGGCGAGTTGGGAATGGCCTTTGTGAAACTCAGGGTTGTTCGCCGCAACACGCTTGAGTAATGCAACAGCCTTTTCATCGCTTTTGTACTTGTAGCGCGAGAGGCCGATCAGTAGCTGAAAGTCACGGGGCTCGGCAATGATCCGGTTCTTCCAGCGGGAATCGGCAAAATCCTCGAACTGTTTTGGTTCTTCCTCCTTTTTTACCTTCGTCGAGTTCCATGCCGGAACAATGTAAATCAAATCACTGGCAACCCAACTCGTTCCCTTGAGCTCTTTGGGAAAAGCGTCAGCTTCGGGATAGAGCTGGTCGAGAAACAAACCTTGGTCCTTAACGTGCACCAAACCGTCCAGCAATGTTTGAAAAATGTCCGCCAGCACTCTCCCGCCGCGCGCCTCGGCGATAACTCGCGCCGCGAGCTGGTCCGCAGTAGCATCCACGTGGTTCACTTTGATCCCCGGAAAACGCTTTTCGAAGGCGGGAAGAATGGTTTCCGCATTAATCTGCGCGAGAGTCCCGTAGAAATTGAGCGTGCCGCCTTCGGTCAATGCCTTTTTATACACTTCATCGATTGTTTGCCCTCGCCCCTCGCTCACTACACCAAGGATCACAATAGAAAGCACGAGGAATCTTGTTGTTTTCATATTTGCTCCCTGTCGAACGGCGTCTTTGAAGCTGGCCCGACCGCTAAATTAACCGTTGTTATTGGAAAGGCTTGCTGCTAGATTCTGTCCTCGCTGGGCACGGGTTTACCGCGCCATCGGTCCGAAATCAATTCGAAAGGAGATAAACGGCCATGGGTTTATTAGATGGTTTGCTCGGCAATTTGATGGGCTCATATTTGGAAGGAAGCCAGGAGCGAAATCCATTCGGCAGCGGCAATCAAACGCAAGGGGGGAACCTGCTCCTTCAAATTGCGTTAACGATGCTGCAGCAAAATGGCGGCTTAGAGGGAGTGCTTGGCAAGTTCCGTCAGGGCGGGCTTGCGCAGCACGCGGATTCGTGGGTCGGCACCGGACAAAACATGGACATCTCTGGGGATCAGCTTCAACAAGTCTTCGGTCCGTCCACGATCAGCGATCTCGCATCCAAGCTCGGCATGCCGGCGGGCCAGGCAGGTTCGATGATGGCACAGGTGCTGCCGGAGTTGATCAACCAACTTACTCCCCAAGGGCAAGTTACCGAAAATAGCGATCAAAACATCTCGGATGAATTATCGAAGCTGGCTAACAGTGCGCGTGGAATGGCTGATTAAAGCATCGCAAGGCTCAAAGATATACCTGGAACGCTAAGCTGAGTTTCGTACGGAGGTCTATATGTTTGGACTGCTGATGACGATTATTATCGGTTTTATTGTCGGAGTGATTGCGAAGCTTATCATGCCCGGTAAGGAAAACATGGGCTTCATTATCACCACTCTGCTCGGCATTGCTGGATCGATCGTCGCGACTTACGCCGGTCAAGCAGTTGGTTGGTACGAAGCTGGACAGGGAGCGGGTTGGATCGGGTCGATTGTCGGCGCTTTTGTGTTGCTCTGGATCTACCAGAAATTTCAATCTCGCAGGGCGGCGGCGTAGGTATTATTCAGCAGCTTCGCTTCAGTACGACTAGCACTGGGAACCAAGGGCGTAATAATGCGGATTTTATCTGGCTGGGTAACGCTTCGCCATCTCGTTGAAAAAGCCTTCTTTGTCGAGTTCCTGCAAGAAACTCATATCAACGAACTGCTCGGGCTTGGCCGTCTTTGCCTGCGGCATGCTCGGCACCAGCCGGTCTAGAAGGAACTGCAGGCCTTTCAGTGTCGGATAGGGTCTTTTCGGCGTCGTGCTGACGTATGCCTGATACGAGCTTTCCAGCACGTCGGCGTCGGTGGTGCGCATATATTTCGCAAACACTTTTTGCGCCGCTTGCTTATTGCTAAAAATGAAGTTGATCCCTTCAATGTAGCCCTTCAGCGCTGATTTCACGACGTCGCGATTCGTCTTGATGTATGCGCGCGTCGTCGCCATACCGTTGCCTTGAACCTCGACTTTCAGGTCGGGAATTTTGACGAGTTCTATCAAACCCATTCGCTTTGCGATCGGCACCGTCGACGAATTGAAAATCGCCGCATCGATCTTGCCGGCCGACATGGCGGCCAATCGCTCGGCGTCAGGCCCGCCCGGCACGAGGATCATATCTTTGTCAGGATCGAGGTGAAGGTGTTGCGCGAGAATAATAGCGGCAAAATGAGTCGCCGCGCCGAAACCGCTGATGCCGATCCGCTTGCCCTTCAGCTGCTCCAATCGCGTGATTCCCGGACGAGCAAAAACCGTCGAATCATAGTAACTCTCGACACCGGCGATCAGCACCAGATCGAAGCCCGCCAGCCCAGCTTGGACGACTTGGCCGATGCTCATTAAAGGTGGATCGCCGCCGGCCAGCGCCTGGATCGCCAATTGCCCACCGCGTAAAAAAATGGGCTCAACATCAAGGCCATATTTTTGAAATAGCCCTTCATCTTTCGCGACCCAGATATGACCCTGGCGAAATCCGAGGGATGGATAGCCGAACCGGACTTTCTTCAGTTCCTGCGCAGCAGCGCTGTTGGCGAGAACGACGTGCAAGCTGAGAAGAAAAGCAAGCGAGAGGCAGATGCATGAGTTTTTCCTCATCGAGGGCTCCTGTGCGGCTACTCGGAAACAATTCAAGTCGTGGATAGATTCATTTTCACAAAAAAATGTGACATGAGCTTATGCTCGCCCACGGGGAAATCAAATCTGCGCTCGGCATCTCAGCTCGTCATCCCCGAACGTTTCAATCGGGGTCCGGTTGCCTGGCTTCCCGCTAAAGGCATGCGGGAATGACGGAGCTGAGACCACCAGCGTTACTACAGCATCTGTTTTTAAAAAGACCCGAAGAGCATGAACTTCAATAAATTATTTGTCTCTCGTTTCGTGAACTTCGTGTGCTTCGTGGTGAAACAATCGCGTTCGCCTAATACTCCGCGTGCTAGGCGGTTCCGCAGTGAATCTTCCCTAACTATAATCCGAAAATTTCTCGAAACTCTTTGATCGTCGCATTGAACTGCGGCCCGCTCTGCGCCGGCTCCACCTGCAACTTGAGCTTCGATTGCTCCATACGCGGTGAGAACGGCTCGATGTCGGGCCGCGCGGGAATCCTGCGCAGCGTTCTCAGCCGCTGCTGCGCCGGTTTCGACAGCACGAAATCATAGAATAACTTCGCAGCATTCGGATGCTGCGGTTTGACGCTGAGACCCGCCGCGTTGACGGTGACCACGATCGGATTGACTGTGTTGACCCATTCGACGGGCGCTCCCCGTTGTTTCATCTCTTCCACCCGGTGCGCGTAAATTACACCGAGAGGAAATTCACCGGCAGCCATGAGTTGCGCGATGAGCGTATGTCCTTTGCGCCACTGAATGTCCTGCTTCGCCAGAGCGCGCATATATTTTTGCGCGCGCTCGCGGCCCCAACCTTTGTGCAAGGTGCCGAACCAGGGATATTGTTCTTGATCGATGGCGAACTTGCCTTTCCACTTGGGCTCGAGGAGATCCTCCCACTGTTTCGGCGCCTCCTTTTCGCTGAGCATCTTGGAGTTGTAGCCAATGCTCGCATAATTGATATAAATTGCCGTCCAGTAGCCGTTGGGATCTTTGAAGTCGGGAATGAAGCTTTTCGCCTCCGGCGAACGGTAGGGCGTGAGCAACTTAGCCTCAATCAGTGCATCGACCTCGCTGATTGTTACGATATCGAACTCCGAGCGTCCCGCTCGCGCTTCAGTGATAATTCGATTAAGTGTTTTTTCACCGCTGGCCCGGAAGATCTCGCCTTTGATAAAGGGATACTGCTTTTCAAAATCGTCGAGCAGCGGCTTCGATTCGGTAACATTGGTCGAAGTATACCAAATCAGTTTGCCTTCCTTCTTGGCGCCTTCGACCAGCTTGGCTCGGTCGTCCGTTTGGCTCCAGACCGAGACTGTGCTCAACGAAAAGCATAGAGCCCAGGAACTCAACAACGCCGCAACTTTTGAAACTGAACTCATCGCACTGCCCTCCGTGCCACAAATTAGTTCAGGGTACAAAGCTCGGTGAGTATAAGAAACAAGAGGCTTAAGTCAATTCGGGCCCGCCGCATCGAAGTCTTCTGTCACGAATGGCAGCGATACAGAGCTGGCCGCGCTCCGTTGCCCATCTCATCCATGTCATTCCCGAGCAGAGTGAGGAATCTTTCTTATTACCTATTTGTGTAATCAGGGCGACCGCCGGTGGACCTACGGCAGATAGCCGCACTGACGCCAGAAGCGCTCGGCGGCGGGATGGAGTGGCACTTCGAGATGTCCCTCCGGAGTGTCGCGTACCATGGTGCCGAGCGGGAGCGGTTTGTCCTGAGCCCAAGGAATCTGTTCTTTGCTTGCTTCCAGCGCTTGGCAAAAATCGGTGACCATTCCGTCCGGGGTATTTGCATTCGTGTAAATGGGCCAGCCGCTAAAGTCGAGCGTCGGGACGCCGGCCTGGAGCTTGGGGAAATTTGCTTCTGAAAGAGTGCCGCGGCGCAGACCGGACGCTTCGAGCTCTCGCAGAAGATCTTCATCGAGGAACAGAAAATCCATCCCGAGCTCGAGCGCCATATTGCCCCACGCGCTCGCCCCTTCATCGAAAATCGCGTCGATCTCGCCGCGCAGCATAGCGCCGATCCGGTTCGGACCGTAGGCCATGCCGGCGTCGTAGCGAACGTTGCCCCCCCACGAAACAATATCCGCGAGGCTGAAGCCGGCCGCCGACAGCACGCGCTCGGTGATCAGATGGAGCGAATGATCCGGCTGCGCCCGCAGCGATAGGCGCAAAGGAAATCGCCGTCTGCCGATATCGCGGAATGAAGTCAAGCCGGTTTCACGTCTCACTGCAAAAACCATCTGATCCAATGACGGCAGCACCGCAATTGCGCGCAGCGGCATTGGCTCTTTGAAGGGTGCGCTCCCGAGCGCGGCCATCTTAAGAATCATCGATGGATTGATGATCGCGAACTGCACGTTGCCGGCGGCTACTTCGTGAATCGTCGCCGGGCTGTCGCTCGCAAACAGCGTCAACGGCCATTCCGCGGCTCCCTGCTCGCGCAGCTGAATGCGCGCCTGAAGATAAGGAAAGTCTTTTCGACTGACGAGCTGCGAAGCCACCTCGAGCATTAGGCGCGATCGCGTCGTGTGTGGATGCGTGCGTAACCGGGTCGGTTTGAGAGGGATTTCGTCGTCGCTCATGTTCCTAAGCAGTTCTGACCGGCACGAGTGATTTATCTCGCGGTACACACAGACAGCGAAATTACCCTCACCCTATCCCTCTCCCATCGGAATGGGCGAGGAAATTTTCGATTCCAAGTCGGCACCAGATCCGTTTGTTTTTCGTACCCTCGCCCGCTTGCGGGAGAGGGCAGGGTGAGGGTCCCTGCCGCGGGCCCATCGCGTTTTCCAAAGGAGAATACGAAGAGCACGAAGCAAGAATCATTTTTCAAAAGAGTTTGTGAACTTCGTGCCCTTAGTGGAAAAAATTTGCGCCTCATTTCATCTTCAGCTCGCGATACACTTCGCGCGCCAGAGTAAAGTCGGCGACCCGCGACGGCGCCACTGATTGCTTCGAATTGGAAATTTTTACTGTTTCCTCGATACCGGCCTGCAGTGCGGCATCCGACGATACGCCGGTCTCTGTCCAGGTCTTGATCATCATGTCAAACGCTTTTTCGGCGACCTCATGCTCGAGCTTCCATTTTGCCATGATCAGTCCGATGGAATCCTGGCGTTGCGCGCGCGCCTGCGCCATGCCGCGAAACGCGACAGCGATCATCTTTTTAATCTGGTCCGGCCGTTGCTGCAGCCAGCGATCTGAAACCCCATAGCCGCCGTTGATGCTTTCCAGCATATCGCCCATAAAAGCGAGTCTTCGAAGGCCCAAACGCTCGGCATAAATATCGGCGGGGAGCGTCAGCGTGGTTGCATCCACCGCACCCGCTCTGAGCGCTTGCAACCGATCCGGAGTGTTGCCGATCACGCGCAACGTCATTTCCTTGTCGGCATCGATGCCAGCGTCTTTGAGCAATCGCCTCGACATGAAAGATTCGCCCGAGGTCAGCGTCGCAACGCCCAAGACTTTTCCCTTGAGCTCTTTGATCGAGCGAATCTCGGGTCGGGACATCAACGAAAATAACGGGCGATCGTTATAAACCATCACGAGCTTCACCGGCAGGCCGCGCACTGCCGCGTTGAGCGTCGTGCCGGCGAATATCACGTACTGGATATCGCCCGAGACTAGCGCGGTAACCGCAATCGTCGGCGGTATGTTGATCAACTCGACGTCGAAACCCGTCTGCTCGAAGAAGTGATGTTCCTTTGCGACAATGATCGGAAAAGGAATCAGCCCGCCCACCGAGTAGCCGATTCGTACTTTTTCAAGTTCCTTGCTTGCCGCCTCGGCAAACCGTGTAAGAATGCATACTGCAGCCAAAGTAAGGATGGAAACGCAGATGGTGCACTGCGCTTTCAGCCTTCTTTTCGTTTGTGTACTGGTGTTCCTCATGGCCAACGATTTCTATGCTGTGAGCGCTTGGCCCAGTAATCTTCGAATGACTTGACGCCGGCGCGCTCATAAACGCGGTGATGCGTTGCTTGGTCGGCTTCGTGTGGCAATACGCGCTCGGAGTATTGTAGATGCGTTACCTTGCCTTGCGCACACGCACTTTCGGCATCTAGCAGGTCGTTTAAAAATTCGCGCAGCTCGCGGTGGTTCGCCATATTGCTGCGAAAAATCAAACGGCCGTCTTTGTTGATGATGAAAAGCGCGTTGGGCCAGACACCATACGCGCGATGAATTCTTCCATCGAGGTGATCGACTAGAATTGGGAATTTGACGTTTTCCAAGCGCTGAAAATCGCGCGCGTAGGCGAGTTTTTGCTCGAACGACTGATGTGCCGAATAGTTTTCCGCCGGATGGGATTCGCGCGTGTAGAGCAGAAAAAATGAAACCCCTTTGCTGTCGAATTCCGAGTGGAGCCGGTTAAATTCGGGAATTTCGAAGGCGCACATAGGACTCGTCACTGCACCGGTCATCATGACCACCTGTCGCTTGCCCCCAAACTGGGCGAGGCGCACCACACCGCCATTTAAATCTCGGGCTTCAAAATCGGGAGCGGGGAGACCGATTTTTGCCGCCATTGTCTCACCGGGATCGGTGGGTGCAGGAGCAGCAGTGGAAAAATCTTCGAGATTGTAAGCGCGTTCTTCGTCCGTCATCGAAAGCTCAACAGAATTAAAGCTGAAGGGATTATGTCATTCTGAGGCGTTGCCGAAGAATCTCTCGCTGAAGGCGAAATGCCTCGCTTTGGTCAGCATGACAGCGGACGATAACGGCTGAGGGAAACTTAATTTGCCGTAATTCCTGTCCCGCTGTTTCGTGACTCTTCCCGATAGACTCCGATCGCCTCCTGGAGCGGTCGATCCGTCGTTGAGAAAAGCACGGCAGGAATGGTTCGTGATGAATTCTCGTGCCGGTGCCAGCTCCAGTTCGGCACGACAAAAAAGTCTCCTGACTCCCAGGCCAGTTTTTCTCCGGCGACCTCGGTGGTCCCACTTCCTTCGACGACATAATAAAGTTGATTGGAAGTGTGGCGATGCTCCTCAGTCTGCTTACCGCCATCAAGCATTTGGATCCAACAGGAAAACGTCGGAAACGTCGAACCCCCCGTGACCGGATTTCGGTATTCGAGACACTTGCCGTCGAAGGCGTTTTCGTTTTCCGCAAGCGTCGCCGCCAAAGCCCGTCGCGTCTCTGGCCATTTATAAACCAGCGACTTGAGCGCTTGGCCAGGCGGCGCGAGCAAACCGGGATTGCGCACCGCGGTATCGACCGGACTGTTGTAGAGCCGCGCATCCTCGGCCGGATGCGGCTCCTGAAACATTGTGCGCAGCATACGCATCAAACCGGAGTCGAGGCAATCGATCCAGATCGCATCCTGATCGGTCTCGTTGATGTGATTGTGCCAGCCCCAGCTCAACTGAATCACTAGATCGCCTCGTTCCATCACGCACTTCTCGCCGTTGGTTATGGTGTAAACGCCCTCGCCGCCTTCGATAACGAAACGCATCGCCGCGTTCGTATGTCGATGCGAATAGACTGCTTCTCCGGCTTTGACCAGCTGCACCGCCATGTTCAACGTATGACTCGTGCTGTCGCCCATGTTTGGGTGAACCAGGCTGATGGCGCGGCGCGCCCCTTTGTAGTTGGTGGTAATCAACTGGCCGGCCGCTTCGAGGCCGGCGCGGATCTTCGCCCATTTCCAGAGCACGGGTTTACCGAAAGGCACCGGCTCACGGCGGATCGCTTCTTCGCGCGCCCACAGCCCGCGCATGGAATCTTTTGCCAATTCGGCATCGAGCGATTTAAGGTCGCGCATGATTTTGTCCTCTCGCCATAATCCGGGACGACCGCCGGCCGCTCCTACGGCTGGTCACTCAGATAGAAATATTTCACGGCGTTGTCGACGGTCATTTTCCAGATTTCGTCTTCGCGGGAGCCGGCGAAATTTTCCGCGATGACTTTGCGTGAATTGGGCCAATCTGATTCGAGATGCGGAAAATCGCTCGCCCACATCAGTTTGTCGACGTCCATCTCGTGGCGCGCGATACGCACGCCGACGGGATTGCGGTTAAACCCCCAGTAGCAATGCTCCCGGGCGTATTCGCTCGGCATCCGTTTCAAACGCGGCAGGCCCAGCACGCGTTCGGCCCAGTATTGCTGACGGCCATACTCGTTGTCCATTTGATCCATCCAGTTCGGAACCCAACCGATTTGGACCTCGGCAACGTAAATTTTCAGTTTCGGAAAGCGCTCGAACGCGCCGCCCCAGATCATCTGCACCACTTGCTTGCTGCCGCGAAAGCCGTATTTGTTGAACCGTTCAATCACGTCAGGCACGTGATGCTCCGGATCGGGTTGGCGCGGATATTTAAATGACGGCACCGCCGCGGCTGCGGGCTGGCCGCGTCCGCGCCGCGGAAAACCGAACTCCACATGAATGGTCAGCGCCATTTCGAGATCGACCGCAGCGGCCCAGAAACCGTCGTCACCCAAAGTCGGATAGCGATAACCGGCCGGAAAGTTATCGATGGCGACGGCTTTAAGCCCGATCTTTTTGCAATGATTCAGCTCGCCAACCGCATCCTCAATGTTGGTGATCGGTATAACCCCGATACCAATAAGCCGTTCGGGAGCATGTGAGCAATATTCCTCGGCTAGCCAGTCGTTATACGCACGTACGACGGCTTTGTAAGCGTCGTCGTTGCGGATCCCGCGCCAAAAACCCGGCCCGACATTGCCGGGAAACAACACTTCGGCATCGACGCCGTCCTGGTCTTGTTCGCGCAGGCGTTGCGCAGGCGAGCCGGTGCCGGGCGATTTTTCATAATGCTCACCGGGAAGCGGATCGAAGGGGCGCCGCTCTTCATATGGAACCCCGCAGGAAATATT
>Ga0164305_10000994_pt1 | contig 11409 bp, 10 predicted proteins | sample Whisoiple_237_MG_FD_110215 | JGI IMG/M metagenome (GOLD analysis project Ga0164305, IMG submission 110215) | Soil microbial communities amended with pyrogenic organic matter from upstate New York, USA - Whitman soil sample_237_MG | ecosystem: Environmental > Terrestrial > Soil > Agricultural... | reverse complement strand
GACAGAACAACGGCCGGACGTAGGCCGGCACGAAGCCGGGGAAGTCGAACGCATTGGTGCAGCCCTCGTCCTTCGCCATCTGCCGGATGTTGTTGCCGTAGTCGACGGTGGGGATGCCGGCGGCGTGGAACGCCAGCATCGCCTCGACGTGCACGCGCATCGATTTCTTGGCAGCATCGCGGACGCCATCGGGATCCGATGTCTGTTCGGCCAGCCACTGCTCGACGGTCCAGCCGATGGGAAGGTAGCCATGCACCGGGTCGTGCGCACTGGTCTGGTCGGTCACGCAATCGGGACGCACGCCGCGCTTCACCAATTCGGGAAGGATGTCCGCCGCGTTGCCGAGCAGGGCGATGGATTTCGCTTCGCCTGATGCGGTGTACTTGGCGATGCGCGCGAGGGCGTCGTCGAGGTCGGCCGCCTGCTCGTCGACATAACGCGTCTTCAAGCGGAAATCGATGCTGGTCTGGCGGCATTCGATGTTGAGGCTGCTCATGCCGGCCAGGCTCGCGGCCAGCGGCTGTGCGCCGCCCATCCCGCCAAGTCCCGCGGTCAACAACCACTTGCCTTTCAGCGAACCGCCGTAATGCTGGCGGCCCATTTCCACGAAGGTCTCGTAGGTGCCCTGCACGATGCCCTGGCTGCCGATGTAGATCCAGCTGCCGGCGGTCATCTGGCCGTACATCATCAGGCCCTTCTTATCGAGTTCGTTGAAGTGTTCCCACGTGGCCCAGTGCGGGACCAGGTTGGAATTGGCCAGCAGCACGCGCGGTGCATCCGCATGGGAGGGGAACACGCCGACCGGCTTGCCGGACTGGATCAGCAGGGTCTCGTCATCGCCCAGCGTCTTCAAGGTCTCGATGATCTTGTCGTAGCAGGCCCAGTCGCGCGCGGCGCGGCCGATGCCGCCGTAGACGACCAGCGAGGTGGGGTCTTCGGCGACCTCCGCATCCAGGTTGTTCTGCAGCATCCGGAACGGCGCCTCGGTCAGCCACGAGCGGCAGGTCAGCTGGTTGCCGTGCGGGGCGCGGATGACACGGGACGGATCGACGCGGCTGGACATCGTGGGCGGCTCCTGCATGCAAGCGAAGCCGCGATTATCGCACCGGCACCCGACCCGACTCAGCGGTATGGCGCGGCCTGTCGCCCGCCTCCGTTATCATCGCGGCATGTCATTCCTGTTCCGTGCCGGCTTGCTGGCGCTGCTGCTGATCGTCCAAGGCTGCGCCACCCCACGCGCGCCCGGGCCGACGCCGACCGTGGTGCTGGTCTCGATCGACGGCCTGCCCGCCGCCATACCCGGCAGCGGGCGCATGCCGGTACTCGATGCGATCGCCCGCGAGGGCGTGCAGGCGGCGTGGCTCATCCCCAGCTACCCCACTCTGACCTTCCCCAACCACTACACGTTGGCGACGGGGTTGCGGCCCGATCGCCACGGCATCGTCAACAACAACATCACCGACGCCACGCTGGGGCGCTTCGTGTCCAAGCAGGCCAGCGCACGCGACGGACGCTGGTGGGGCGGCGAGCCGATCTGGGCCACCCTGCAGCGCCAGGGCGGGATCGCCGCCACGATGTTCTGGCCCGGCTCCGAAGCGGAGATCGCCGGACAGCGCCCGCGTTACTGGAAGCCCTTCGACGGCGAGATCCCGGTCGATGCACGCGTCGACCAGATCCTCGCGTGGCTGGACTTGCCGCCCGAACAACGACCACGCCTGCTGACCCTGTACCTGGAGCAGTACGACGTGGCCTCGCATGCGGCCGGCATGCATTCGGCGCAGGCGATGCAGGCACTGGCCACGGTGGATGCCGGGCTGGCGCGCTTGCGCGACGGACTGCGCGCGCGCGGGCTCGGCGACAGCGTGGACCTGATCGTGCTGTCCGACCACGGCATGTCGGATGTGCGCGGCGAGAACCTGCGTTACCTCGACGACCTGGTGCCTGCGGATGCGATGGACGTGGAAGCGGTCGGGCAATTGGCCGGCCTCGCCGCGCGCCCGGGCCGCGAGGCCGAAGTCGAGCGGGCATTGCTGGGTCGCCACGATCACTTCGCGTGCTGGCGAAAGGCCGAGATGCCGCCGCAGTGGCACTTCGGGCGCAACCCGCGGATCCCGCCCATCGTCTGCCAGGCCGATGATGGCTGGCGCGTGTGGCTGCATCGCTGGCCGAACCCGGCGGCACTCAAGGGCGAGCATGGGTTCGCGCCGGAGGATGTGGGCATGCGTGCGGTGTTCACCGCCGTCGGACCGTCCTTCCGTGGCGGCGTGCGCCTGCCCGCCTTCGACAATGTCGATGTGTATCCATTGCTGGCGCGCCTGTTGCGCATCACCCCGGCAGCCAACGATGGCGACATCGCCCCGCTGCTGCCTGCGCTGGAGGACGCGCGCTGATGCTGTGCCGGCGCATCGACAGCCCGGTCGGGCCGCTGATGCTGGCGGCGGACGACAACGGCCTGCGCCACATCGAATTCCGCGACAACCGCCACCCCGCCGACACCGGCGACTGGCACGGCGGCGACAACGCGATCCTGCAGGCGACGGAGGCGCAACTCGGCGAATATTTCGCCGGCACGCGAACGACGTTCGACCTCCCACTGGCGCCGCGCGGCACCGACTTCCAGGTGTCCGTTTGGCGCGAACTCGCACGCATCCCGTTCGGCACCACCATCAGCTACGCGCAACTGGCGCAGCGCGTGGGCAACACCCAGGCGATGCGTGCAGTCGGCGCCGCGAACGGCCGCAACCCGCTGCCGATCGTATTGCCCTGCCATCGCGTGATCGGCGCCGATGGCGCGCTGGTCGGGTTCGGCGGCGGCCTGCCGGTGAAGGAATTCCTGCTGCGGCTGGAACGCGCGCTGCCTGCGCAACAGGGCGGGTTGTTCTGATCTCCCGCCGTCCCGGCCAACTCCGGGATGCCAGCAATCATCAGGCGAGCAGTTGCTTCATCGCTTCGCGATAGCGCGCAGCGATCGCCTCGCGGTCGCGATGCCGGCCGTCCTCGACCACGCGCACGCCGGCCACCTCGACATCGCGTACCAGGGGCCGATTGCCGCTGAACAGCCAGCGATCCACCACGTCGCCTTCCGTCGCGCCCACAAGGATCGGCGCGTCGGTATCCAGCACGATGCGGTCTTCATCGGCAAAGCCGGTGCTGTCGGCTGCGCTCGCACGCGCGCCCTGCAACAGCGTTGCGCCGACACTGGGCTCGTACACGCTCGATGCGATGTTGCGTCGCTGCGCGCGCAGGCGCTGGCCGTATTCGAGCCAACGCAGCTCCTCGACCGGATCGACCGAACTGTTCGAATCCGAGCCGACGCCCCAGCGTCCTCCGGCATCGAGGTAGTCCCGCAATGGAAAGAACCCGTCGCCGAGGTTGCCTTCGGTGCTGGTGCAGATCGCAACGGTCGCGCCACTGCCTGCGATGTCCCGCACCTCGTCTTCGTCCAGATGGGTCGCGTGTACCAATGTCCAGCGCGCATCAACCGGTGCGCTGTCCAGCAACCATTCCACCGGCCGTGCCCCGCGCAATGCCATGCATTCCTCGACCTCAGGGAGCTGTTCCGCAACGTGGATGTGGATGCGCGACGCCGAGGGCAGCCCCGTGAGCACCTCGTGCATCGCGTCAGACGGCACCGCGCGCAGGCTGTGCAGTGCGCAGCCGATGCGCACCGTGCCGCCCTCGCTCGCACGCAATGTGTCGAGCAGGCGCAGGTACGCATCGACGGAGTGGCCGAAGCGCCGCTGGCGTTCCGACAGCGCGCGTCCGTCGAATCCGCCGGTCATGTACAGCACCGGCAACAACGCGATGCGGATGCCGGTGTCGCGCGCGGCGCGCAACAACGCCTGCGACATCGCATCGGCCTGCGCGTACGGCGTGCCGTCCGGGGCGTGGTGCAGGTAGTGGAATTCGCAGACCGTGGTATAGCCGGCTTCCAGCATTTCCACGTACAGCTGCGAGGCAACCGCGTGCAGCAGGTCGGGGTCGAAGCGCGCGGCCATCGCATACATGGTTTCGCGCCAGGTCCAGAACGAATCATTGGGATCGGTCTGGCGTTCGGCCAGGCCGGCCATGGCGCGCTGGAAGGCATGCGAATGCAGGTTGGCGATGCCGGGCAGGGCCCAGCCACGCGCAGTGCGGGTCGCGATGGGTGTGGTCGGCGTGTGCATGGGCGCATTGTCGCGCAAACCCGCCACCGGCTGCGGTAGGCTGCGCGCACGACGGAGGGCGGCGCATGGGCATGATGTTCTGGTTGGGCATGGCGTTCGCAGCCATCGTGCTGCTGGTGTTGCTGTCCAGGCGCAATGGGGGTCGACGCGGCGATGGCGGCGATGGCGGCTACATCGGCAGCGATGGCAATGGCCGCGACAACGATGGTGACGGCGGCGGCGATGGCGGCGATGGCGGCGGCGGTGACTGAGCGCTGGGACGGCCTGCTGCTCGGCGCCACGCTGGCAACGTTCGACAGCGACAGCGGCTACGGCCTGGTCGAAGACGGCGCACTGGCCTGGAAGGATGGCCTGCTCACCTACGTGGGATCGCGCAACGGCTTGCCCGGTGATGCCGCATCCCTCGCCGATGAGGTGATCGAAGCAAAAGGCTTGGTCACGCCCGGCCTGGTCGACTGCCACACGCACCTGGTGTTTGCAGGCGATCGGTCTGCGGAATTCGAACTGCGCCTGCAGGGCGCCAGCTACGAAGAGATCGCTCGCAGCGGCGGCGGCATCCTCTCGAGCGTGCGCGCGGTGCGAGACCCCGACGAGGATGCACTTCTCGTCCAGTCGTTGCCGCGTGCACGTGCGCTGGTCGCCGACGGCGCCACCACGCTGGAGATCAAGTCCGGCTACGGCCTGGACCTCGCCAACGAACGCAAGATGCTGCGCGTCGCGCGTCGCATCGGAGAGGTGCTCGGCATTGGCGTGCGCACCACCTTCCTGGGTGCGCATGCGCTGCCACCGGAGTATCGCGACGACGCCGACGGTTACATCGATGCCGCCATCGGCTGGCTGCACGCGCTGCATGCCGAGGGACTTGTCGACGCGGTGGATGCGTTCTATGAACGGATTGGGTTCTCGTCCGCGCAGACCCGGCGGATGTTCGAGGCCGCGCGCGCGCTCGGCTTGCCGGTGAAGCTCCACGCGGACCAGCTCAGCGATGGTGGCGGCGCGGCGCTGGCGGCGGAATTCGGTGGGCTCTCCGCCGACCACATCGAACATACCGACGACGCCGGCGTGCGCGCGATGGCCGCAGCCGGCACCGTGGCGGTGCTGCTGCCGGGCGCGTTCCATGTGCTTCGGGAAACCGTGCTGCCGCCGCTCGACCTGTTGCGTGCGCGTCGCGTGCCGATGGCGGTGGCCACCGACTGCAACCCCGGCACGTCGCCGCTGCTGTCGTTGCGACAGGCGATGCAACTGGCTTGCACGCATTTCAAGCTCACGCCCGAAGAAGCGTTGCGAGGAACCACTGTGCACGCCGCACGCGCGCTCGGCCTGAATGATCGCGGCGTACTGCGCGTTGGCCTGCGCGCGGATCTCGCGCACTGGCGCGTGGATCGCCCGGCGGCCCTGTGCTATTGGCTGGGCGGGCAATTGCTCGAAGCCTCGTATGCCGGCGGGTGCCGGCTCACCTGACCCCGGAGTCTTTCATGCGCCACGCCCCGCTCGCCGCTTCCATCCTTGCCGCGTTCACCCTGTTTGCGCCGCTCGCGCAGGCACAGGACGCTGCGTCCAGGCTGGCGCAGGACGCGATCATCGTCGACACCCACATCGACGCGCCCGGCATCCTGATGGACAAGTGGGCGGACATCGGCATCGAGGCGAAGGATCGCGAGTTCGACTATCCGAAGGCGCGCGCCGGCGGCCTGGACGTGGCGTTCATGTCGATCTACACCTCGCCGAAACAGGACGCCGACAACAGCGCCTGGCAGGTCGCCAACCAGATGATCGACGGCGTCGAGGCCGCAGTGCAACGCAATCCGGGCAAGTTCGCGATCCTCACCTCGCCGCGTGACGTCGCCAAGCTGGTCAAGGGCGGCCGCGTGCTGCTTCCGCTGGGCATGGAGAACGGCGCGCCGCTCGGCGACAAGCTGGCCAACGTGCAGTTCTTCTACGATCGCGGCGTGCGCTACATCACCCTGGCGCACAGCGCCAACAACCGGATCGCGGATTCCTCGTACGCGCTGGAGAAGAAGTGGAACGGCCTGAGTCCGTTCGGGCGCGACGTGGTGCGCGAGATGAACCGGGTCGGGATCATGGTCGACGTGTCCCACTTGGGCGATGCGTCGGCGAAGGAAGCGATCGCGCTGAGCAAGGTGCCGGTGATCGCCAGCCACTCCGCGTTCCGCCATTTCACCCCGGACTTCGAACGCAACATCAGCGACGAGATCGCCAGGGCGGTGGCGGCCAAGGGCGGCGTGGTCCAGATCCCGTTCGGGACTGCCTTCATCGACCCGGCCAGCGCCGCAGACACCCAGGCGCATTTCCGCGCGATCAACGACTTCGAACGCAACAACGCCGTGCTGAAGTCGCAGGGCCAGCCGCAGAAGGACCGCGCGGCGTTCGACAAGCTCTGGGACGAGGCGCACCCGCCGCGAAGCAGCACGCTGGTGCAGGTGCTGGACCAGATCGACTACGGCGTGAAGCTGCTCGGCATCGACCATGTCGGCATCGGGTCGGACTTCGACGGCGTCGACGGCGAGCTGCCGACCGAGCTGAAGACCGTGGCCGACTTCCCGCACCTGGTCGGCGGCCTGCAGGGGCGCGGCTATACGGACGCCGACATCCGAAAAATCCTGGGCGGCAACCTGTTGCGCGCATGGACGGCGATCGAGGCCGGCGCGGCACACTGAGCCGCCAATAACGCGAAAGCCCCCATGGAGGGGGCTTTCGTCAGACCCGTTTCACCGGGCCTTTGTCGCGCATCCGGGGATGCGGCGGATTACGCCTTCTTGGCCACGACCTTCTTGGCCGGCGCCTTCACCGCGGTCTTGGTCGCGGTCTTCTTCGCGACAGGCGCAGCGGCGGTGCCGTCGACCTTGGTGGTGGCGTGCGAACGGGCGTTGCCGTAGCTCGAGTTGTAGCGCTTGCCCTTGGCAGTCTTGCGGTCGCCCTTGCCCATCGTGTTGCTCCTGGATCGATTCGTGTATGAGGTTCGCGACGCGCGCGAAGCCGGGCATTCTAGCACGGGCCTCGCCGTCCAGCCCGGTCAGTGTCCGTGGGCACAACTCGCGTCGTGGACATGACCATGGTTGAGCCGCAGGTTGGCCAGGTGGGCCAGTCCGACCAGGGTGCCGCCGAACGTCATCGCCACCGCATGCGGCACCACCGAATGGTGGAGCGGCGGATACAGGATGCCTACCCAGAGGACCACCAGGCCCGGGATCAGCAGGCCCAGCGCGCGCACCGCCCGGTGGCGACGATAGCTCGACACCAGCACGGCCAGCCCGAACAGGGTGGCGAACATGACGAAGCCGACCTCGAAGCTAGGCGCGAGCGCAGCGGAGATCCCCAGCGACGGCAGCAGCGCGATCAGCACCGGCAACAGCGCGCAGTGGATCGCACACAGCAGCGACCCGGTGGCACCGAGGCGATCGAACAGGGCGTGCAGGCGTGGATTCATGCGGGGGTGACTTCAGGCACAGGCGGGGGTTCCAATTTTGATATGTTATAACATCTTTCATCGCCAATCGATCTCGTCCTCGCATGCCCACGCCTTCCCACGCATTCAAGCACGCCGTCCTCGCCAGCGCCCTCGCCCTCGCCCTGGCCCCCGCCGCGCGGGCACAGGATCCGCAGCACGCCCAGCATGACCACCAACCCAAGGACCTGGCCGCGGTCGAGGTGCATGCCACGCCGCTGGCGGACACCGCGGAAAGCCTGGCGATCCCGGTCGACGTGCTGGCGGGCAGCAAGCTGGACGAGGCCAAGGCCGGCACCCTCGGCGAGACCGTGGGCAAGCTCCCCGGCGTGCAGTCCTCCAACTTCGGCCCAGGCGTCGGCCGCCCGATCATCCGCGGCCTCGACGGCGCGCGCGTGCAGGTGTTGAGCGACGGCTTGGGCTCGGGCGATGTCTCCACGGTCAGCGTCGACCATGCGGTCACCATCGAGCCGTTCCTGGCCAACCAGATCGAAGTGCTGAAGGGGCCTGCCACCCTGCTCTACGGCAGCGGCGCGATCGGCGGCGCGGTCAATGTGGTCGATGGACGCGTTCCGGACGCGCTGCCGGATGCGCCGCTGGAAGGCCGCGCGGAACTCCGCGGCGGCAGCGTCAACGACGAACGCACCGGGATGGTTCGGCTGGATGGCTACGCCGGCCGGTTCGCCTTCCACTTCGACGCCCTCCACCGCGAGGCCGGCGACTATTCGATTCCCGGTTTCGCGGAGAGCGCGGCGCACCTCGCCGAGGAAGGCGAAACGCCCGACCCGGATGATGCCGGCACGCTTGGCAACAGCGCCGTGCGCACCGACAGCGCCGCGTTGGGTGTGTCCTGGATCGGCGACCGCGGCTTCCTCGGCGCGTCGTGGAGCCTTTACAACACCGCCTACGGCATCCCGGGCGGGCACGCGCATGCGCACGAAGACCACGACCACGAAGCGGGCGACGCCATCGTCGACGACCACGCCGAGGACGCCGACGTCCATATCCTGATGGACCAGCGCCGCAGCGAACTGCGTGGCGGCATCGACGACCTGGGCCCGTTCGAATCGCTGCGGGTCAAGTTCGCCGACACCGATTACACCCACACCGAGTTCGAGGGCGCCGAGATCGGCACCGTGTTCCACAACCGTGGCCGCGAAGCGCGCGCGGAACTGGTGCATGCGCCGATCGCCGGCTGGAAGGGCGCATTCGGCCTGCAGGCCAGCGAGCGCGATTTCGTCGCGATCGGCGACGAGGCCTTCGTGCCGGGGTCGGTCTCCCGCGACACCGGCCTGTTCTGGATCGGCAAGCGCGAATTCGGTCAGATGCAGCTGGATCTCGGCCTGCGCCACGACCGCAACCGCGTCGATGTCGACCAGTCCGCCAGCGCTTCGCCGGATCGCGACTTCAAGACCACCAGCCTCTCCGCCGGGCTGGGCTGGAAGGTCGGCGAATCGCTGCATCTCAACCTCGGGCTGGACCGTGCGCAGCGCGCGCCGACCGCCGAAGAGCTGTACTCCTCGGGCCTGCATGTCGCCACCGGCGGCTTCGAGTTCGGCAATGCCGCGCTCGGCGTGGAGACCGCGCAGCGAATCGAGCTGGGCATGCACCTGCACCGGGGCCCGTTCGAGGTCCAGCTGTCCGCCTGGCAGGCGCGCTACGACGACTTCGTCTACCTGGCCGACACCGACCTCGAGGTCGATGGTTCACCGGCACGCGTGTGGCGGCAGGACAACGCGCGCTTCTCGGGCCTGGAAGCCCGCGTGGATTGGCAGATCGCCGATGGTGACCGCGGCCTGTGGACGCTGGGCGCCTTCGCGGACACCGTGCGCGGCAAGCTCACCGATGCACCCGGTACCACGATGGTCCAAGTCGACGTCCCGCACGGCGACCACGTCCACCATGAGGACGCGCAGGTGGCGACCGGCGGCAACCTGCCGCGCATCGTGCCCGCGCGCATCGGCAGCGAACTGCGCTGGGAACACGACGGCTGGCGCGCCAGTGTCGCTGCGGTGCGTTACCTCAAACAGGACGACGTCGCCGCGTTCGAGGACGCCACGCCCGGCTACACCCTGGTCGACGCGCACGTCGCCTGGCACATCGATACGGCCAGCGGCCGCGAGTGGGAGTTGTTCGTGGACGGCAGCAACCTGACCAATCGCGAGGCACGCCCGCACACCTCGTTCCTCAAGGACGTGGTGCCGCTGCCGGGTCGCAACGTGGTGCTGGGCGTGCGCCTGTTCTTCTGAGCAGACGGAACTGCGTCTTACAGCTCCTCCAACCTCCGGCTGCCGGCGAAGATTTCCCTGATCTCGCCGGCGAACGCTTGATCGATCGCGAAACATGGGTGTATATACACCCATCATGGAAAAGCAGATTGTCGCGACGACGGGCCGCTGTACCTGCTTTCGGGTACGCAAGCTCACCCGATTGATGAGCCAGCGCTACGACCGCAAGCTGGCCGCTGCCGGCTTCACCCTCAATCAGTATTCGATCCTGCGGCGGCTCGGCGATGCACCGCGCACCGTGGGCGACCTCGCGCGCGAGCTGGGGATGGATCGCACCACCCTCAGTCGTGACCTCAAGCCCCTGCTCGCCTGCGAGTGGCTGGAACAGGTCTCCACGACGGATGCGCGGCAACGGCCGGTTCGGGTGTCCAACGCCGGCAAACGCGCGCTGGCCAAGGCCATGCCGGCATGGCGCGAGGCCCAGGACGAGATCGAAGGGCTGCTCGGAGCAGCCGGGATCCAGGCACTGCACCTGCAACTGGATCGCGCCATCGGCCGCTTGCAGGTGGAAGCCGCTTGAACACCGAGCCCGGCATCGCATCAACGAACCGCCGCCGCGCCGCATGGCTGATCGCGGCGGCCACCGCCACCCTGATGGTGACGATGGGCATCCGCCAGTCGCTCGGCCTGTTCGTGCAGCCGATCCACGCCGGCACCGGCCTGACCATCGTCCAGATCAGCTTCGCGCTGGCGATCGCGCAACTGGCATGGGGTGCGGCGCAACCGATCTTCGGCGCGTGGGCGGATAAGCGCGGTCCCGGCCGCGTGCTGGTGTTCGGTGGCATGCTGCTGGTCATCGGCATGGCGCTGACGCCGTTCCTCACCTCGCAATGGGGCTTGGTGCTGACGCTTGGATTATTGAGCGCGGCGGGTGCCGGCGCGGGCAGCTTCTCGGTGCTCATCGGCGCGGTCGCGCAACGCATCGAGGAACGCAATCGTTCGGTGGCGGCGGGCGTGATCAATGCCGGTGGTTCGTTCGGCCAGTTCCTGTTCGCGCCGTTCGCGCAGGCGATGATTTCCACCGCCGGCTGGGCCGTCGCCATGTGGGCGATGGCCGCCGCTGCGCTGGCCACGCTGCCCTTGGCCTGGCCGCTGCGTCGACGCACGGATCCGCCAGCTGCCCCCGCACGAGCGACAGACACGCCTGCACCCGCTGGCATCAGCCTCGGCGAACAATTGCGCATCGCGTTCCGCGACCGCAGCTACTGGCTGCTGCACGCGGGCTTCTTCACCTGCGGCTTCCACATCGCCTTCCTGGTCACCCACCTGCCCACCGAAATCGCGCTGTGCGGCCTGTCGGACAAGGTGTCGGCGACCGCGCTCGCGCTGATCGGCCTGTTCAACGTCGCCGGCAGCCTGGCGATCGGCTGGCTGGGCCAGCGCTATCGGATGAAGTCACTGCTGGCGCTGATGTATGCCAGCCGCGTGGTGTTGATTGGCTTGTACCTGGTGCTGCCGCCCACCCCGGTGGTGTTCTATGGCTTCGCGG
>Ga0164305_10000993_pt1 | contig 11411 bp, 12 predicted proteins | sample Whisoiple_237_MG_FD_110215 | JGI IMG/M metagenome (GOLD analysis project Ga0164305, IMG submission 110215) | Soil microbial communities amended with pyrogenic organic matter from upstate New York, USA - Whitman soil sample_237_MG | ecosystem: Environmental > Terrestrial > Soil > Agricultural... | reverse complement strand
GACGTCCGCCGCGGCGAGCCGGTCGCACCGTCGGCGTCCTGGACCGGGCTCGACGATGCGTGGCGCTCGTCGCTCGACGCCGACGCATACCGGGCCTCGGTCACCGAGATTCGCGAGCGGATCGCGGCCGGCACCGTCTACCAGGCCAACCTCTGCCGGGTGCTCGAGCACGACCTCGACGAGTCCGCTGACCTCGACGGTCTGGACGCACTGCTGCGGAAGGGCAACCCCGCGCCGTATGCCGGTCGCATCCGCGTCGCGGCCGCCGGGCTCGACGTCGTGTCGGCCTCGCCCGAACGGTTCCTCAGCCGATCGGGGGAGCGGCTCGTCTCGTCACCGATCAAGGGGACGGCGACGACGGCCGACCGCCTCCTCCCCAAGGACGTCGCCGAGAACGTCATGATCGTGGACCTGGTCCGCAACGACCTCTCCCGGGTGTGCCACGAGGGCACCGTCGACGTCGAGGCTCTCTGCGCGGTCGAGCCGCATCCCGGCCTGGTGCACCTCGTCTCGACGGTGGCCGGGCGCCTGCGACCCGGCGTCGGCTGGGCCGGGATCCTCGACGCGACGTTCCCGCCTGGTTCCGTGTCCGGCGCACCGAAGTCGAGCGCCCTGACGACGATCCGGGACCTCGAGTCGGTGCCTCGCGGACCCTATTGTGGCGCCGTCGGGTGGGTCGACGCCGACCGCGACGAGGCGGAGCTCGCGGTCGGGATCCGAACCTTCTGGGCGGAGCGGGACGCGCACGGGCTGCGGGTGCTCCGGTTCGGCACCGGTGCCGGAATCACCTGGGGCTCCGACCCTGACGCGGAATGGGCGGAGACGCAGCTCAAGGCGTCGCGGCTCGTCGGACTCACGGCGTCGTCGCGAGACGGGCGCACGACCGGGCCTGCGCCCACGCCGTCTGCTGGCTCGCCGCCGCCGCGGCTGCCGGTGGGCGCGGCACCCCGTCGTCCCCGATGAGCAGGGGCGTCCACGCCGCGCCGGTGACGACCGACGGGCCGGCGCCCCTCTGGGCGTGGGCCCTGACCGGGTCCACACTGACCGTGAGAACGCCGCTGACGGCGTCGACCGGCCCGCGGGTGTTGAGCCAGACGAAGTTCCCCAGGCCGTAGGCCACGTAGGCACGGCCGAGCCAGCCGGCGCCCTGCACCCGGTGGGCGTGACCGCCGACGACCACGTCGGCGCCGGCCGCCGCGAGGGCGGCAGCAGTCGTCGTCTGGGCGCCGTCGGGGCAGCTCGTGTAGTCGCTGCCCCAGTGCAGGTACACGACCACGACGTCGTACGCCGCGCGCGCGGACCGGACGGCCGCGAGCAACCGCGCGTTGTCGAGGTTCCCGGCGATGCCGGGCTTCGTGGTGGTGGCCGGGTACGTGTGGACGGTGTAGTCGTTGATCTGCGTCGAGGCGATGACCGCGACACTGGTGCCGCGGACCTGGAAGACCGCGGGGGCGAAGGCCTTCACGGCGTCGGGACCGATCCCGATCACCGGGATGGGGCTCGACGCCTGCGCCGCCAGCGTGTCCGTGAGCCCCTCCGGCCCGTAGTCGACCGCGTGGTTGTTGGCCATGCTCACGGCGTCGACGCCGGCGTGCTGCAGCGTGACGAGCGCCTCTGGCGTGGTCCGGAAGTGGTAGATCTTCGGCTGCTCCACGCCTCGGTCGGTGATCGCGGTCTCGAGGTTGACCACGGCCACGTCGGCGGCGCCGAGGACGGGCTGGAGGGCAGCGAGACCGTCGGTCGTGAGCAGGTTCGTGAGGCGCCCTTCGAAGTGGACGTCGCCGCCGAAGGCCAGCGTCACCGGCGAGTCCGGGGTGAGCGCCGCGGTGCTGGTCGGCGCAGGCGCCGTGCTCGGTGCGGGTGTCGGCGCGTCCGAGGTCGTGGGGGAGGAGCCGGCCGTCGCCGAGGAGGATGACGCCGACGTGGCGGCCGGGGTCGGGTTCGGTTCGGGATCGGCGCACGCCGCCAACGCGAGCCCGAGCAGCGCGACCAGCGTGCCGGTCGCGCTGCCCCGACGCATACCTCTGCCCCTGTCGATGACCGGCATTGTGCTCCCGGCCCGAGGTACCGGCTGAGATGCGGCACGGCGTGCCACGGAACGAGGGCTTTCGGCCGCGCGTTGGGGCGGTTACCGAAACGGCGGCGAGGGTCTGGGAAGGTGGGTCCGTGACGGTACGGGTCTGGGTGAACGGGCACCTGCGCGGCGATGAGGCGAGCCTCTCGGCGCTGGACCACGGCGTGACCGTGGGCGACGGAGCGTTCGAGACCCTGAAGATCGTCGACGGCCGGCCGTTCGCCACGACGCGACACGCCCGGCGACTGGACCGCTCCCTGACCGGCCTCGGGCTTCCGGCCGCCGACCACGACGTCATCGCCTCGGGCGTCAGCGCGGTGCTGGGCGCCGGCCCGCCGATCCCGTTCGGACGGCTGCGCTACACCGTGACGGCCGGCGTGGGACCACTCGGATCCGACCGCGGCGCCACCGACTCGTCCGGACTGACCTACCTCGTGACCGCTGCCGAGCAAGCGCGGCCGCCGGAGTCCGGCAAGGTGGTCGTCGTGCCGTGGACGCGCAACGAGCGAGCGGCGACGGCCGGGCTGAAGACCACGTCCTACGCCGACAACGTCGTCGCACTGGCCTACGCGAAGGCGCGACGGGCATCGGAGGCGATCTTCGGCAACACCCGCGGAGAGCTGTGCGAGGGAACGGGATCCAACGTCTTCGTCGTCATCGACGGGGTGATCGTCACGCCGCCTGCCGACTCGGGCGCGCTGGAGGGCATCACCCGCGGCCTGGCCCTCGAGTGGTGCCGGGAGGACGGGCTGGCCGTGGACGAGCGCGCCCTGCCCCTCGACGTCCTGGAGACGGCCGAGGAGGTCTTCATCACCAGCTCGACGCGCGACGTGCTCGCCGTCCACGCGGTCGACGACCGGGAGCTGGCGCCGGGACCCGTGACCAGCCGGGCCGCCAAGGTCTTCGCGGCCCGCGCGTCCGAGGACCTCGACCCGTGACCGAGCAGGGGCGCTACCCCAAGGGCGAAGCCCCCGAGGACCTCGACGACAACATCACCCTGGACGCGAACGACGACCGGTGGGAGTGGCGTCGGCGGATCCGGTCCAACCCGGCTTCCCACCGCGCATACCGGACCGTCGTGGCCGTGTTGGGGCTGGTGGTCGTGGTGGTCGGTCTCATTGCCGTGCCGGCGCCCGGACCCGGCTGGCTCATCGTCTTCATCGGCGTCTCGATCTGGGCGTCCGAGTTCGAGTGGGCGCAGCGGCTCCTCTACTGGGGCAAGGCCCGGTTGCGTGACTGGGAGCGGTGGCTCCGGTCGAAGCCCTGGTGGGTGAGCGGGCTGGTCGCCCTCGGCACGGCCGCCATCGTCGCCGTTGTGTTCTGGGCGTACCTGGCGTGGGCGGGGTCGCCGGCCTGGCTGCCAGACCGGTTCGAGGAGCTGCTCGATCTCCTGCCGGGTGTCGCCTGAGCTCTCACGTCGGCCGAAGACCGGGGCTCAGCGGACGACCTTCATCACCCGGTCGGCCGTGGTGTGGCCCAGGTAGTAGCCGTCGTCCATGGCGTCCCGGAAGTGCAGGCCGCCCCAGATGCGGGCGTGGAAGGCGTCATGCTCGAGGGCGGTGAGCGTGGAGTAGGAACGCTCGACGCCACCCGACTTCAGGACTAGCGCGGTGTCGTCTCCGAGGGTCTCGCGCAGGACCTGCGCGAACGCCGAGGTCGCCTGAGCATGGCCGCTCGGGTAGTCGGAGTATGCCGGGTTCGGCACCAGCGGCTCCCAGAGCACCGGGTGTGGTTGGGTTCCCGGGTTGGCGTCCACACCGGCCGCGGCGATGGCCTGGAACGGTCGCCAGTAGCCGACGTCGTACTTCAGCCGCCAGGCCGCGATGAACGACATCGCCATGGCGGCGTCGACCCGGGCGAAGAACCTCGTCGTCGGGAGGAGTCCCATCGGCTCGTTCTCGAGCAGGGTGCACACCGCGTCGCGGTAGACGGGGACCGGGTTGGCCGAGAAGAACCGCGCGACCGCCGTCTGCTCCGCCGTCCGGTTCGTCAACGGCGGTGTCAGCGCGTTCGACCCGAGCATCCGGACCTCTTCGTGGTCCTGAGCGAACGCTGCGCTCGTGATGGGATCGGGACCGTCGAGCACGACCGGGGCGATGTCGACCACCGGGTCCACGAAGCCCAGCCAGGGCAACGCCATCCCACTGGGCGGCGGCTGCCAGATGCCGAGGGCCGGAGTCTTCGCGTAGACGATCGAGGCGTCGTTGCGGCCGTCGCCGACGCGCGAGGCGATCATGGCGGCCGCCGCGGCGGCCCCGACCTGGGTTCCGGACGCCTCCTTCTTCCCGTTCGGCACCTTCGCGAGACTGGCGGCGAGGTCGCGGTCGAGTGCCGTCCCGGATGTCGGGAAGTAGTGGCGCAGCACGTCGTGCGCGGCCGTCGCGACCGCGGCTGCCGCCGCGTGGGTGCCGTTGCGCTGAGCGTCGACCGCGGCGTCGTGGACGGCCATCGACGTGAACGCGAGGTACAGCCCTCCGGCCGGAGGAGCGAGGCCCTGCTCCGCGTAGATCGTGCGGATCGCGGTTCGCTGCCAGGAGACAGCGATCGACGACGCCAGCGGGCCGTCGGCCGCCACGGCGGTGGAGGCCGGGCCTGCCACGCTGACGACGAAGAGCGGTGCGAGGACGGCGGAGGCCGTGGCCGCGACCAAGTGACGACGTGTTGGCATGGCGAGCACCCTTCGGGACGGCGTTCGTCCCAGTGTCGAAAGGGGACGGACAGGCTAGCCATTCGCTTTCCGGCGTATCTTCCGGTGCGGGGGAGCGCCCAGAGTCACCGTCAATGACTATTTACCGCCGGTTTCGTTGGGCTGGACACTCGGTGAGGATGCCTCGGGGCAAGAGGTGAGGGAAGCGAAGCCATGCCGGTCCTGGTCCTGTCGGAAGCGGAGCAGGTCGCCATGCGTGGGGTCATCGCCGGTGAGCCGGTGCCGGGGGTCGCCCTTGACGACGAGGGCCCGCTGCGCCATCTCACCCGGCTCATCGCGTCGGATGCGATGGGGATCGCCCTTCTCGACGCCAACGGGTCTGCCGTGGGCGAGACGGCGCTGCACGGCCGTCGCACGAACGATGAGGCGCCGCCCTGGGACGATGAGCCGGTGGTGGTCGGGATCCGACAGCGCGACCGCATCCTCTCGTCGAAAGGCTGACCACGGGGTGGGGTGGCGGTTCTGTCCCTAGGGGTACGTCGAAGCCCTGGACAGGTCGTCAAACTGTGGCTGATCCGTCGCGAGACCGACTTCACCCAGCGGGAACGGGCGGTGTTCGGGATCGTGGCTCCCGCGTTGGAGCGCATCCTGCGCGAGCGGCCGTCGTCGGCGCTCCCGCCGTCATTGACCGTCCAGGAGCGACGCGTGCTGCACCATCTGGCCACCGGCCTCTCCAACGCCGAGATCGCGGGTCGGCTCGTCGTCTCGCCGGCCACTGTGCGCAAGCACCTCGAGAATGCCTACCGCAAGCTCGGCGTGTCGAACCGGCTGGCTGCGGTGAATGCGCTGGAGGGGCGCCAGCGCAGGGCGGATATCTCGGACGACGCCGATACGGTCGCCTGACCGGGCTTCGTCCGGTAGGGCCACCTCGAGATGGTCGGGTTGTGTGAACGGCGGGCGCTGCGGATATCCTCGGGTCCGCCGTTCCGGGACGTGTAGCTCAGTTGGTTAGAGCGTTCGCTTCACACGCGAGAGGCCAGGGGTTCGAGTCCCTTCACGTCCACCGAACACCGCGCAGAACTCTCCACCGACCTGAATCGGTGGAGAGCTCTGTGCGGTACGGGATGGGTCAGCGGAGCGAACGGTGCTTCTTCACGAAGCCCAGGTTGCCCCACCACTTGCCGATGCCCCAGGTGTCTCCGGCCAGCGTGACGGCCGAGATGATCAGCAGGAGCGCCTCGTGCCAGTGCGAGTCGACGATGGGGTTGGTCGATCCGCTGACGACCTTGCCGTCCACCAGGGCAGTGGCGGCGGGCCACTCGGCCAGGAACATGAACACCATCAGCAACGTGCCGGCGGCGGCGGCGATGCGCAGGCCCGCTCCGGCGATCATGGCCACGCCGATTCCGAGGAGGCCGGCCATGAACAGCCAGTCACCGAACGGGTTGGCGAAGACCTGGAAGGCGTCGTGGAACGGGCCGTCGATGCCCTTGATGAACCCCTGGGCCGGGGTGCCGCCGTTGATCCAGGCCCGCGACGACGGGGTGGCGAAGCCGAAGCCGAAGAGCTTGTCGACGAACGCCCAGAGGAAGGTGAAGCCGATCACGACGCGGGCCACCGCAAGAACCTTGCGGGCTAGCGGGCGCGTGACGATCGAGTCCTGGGTCTCGGCCTCGGTCCGATGCTCGGATGGATACGTGGTGGTGGACATAGCCAGCTCCTCAACAGTCAGCGAGGTCGTTCTTGACCTCGCCACCATCCTGTTCGCGTCCACATCGGTGCAGCAGGGGCGAAGGTCCCGACTTCTGTGGCCCGTCTGTGGTGGCGAACCACCGCCACTCCTCAGAACGAGGTACGCGGCGGCTCCTCAGGACGAGGCCGACGGTTGCCACACCGGGCGGGTCACTGACCCGGCATCCCCCGTCGATTCGGAGGACGGCGCGACAGGGCGAGACCCCGGGCGGTTCGAGGACTGTCCGGGGCCTCGTCCGCGTGGTGACGTTCACGCAGCACCGAAGCTGGTCGAGCACCGCATCCGTCGTCACTGGTGCGTCCCTTGGTGGGCTGCCCCGTAGGGACCGTGGGTGTTCCTGCTACTTCGGTGTCGCCACCGTTGCCGGCGCGACACCACGGTTGCCTCACGTGACGGTCGGCTCGAGACAGGGACCTTGGTCCCGACTCTCCGGAATGACGGGAAAGGACTCGTCACCGTTCCGGCAGCTCAGCGGTTCGGGGCGCTCACGTGGAGACGTCGGCCGGTGACCGACACCGGATCGATCCGGATGAACCACGGCTTCGGACCGGACTGCACGGGCTCCAGCCGGGCGAACTCATCCTGGAGCACCGCCTTGACTCCTTCGACCCGAGACGCATGACCCTTCAGCACCACACTCCAATGGGTGCCCTGCTCGTCGTCCTCACCATCCACCTCGAGGGCGACGGGATGACCTCTGGCGGAGGCTAGCTTCGTACCGGCGCCCGTGCGGAAGACGATGCCGCCGTGGTCGACGATGTAGGACACCGGGAAGATGTCCGGCTCGCCCTGGTGCACCACCGCCAGCCGCGCGATCCGCTGTTGCGTCAGCAGCTCCCAGCACCGGTCCAGCGGGATGTCCTCGGTGTTGGCAGGGAGCTGTGACGTCATGTCAGGACCTTAATCTCGGCGTTGCCGGACGTGGGGGCGGGTCGTTCGGCGTCGAGGCGTGCCGCGTGGACCACGGCGACGGGACAGTGCGAGTGGCGGAGCACGTCGCGCGAGATCGGCCCGAGAACCGACGCAGATCCGGAGCTCCCGCCGCCGAGGACCAGCAGGCGGGCGTTCTCGCTCATGGCGACCAGACGGTCGGCCACCGACCCGTCGACGACGTAGCGACGCACATCGACGTCCGGGTACGCCGTTCTCAGCGGCCGCAGCATGGCTCTGAGCATGGCGTGGCCTTCCAGCAGCTCACCGTTGCGAGAGTCGGCTCCCAGCGTCGCCGCGTCCCGAGAGGTGGCCGTCAGGACATGGACGGCCGTGAGGCCGGCGCCGTAGCGCGCCGCTTCGGCAACGGCCAGCTGGAGCTCGCCGGAGCTCTCCGGACCGGCGACACCGACGACCACGCGGATGTCGGCGATCGAGCGGCTGGGGGACTCCCGCACGACTACCACCGGGCAGGCGGCCGTGACGGCCAAGGTTCGGCCGACGGAGGTCGTGAAGATCCGGTGCAACGGGCCGAGCCGCCGCGAGCCCACCACGAGGGCGAGCGCGTCTTCCGACTCGCTCAACAGCACATTCGCCGGTGAGCCCGGCACGTCCATCGTCTCGATGACCAGGTCGGGGAAGAGACAACGGGCCTGTGCGACAGCGGCGTCCAGCAGGTCAACGGCTTCCGCGCGCGGCTCGGCGACGAGACGATCGCGGTATGCGGCGACCAGCCGCAGCGTCGCGTCATGAGCGTGGGCGGCTTCCGCGGCCCAGGCCACGGCGAGGGCTGCGGTCGGCGACCCGTCAACGCCGACGACAACGGCGCGGTGGGGGGTGGTGGACATCGAGGCTCCTACCGCCGCTGCCGGCGGATACGCTCGATCTCGCGGTCGACCTGCGCCTCACCGGGCTCCGGCCAGTAGACGCTCCAGGCGTGGAAGGCCAGGCCGATGCCCCATCCAAAGATGGGGAACAACGGCCAGAAGAACCCTGCACCGGTGGCGACCCAGATGGCGACCAGCAGGACGTTGACGGACAGGTACGCCAGCGCGTGAGCCATGAGCCCACGCCGGTCCTCGAGGCGTTTGAGCGCCTGGGCCCTGAGCGCTGGGTTGTCCTCAGATGGTCCTGAGGGCTGCGTGACGGTGTCCCGTGATGGTGTTGTCTCGCTCATGGCACCAGGCTTTCGCGCGTGTGAGCGCGCCGCCAGGGACCTTCGGCCCGACTCTCGGCCTCAGTCCGCGCAGAGCACGGCCGCGCCGCTGAACCGGCCGTGTGCGAGGTCCGAGAGGGCACGAGGTGCGTCGGCCATCGGGTAGGTGACGATGTCCGGACGGATCGCGAAGCGTTCGGCGAGAGCGAGGAACTCCTCGCCGTCCTCCCGCGTGTTGGCCGTGACACTGCACAGCGTCCGCTCCTGGAACAGGGTGACGTCGTAGCCCAGTGTCGGGATGTCGGACAGCCAGATGCCGGCGACGGCCAGGGTGCCGCCTCGGTCCAGGGCAGACAGCGCCGTCGGCACGAGCTCGCCGGCGGGCGCGAAGAGGATGGCCCCGTCCAGGGGCTCCGGAGGCGTCCCGTGGGCATCGCCGACGGAGTCGGCACCGAGCCGTCGAGCCAGCTCCTGGTTCCGCCGGCCGCGGGTCAACACGTGGACCCGCATCCCCAGGTGCAGGGCGACCTGCGCGGTGAGGTGGGCGCTGCCGCCGAACCCGTAGATGCCGAGCCGGCCGCCTGGTGCAACGCCGCTGCGGCGCAGCGCGCGATAGCCGATGATCCCGGCACACAGCAGGGGTGCGGCGTGCTCGTCGTCGAGCGAGTCCGGCAGGCGGTAGACGTACGCCTCGTCGGCGACACACGCGTCCGCATACCCGCCGTCGAGATCCCATCCGGTGAACTGCGGCGCGCTGCAGAGGTTCTCGTCACCACGACGGCAGTAGAGACAGCTGCCATCGGTGCGAGCCAACCACGGCACACCGATGCGGTCTCCGACCCGGAAACGGTGTGAACCCGGTCCGACGGCATCGACCACTCCGACCACCTCGTGACCGGGAACCCTGCGCGCCCCGTGCGGCGGGAGGTCGCCCTCGGCCAGGTGCAGGTCCGTCCGGCACACGCCACAGCAGGTAACACGGACCAGCACCTGTCCGCGGCCGGGCACCGGGGTCGGCCGGCGGATCCGGACCAGCGGGCCGGTGTCGATCGGTCCAGGCGTGTCGACCACCCACGCCCGCATGGGGACCTCTTCCAGGTTGCTCACCGCTCCGGCCGCGATCTGGGCGCGGCGCTGTAGGTCGCGTGACAGGACCATCCGCATCACCTCGTGCTCTCTGCACCATCCTGCGTCACGCTCCCGCCCGCGACCTCGAGCCGGCCCGGCGAGGAGGTCCGACCCTTCCGAACCCTCAGCTCACGGTCGGACGGATCACGGCGACCGGGCAGTGCGCGTGCCGGAGGACGTCGGCGCTGACCGAGCCCATGAGGGCTCCTCGCACGCTGCCGAGACCGCGGCTGCCCACGACGACCAGCGCCGCGTCCGAGGAACGGTCAACGAGTGCCTTCGCGGGCCCGTCGGTCACGACGTGGATCCTGGTCTCCACGTCGGGGAACTTCTCGGCCCAGGGCGCGGCTGCTGCGGCGGCCAGCTCATGGCGGTGGTGGTTGGCTGCTGCCCGCACCTCTTCGGCGATTGCTGGCGCGAGCTGGTACGTAGCCAGCTCCTCGGTGTCCCAGGCGATGACGATGTCGAGCGGCAGATGACGGTGCGAGGCGGCCGCGAAGGCGAAGGCCAGAGCGTCGTCGGACAGGTGGGAGCCGTCGAAGCCGACGACGACGCGCTCATCCGTCGGCGCCTCCGCGTCGCTCGACTCCTCGCGCACCACGACGACGGGCGAGTGGGCGTGGTTGACGACGTGAAGCGAGGTCGAGCCGAGCAGGATGCTCCCGACGACGCCGCGGCCCCGCGCACCCACGACAAGGGTGTCGGCCTCGGCCGAGGCGCCCTCGAGCGCGTCGGAGGCCGGCCCGGACGTGATCGCGGAGGTGACCGAGAGCTCAGGGGCGGCCCTCCGAATGTGGTGGAGCGCAGCCTCGAGGATCCAGCGCTGGTCGCCCAGATCGGTTGGCACGACCATCATCGGGGACCAGACGGTGACGCCGGTCTCCAGGGCGTGGACCAGGTGAAGGGGCAGTTTCCGGCTGGTGGCTTCGGCGATGGCCCAGTCCAAGGCACGGGAGCTGTGGTTCGAGCCGTCGAGACCGACGAGTATGGGTCGTGGAGCGAGCGTGGACATGATGTGGTCCTTCGTGGGGCCGGGGGTTGGTGAGGCGTCGGGCATCCCGAGATGGCGCTGATGCCGTCTCGGATGTGGGTGACGCGGGGAGCCGCCCCGGCGGCGCCCGAGGCCTGCCGGTACCCCGCCCACAGGGGGACTGCCCGCTCGAGGGTCTTCTCGAGCGCGGACCTCAACAGGTGGTCCGGCGAGGTGGCGAGCTGCGTCACACCACCGAGCCTGCCGCCGAACCTGACGCCGAACCTGGGCCGAAGGTCCCGTGTTCGCGCGTCCCTGAACGGGTCGCCCTGAGCGATGAGAGAACGCAGCCCTAGGGGTGGCGGCGTCTCGATGGCTCGGGATGACCGCGATGGGGCAGTACGCCACACGGAGGTCGCTCCGGCTGACGGAACCGAGGAGCCGCGCCGGCCGGTCGGCTCACCGCGACCGTTCGGTGGGGAGCGGCACGGTTCGTACTGGACAGCCCGCGACACTGCGACACCGGTTCGCCAGCGACGGCCCTCCCGGAACGTCGGTCTGCTCGTCGACCCCGACCACGACGAGGGCAGCGTCCCGCGACCTGGTGCGGACGGCGGCCGTCGGATCGCTGCGCACGACCTCGAAGACGCTGTGTGTACGAGGGTGGCCGTGCAGGGCGAGGAGCGCGGCGCGAAACATCCGGTCCTCGGCGAGTGCGCTGCCCTCGTCGTGGTGGTAGGTAGCCACGACCTG
>Ga0164305_10000991_pt1 | contig 11415 bp, 7 predicted proteins | sample Whisoiple_237_MG_FD_110215 | JGI IMG/M metagenome (GOLD analysis project Ga0164305, IMG submission 110215) | Soil microbial communities amended with pyrogenic organic matter from upstate New York, USA - Whitman soil sample_237_MG | ecosystem: Environmental > Terrestrial > Soil > Agricultural... | reverse complement strand
CCGACCGTATTTCCTCGGTCGAAGTGCTCGGTTCGACCATCGAGCGCGGCGTGCGGATTGCCACAGAGCCTCCGGCCGGCCCCGTGCTGATCGGCATTCCCTTCGAATGCATGATGGAGGAGGTCAGCTTCATCGACCACGGCAAGCCCAACGAGGTCGTTCGCGCGCACGAGGTGAATGACGGCGCCATCGATAAGGCATTGAACCTCATTGCCGCCGCCAGAAACCCTGTGGCGCTCACGGAACATGTCGGCGGCGATCCGCGCGCGTTCGACCGTTTCATCGAGCTCTGTGAGCTGTTTTCCATTCCGGTGATGGAAACCTATCGTCCGGCTTTCATGAACTTTCCTCGCAGTCATCCGCTCTATTTGCATCACGATCCCAAATTTGTCGATGCGGCGGATTTGGTTTTGATGGTGGACGCCGTGACGCCTTGGTATCCGGCCAGCAAGACTCCGAAGAACGCGAAAATCATTTCCATTGCCGACGAGTATCCCAACTCGCGCCTGCCTTACTGGGGCTACAATGTCGATCTCGCCTTGATCGCGCCGCCGGCATCGACGTTGGAAAAACTTGTCAACAAGGCCAAATCGTCCGAGCACGTAGCCGCCAATCGGGGAGCTTACGAACAGCGCCTGGCAAACGTGCGCCAGCGCCACGGGAACTATTTCACACAATTGGCAGACGAGGCGCGAAAGCACGCCAACGAGACGCCGATCGATCCGCGCTGGGCATGCCACGTCCTCGGTGAAGCGCTGCCCGAAAACGCGGTGATCTCGGAAGAGACCACCGTCTATCGCAACTTGATCCAGGAAACGATCCCGCGAGGGAGCTCGCAATCCTACTTCGCGAGGATCACCGGCGGACTGGGCGTCGGTCTCGGTTATGCGCTGGGAGTGAAGCTTGCCTTGCCGGATCGTCCTGTATTTGCGCTGATCGGTGATGGCGCATTTCACTATAATGCGGTGCCATCATGTTTGGGTGTCGCGGAGGAATACGGCTTGCCGATTCATGCAGTGGTGTTCAACAACGGACGTTATCTATCGATGGAGACAAGCTTGATCAAATATTTCCCCGCCGGCGCGGCAAAACAAACCGGCGTTCATTTTGGCGCCAACATCGCACCAAGACCCGATTACCAGTTCTATGGCAAAGCGCACGGGGGTTACGGTTATCGTGTAAACGAGCCGGGGCAGATTAAACCTGCTGTGGAAAATGCTCTCAGGCATGAAGCCGAACGCAAGCTCACGGTGATTGATTTGGTTTTAAGCGATTTCAATCCCCGTTAGCGTCACGTATCAGAATTCGCTCAAGTTTACGTCGAATTGTTTTCTTCCATCCAGTCGCGAACTAATCCCCCTCTTTGAAAAAGAGTGGGTAGGGGAGATTTTCTGAGGTGCTAGCTCATGTTACATCGCCAAGCAAATCCCTCAATCAATCCCCCTTTATATAGACCGGAGACATGGGTAACACTTTTTTCATAGCTACAGGCATAATTCTCCCCGCAGTGGAAAGGGGAAGAGACAATGCCGTGGGGTGTGGTTAGTCTCATGTCTTTGCGTCAAGAGTTTGTGGAGTTGTCGGAGACACGAGCAGTGAGCTTCACGGAGTTGTGCCGACGCTACGGGATTAGCGAAAGACCGGCTACAAGTGGCTCGGCCGATACCGCAAGCAAGGCAGCGAAGGACTGGCAGATCAGTCGCGCCGTCCCAGGAGAAGTCCTGTAAAGCTGTCGAAGGCCACAGAGCGAAGAGTTTTGGATCTGCGCCAGCGCCATCCGCGCTGGGGAGCACGCAAGATCCGCAGCTTGCATTAAGACCGAAGGAAAAGCACAGCCCGGCTCGAGTACCATTACCCGCTTTTTCATCGACACTGATCGAGCCCAGTCCTCAAGCCAAGCCCAACTGGCAGCGCTTCGAGCGCGAATACCCAACAGTCTTTGGCAGATGGATTTCAAAGGCCCCCTGTCCACCCAGGCTGGCGTTCCCATGCACTGACGGTGTTGGATGATCACTCGCGCTTTAACGTGTGTCTGAAAGCGTTGCCCAACCAAAGAGGCGAGTCGGTCAAGCAAGCTCTGAGTGCAACCGTTCGCCTCTACGGGCTCCATGCGCATGGACAATGGTCCGCCCTAGGGCGGCGAGCTTGGAAGTTCCAGCCTCTCGTTATCAGGTGAGTTTGCGCCCGTTTCCAGAAAGTTTGCCTGCCATCGAGTATGAGCCGGGAGCCCATGTGCGCAAAGTGCAAGACAAGGGAGAAATCTCGTTTGGGGGAAAACCGTCAAAGTCGGCCAAGCTTTCCAGGCTGTCCAGTGGGGATCAAAGCCACTTTGATCGATGGCCTCTTTGACATTGTGTTTTGTCGTCAGAGGATCGGCCAAATCAATCTGCGAGCCTTAGGCTGAAGGCTTTGAGAGTTTTTGACGAAGATCCATCAAACGGCGTTCACATTCAAAAAACTGTTACCTATGTCCTCGGCACGTTTGTTACTCTTGTCCCCGGTCCGAACAAAAGGGGGAGAAGGGGGATTTTTGTACTTGCTCTTTGTCGATATGGCCAATCAAAACGATTGGTCGTTTGAATAGAGAGCTTTTGCAGGGTCGCAATTAGAACCGTTGACACCCGCTGTTCCCTGTAATACAGAAGCAAGTTTCCAAAGAGGGGAGGATCCGAGATGAAATGCTCGCTTGATTTTCCGTCTTATTGGTTGCCGAAGATCGGCTGTAAAATCGCTGTCATTGCTCTAACAGCGGTTTTTTTGTTGCCTTTGCCGCTGCGCGCTCAGGTCAAGAAGGTTCCCTTTCCATTTTCGCCGATCGGTCTCAATTGTCTTCCCTGGTTCGTCGCTAAGGAGGCGCGCATCTTCGATAAGTATGCGATCGAATTCGATCCGGTCTTTATCGGCGCATCCTCCGCACTTTTCAATGCGATGCTATCGGGAGCGGCGGATTTGGCGGGGTCGGGCGGTCCGGCGGTGATCTCCAACATTTTACAGGGCGGCGATGTCATCCATATCACCGCGATGGTTCCGCGCTTTACACAGTCGATCATGGTGAAATCCGAGATCAAAAAGCCCGAAGACATGGTCGGGAAAAAGTTGGGTGTGAGCCGGCTCGGCACCGTGACGCATTTTGCCTTGCAAACGTTGCTCGATGCTTACAGCATCAAGAATGTGACGATTCTGCAAATGGGCGGTCAGCCCGAGGCTTTTGCGGGTTTGAGCCGGGGCTCGATCGACGGCGCGGTATTTTCGCCGCCCTACAACTTTCAACTCAAGAAGCAGGGCTACAATGAGCTGGCTTCGCCAACGGATCTCGCGAAACTCACGCCGTTTATCACCAATGGCATCGTTGCGCGCCGCTCCGTTGCGGAAAAGGACAAGGACACGGTGATCAAGACGATCAAAGGCACGGCTGAAGCGATCAAGCTGATCCAGACGGACCGAGAATTCACTAAAAAGGTGATGAGCAAGTGGATGCCAATGAAGGACGCCGATCTGGTGGAACAGTCATACCGGTTCGCGACTGAAAACTATTCGAAGGAGGGCGTTGTCCCGGAGGCCGCGCTACGCGGCATGCTCAAACAGATGGTGCAGAGCAACTCGATCGATGCCAAAGCTGCCGCGAGCACGCCGATCACCGCCTATTATGACGGCCGCTATGTTGATGAGGTCAGACAGTCTGGGTTCTTCGACCAACTGTGGCGCTAGCTGCGGACATATTCAAACCTTTGAAGGCATGCAAATCGTTCAATTCGTTCGGAGACGGTTATCTGTAAAGCTTGTCGATAAAACCTTCCTTTTCCAACTCCGTGACAACGGAATCGTCGATCACGTCTTCTACTTTTAAGCTCGAGCCCGGTTTGCGCGCGATCGCTTCCTTGACCTGGATCTCCATTCCCTCGCGATTGACCAACGGCACACGCTCCACGAGCCGCGCGTTGATATCGTAGGCCGCTTCCAAATACGCTTCATCATTTTGTCGCGTATATTTGGCGATAATTTTTTTACTCTCTTCCTTGCGGGTCTTGAAAAAATGCGCGGCGTCAGTGAGCGCCATGAGGAGTTTTTTTACCGTCGGCCGATTGCTCGCCAAATAGCTTTTCGTGGTCGTGGCGCAAATGTAAGGAAAAGGATAGGGCTTCGGAAAATCTGCCGTGCTGGTCAGTACGCGGTGCGCCATGCCTTTGGCGAGATGAATCACGCCGGGTGGCGCCGGGAAGGCGGCGATCTTACCGGTGCGGAAAGCCGCAGCTCGTTCGCTGGAGCCGCCAACCTGAATGACCGCCACATCTTTGTCCGGTTCGAGTCCCAACCCTTTGAGCAGCACGCGCGCGGCAACATCCGATGAACTGCCGATTCGGCTGATGCCGATACTTTTTCCCTTCAACTGTTCCTTGGTTTTGATCGATTCCTGGACGATCAATTCGTAAGGCAAGGTATTGACGAAGCAGCTAACCGCGACCAAGTTGGCGCCGCTAACCGCCGCGCTAGCGATGACGCCGCCTGTGCCGTTGCCGAATTTTATTTGCCCGGCGACCAATACGGCGACGTTGGTCGAGGATGCCGGAATAAAGATCGATTCGACGTCCATGCCATACTTCTTGTAGAAGCCTTTTTCCTGAGCGATGTACCAGTTTGCGCTCGGCGCATCGACCGAGCTGTATGAGACCGTGAGCTTTTCCTGAGCGCCAAGCTTCGAAACGGCAACCACGCACGTCAACGAGACGAGCACGGTTAGAATTTTGACCACGAACATAAGACCTCCGTATCGCGCTGCATCCTATTGAACGAGGCTCTATTCTTCAAACACGATACTGATGCAGTTGGGTCAAGATCTCTGACTTCGTTCGAGATGGCAGAAAAATTAAATGTGTCATTTCGAGGGCTTTCCGAGAATCTTTGCTCCGGTTCGACTATTCTCAGTGAAACTGCATCAGCACCTCAAGCTGAGCAACATTGACGATGCGGTACCGCCTCGGCTACTGTTCTTTAGTTCGAACTCGATGGCTAATCTTTAATCAAGGAGCCCAACATGCTTTCCGCCATTGTCCTGCTTAATACCGAAAGAGACAAAACCAACAAGGTGGCTGAGATGCTCGCCGATACCGACGGTGTTACGGAAGTTTATTCGGTCGCGGGGCGCTATGATCTCGCGGCGATCGTGCGGACGAGCGATAACGATCAATTGGCCAAAATCGTAACCGAACGCATCCGCGCCGTGCCAGGGATTACCAGCTCTGAGACATTGATCGCTTTTCGCGTCTATTCACGCCATGACCTGGAGCGGATGTTTTCCATCGGGATGGAAAACGTTTAGCGAAGGCCAATGCGAAATTCTTTGCTTGTCGCAATTGTCATTTCGAGCTGAAGGCGAGAAATCTTTTCTTGCCATGTCGCAGCAAGTATAAGATCTCTCGCTGGCGCTCGAGATTACAAGATGAGCAACTCGGGTTCCCAACAAAGTTTCAGACGAGCAGGAATGAAGGACAGCGATCGATCCAACACCCCTCATCCTAACCTTCTCCCGCAAGGGGAGAAGGAACTGGCTGGCCGCATTCCAATCCGAGTTTCGATCGAATTAGGACTAAAAAATCCACAGAGCGTCCGGAGGGATCGAAACCCAGTACTCTCCGGCGGGTCGGGACGTTTCGCCCCAAGTTCGTAGCCGCAAATCTCCCAGTTCGAGAACGTATTCCCAGCGCTCTCCCAGGTAGAGAGCAGATTTAAGTCGCATCTTCAGACCATGGTCTCCCGCGCCGTCGGCTAACCGGACCGATTCAACCCGAACCACCCCTGTGCCAATCGCATCCCGGCTTTTTTCCGCTTTGAGTGTGCCCCAAAGCGTCCAGCCATCGCCGGCGAGGCGCGCGCGGCGGCCGGAGACCTCGGCGATTTTTCCCTCGAAGCAATTATTGCTGCCAATGAACTCGGCACTAAACCGGCTGGTTGGCTCGCCGTAAATTTGCTCTGGCGGGCCTTCCTGCTGGATCTGTCCTTTGTCCAACAGCAATACCCGATCGGCAATTGCAAGCGCCTCGGTCTGATCGTGCGTGACATAAAGCGCGCTGTTGCCGATCTGTTTAATCAACTCGCGCAGCCAGGCGCGTGCGTCTTCACGGAGTTTGGCGTCGAGATTCGACAGCGGCTCATCGAGCAACAGCACCGGCGGGTTGTAAACCCTCGCGCGGGCGAGCGCGACCCGCTGTTGCTGTCCGCCTGAGAGTTGATGCGCATAGCGTTCGGCGAGGTGATCGAGGCCGAGTCGCTTCAAAACATCACCGACTTTCTGGTGCACCTCCGCGTTTGCAACGTGCCGCAGGCGGAGGCCATAGGCGACGTTCTCGAAAACACTTCGATGCGGCCAAATCGCATAGGATTGAAACACCAGGCCGAGCCCACGCTGTTCGGCGGGAACTTCGAATCCCGTGGCGGCATCAAACACGACTTTGCCGCGGATTTCAATTTTGCCTTTGTCCGGCCGTTCAAGACCGGCGACCGAACGCAGCAGGGTCGTTTTGCCGCTCCCCGAAGGGCCGAGCAGAGCGAGCACTTCACCGGCCTGAAGTTCGAACGAAACACCGCATAGGACTTGCGCCGTGCCGAGCTGCTTCTGGATGTCTTGGGCGATCAGGTCAGGCATCGAGTCGTACCCCCAAGCGTAAGGCGATGAATAAGATCAGGCCGACCGAAGCAACTTCGATCACGGAAAGCGCCGAGATCAAATCCAAAGCCCCTGTGCCCCAGAGCGAAACAATCAGCGAGCCGATCACTTCGGTGCCCGGTCCGAGCAGATAGACGCCGGTGGAATACTCGCGCACAAACATCATAAACATCAATAGCCAGCTACCGATCAGGCCGAAGCGAATCAGCGGCAACGTGACATCCCGATAAACTTTTCCCTGACCCGCGCCGATGACGCGAGCCGCTTCTTCGAGCTCGGGTTTCACTTGCAACAAACTGGCGGAGATCAAGCGTAGTCCATAAGCCAGCCACACCACCGTATAGGCGATCCATAAACTAAACAAAGTCGTGCGCAACGGCGCGATGGGTTTGAAAAATAAAAAGACCCAGAGAAAAGCGAGACCGACAATGAGACCCGGCAGTGCGCGCGGCAGCATCACCAAATAATCGAGGAATGAAACCCAGCGACTCTGCCAGCGATGCGCCGCGAGGCCGATGATGGCATAAAAACCCACAGACAAAGCGCCGCCGATGCCGCCGAGTAGAAGCGTATTGATGATGCCGCGAATCAAATTGGGATGGTTTTGGAGCTCGCGAAAATGATCCAACGTCAGCACTTCGGCTAGGTTAATTCTCTCGCCCCACTGGCTGACCACCGAGCGCAAGGCTACGCCGATGAGCGGCAGCAATACGGTGACGAACAACCAGAGCAAAACGATTCCCACGGCTGGCCAGCGAAGAGCGCCTAACGGCAGAGGCCGAAAAGCTTGACCTTTGCCGCCGATCACCGCGAAGCGACCGGCGGTGCGCAGCATCCGCCGCTGTGCGTATACCAAAGGGAAAGTCAGCGCGACAATCGATAAAGCGACGACCGCCATGAGATGGTAAGAAGGCACGCCAAGCAGATTGGTGAGTTTATACAGGTAGGTCGTGAGCACGAGCAGGCCCGCAGGATCGCCCAACACCAGCGGCAGACCAAACAACTCGAAGCCCAACAAGAAAATCAGCGCGCTGCTGAACAGGATCGACGGCAGCACCAGGGGCAAGCTGACGGTCGCCGCGATACGCCAGGGGCCGGCGCCAGCCACCCGCGCTGCTTCCTCGACGGACGGGTCCAAACTCCGCAGCGCCGAGGAAACATACAGAAATGAATGCGGCACATGAGTGAGCCCGGCGATCACAATCAAGCCGTAGAGCGAATAAAGACGCCAAGGAATGGTTCCGAGAAGCGACTTGGTCCAGAGAGAGAAGAATCCCACCGGACCAACGGCGACGACATAGCCGAACGCCAATACCACCGGCGAAAGAAAAATCGGCACGAGCAGCCAGGGTTCGAGAAATTTTTTCCATGGCAGATCCGTGCGCACCAGCAGAAAAGCCAACAAACTCCCCAGCGGTACGGCGATCACGGTCATACCGAAGGACACCAGAAGAGACGTGCCGAACGCGGAATGAAAGCCGGAATCGGCTAGGACGTATTGGTAGGCACCCAGGCTGGGTGACGCCGTCGGACTGAAAAAAGCTTCGCTCAGGAAGCTCTGATAAATGATCAACCCCAGCGGTCCGAAAACCACCAGGGCGACAGTGACAACCGCGAACGAACGGAAAGTTCGATTCACGGATTTATCTTTTTAAGGCTTCCTTCCACTGCTTCATGAACTCGAGGCGTTTGTTCTGTTCGAGGCCGGCGAGAATGTCCGTATTCACTTCGATCGGTTTGATCGCCTTGCCGAGATCCTTGTTCAAGCCTGCGGCGGTAATCTGTCCGGGTACGTCACTGCGGATCGAATAGACCAACGACTTTTCCGACATAACTGTTTGGCCGCGCTTCGAGAGTAGATAATCAAGAAAGAGCTTCGCCGCATTGGGATTGCGCGCGCTTTTCGAAATAAAGGCGATGCGAGAAAATACCAAGGTGTAGTCTTTCGGAAGAACATAGCCGAGTGAAGCATCTTTTTTCTGTCGCAAAAGCACGTAGGAGCCGATGATGTTATACGCCAATGTATGCTCGCCGGAACCAACCTTCTCCAACATGGCGCCGGTACTCGTGTAAACCTTGGCCCCGGTGGCGCCGAGTCCCTTAGCGAGATCCCAGAACTGGGGAAAGACCTTTGCGTCCTGGGTCATCATTAAAAACCCAACGCCGCTCTTTTCCGGGTCGAAGGTCGCGATTTTTTCCTTGTAAACATCCGGTTTCGCTTTCAGCAACTTGACCAGATCCGCATGGCTTTGCGGCACCGCATCGGCGGGCAGCAACCTTTTGTTGTAGGCGATGCTCACCGGCTCGAACGTGGTGCCGTACGCCTGATTCTGCCAAATCGCCCATTTGGGCAGGCTGCTGTTTTCCGGTGAGGCATAGGTCAACGCGTTGCCCTTGCTGGCGAGCTGAATCTGCAGATCCATAGCCGAGCTCCACATGAAATCAGCTGTGCCGGCGCCGGAAGCGGATTCGGCGGTGAAGCGGTTATAAATCTCGGTGGTGTTGAGATCGTTGTACTCGACTTGAAGGAATGGATAGAGCGCTTTGAAATCCTGCAAGATCGGTTCGACGCTGGCCGAGTCCGTGGACGAATAGATGATGAGTTTGCCTTCCTTTTGTGCTGCGGCGGCATTCGGATTGGTTTCGGCTGTATTGCCTGGCGACACCGAAGCCATCAAGACACAGAACACGAACATCCCAAGTCGTAGCGAATTCATTTTTGCCTCCTGCCGTCGTTTGTCGGCGGCGGTCGGAAGGGTAGTACAGGTGTTGAGCTTATGTCAAATTTGCGCGCTGCGGAGCTGGGAATACTGGGTCCCGGATTACGCTACGCTGCATCGCGGGCTACAACTCTAATCATGCGCCACCGTATTCTTCGCGCGTTTCCCTCACCCTTTCCCTCTCCCAAAGGGGGAGGGTAAAAAACCAAAGATCGGTATGCGCTAGTTCGAAAAGTACCCTCGCCCATTCCGATGGGAGAGGGAGAGGGTGAGGGCTATTCAATTGTTGGTCTATTCGATAGCGGTTCTGCAAACTGTTGGTCGATCACAATCGTGCCGCCATTTTGGCAGGTGACAAATTTCAGGTCGGAAAAAATTTTGAGGAATAGCCGCCGCTAAAATTTTCGGTTCACCACGAGACCTTTCGTCGTCCAAAAACACAAAACTCCCGTGCTCAGGAGCTGCTTCAATAACGACAAGCCGATGAACGCACTGGATTCTTGACTGCAAGTTTCCATCACGGTGCTCAGGTTTGTCGTCGATTGAATCGGCAGTCCTTTGAGAAAGTTGACGACACGGGTGATGACGAACAGGGTATAGATGTCGTCACGTGAGAAATCGTTGTGCTCGACTCCAAGTGCGGTCAAGCGGGCTCGAAGGAAGTCGCTCTCATTTAACTCGAGACCTCGAGCGATCGGTGCGCTCGGCGTACGGTAGAATGGCGAAGCGCCGAGCAGCACCGGCAACTGCACATTGAAGGCCAAGGTTTGAATCATGCTCTCCAGGGTTTCGTTCGGCAGGCCGAGGATCTGATAGGAAACGATTTTAAACCCGAGCGCGTGGGCTTTGTTCACCACACGAAGATAAGCTTCCAGCGTGTGCGGCCGCTTGGTCGTCTCCCGTACACTCTTGTCAGAGGTGACGAGCGCGAGGTTCAGATGAGAAAAGCCCGCGCGATACATTAACTCGAGTAATTCATCGTCGAGGCTCAGATAGCTGACGCCGTTCATCGCGACGAATTCCATCTCGCGACGAGGAAATCGATCGATCAATCGGCGGCAGAGTTCTTTGAAGGTTTGTTTGTAGTAGGTGAGGTTGTCGTCTTCGAAGTCGATCACTCGATAGCCTTGACTATAGCGCAACTCAATCTCTTCGAGCACGTTTGCCAGCGCGCGGCGGCGATAATTCGTCCCAAAGGTAGTGTGCACGGAGCAAAACGAGCACTTGTGCGGACAGCTGCGCGAGGTGATCATAAACGTCATCGGCTTACGGCCCAGTCGATAGGCGTCCGGCGAAAAATCGCTTAAATCCGGCGGCGGCAAATCGTCAATGGGAAAATTTTCGCCAACTGGATTGAACACTAACTCGCCGGCGCGGCGGTACGCGAGATTGGAAACCGCACCGAGCGCTGTGTGATTCAGTAAGGCGAGCAACAGTTCGACAAAAGGTTTTTCACCTTCGCCGACGATGACGTAATCGATATCGGGCGAGGCGAGAAGCGACTCCGGGGCGGCCGAAGCATGGGATCCGCCGACGATGACGATGGCTGGGGAGTGTTTCTTGACACGGGCCGCGACCTCGAGAGCTTCGCGATAATACGGAGTAAACAAGGATGATATGCCGACGATGTCCGGAGCGAGCTCGGCGATCTCGCGTTCGATCTCATCGAAGGACTTACCGAAGTGATAGTACTGATGAAACGTCGAAAAGGGCGACTTGTCGGCCATCGGATAGTAATCCACCAGGTCGCGCAGCTCATCCGGAATGGCAATCGTCCGCCGACCGCAACCGCCGTGGTAATCTTTGATGATGATTTCGACGTGAGGCAGGTGTTTCTTTACGGCGGCTTTGAGGTAAGCAAGGCCGATGGGTTGGAGGCGCACGTCGGTGTCATAAAAGTCCTGGACCGGAGGTTGAACCAGCAAGACTCTCAGCGTCGCCCGGGAGCTTTCCTCAAGTGAAACTGGATCGCGCATTCTAGTCTGGAGCAAACTTGTAGGGAGATTTTCTGAAGAGTATAGTCCCGTCCAGCTT
>Ga0164305_10000990_pt1 | contig 11424 bp, 11 predicted proteins | sample Whisoiple_237_MG_FD_110215 | JGI IMG/M metagenome (GOLD analysis project Ga0164305, IMG submission 110215) | Soil microbial communities amended with pyrogenic organic matter from upstate New York, USA - Whitman soil sample_237_MG | ecosystem: Environmental > Terrestrial > Soil > Agricultural... | reverse complement strand
CGAGCAGCACTTCTCCATGAGGTCGGAATTCTCCAGGCGGATCCGGAGCTGATGAATTCTGGCGTTGGCGGCCGTCTGCCGGCGAACGATGCCCATGCCCAATTGTTGGACCGCCTTCGGATTGCTGACGCGATCGGACATCAACAAGAGCGCTGGGATGGCAGCGGCGCCCCCGATGGACAGGCGGGCGAGGAGATCCCGCTCACTGCCCGGGTGCTCGCGGTCGCGGACATGTACGACCAACTTACGGCGTCAAACGAACCTCGAACCGGTCTCAATCGCTCGGTAGCGGCCGATATGATGGAGATGGGATCGGGGCGAGATTGGGACCCTGCGGTTGTCGACGCCTTGACCCGGGTGCTCGGCGATGAAGCGCCAAGCCCTGCCTGAACCACCTTTCTGGTTTGGTCACTGATGAGTGACGGCCTGAGTGGAATCCGGGCAAGCAAGCGGCAACTCAACGTAAAACGAGCTTCCAGCGCCTTCTGTGCTCTCGACGGTCACTCGTCCCCCGTGCGCCTCGACGGCAAAGCGAACGCCGGCCAGCCCCATCCCGGTGCCCACGATCAGGCCGCCTGCATTGCCGGCCCGATAGAAGCGATCGAACACATGCGGCACGTCGATTGCGGGGATGCCGAGACCACTGTCGCGCACCGATAAGGTCGCTATTTGTCGGTCATCGTCGGCATCGATCGTGACTTCGATCGCGCCGCCTTCCGGGCTGTACTTGATGGCGTTGGAAATGAGGTTGGCCACGACGCTCTCAATCCGCCCCTCATCCCACCAGCCTTTCAGTTCGTTCACGCGCAGCGTCAGGACCAGGCGATGCAGCCTTGTGGTTCCCGTGTACTCGTCTACCACCCGTTGCGTCAGGGCGACCAGATCTACGCTCGATCGACTGAGGCCGACCGGCTGATCCATCTCCAGGTGGGCGAGCCACAGAAGTTGATCGACCAAAGTGGTCAGGCGGCTGGTGCTCGCCGTGATCCGCTCGAGTCCATTGGCAACGCGAGTCCGGTCCGGGGTCGCCCCGTCCTTGAACTGACCTGACAACAACTCCGCATTTCCCTTGATGATGGTCAAGGGGGTCTTCAGATCGTGCGAGATTGCCGCGAGAAACGCATCCCGTTCCCGGATAGCAGTCCGGAGGCGATGCAGCGCATCGTCGCGGGCCTCCGCGGTCACGCGCAAGGAACCGCTTGCCTCAACGAGCGAGGTGTGTGCCTGGCCGAGATTCCCGGTCGCCAACTCCAGCAACTGTTGGGCCGCATTCAATTCGCGCCACGACCGCAGCAGGAGAATGGCCGCGAAGGCGGCAGCGATCACCAGAATCAGGGAGCCGAGGAGAAGCCCGAAACGCCAGGTCGACGGAAGTGGGGCGAGCAAGAGAAGTGCGCCCGCGAGCACCACCATCAGGAACCCAACTCCCAGGAGCAACGGCACCCGGCAGCGTGCGAGCCACGCCGGCAGCATGATGCCGTCCGGCTGATATTGAGGTGAGGCAGGCGGGTCGGGAATTAATGACACGGCTCGTCTCGCATGAAGACGGTGACTTCGAATGGCGATAAAACCCGCACTTCGATGGCGGGGCATATCGTAAGTCGTTTGCGAGAGTAAAGCTATGCGGCGGATATACCCACCTTCCTATCCGGCGGTGAGTGAGAGATTGACGTTGGCCAGATCCCGCAATTGCATATCCCTCTACATGGTCTTCGTGATGTTTTGAGCCCTTCCGTTCCCTAGTCTGCGGATGGGTCGTCTGGAATCGGTCGGTGATCGGACCGGCCGGTGGACGATCCGGAATCGAATGCGGCACACCGGTGCCGCGACGGAAGGGACAAAACGATGGTTCGGACTTCAGCATCTCTCTGGAAGGTTGCCCTGGCGATGCTCTTCGCGCTTGCCCTCGGCATCAGTGTGACGGCAGGTACGGCGGGCGCCGCCGAGACCGCGCCATTGCAGATCACCGTCACCGACGGCGGCTACGCGGTGCGGCCGGAGATCGCGGCAGGACAGTACCAGGTCACGATCGAGAACCTCAGCGGCCAGCGGGTCGACTTGATGCTCGTCCGCATCCCGGATGGCATGTCGACCGCGGAGATACAGGCGGTTCTCGTTTCGGATACCGCCAAGTTGGTCAGTGGCCTGATTGAGCCGTCGACGCTCGAATCAGCGCAATCCCCGGACATGATCGCCTTGGGGCAGGCAGCCCCACATAGTCAGGGCAAGGCAGTCGTCTCGCTCGTGTCCGGCACGTGGGTCGTGATGTCCGGAAATCCCGGTGTCGACAGCGCGTTTGCCCAATTCACCGTCGGATAAGCGGACAGTTCACACCAGGATATGCGTGACGCAGTTTGAATTTGACAGAAGAAAGTACGAGGCACGACATGAATCGTTACATGAATACGACTGGACAGCGGTTTTACCGAATGGCAAGCACCAGGACGCCGGACGCGAATCGCATCGATAGCGAAAAGCTTGACTTCGCAACCTGGCACACCCGCCTGCGGGGGCATAACGACGGTGGCGCATCGTCAGAAACCGGCCAGGTGATTGATACGCAGACTGCGTAGCGCGGACGTGTCAGACGCAATAAGTGAGAAAGGGACTTGCTAGTGATACCGACAATGGACATTGAATGGATGGTGATCAGGGAAAGCCTTGGGCTCGAAGAAGCGAAACGGCGGCGGCGAGCCAAAGTCGACCAGATGCTGGGTGTGACTGAGAAGTCTGAGCCGGATCCGGATGGACGCACGTCCGTGATCGGTTCGTGGCTCGCACGAGCTTTGACCACCCTCGTGGGCCGCCGTCCTCGCCGGTCGACCATTCAGGTCGCGCCGCAGACGTAGCGGCCGGTAGATGACGTGACTCAATCCTGGGCGCGTTTCCGGACGGGTAATTCGTTGCCGATTCGGGAACGCACCAGGATCGAGAAGGAGCAAGAAGGAGGACGCGCATGAACGAATCGTTGCGATTGATGGCAATTCTTGCGCACCCGGATGATGAGTCCCTCGGATTCGGTGGGACACTCGCCAAATACGCGGCAGAAGGTATCCACGTGGCGCTGGTCACCGCGACCCGGGGCGAGCGGGGATGGCGGGGCGAGCCGGATGCAGATCCCGGGCTCACCGCGATCGGACAGATCCGTGAGACGGAGCTGCGCTCAGCCGCGACGGCGCTGGGAATTGATCGACTGACCTTCCTGGATCAGATCGATGGCGAGCTGGCCCAAGCAGAAAGCGGCCCGGTACTGGCCCGGATCGTCGCCGAGATTCGCGCGTTTCGGCCGCAGGTGGTCGTCACGTTCGGTCCGGACGGCGCCTACGGGCACCCCGATCACATCGCGATTTCGCAGTTGGCAACGTCAGCCGTCGTGCTGACCGCTGACCCGGAATTCCGGGTGGTCGGCGACAGCGAGCCGGTCCGGGTGCAGAAGCTCTACTACCGGATCTGGACCGAGTCCGAGCAACCGCCGTTCACCTCGGTTTTCGGCGACGTTGGGATGGATATCGACGGCGTGCGTCGTGACTGGGTCGCCTGGCCCGAATGGGCAGTCAGTGCCCGGCTCGACACGGCGGACTACTGGTGCGAAGTGCAATCCGCCGTGCGGAGTCATCAAAGCCAGGTCGGCATGGTCCCTGGGCTATGGGATCTCAGCCCTATTGTGCTGCGGGAGCTGTGGGGAACACAGCAGTTCTACCGGGTCACGAGCACCGTTTCAGTCGCGGACACGATCGAAGACGACCTGTTCTCCGGACTTCGGGACCAGATCGAGTTGCCTGATTCGCGCGGGCGCAAGGAAAACGCGGGGCCGGTCAAGCAAGCGAGTCTTCGTGACTGAGCCAATACATATAGGAAGGATGATCAATATGGTGATGGTCGTAATTCTGGTTTTGGTTGGGATGCTCGTGAATGTCGCGAGTCTGCCCGAAAGTGAATGAAGAGGCGCGTAATGGAACTCCTTATCTTGATTGGATTGCTGATCGGACTCGGGATATTGGCAAATGTTGTTGGTGTAGACAGCCGGGATCGATTTCCCGGCATGAGCATCTAGCAGGGTCCCGAGCATATATATGAAGGACTACATCTATGGAAATGGTGATCAATCCCGGCGTGGTCGGCTCTGTCCGACCGCGCCGGACCCTCTTGAGAGATTTCAATAGCGCAAACATCGCGGCCGGTTTGACGGCTGGACTCTTCTATCTATTCGGGGCGATCCCGCTTTTCCTCAGCGCGGCCCAGCGGCTCAACCTGTCCGCCGCCGAAACCACGAGTTGGTTCTTCATCACGTTCATGACCTCGGCAGTCAGCAGCCTGGTGCTTTCGATTGTGCTGCGGACACCCGTGCCGATCGGCTGGAGCGTGCCGGGCCTGGTGTTCCTGGCCACGATGGGAGATCGCTACACGCACGCCGAGATGGTGGGCGCGTTCATGGCGGCCGGGGTGCTCATGATTCTCCTCGGCTTGCTCGGCGTGGGTGAGCATCTGATGCGCTTCCTGCCACTGCCGATCGTGATGGGGATGTTCGCCGGCAACGTGCTGGTCTATGTGACTGGGGTATTCACGACGCTGGATCACCAGCCATGGTTCGTGGGAGCGGCGATCGGCGGTTACCTTGTGTCGCGCGCGCTGGGACGGCTCTGGCTCCCGCCGATGTTCGGCGCGGTGCTGGCGGGACTGGTTGCGGCGGCCATCGGTGGCCAGATCAACACCGGCGCCCTGGAATGGAGCGCGCCGACGGTGACCGCGATCGGTCCGGAGTTCCATCTCGGTAGCCTCGCCGCACTGACCATTCCTTTGGTGGTCATGGCAATCGGTATGGGCAATGTGCAGGGTCTCGGGCTGCTCGCAGCCCAGGGCTACCGTCCACCGGTGGCAAAGATGACGGCCATCATGGGTCTGACGACGCTCATCAACGCGTCATTCGGCGGTCACGTCTCATCGATCCAGAACAATGGCGCGGCGATCCTGAGCGGGCCGGATGCCGGTCCGCGCGAGCAACGGTATGTTGCCAGCGTGATCGCCTCGGCAATCGCGGTCGCGCTCGCCCTGTGCGCGGCAACGGCCGGATCGCTCCTCGGCTTGCTGCCGCCCGGGCTGGTTCCGGCATTGGCGGGTTTGGCGCTGATGAGCTCGATGATAGATGCGTTGCAGAAGGCGACGAAGACCGACCTCTCCCTGGGCGCATTCTTCGCCCTGGTCATCGCCGGCTCGGGCTTGACCATCCTGGGTATCGGTCCCGCATTCTGGGCTCTCGTCGGCGGAATGGTCGTGTCGGCAATGCTCGAGCGACCGGCCCTGATGGCTGCGTGGCGAACCGGGAGCCAGGCCAGGACGGCTTCCCATATGCCGCCCGATCGCACCTCGATACCAGACCCCGCTGGAGATTTGGCCCTGGCCCAGATTTGCCCGGCCTGACACTCCTCCGGCCGTCCGACGAGACGGGGTCGCACAACGCGATTCAAGCAGGCAGTTCCGCCGCGCAGTTCATGGCCAATGGCTTTGCGCGGCGAACCTGGATACCCGAGTAGGGACTGTCCTGGACTGGCGACGGGCAATCCTGTCCCTTGAAACTCTCTCATCCCCACAACTTACATGCTCCTCTACATGGTCTCGATGATGTGCGACAGGTCCCGGCTGGCTATGGTGGGAACACGTCAATCAAGTCCACGCAACGGTGCGTGAGCGAGGTGACATACGTGTTTCGGACCCGACCGCATTCGGGTGCGCGCGGTTGGCTGGAGGATCGGCCGCCGCGCGTGAGGATTGCACTTGACGGCTTCAGCAGGCGAGCCAATCGCCCGTGAGGCCGAAGAAGGAGATTGACGGTGGCGCTTGCAATGCCAACCAATCAACCGGAGCTGCCGGACCAGGTCCGTCGCACGGATCTCCGGGTGATTCGCTCCGGGACGACAGCGATCGATCAGGGTCACACGATGACGATCGGTTCGCTGCCGCTCGAGCGCGGAGGCGTGCTGCCGGATGTCGAAATTCGTTACCGGACCTGGGGCACACTGGATGAGACCGGTCACAACGCGGTGCTCGTGCTCCACGCACTCACCGGCGACAGCAACGCCGCCGGTGACGGTGGGTGGTGGGAACCGCTGATTGGCCCGGGCCGGGCGATCGACACCGACCGCTACTTCGTCATCAGCTCCGACATCATCGGCGGCTGCTCAGGCAGCACCGGCCCGACCTCTATCGACCCCCGCACCGGCGAAACCTATGCCATGCACTTTCCGATTGTCACGATCGGCGACATGGTCAATGCCCAGCGGCGCCTCATCGAGCGGCTCGGCGTCACCAGCCTCGTAGCCGTCGGTGGCTCGATCGGCGGGTACCAGGCGCTTGAGTGGGCAACACGGCACCCCGATCTCGTCTCGGCCACGATCTCGATCGCGGCGTCGGGACGGCTCAGGCCCTTTGGCATCGCCACCCACAGCGAGATCGGACGGCGCGCGATCATGGCCGACCCCGATTGGCGCGAGGGCGACTACGCCCGCTTCGGCGTCTTTCCAGCGTCGGGACTAGCGATCGCCCGGATGGCGGCGATGCTGACCTACCAGGGCCGAGAGATCATGGAGGAGCGTTTCGGTCGCTCCCCCGCGAGCCGGCCATCGCCATACGCGCCATTCGGCGGCACCTACGATGTCGAGGGTTACCTCCATCATCAGGGCCAGTCACTTGTTCAGCGATTTGATGCGAACAGCTACCTCTACCTGACCCGCGCCATGGACCTGTACGACCTCGGCGGGGAGCAAGGGGACGACCATTGGCTGCGCCAGATCGCGGCGCCGCTGCTGCTCGTCGGCATCCGCTCCGATTGGCTGTACCCGCCGGAGGAAGTCCGGGTGCTGGCCGCCCAGGCAATTGCGCTCGGGCGAGACGCCGCCTATCTCGAGCTCGACTCGCCGCACGGGCACGATGCCTTCCTCAAGGAATGGACCGCGCTCGGCGGAATGCTCCAGCGATTTCTCGACCGAGTTCGCCCCGGTGAGGAGAGGGAAGGGGGGATGATCGCCCAGTGACGTTGACCCGCAGCCGGAGTACCCGGCCGCGGCATGAAGTGATTACGGCGCGCGATCGATAGGTTCGTTCGTGCTGGGAATGAAATTGATTGCTTGCGAAATGGAGAACACGGCAATGACTGAAGCAACGATGACCGGATTTGAAACCCTGGCCCTGCATGGCGGACAGGAGCCCGATGGGGCGACCAATGCCCGCGCGGTGCCGATTTATCAGACGACCTCGTACGTATTCAACGACACGGATCATGCTGCGCGGCTCTTCGGGCTCAAGGAATTCGGCAATATCTACACCCGGATCATGAACCCCACGACCGACGTCCTCGAAAAGCGCATCGCGGCGCTCGAGGGCGGCGTTGGTGCGCTGGCCTTCGCCTCCGGTCAGGCGGCCGAGACCATGGCTATCCTGAATCTGGCCGGAGCGGGCGACGAGATCGTTTCCACCACGAGCCTGTACGGCGGAACCTACAACCTGTTCCACCATACGTTGCCCAAGCTGGGCATCACCGTCAGGTTCGTCGCGCCGAATGCCGGAGCGGTCGCCGCGGCGATCACGGACAAGACGAAGGCTGTCTTCTCGGAGACGATCGGGAATCCCGACCTGAACACGCTCGACATCAGTGCCGTGGCCGCGGTGGCGCATGCGGCCGGCGTACCGCTGATGCTCGATAACACACTGCCGACGCCGTACCTCGTGCGGCCGTTCGATCACGGCGCCGACATCGTGGTCCACTCCGCGACCAAGTTCATCGGCGGCCATGGGACATCGATCGGCGGTCTGGTCGTTGATGGCGGGACATTCGACTGGGCAGCGTCCGGGCGCTTCCCCGAATTCACCACGCCGGATCCGAGCTACCACGGTCTGGTCTACAGTGATGTCTTCACCGCCGAGAATTTCGGCGCCAACATCGCCTACATCATCAAGCTGCGCGTCCAGCTCCTGCGCGATATGGGCGCATCGATGAGTCCGTTCAATGCCTTCATGTTCCTGCAAGGGCTGGAGACACTGCCGCTGCGCATGGAGCGGCACAGCCAGAACGCGGCGGCCGTCGCGCGCTATCTGACCGAGCACCCGAAGGTGACCTGGGTGAACTACCCCGGCATGCCGACTCATCCGGCCTATCAGACGGCCAGCAAATACCACCGGGGCGGCTGCTTTGGCGCGATCCTTGGATTCGGGATCAAGGGAGGCAGCGAGGCCGGTCGGCGGTTCATCGACAACCTGGCGCTCTTCTCGCACCTGGCCAACGTGGGCGATGCCAAGTCGCTCGCGATCCACCCGGCCACGACCACGCACTCCCAGCTTACCGAAGCCGAGCAGGCGACGACCGGCGTCACCGATGACTACCTCCGCCTGTCGGTCGGCATCGAATCGATCGGTGACATCATCACCGATCTGGATCGGGCTCTGGCGGCCACCTAACCCGGAAACAACATACAGCGGCGCGGGAGGGGACCAAATGATGAGGTCCCCTCCGTCTTTTGCCCGAGGCGATTTCCCCCCACACAGGTTTACATGGTCATATACATGGTTCCTGGGATGAGGCCACGCCCGAACACTGGCAGGATAAGCATGTCGGGAATGTGGTTCCGGCGATAAGCGAGCACTGGAAGGATGAACCCACGATGGTGATGTCTTTGATCGGATATGGATTGACCAAGGCAGCGAGAACGGATCTCGTCGCGTCGACCGGTTTCGAGGGATTAGACCTTCCCCGGTACCGCACGGCGATCCAAACAGCGCGCGAGCATGCTGTTCGGGCATGGTCGGCTGGTGAGGCGGGCGGGATTGCCGACGGCGACATCGCCCACAACGATTAAAAGAACGGAACATATTGATGAACGAGATGTTGACGATTGCCAACTTCGAGATTTCCGAGCGACATCGTCAGGCCAGGAATGACCGACTGGTGCGAGAGCGGCGGGCAGCCGGCTCCCCACCCGAGCCTGGATCTGGCAGCAGATCCGGTGGATTCGGTGACCTGATCGCCTGGATGACGCGAAGTCTGACCCGCGCGACTACATAAGGTGCCCACATGCTCCGCCCCGTCCTGGACAACGACACACGTTCGTTTGCACCCGGGGCGGGGCGCGTCGTGTCTGGTATCGCGAGCGCTGAATTGACAGCGTCTGGAGCACTCAATACGCTCAGCCCATCGCTTCGCCAAAGGAAACATGCGATGGTGCGGGAAACACGATACGCGCGGAGCGGCAGCGCGAGCATCGCCTTCCAGACCTTCGGCAGCGGCCCGCTTGATCTCGTCCTCGGCCTTGGATGGCTGTCGAACCTCGACGCCGTGTGGGAGGAGCCGCGCTACGCCAGATTCCTGAGTGGCCTAGCCTCATTCGCTCATGTTGTTGCGTACGACGCCAGGGGTACCGGTCTTTCGGATGCAATTCCACTGGCGGAACGGTTGAGCCTCGACGAGCGGGACAACGACCTGCTGGCCGTGATCGACGCTGCGAACCTGTCCGCCCCGGCCCTGGTCGGTTTCGGCGCAAGCGGGTTCACCTTCGCGCATTTTGCGGCGATACATCCCGAGCGTGTCCGAGCGCTGGTCCTGATCAACAGTGCCAGCACCGGGATTGCGCGGCTGACATCAGACGAGACAGGCACGGTGTTGATTGATTTGCAGACTGTCGCGCCGAGTGCCGCGCACGAGCCGTCATTCACTGCCTGGTGGGAGGCGTTTTTGCGCAGGTGCGCAAGCCCGGGCTCGATGCAGTCCCTTGCCCGGATGAACGCGGGGATCGATATCCGCCCCGAGCTGTCCCGGATTGAATCGCCGACATTGGTGCTACATCGCGCAGGAGATCGCGCTGTACCGATCGCATCCGGGCGAGAGCTCGCCGCGCTGATTCCGGGTGCGATATTGCGGGAGCTGCCGGGCGACGATCACCTTGTCTTCATCGGTGACGTGGATCGCCTTATCGACGAAATTGAGCAGTTTCTGACCGGCGCGCGGACCCGGCGAGACCTTGAGCTCGACCTCGCCACGATCCTCGTCATCGATGTCGCTGACAGCGCTGAGGTCGCGATTGCCTTGGGCGACCGACGATGGGCCGAGGTGTGGACTCAGGTGGAGACGATCTTCGCCGACGAGATCATGCTCGAAGGTGGACAGCCGCTCATGACCCTGCCCGGCGGGTTCGTGGCCTCATTCCGAGCGCCGGTTCCGGCGCTCCATTGTGCCACTCGGCTGCTCGATGCCATTCAGCACCTTCGACTTAACGCACGGGCGGGACTCCATGCCGGCGAGCTCCCGGCCGGTCGGGCAGGCGGCACCGGAGTCGTTGGCCAACTGGCGATGCGGGTCGCTCGGCTGGCCCGGCCGGGAGAAATCCTGGCGACTGACGCGATAGCGGGCTTGGCCTCCGGCGCGGATCTCTCCTTTGAGGCTGCCGGAGAGCACCCGATGTCGGGATACCCCGGCGGATGGCATCTGCATCGGGTACGGCGCGCTGGCCAGGGTGCGCTTCCGGGCGCCGCGCCGGGGGGCGATGGGCGGCCATTGGCGATGCTTAGTCCTCGTGAGCGCGAAGTCGCGGCCCTGATTGCGCTCGGGTTGTCGAACCGCCAAATCGGCGACGAGCTGGTGATCTCTGTAGCGACGGTCGAGCGGCATGTGGCCAATATGTTGGGCAAGCTCGGGTATCGGTCGCGGACCCAGATCGCGGGGTGGGCGGTCGATCACGCCATTTTGACTTCGCCATCCTAGCGACGGCGGAGCGATATTTCGGAGGATATTACCGTGCAGATTGAAACGAGATACGCGAAGAGTGGCGACGCAAACGTCGCCTATCAGGTGATCGGCCAGGGTCCGCTGGACATCGTCCTCGTTCCGTGCTGGTTGACGAATATTGCCTACAACTGGCGCGAGCCTCGATTTGCACAATTTCTTGAGCGGTTGGCGTCCTTCGCGCGGCTGATCATCTTCGACAAGCGCGGCACCGGCTTGTCCGATCCGGCGCCGTCTTCGGAGCCGTTCACGCTCGAACAGCGCATGGACGATCTGACGGCTGTCCTGGATGCAGTCGATTCGAAGCAGGCCGTGCTTTTCGGCGTGGCGATCGGTGGCCGCATGTCGGCGCTCTATGCCGCGACCTACCCGGAGCGGGTGCGGGGTCTGATCCTGATGGAAACGGCGGCCCGTGGCTCGTGGGCGCCGGATTACCCGTGGGGACACACGCCCGAGCAACTGCAGTACTGGTATGACCAAATCTTCGAGTCCTGGGGCGGAACGGTCTGGATCGAGGCATATGCGCCAAGCATTCAGCACGAGCAGCCGTTTCGGACATGGTGGGCTGAGTGCCTGCGCAGCAGTGCGGGTCCGGCGACAGCCGCGTCGATTTTTCGCCTCACCGTGGAAAGCGACATTCGCACCGCGCTGCCGTCGAT
>Ga0164305_10000988_pt1 | contig 11429 bp, 4 predicted proteins | sample Whisoiple_237_MG_FD_110215 | JGI IMG/M metagenome (GOLD analysis project Ga0164305, IMG submission 110215) | Soil microbial communities amended with pyrogenic organic matter from upstate New York, USA - Whitman soil sample_237_MG | ecosystem: Environmental > Terrestrial > Soil > Agricultural... | reverse complement strand
GTGAAATAGTTTACGAATACCCAAAAACTTGCAACTCGATCTCAATTTTGCTTAAATAAGCAAGCTATCCCTGTTTTAAATTATAGCTGAGGATTCATCAAGTTATTTATTTTTCATTCCTTAACCTGAGATCTTCAGACGGTGTACAAAAGAAAAAAACTCTGAGAATTGATGGCAAAAGCAAACAAGTTTGGATTATTACTCTAGGTCAAACGCGAGAAATCAGTGATTACGGTAATATCAAAGTTAAGGAAGTTTCGGTAAATCATCTTATTTGGCTACTTCAAGAGAGATTAAACCGAGATGTGATAGAAGAAGATGATTTAGCCCTTAATCTACTATCTCGTATAGAAAAGTTCATTCCTGCTTAAAGCTGTTTTGCATTTTGAGTAAGGTGGGCAAATGCCCACCCCACCAATCACCTACGCGCCGACAGATTCCTTCGCTGCGTACAGCACCTCAACGGTAATCTTATCAATCCCCCGATCGCGCGCGAACTTCTCAGTATTCCGCTTCACCTTACCCCGCACAAAGCCAGGGATTTTATTCAACTCAGCCTGTCCGTCCTTCGTCCAACCCATATCAGAGTCAGCCGAAATACCCTTCGTAATCACTTCCTTGGTATCGTGGCCGCCGAAGATTTCCAGCAAGTGGTCTTCCATTCCCAAAGTGAAGGAATTGTACACCAAATCTACGCACTGATTCGTGCCTTCATAACCCAAAAATGGCTTGTAGCCGATCGGGAAATTTTGGACGTGAATCGGTGCAGCAATTACGCCGCAGGGAATATCCAACCGCTTACCCACGTGGCGTTCCATTTGCGTACCGAAAATTGCCGAAGGTTCCGCTTTGGCGATCGCATCTCCGATCGCCCCGTGATCGTCCGTCACCAGCACTTCATCGCAATACTCGCTAACCTGTTCCCGGAACCAATCAGCGTCGTGTTTGCAGTACGTTCCAGCCCACACAACGTGGATTCCCATCTCGCGAGCCAAAATCTTCGTCATTGCCGCAGCGTGCGTATTATCGCCAAATACGACGGCTTTTTTGCCGGTTAAATTTTGGCAGTCGATCGATCGCGAAAACCAAGCAGCCTGCGACACAAATCGAGTTTGTTGGTCAATAAAATTTTCGTAATCAACATCCGCACCTTGAGCATTCAACACTTGCTGAATCTTGCGGATACAGCGCGCAGTTTCCACCACACCCATCGGCGTAATATCCACCATCGGCGTGCCGAATTCTTTTTGCAAATACTCCCCGGCCATCATCCCTAATTCCCGATAAGGAACCAAGTTAAACCAAGCGCGCGGCAGTCTTTTCAAGTTGTGAACCGAAGCACCTTCGGGAATAACTTCGTTGACTTCAATGCCCAAATCTGCCATCAAACGCTTCAACTCGGTGCAGTCGTGCTGGTTGTGGAAACCCAGGGTAGACATACCGATAATGTTGACAGATGGTTTTTCGCTTTTGGCTTCTACTAAATCGCCTTTTTTGCGGGCTTTGTTGATGTAAAATTGGACGATTTGATCTAACGTGCGATCGGCAGCTTGCAGTTCGTTTACCCGATAATGGTTAACATCCGCCAGCAATACATCGCCTTTGGCATCCAATTGAGCTCGCTCCACGAAGTTTTCCAAGTCTTCTTGCAGAATGCTGGAGGTGCAAGTCGGGGTGAGCACGATTAAATCTGGGTGTTCTTCTCTGTCTTTGCGGGTGATGTTGTCCACCACCCGTTCCTGCGAACCCCGCGCCAGTACGTGTCTGTCAACGACGCTGGTAGTCACCGGGGTGAAGTCCCGTTCCCTCTCCAGCATGGAACGCATGACGTTGAAATAGTCGTCTCCTATGGGTGCGTGCATGATCGCATGGACGTTTTTGAAGGAAGTGGCGACGCGCAAAGTGCCGATGTGGGCTGGGCCTGCGTACATCCAATAAGCCAATTTCATAAACAATACTCGGTAAGTGGGAAACTCAGAGTCTTTAGACCTGAGAGGAAACGACTTGGCGGTTAAAACCGCCTTGAATCCCCTCCGGCGAGGGGTGGAGGGGTATGGTTGCCCCTCCGGTGAGGTATGGTTGCCTCGATCTCCCTTGCGGGGTAATGTTAGCTTCGCCAATGTTATAAGAGCTTTTTAGACCTGCAACACTGCCTCAGTGACTTTAAGACTGTTTAATTGCAGATGACAGGCCAGGGGACTAGCTTCGCATCCACAGGGTGTCATGACTCAAATAACGTAGACCTCTAAGGTCTTAGGCCCGTCAGCACAGCTTGCTCGATCGCTCGAACAAGGTCAGTCCCTTTAGGGCTGAGTTACTGACAGGTATTTTTCCTGGTGCTGGTTGAGAATTGCCCGATCGGGCGATTACTGCTAAATTTTAAGGTTGTTTCTGATTTTCTCACCGGATGAATCCTTGAGAAATACTAATTTTCTGAGAATTTACAGATTTAGGAAATGCTCAAACGCTTTGCCTGCTTGGGATTTGACTGGCAATTCAAACAACTTTACCTGGGTTTTATGGCAATAATTCTTAATCTTTCCTCAAATTTTCTTAAGAGTTAGGCAAATTTGATTAATGTAGGGTTCGCTGCCTCGCACCAGACAAGGTGCAATTATTCTGCATTTTTTGTCAAATTTACTCTGCTCAAACGGTCAATCGATTTGAGATTTTAGATTTGAGATTTTAGATTAAAGAATTGAAGTATTGACCCCACGGATCAATTCGGGGGCTCCTTGATCGGATACAGGTTTTTTATTTCTTCACGGATGAATCCGGGGGCTTGTATCCTTGATGCTTTCGGTCAGTTAGTATTGTTAATCGATCGGTCAAAATAGATAGAACTGAAGGAAATTTCAGATTCCGAAGCAACACTTACTTCCCTCAGCGCCTCGGTCGCGAATTATAGTTAAGATTTGCACCGGCCGGTTTTTTTGAAGCACCGCAAATTCGTACCCGATCGCCTAGAAAAATAAATCTTCCAGCACTTGCGTATTTTCGCGAGATGTGGTGACGCTCCACTAAAGTCAAGCGATTACTTGGAATCTGAGAGGATTTAGTTGTCAGCATGGCGATCGAGCATTAGAGTAAATCCTTGCACAAATCTTGTATTTGTGATTTTGTTTACCTAACTGCTGAGGTGATGAAAGCCCCAGCGTGCTTTTGTCAGCAGTAGCTCTTTCCTGTCAAGGCGTGTCTTCCCACACATCCCAAAAGATAGCTCTTGAGCGATAATGAAGAATAACATAGGATTTACGATAAGAAACCCGATTTACACGAAAAAATCTTGGGTTTGTCAACGACTAGCAACGAAGAAACCCGGTTTCTAGCCCGCCGCGCGTCAGTCCTGTAACATTGACCAAGCACACCTAATTTGAGAGAACCCAACTATGATGGCAATTCCCGGCGTTGCAGTTCTCGCTCTCATTTATGAAAGCAGCACTTCCCTGGTTTACCGCGGCCACAACGAGCAGAACAACCAACCTGTTATTATCAAACTTATCAAAGAAGACTATCCGACTCCTGAAGAACTGAATAGATACAAGCGCGAGTATGAGATAACTGCCAACTTAAGCCAGTTGGACGGAGTTGTGAAAGTGTATAAGTTGCAACAGGTTAGAAATAGTCTGGCAATGATCTTAGAAGATTTTGGCGGGGAATCTTTAAAAATATTTATGGGTTCCCAAAAATTTACCATTTTAGGATTTCTGACTACTGCCATCAAAGTTGCTGAAACTTTGGGAGAAATTCACGGAAAAAATGTAATTCATAAAGATATAAATCCCTCTAATATAGTTTTTAATCCTGCTACAGGACAAGTGAAACTCATAGATTTCAGCATCTCAACAGCATCCAACCTGGAAAAGATTCCCAATAAAAATCCCAATTTTTTAGAAGGCACTTTAGCCTATATGTCGCCCGAACAAACCGGCAGAATGAACCGGGTAGTCGATTACCGCACCGACTTTTATTCCCTCGGCGTGACCTTCTATGAAATCCTGGCCGGACAACTCCCTTTTCCCACTACAGATCCCATGGAGTTAGTTCACTGTCACATAGCCAAACAGCCAGTACCTCTCGCTGAAATTGCGCCAGAAATTCCTCAAGCTGTTTCAGATATTGTGATGAAATTGTTAGCAAAAACCGCTGAGGAGCGCTATCAAAGTGCTTGGGGACTAAAAGCCGATTTGGAATCCTGCCTGTTTCAGTGGCAAACATCTGGGGTTGTTTCTGAGTTTCCTCTCGGCAGCCAAGATATTTCCGACAAATTTCAAATACCTCAAAAACTTTACGGCAGACAGCGAGAAGTTGAAACTCTTTTAGCGGCATTTGAACGGGTAGCAGCAACAAATAATCGAGGCTACCGCACCGACGATTCTCAAATTTCTGTCATCAAAAAAGATATTAAATCGAAAAAAGAAATTCCCTTGTCAGTCCTGGCGAGAGGACAGCATAAATCCCGCAGCGAGATGATGCTGATTGCCGGTTATTCCGGCATTGGCAAATCTGCAATGGTGAAGATTTTAGACAAACCTATTACCCGCCGGCGCGGATATTTTATTTGGGGAAAGTTTGACCAGTACAAGCGAACTATTCCTTACTCTGCCGTTGTCAGCGCTTTTTCGGAATTGGTGCGGCAACTGTTAACTGAAAGCGAGGCTCAATTAGCAGTTTGGCGCGAAAAACTCCGCACTTCCTTCGGTCAAAACGGGCAAATTATTATTGATGTCATTCCCGAAGTTGAACTAATTGTCGGAGCTCAGTCTCCTGTAGCTGAATTGGGACCGACGGAATCTCTGAACCGCTTTAATTTAGTATTTCAAAATTTCATTCGCGTATTTTGCCAGCCCGAACATCCGCTGGTCATTTTTCTCGACGATTTGCAGTGGGCAGATTCGGCTACTCTCAAGCTGATCGAATTGATGATGACAGATGAAGCTACGCAATATCTGTTTTTAATTGGCGCTTATCGGGATAATGAAGTTAGTCCTACTCATCCTTTAATGATGACTGTGGAGACGCTGCGAAATCAGGAAGCGATCATTAATCAGATTGCTTTGTCGCCGCTGGGGGTGGAAAACATAACTCATTTGATTGCCGAGACTTTGCACAGCGATCGAGAATCTGTCAAACCCTTAGCTGAATTGGTAATCAGCAAAACCGACGGCAATCCTTTTTTTGTCAATCAATTTCTGCAAACATTGTATCAGGAAAACCTGCTAGTTTTTCACCCGCCACAGTCTGGTAGCAAGGGTGGCTGGCATTGGGATATGACTCAAATTGAGCAGTGCGCTATCACTGACAATGTAGTAGATTTGATGGTACAAAAATTGAGAAAGCTGCCAAGTTCAACGCAGCAAGTTTTGCGTTTGGTGGCTTGTTTGGGTAACGAATTTGACTTAAATACTCTTTCTTTAATTCATGAAAAAGAAGCCTCGGAAACTTTTTCTCACCTGTTGCCGGCGATTAAGTCTGGACTGATTCTGCCAACTTCGGAATTGGAAAGCAAGTCATTAGATTACGTGCTGTTTCCGCTATTAATTCTGAATTATAAATTTTTGCACGATCGGGTACAGCAAGCCGCTTACGCTCTGATCGACGACTCGCAAAAAAAGGCAGTTCACCTGAAAATAGGCAGGCAAATCCTAGAAAACACTCCAGCGGAATATCGCGCTGACAGAATCTTTGAATTAGTCGATCACTTGAATGTGGCTCGATCGCTAATTAAAGACGATCGAGAATTAATTGAACTGGCAACGCTGAATTTAGACGCGGCCCGCAGAGCCAAAGATGCCACTGCTTATGTTGCTGCCTTGCAGTATTTGACCGCAGGCATGGACGGTTTGAGCGCAGATATTTGGGATGCCCACTACGATTTAGCCTTTGCCTTGCACATGGAGCGGGCAAATGTTGAGTATTTAAACGGTTATTTCGAGAAGTCTGAAGAATTTATTAATATAACTCTGGAAAAAGCGCGATCGCCCTTAGAAAAGGTAGAAATTTACAACCTGCTGATCGTGCAGTACACCCTGCGGGCGAAGTACGAAGAAGCCGTTAAAGCCGGAATCACAGCTTTAGACTTGCTAGGCATTGACTTGCCGCTAGACGGGCTACAAAAAGTCATATCCGAAGAATTTGCAACAGCTACAAATATTTTAGCAGGGAGAGAAATAGCTTCCCTAATTGACGCCCCCGAAATGACTGTACCCGACAAAAAAGTTGCAGTCAAATTAATTACAAACTTGCTGACATCGGCGTACCTCAAAAATCCCGACTTGTGGAAAGTCAGCGTTTTAAAAGGAGTCAATCTTTCTCTACAATACGGTTTAGTACCCGAAGCCTCTCTTTGCTATGCTGGCTACGGTATGTTCTTAAACGCAGTTTCGGGAGATTACAAAGCTGCGTATCAATTCGGCTTGCTCTCGCTGAATCTCAGCGAAAAATCTGGCAATATCGGCTTGAAGTGCAGAGCTTGTTCATCCCTGGTCAGTATTTTTTATTACTGGTTCAACCACATCAAAGACTCCCACGCGATCAGCAATGAAGGATATCAAGCAGCTTTAGAATCCGGAGATTTAGAGTATGCGGGTTATATCCTGTCAAACCGCATAGCTAACTCATTTTTTCAAGGTAAAGAAATCTCGCAAATTCTGGCCGACACGAGCAGGTATTTGCAGTTCAGCCAAAAAACCAAAAATCAGCTCGTAACCGATATATTATTAGGCGTAGAGTTAATCCTGCGTAACTTGAGCAAACTAACTCCTGAAAAGTTTGTATTTGAAAGCGAAGATATCACCGAAGCTGAATACGTACACAACTGTCAAGCTCATCAAAATTTGTACTCGCTCTGCCTTTATCAGATTCGCAAATGCCAGGTAATGTACTGGTACGGCAACTTCAACGAAGCGCTACAACTAGCTTTTGAAGTAGAAAAACAGCTATCTTTTATTACCGGAGCGATACCCGCTACTGAATGGAATTTTTTCTTTTCTCTAACTTTAGCTGCCGTTTTCCCAAATGTTTCAGAAGACAAGCAAAAGGAATACTTGGAAAAGTTAGAGGAAAACCAAAAACAGATGAAAATTTGGGCAGACAACTGTGCCGAAAATTTTCTACACAAGTACCTTTTAGTACAAGCAGAAATAGCCAGAATTTCCAAGAAAGATTCAGAAGCTGTAGAACTGTACGATTTCTCTATCAATTTAGCCCAAGACAATGAATTTGTCCAAAATGAAGCGCTAGCTAATGAACTAGCAGCTAAGTTTTGGTTGAGTAAAGGCAAGTATCAATATGCCAAAATCCACTTGCGCGAAGCTCACTCGTGCTACTTGCGCTGGGGTGCAGTTCGCAAAGTAGAAGATTTAGAACAGAAGTATCCGCAGTTGCGGGAAATGACGCCAATCAACGGAAGTTTTAACAACAATCAAACTACCACAACTATTCATACTTCTACTGGCAGCGATGCGAGAGTGCTGGATTTGGCAACGGTAATGAAAGCATCTCTGGCGATTTCTAGCGAAATTGTCCTCGATAAGTTGCTGGCTTCTTTAATGAGAATCTCCTTAGAAAATGCGGGTGCTCAATTAGGTTTTCTGATTTTAGTCCGAGATGGTCAACTGTTGATTTCAGCTAAAGCGTCAGTATTTGCTGAAGATGTAGCTGTGCTGCAATTTACGCCTGTTGGAGACTATCATGATTTACCTGTGACGGTGATTAATTATGTGGAAAGGACTCGCTCGGATTTGGTGTTGAGCAATGCGGCGGCTGAGGGACTATTCACAGCCGATCCTTACATCGCTAAACACAAACTGCAATCTATTTTGTGTACTCCAATCATCAATCAAGGCAAACTGATCGGCATTCTTTATTTAGAAAACAATTTGACGGTCGGAGCATTTACTCCGCACAGATTGGAAGTTTTAAGGTTGCTTTCTTCCCAAGTTGCTATTTCTTTGGAAAATGCTCTGCTTTACAATTCGGTTGAACAGAAAGTGCAAGAGCGGACGCAGGAGTTAAATGAAAAGAACGAGCGTTTAGAACAAACTTTGCGCGAACTTAAACTAACTCAAGCTCAATTAATCCAAACGGAAAAAATGTCTAGTTTGGGGCAAATGGTCGCTGGTGTAGCTCACGAAATTAATAATCCTGTAAGTTTCATCTACGGCAATCTTAATCCGGCTAGCGAATACGTTAAAGACTTGCTAAAATTGATTGAGCTTTACCAGCAGCACTATCCAGAACCTGCTGATGAAATTCTAGAAGAAATAGAAACAATTGAGCTGGAATTCTTGAGCGAGGATTTGCAAAAGCTGCTGGATTCCATGAAAGTAGGTGCGGAAAGAATCCGGGATATTGTGCTAAGCTTGCGGAATTTCTCGCGCCTCGACGAAGCGCAAATGAAGTCGGTAGATATCCATCAAGGCATCGACAGTACGGTGATGTTGCTGCAACCGCGCCTGAGAAAAGAGGGCGGGCGTTTGGGAATTGAGGTGATTAAAAATTACAGCACGCTACCCCTAATTACTTGTTATGCGTCTCAGTTGAATCAGGTATTTATGAATATTTTGACAAATGCGATCGATGCTCTCCTGGTAGCAAGAGATTGCCCGGAAGACTGTCATCAACAGCCGACGATTACAATTTCAACAGAGGTGACAGACAGGAATTCTGCCATAATTAGAATTGCCGACAGCGGGCCGGGGATGAGCACTGAGGTGCTGCACAAGATCTTCGATCCATTTTTTACAACTAAGCCCGTGGGATCGGGAACTGGTTTGGGATTGTCTATTTCTCACTCGATTGTTGTGAGTTCTCATGGCGGAAAATTGACTTGCGTTTCTGCACCCGGAGAGGGGAGCGAGTTTATTATTGAAATTCCGATCGCCCCCAGGCAAGTTTTGTAATCGGCACCACTATTAACCAACAGCATTGCTGAAAGAGTAATGATGTTTCAGGGAAAATGGAAGAATAAACGTCTCTACCTCTCTGTATCTGCGTGAATCAGCGTCCATCCATTGTCATCTGCGGTTCAGAAATTCTCTTTTTTTTACCGCAGATGAGGGCAGATCGACACAAATTAACGCAGATGAATTAGAGCGATTCCGGTTGCGCCGTTCGTGATTGTTGACTCTTCTGCGAAGATGAGTGGGCATCGCTGTTGCAGGAATTCATAAAATAAGTTAGTGATAAAGTTTCCAGCATTCTCGCGCAATTTCCCAATCCTCCTGCGTGTGAATTACCAAAATTCTCACCGCTGAATCCACTGCCGCAATATCTTGATCGAGCGGTGAATGTTGATTTTTATCCCCATCCAATTTTAACCCGATAAATCCAAAAGCTTCGCAAGCGGCAGCCCGCACAACAGCAGAATTTTCCCCAACTCCCGCCGTAAAAATTAAAGCATCCAACCCTCCCAAACTCGCCAGCATGGCACCTATTCCGGCACGCAAACGGTGGATGTAAATATCCAAAGCCAGTTGAGCTCTCTGATTACCTTGGGCGATCGCATCTCCAATCTGCCGCAGATCGCTAGACACCCCTGAAATCCCTTTTAAACCTGAATTTCGATTGAGAATACCATCAAGTTTCTCAGCAGTAAAATCGGATTGTTTTAACAGATGAATGAGAATGCCTGGATCGATCGAACCCGATCGACTGCCCATCATCAATCCTTCCAAAGGCGTAAATCCCATCGTCGTGTCAACACTCACGCCCTCGCGAATGGCTGCCAGAGAACATCCGTTGCCCAAATGACAGCTAATCAACCGCAAATCTGCCAACTCTTGACCCAGAATGTCGGCGGCCCGACGCGCGCAATATTGATGGCTAATCCCGTGAAAACCGTAGCGCCGAATCCCATTTTCCAGCCATTCATAGGGGCCTGGATAAACAAAGGCTGCGGGCGGCAATTGTGCGTGAAAAGCTGTATCAAATACTGCTACTTGCGGAACATTTCCGAGGATTTTTTCAATCGCTTCGATACCTTCGAGGTTGACTGGATTGTGAACGGGGGCGAAAACAGATAAACGGGCGATCGCCTTTTTAACATCCGGCGAAATTAACGTACTTTGCTGATAATCTTGTCCGCCGTGTACGACGCGGTGGCCGACAATATCAATCTCGTTTAAATCATTAATTGTTTGAATTCTTCCCTTCCAAAGACTCTCCAGCATTCGAGAAATAGCATCTTCGCGAGACTCGGATGCAAATTCCTCCTCAAGCCGATCGCCTTTTGCTGTTTTGACTTTCAACTCTGCTATACCCTGCTGGTGAGTCCAATCAATTTGAGCCTCCCAGAGGGGTTGCAAAGGTTGATCGGGCAGGACATCGTTTAACTCGTAAAGACAGCTCTTTTGACTGCTAGAACCCCCATTTAACACCAGTATTTTCATGCTTTATTATGTCCGGTTGATTCATTCTTTCGATCGCTAGGCGATTGAAATCGCGTTTTGTCAAACTTTCGTCCCAGCCGAGGGGGACTAAGAAATCTTGAGTTCCTGGGAAAATTATTAAGAAAAATGTCGAAAAATTAACTGTTAATGCAATATGTAGCTAACAGTTGCATTTTTTTGATATATCTTCTAGGCAGATTTTCATTTACTAAAGTTTAAGGAGCAGATCGATGTTTACACCAATTTTACTTGCCACTGTCGCCAGAACCGTAGAGTGGAGCCCCACGACAGGTTTGATTATGATTCTTTGCAATATTTTAGCTATTGCGATCGGCAAATCAACCATCCAAAATCCTCACACCGGCCCAGCAGCGCCCTCCTCGAATATGTTCGGCGGCTTGAGTTTGGGTGCAGTTGTGGGAACTCTCTGCTTCGGTCATATTTTGGGAGCAGGTACGATTTTAGGATTGTCTTACATAGGCGCGATTTAGTTTCAGACGCTCCGGGTAGGCAGTGCGCGCACCCTACCCGCAATTTCAAGTACCGGGTAAATTCTGGAGAGTTTCATCCATGTACGATCGATCGCCCAAAACTTCCAGTAACGGGCCGCGAACATCAAACTTGACAATACTGACAGAAGCTGCTAAAGCACTAATGCGATCGCGATAACGTCCCAAATCAATCCCCAAGAGACTGCACAGAATAATTCTAATAGTCGCCTTGTGCGAGACAACCAAAACATTACCGTTTTTGTACTTTTCCTCAATTTCTGCAATAACTAAGGAAGCTCTACTGGCAATTTGCACCGAAGTTTCGCCGCCGTTGGGTGCATTCCAAGCAGGTTCAGTCAGCCAGTTAATATAATCTTCTTCGTATTCTTTTTTCACCTCTTCTACTGTTTTGCCCTCCCACTCACCGTACTTAATCTCCCTCAGTCCGTCGCGAAGCTGCATTTCAATTCCCACAGCATCGCACAAAGGTTTTGCAGTAGCAATTGTGCGTTTCATCGGACTGACATAAACAGCATCCCAAGGCAAT
>Ga0164305_10000986_pt1 | contig 11431 bp, 12 predicted proteins | sample Whisoiple_237_MG_FD_110215 | JGI IMG/M metagenome (GOLD analysis project Ga0164305, IMG submission 110215) | Soil microbial communities amended with pyrogenic organic matter from upstate New York, USA - Whitman soil sample_237_MG | ecosystem: Environmental > Terrestrial > Soil > Agricultural... | reverse complement strand
CTCGCGCATTGCGTCCAGCGCCGCGATCGCATCGGCCACCACCAAGGCTGCGAAGCGACCCGAGGAGACCGTCTCGCCCGCCCACTCGTAGCGCTTCCCGGACTTGTCGGTGGCACCGTCGATCACCGCGGCGTGCCGCTCGAGGACGACACAGGCGTCCTCGTTCGGTCGGGCCGGGTCCTTCGACTCGGTGAAAGCTTCCACGACGTGCATCTGCGGTCCTCCTCGAGCCCGGATGCCGAGCCGGTCAGGCGGTGGTGCGCACCCGCCGCCCCACCGCGAACCACAGGATGCCCGCGAGCGGCGACAGCAGCACGATCGAGACCGCCCACCCGTAGCGGCCCTGCCGCAGCGCGTCCACGAGCGGCCACACCACGAGGACGCCCACCACCAGCAGCATGGTCAGCAGGAGCGCGGGATCGGGCCAGAGGTACGACGTCTCCAGGGCGGTCACGGGATCATGATGCGGCAGGGGGCGCAACCGGCAGCCGGGCGCGGCGGCTGAGGACCTTCTGCCCTGTCCGGGCGCCGGGGCCCGCCGGAGTGTGGGAGCCATGAAGGTCGCGGACGTCGTCAACACAGCCAGGGACGCCATCACCGTCAAGCGGGTCTACGGCGAGCCGTACGAGAAGGACGGGCTGACCGTGATCCCGGCCGCCGTCGTCTCGGGCGGAGGCGGGGGCGGGACCGGCCACGACGAGAAGGGCCAGGAGGGCGAGGGCGGTGGCTTCGGCGTCACCGGCCGCCCGGCCGGCGCGTACGTCGTCAGGAACGGCGAGGTCAGCTGGCGCCCGGCGGTCGACCCCAACCGGATCGTCACGATCGTCGGCCTCGTGGTCATCGCCTACCTGATCAGCCGCCCGCGCATGGTCCGCGCGCGCGCCGCCACGGCCAAGTGGCAGCTGCTGGCCGCGCGGGCCCGGGCCAAGAGGTCCGCTGCCTGAGCCGACGTCACATCGACCTCACCCCGCGCAGGTGATGCGCCGGTCCTCGTACGACGGGCACCGTGAGGGCATCGGAGGTACGGCGGTCGCGGGCGCGGTGATGCCTCCCCGGGCGGAAGGGGACGGGATGGACGGCAGCGAACGCCACCCCTGGTGGGCACGCCTGGCGCTCGTCCTCGCGGTCCTCGGCATCCTCGGGCTGGTCGGGGCCGCGGCGTCGCGCGCGCTGTGGCTGGTGCTGGTGGTCACGATCGCGGTGGTCGCCTTCGTGGCAGCCGGCTACTCCTTCCTGGCGCTGCGGGGGTGGCGGCGCACCGCCTGCCTCGTCGTCGCCCTGGCGGCCCCGCTGGCGCTGGTGGTGCTGCTCGCCCTGAACGACCTGCTGCTCCCGCTGCTCGTCTGCGTGGGCCTGTTCGCCCTGGCCGTGGCCGCGGGGCGCGTGGCGCTGACCCCCGGGACCGACACCGAGGGCATGCCCGAGCAGGTGGTCCCGCCGCCGGTGCACCCGTTCATCGTGATGAACCCGCGCTCGGGTGGGGGAAAGGTGGCCAGGTTCGACCTGCGGGCCAAGGCAGAGGCCCTCGGTGCGGAGGTGGTGATGCTCGAGGGGCCCGAGATCATCGACGTCGCCGAGCTCGCCCGCCAGGCCGTGGCCCGCGGAGCCGACCTGCTGGGCGTGGCCGGGGGCGACGGCACCCAGGCCCTGGTCGCCGGGGTGGCCGCCGACCACGACGTACCGCTCCTGGTCATCAGCGCGGGCACCCGCAACCACTTCGCGCTCGACCTCGGACTCGACCGCGAGGACCCCTCGACCTGCCTGGCGGCGCTGGGTGACGACGCGGTCGAGCTGCGCGTCGACCTCGGCGTGATCGCCGGCCGCACGTTCGTCAACAACGCCTCGTTCGGGGCGTACGCTACTGCGGTGCAGAGCCCGGGCTACCGCGAGGACAAGACCCGCACGACCCTCGACGTGCTGCCCGACCTGCTGAGCGGCGCCAAGGGCCCCCAGCTGCGGCTCGACGTCGACGGGATCGTGGTCGACCACCCGCAGGCGGTGCTGGTCAGCGACAACCCGTACGGCATGGGTGACCTGGCCGGCCTCGGGCGTCGGGCCCGGCTCGACACCGGCCGGCTCGGCGTGGTCTCGGTGACCGCCGGCAGCGCCCGGCAGGCCGTCGGGCTGCTGCGCGGCGCCACGCGGCACGGCGTGGTCGCGACCACCGCACCCGAGGTCGTGATCTCCTCCGACGCCCCGGAGATCCCCGTGGGCATCGACGGCGAGTCCGTCATGGTGCCCACCCCGGTCCGGTGCAGCGTCCGCCCCCGGGCGCTGCGGGTGCGCGTCCCGCGCGTCCGACCCGGCGTACCACCCCGGCGGCCCACCTGGAGCTGGGCGGAGCTGCTGCGCCTCGCGTCGTTCTCGCGGAGCGGGTCCCACCGGTGACGGGGTTCTCGCCGCGGTTGAAGGGCGTCGGCCAGGAGCTCATCGACCTCGACCGCGCGGTGTACGCCGCCGTGCAGGCGACCCCCACGCCGGGGATCGACCTCGCCCTGGCCCGCATCTCCCGCACCGCCGACCGGTCCGTGCTCTGGATGGGCATCGCCGCCGCCCTGGGCGTGTCGGGACCTCGACCGCGTCGGGCTGCACTGGTCGGGCTCGGCGCCGTCGCCGCCACGTCGGCGACCGTCAACCTGGTGGTGAAGCGGGGCCCGAAGCGAGCCCGACCCTCGCTGGAGGGCTCGGTCCGGACGCACGGGGTCCGGATGCCCGGGTCGCACTCCTGGCCGTCGGGGCACTCGGCCTCGGCGTTCGCGTTCTCCACCGCGGTCGGCAGCGAGATCCCGGAGCTGGACAGCGTGCTCCGGCTCGCGGCCACCGTGGTCGCCTACTCGCGCGTCCACACCGGGGTGCACTACCCCGGGGACGTCATCGCCGGGACCCTGATCGGTGCCGGCATGGGAACGGCGGCGCACCTCGTGGCCCGCCGGCGCCCGGCGCCCCGCCGCTAGGACGCCTGCGTCTCCTCGTCGCCCTCGATGCCGATGACGTTGGTGATGATCTCGGCGAACCGGGTCGGGTCGGCGAGCAGCCAGCTGTGGTTGCCGGGGACGGTGACGACCTCCGCCTTGCCGAGCGCGACGGCGAGGGACTCCGCGCACGCCCACGGGATGACGGTGTCGTCCCGTCCCCAGACGATGACGACGGGCAGCCCGCGCTCCTTGAGCTCCTCGAGCTCGGCAACCAGGTTGGCGTCGCGGGCGAGCCGTCCGACCTTCCACAGCGTGGTCGGGTGCAGCACGAAGTTGGGCACCGCGTCGGCCGCGATCACGGGCATGACGCGGGTGAACGACCGCACCGACAGGGCGTGGGCCGCGATGTGCAGCCCCCAGTCCCACATCGGCCGGTCGGCCATCGGCACCGGCAGCTCGCCGCGGTTGGACCACACCGACCCGCCGATGGAGTTGACCAGCACCAGCCGGCCGACCAGGTCGGGGCGGAGGTGGGCGGCGTGCAGGGCCACCCCGCCCCCGAAGGAGTGGCCGATCAGGGTGACCGGCTCGTCCACGCCGTACTCCTCGAGGAAGGCCGCCACCCACTCGGCGTACCCCTGGAGCGTCAGGGCGTCCTCGGGGAGCGACGCGGTGCCGGCGAAGCCGGGGAGCGCCGGGGCCAGCACCCGCACACCGTGCCCGACCAGCAGCTCGAGGCCGTGGCGGTAGGTGCGGTGGGAGAGTCCCCAGCCGTGCAGGAACACGACCAGCGGCCCGTCGCCCGCGACGCCGTACGACGCGGGGCGGCCGTCGACCCGCATCATGCGCCAGTCCATCCGTGCCCTCATGGGTCGGCCTCCTCAACCGAGGACCCGAGTCCTGACCCGAGTGTCGCCGCAGGCAGGACCGGAGGGTGGGTCCGGAAGTCCCGACCCACGGGGCCGGTGGTCCTGCTGTCAGCGAGTGAGGAACGCGATGCAGGAGCGCATCGTGCGCAGCGCGGGGTGGTCGACCTCCTCGATCCGGGCGCCGGTCGCGTCGATGTCGCCCACGGGCCGCAGCGCCGGCGTCACCCCTGGGAGTGCTTGGCGCTCACGGGGCGTTCTCCAGGGTGGAGATGTCCCCTTCGGGCAGTCCGAGCTCGCGGGCCTTGAGCAGCCGGCGCATCACCTTCCCGCTGCTGGTGTGCGGCAGGTGCTGGTCGAAGTCGATCTCCTTGGGCGCCAGCCCGCCGAGGCGGTGCCGCCCGAAGGCCAGCAGGTCCCGGCGGAGCGCGTCGTCGGGCTCGAAGCCGGGCCGCAGCGTCACGAACGCCTTGACCAGCTCGCCGGCGACGGCGTCGGGCTTGCCGATCACGCCCGCCTCGACCACGGCGGGGTGCTCCATCAGCGCGGTCTCCACCTCGAAGGGGCCGATCAGGTGGCCGGCGGACTTGATCACGTCGTCGGCCCGGCCGACGAACCAGAAGTAGCCGTCCTCGTCGACCCGGGCCAGGTCGCCGCTGAGGTACCAGCCGTCGGCGAAGCAGGCGCGGTAGCGCTCCTCCTCGCCGAGGTAGCCACGGAACATCGACGGCCAGCCCGTCCGCAGCGCCAGCTCGCCGGTGACCCCGGGGGCGGCGACGGTCACCCGGTCGTCGACGACACGGGCCCGGCCGTTCTCGCCACGGACCAGCACGGCCGCCTCGACGCCGGGCATCGGCCGCCCCATCGAACCCGGCCGGATCTCCATGCCGGCGTAGTTGCTGACCATGATCGCGCCCGTCTCGGTCTGCCACCAGTTGTCGTGGATCGGCCGGCCGTAGGCCTGCGTCCCCCAGGTCACCACCTCGGGGTTGAGTGCCTCGCCGACGCTCGCGATGTGCCGCAGGGTCGACAGGTCGTGCGCCCGGGCCGCGCCGGCGCCGTACTTCATCAGCATCCGCAGGGCGGTCGGCGCGGTGTACCAGACGTTGACGTGCTGGGCCTCGAGCAGCTGGTACCACGCGCGGGCGTCGAACTCGCCGGCGTAGCTGATCAGCGTCGCGCCGTGGGTGAGCGGCGCGATGATGCCGTACGACGTGCCGGTCACCCAGCCCGGGTCGGCGGTGCACCAGAAGACGTCACCTGGCCGCAGGTCGAGGGCGAGCTCGGCGGTCGCGTGGTGGGCGACCACGGCCTCGTGCACGTGGACGGCACCCTTCGGCCGGCCGGTGGTGCCGCTGGTGAAGTGCAGCAGCGCAGGGTCCTCGGGGTCGGTCGGCGGGATCTCGTAGTCGTCGGAGGCGAGCGCCATCTCGGCGGTCAGGCTCAGGGTGTGCTCGTCGGGCGGCTCGCCGACCACCAGCACGTACTCCAGCGACGGCAGGTCCGCCAGCAGGGCGGCCACCTTGCGGCGGTAGAGGAACGGCGTGGTGACCAGCACCCGCGCCCCGCTGATCCGGAGGCGCTCACGGATCGGCTCGGGGCCGAAGGAGGAGAAGAGCGGCGAGAACACGGCCCCGTGCTTGAGGGTCCCGAGCGCGGCGACGTACTGCTCCTGCTGGCGCCCCAGCAGCGTCATCACCCGGTCGCCGCGCTCGACGTCGAGGTCGGCGAGCACGTTGGCGAAGCGGTTGGTCTCCCGGCGCAGCTGCTCGTACGTCGTCGTGGTCACGACGCCGTCCTCGTCGACGCAGCGCAAGGCCGCCCGGTGGCCCAGCCCGGCGCCGACGTGCCGGTCGACCGCCTCGTGGGCGATGTTGAGGCCGCGGCCGTCGGGCAGGCCGGAGAGGTCCCGACGGGCGCGGTCCCAGGTGAAGGTTCGGCGGAGCTGTTCGTACGTCGGGGGGATCAGGTGCAGCACGGGGGGCTCCTTCCGGTCCCGCCAGTCAACGACGGTGCTTCCCGGCGAGGCAGGGCCGAAGGTCGGCTCCCGGCAGGGCCATGGGTCTGCGGTCAGCCGGTGGGCGAGCTGGCCGCCAGGTGCGGGCCGTGCGCGAGGTGCTCGAGGAAGAAGTCGCGGGCCAGATCGGCCACCCGCGCCAGGGCTCCGGGCTCCTCGAAGAGGTGGGTGGCGCCGGGGACCACCTCCAGGCTCGCGTGCGGCAGCTGCTGCTCGGCCTGCCGGTTGAGCTGCAGCACCAGTTCGTCACGACTCCCGACGAGGAGCAGCGTGGGCGCGCGGACCCCGGAGAGCCGGGCGCCCGCGAGGTCGGGGCGCCCGCCCCGCGACACGACGGCCGCCACCCGCAGGCGCGGGTCCGTGGCCGCGCAGAGGGCGGCCGCGGCGCCGGTGCTGGCACCGAACAGGCCGAGCGGCAGCGCCCGGCAACCCGGCTGCCGCTGCAGCCACTGACAGGCCGCGGTGAGGCGCCCGGCCAGGAACTCGATGTCGAACACCAGGTCCCGGTCGCCGTCCTCGTCCCCGCTGAGCAGGTCGAGGAGCAGGGTGCCCAGGCCCGCCTCCCGCAGCACCCGGGCGACCCGCCGGTTGCGGGGGCTCAGCCGGCTGCTGCCGCTGCCGTGCGCGAAGGCCACCAGGCCCGCGGGCCGGGCCGGCACGTCGAGGATGCCCTCCAGCGGCCGCGGCGCTCCGGGCACCGGGATGAGCACGTCGGACGCCGCCCAGGCCGCGCGGTCCAGCAGGGACAGCACCTCCTCGTCGCCGACCTGGCCGAAGTCGCCGTACACCTGACCCACGGCCCAGAACGGGGAGGGCTGGTCGAGGCAGACCAGGTCGTCCACGTCGTCGGCCAGGACTGCGGCCGCCTGGCGGGACGCCACCGGCACGGCCAGGACCACGGCGCGGGCCCCGTGGGCGCGGGCCACCTGGCAGGCGGCCCGGGCGGTGGCGCCGGTGGCCACACCGTCGTCGACGACCACGGCGACCCGGTCGAGCAGGGACCTCCTCGGGTGGCCGGGCCGCAGTCGGCGCACCCGGTCGTCGAGCTCGGCGCGACCGTGCTCCTCCAGGACGCGCAGCGAGTCGCGGGTCAGCCCAGCGCCCGCGACCACCTGGGGGTTGACCACGAGGACGCCGTCCTCGCCGACCGCCCCGGCGGCCAGCTCGGGCTGCGTGGGCACCCCCAGCTTGCGGACCAGGATCACGTCGAGGGGGGCGTGCAGGGCCCGGGCGACCTCGAAGGCGACGGGCACCCCGCCGCGGGGCAGTCCGAGCACGACGGTGTCGGCGTCGCAGTAGGCCTCGAGGGCCCGGGCCAGCCGGCGCCCGGCGTCGGTGCGGTCGTCGAACATCACGGTGGGTCACCTCCCGGTGCGGGGGTCCGACCCGTTCACGCTCTGCCCGGTCACCTCGGGTCGGTAGGGACCTTCGGCCCGAGTGGCCGGTCGTAGCCGGGCAGCCACAGGGTGAGCCGCGCGCCTCCGGCGGGTGAGGCGCTGGCCACGACGGTGCCCGAGTGGCGGACGGCGACCTGCCGCACGATCGAGAGCCCGAGCCCCGAGCCGGGCATCGAGCGGGACTCCTGGGAGCGGTAGAAGCGGTCGAAGACGTGGGGGAGGTCGGCGGGCGCGATGCCGGCGCCCTCGTCGTCAACGGTGAGCACCCCGCCGGCGAGCCGGACGGTGACCGTGCCCTCGCGGGGACTCCACTTGGCGGCGTTGTCGAGGAGGTTGGTGATGGCCCGCTCCAGAGCCGCGGGCTCACCGACCACCCACCACGGCTGTCCCGTCACGTCGAAGGTGATGCCCGTGGCGCGGCGCCGGACCCGCGCGACCGCCCGGTCGAGCACCTCGGCGAGGTCGACGGCCTCCACCACGTGCGTCATCGGGTCGTCGCGGGCGAGCTCGACGAGGTCGCCGATCAGGGTGGTCAGCTCCTCGATCTGCGCGCGCACGTCCTCGAGCAGCTCGGCGCGCGCCTCGGGCGGCAGGCCGTGGGCGCCGCCCGGGCCGTCGGCCTGGGTGAGCAGGTCGAGGTTGGTGCGCAGGGAGGTGAGGGGGGTGCGCAGCTCGTGCCCGGCGTCGGCGACCAGCTGGCGCTGCCGGTCCCGGGAGGCGGACAGCGCCGTCAGCATCTGGTTGAACGCCGTGGCGAGGCGGGCGATCTCGTCGTCGCCCTCGACCGGGAGCGGCGTCAGGTCCTCGGTGCGGGCGATGTGCTCGACCGAGCTGGTGAGCCGCCGGACCGGTCTCAGCCCGTTGCGGGCCACGCCCCACCCGGCCATGCCGGCGGCGATCACGCCCGCGAGGCCGAAGAGCAGCATCACGGCGCCGAGCCGGTCCAGCACGTCCTGCTGCGGGGCCAGGGACTGGGCCAGCACCAGGGCCTGCCCGTTGTCCACGGGGACCGCGACCACGCGGTAGTCGTTCCCGTCGGCGGTGATGGTGCGCAGGCTGTACGCCGACCGCCGCTCGGCGACGTTGACCTCGGGCTGCCCGAGCTCCAGGGTCGGACCGACGTGGTCGTTGGAGCGCGGCTGCTGGCCGGGCGTCACCAGGGCGATCCGGACGTCGGCAGCGCCCAGCGCGGCCGAGGGAAGGTCGGTGTTCGTGTTGAGCAGGTCGGCCAGCGCGTTGGAGCTGGCCGCCTGGTGCGCGCGGTCCAGCAGTGACTGGTCGAGCGAGGACTGCAGCTGCATCCGCACGGTCACGTAGGCGCCCATCGCCACGAAGGCGACGGCCAGGCCCACGGCCATCGTGGTGAGCAGGGTGACCCGGCTGGCCAGGGAGCGCCGGTAGTGCCAGCGACGCTCGTCGCCCTCCCGGACCGGTGGCACCGACCGTCCGTCGGGCGGTGGCGGCGGTGGGGTCAGGGAGCTCATGACTCCTTCAGCACGTAGCCCACGCCCCGGACCGTGTGGATCAGGCGCGGCTCGCCCTCGGCCTCGGTCTTGCGGCGCAGGTAACCCACGTAGACCTCCAGCGAGTTCGCGGTGGTCGGGAAGTCGTAGCCCCACACCTCCTCGAGGATGAACGAGCGCTCGAGGACCCGGCGCGGGCGGCGCAGGAACATCTCGAGCAGCGTGAACTCGGTGCGGGTCAGCTCGACGGTCCGGTCGCCCCGGCGGACCTCGCGGGTGGCGATGTCCATGGAGAGGTCGGCGAACCCGAGGATCTCCTCGGTGCCCTCCTCGCGGGGCACGACGCGGCGCAGCAGCGCGCGCAGCCGGGCGAGGAGCTCCTGGAGGGCGAACGGCTTGGTCAGGTAGTCGTCGGCGCCGGCGTCGAGCCCCTCGACCCGGTCGCCGACCGCGTCCCGGGCGGTGAGGACCAGGATCGGCACGTCGTTGCCGGCGGTGCGCAGCGCCTTGGTCGCCTCGATGCCGTCGAGGCGCGGCATCATCACGTCCATGATCACGACGTCGGGCTGGGTGCCGGCGATCCCGGCCAGGGCGTCGGCACCGTCCGAGGCCAGGCTGACGTCGTACCCGTTGAACTCCAGCGAGCGCCGCAGGGACTCGCGCACCGCCTTGTCGTCGTCGACGACCATGACGCGGGGCCTGGGCAGGCCGCTGGAGGCAGAGTCGGTCACGGCACCCACTGTGCCAGCCGAGTCTGAGTCGGGACTGAGAGTTCGCGGGAAAGTCGCGCGTCAGGTGTAGCGGCGGGCCGCGTCGGCGGCACGCGGGCCGTAGCCGCCGCCGAACAGGCAGGCGTGCACGAGCAGCGGGAAGAGCTGGTGCAGCCCGACGCGCTCCTGCCAGCCGTCGGCGAGCGGGGAGGCCTCGGCGTACGCGTCGAGCACCCGCGGCAGGCTGGGCAGCCCGAACAGCGCGAGCATGGCCAGGTCGGTCTCGCGGTGGCCGCCGTGGGCGGCGGGGTCGATCACGTGGGCACGACCGTCGACGCCCCAGAGCACGTTGCCGTTCCACAGGTCGCCGTGCAGCCGGGCCGGTGGCTCCTCGGGGACCAGGCCGGGCAGTCGCGCGACCACCGCCTCGACGGCCCTCGCGTCGCCGTCGTCGATGGCGCCCCGGTCGCGCGCCAGCTTCAGGTAGGGCAGCACCCGCCGGGTCGCGTAGAACTCCGCCCAGGTGTCGGCCGGCTTGTTGGGCAGCGGCAGCCGGCCGATGTAGCCGTCCCGGTCCAGGCCGTACGACGGGGCGCCGGCGCGGTGGGTGGCCGCCAGGGCCCGGCCGAAGCCGGTCGCGGCGTCGTTGGTGCACTTGCCCGGCTCGACCCACGACAGGATCAGGCACTCCGGGTCGACGGCCAGCACCTCGGGGACCAGGACCCCGCCGCCCTCGGCGAGCCAGCGCAGCCCGTGCGCCTCGCTCTCGAAGAAGTCGGCGGGCGCGTGGGGGAGCGTCTTCATCAGCGCGGTCGTGCCGTTGTTGAGCCGCAGGCGGGTGGCGGTCGCGATGTCACCGCCGGCGACCGGGGCCGTGGCCACCACAGCGGCGCCGAGGAGGTCCTCGGCGCGGCGGGCGACCAGCGGCTGCCGGGTCACTCGAGCTCGAGCCCCAGCTGGGCGACGATGGTCGCGGCCGTGCGCTCCACCATGGTGAGCACCTCCTCGAAGCCGGCGTCACCACCGTAGTACGGGTCCGGCACCTCGCCACCCGGTTCGCGCGGATCGAAGTCCCGGAACAGCCGCACGCGGTCGTCGGCCCCGCCGATGTCGACGAGGTTCTGGCCGTCCATGGCCAGCACCAGGTCGAACTCGTCGCGCCAGGTGGGGGCGTACTGCTGGGCGCGGTGCCGCGAGGCGTCGTACCCGGCCGCGGTCAGGGTGGCGGCCGCGCGGCGGTCCATCGGCTGGCCCACGTGCCAGTCGCCGGTGCCCGAGCTGGCGATGCTGACGCGGTCGGCCAGCCCGGCCTCCTCGACGCGGGCCGACAGCACGACGTCGGCCATCGGGGAGCGGCAGATGTTGCCCAGGCAGACCAGCGCGACCGCGTAGCGGCCGCTGGTCCGCGGCGCCGGGATCTGGGCCATCAGCGGTCCCGGTCGGGGCCGATGAGCCGGTCGACCCCCCAGTCCACGAGCGTGATCACGATCGCCCCGGCGACCGCGGTCCAGAAGCCGTCGACGTGGAAGCCGAGGTCGAACTGGCCGGCGAGCCAGCTGGTCAGCATCAGCATCAGGGCGTTGATCACCAGCAGGAAGAGGCCCAGCGTCAGGATGATCAGCGGGATCGACAGGATCTTGAGGATCGGCTTCACGAAGGACGAGACGACCCCCAGGATCAGCGCCACGAGCACCAGCGGGACCAGCTTGTCGGTCAGCTCGGCGTGGCCGTGGTGGGGGCCCTCGAAGTAGATGCCGTCGAGCAGCCACGCGGCGACCGCGAGCGCGATCGCGTTGGAGACCACCCAGGTGAGGAGACGCACGGCCCGATCCTCTCAGCCCGGGATCGTCGGGCGCGACCCACCGATGGGCCGTGGGCCCTGCTGGGTAGCCTCGCCCCGTGGTTCCGGTGGGTGGGGTGGGCGTGATGCTGCTCGGCAGCGCGCTGTCCGGCCTGCTGTGCCTGCTCTTCTTCCTGGCCTCCCGGCGACGGCTGGGCACGATCTCCGCCTTGGCGATCGCGGGGTTCGTCTGGTCGCTGATGGTGATCGCCTGCGTCACGCT
>Ga0164305_10000985_pt1 | contig 11432 bp, 12 predicted proteins | sample Whisoiple_237_MG_FD_110215 | JGI IMG/M metagenome (GOLD analysis project Ga0164305, IMG submission 110215) | Soil microbial communities amended with pyrogenic organic matter from upstate New York, USA - Whitman soil sample_237_MG | ecosystem: Environmental > Terrestrial > Soil > Agricultural... | reverse complement strand
GGGTCGCCGTCGAGCCGGACCGGTCCGTCGGCGAGCGCCGCCACGGCGGGCAGGAAGCGCATCACGGTGCCCGCCAGGCCGCAGTCGACCGTCACGTCACCGCTCAGCGTCTCGGGCGGCGTCACCACCCAGTCGAGCACGCTGTCGACCGCACCGACCCCACCGCTGCCGGACTCACCTTCGGGCTGGACGTCGTCGATGCGTACGCCCAGGGCGCGCAGCGCGCCGGCCATGAGGAGCGTGTCACGCGAGCGCAGGGGCGCCCGCAGCCGTGAACGGTCGCTGGCCAGTGCGGCGAGCACGAGGTAGCGGTTGGTCAGGGACTTGCTGCCCGGCAGGACGACCGTGGCATCGAGCGGTCCGGGCGCGAGCGGCGCCGCCCAGTCGGGCTCCTCGGTCAGAGTGGCGCCGTCGGTGGCGCCGTCCCTCACGGGCATGGGGTGGGGCGATGGATCAGCGGGACTCAACTCAGCTCACGACGTCCTGGGCTCGATGGGCGAGCAGGCGCGCCTCACGCTTGGCGGCCCGCTGGGCGTGACGGGCCTCGCGGCGCGTCGTCTTCGTGGCGTGCTGGGCGCGCCAGGCCAGGCCCGGCTTGCCCTCGGTGTCGACGGCGGCGAGGAGCAGGCCGCCGAGCAGACCGACGTTCTTGAGGAAGAGGCTGCGGCTCTGCGCCTTGCGGGTGGGGTCGGTCTCCTCCCAGAAGGCGTGCTCGATCGCCGTCGTCGGCACGACCGAGGCGGCGAGCACCGTCGAGGCGAGCCGCGGCATCCGACCGGTGGCGAGCAGGAGCCCCCCGCCGAGCAGGGCGGCGCCGTTGACCCGGACGAAGAGGTCGGGGTCCTTCGCGGCGACCTCGGCCCCCGGCACCTGGCCCGGCACCTTCTGGAGCAGGTGGGCGGCCTGGCCGGTGCGCGCAGCCGGGTGGCGGAGCGCCTCCACGCCGGCGGCGACGAAGACGGATGCGAGCAGCGGGCGGGCGAGACGACGGACGATCATGCGTTTTCCTCCTCTGGCCGCGACCCGTTCGAACGCGTCGTGACCATCGTGGACCTGTGGACACCTACGGTATCGACATACCCGGGGCGCAGGACGTGCCGCCCACGCCGGCCCTCGGGGTCGTCGCGGTCGTGACGGACGGGTATGCCGTCACGATCCATGTCGTCGGCCACCCGGCATACGCTGTGGCGCATGTGCGGGAGGTATGCCGCGAGCGCGCGGCCCGACGAGCTCATCGAGGCCTTCGACGTCGACGAGGACCACACCGACGAGCCCGCGCGCAGCGTGCTCAAGAACCCCCAGAGCCCGCCGGCCGGCGAGCCCGACTGGAACATGGCCCCGTCCAAGCAGGCGCCGGTCGTCCTGACCCGGAGGCCGCGCGGCACCGGAGGCACCGACGGCGCAGACGAGGAGGCCGTCCCCGCCCGGCAGCTCCGGATGCTCACGTGGGGTCTGGTGCCGGCGTGGTCCAAGGACGTCTCGACGGGTCTGCGCATGACCAACGCGCGCGCGGAGTCGGTGCTCGGCAAGGGTGCCTTCGCCAAGGCCGCCCTCTCGCGCCGCTGCCTCGTGCCGGCCGACGGGTGGTACGAGTGGCAGGTCTCGCCGACCGCGGTCGACGCCAAGGGCAAGCCGCGCAAGCAGCCCTTCTTCATCCACCGCGCCGACGGCGGCCCCGTCGCCTTCGCCGGGCTCTACGAGTTCTGGCGCGACCGCGAGCTGCCCGAGGGCGACCCGGCGGCGTGGTTGACGACCTTCACGATCATCACGACCGCCGCCGACCCCGGCATGGACCGCATCCATGACCGCCAGCCCCTCGTCCTCGAGCCCGCCCAGTGGGAGCACTGGCTCGATCCCGACGAGAAGGACCCGGGCTACGTCCAGGGCGTCCTCGAGTTCGCCGCGCCCGGACGCTTCGAGGCGCACCCGGTCAGCCGTGCGGTGGGTGCGACGCGCAACAACGGTCCCGCCCTCGTCGAGCCCGTCCCCGAGTCCGAGCTCGAGGGTGTCGTAGACCCGATGACCGGTGAGGTGGTCGGCGCGTGAGCGCACCGGCCCGTGAGGCGGTTCGCGAGATCGAGACGCCCGGCGGGCCCGGACGCGCCCACATCCAGCGACCCGCACGCCCACGCGGCACCGTCGTCCTCGGCCACGGCGCCGGGGGAGGGCTCGGAGCGATCGACCTCGCGATCGCCCGCGAGGTGCTCGTCGGCGCGGGCTGGGCGGTCGTGCTCGTCGAGCAGCCGTGGCTCGTGGCCGGTCGCAAGGTGGCCGGTCGCCCGCCCACGCTCGACGTCGCCTGGGTGCCGATCGTCGAGGCGCTCATGACCGGCCGGGGCCGCCTGCCGCGCCCCCTCGTCGTCGGCGGCCGCAGTGCGGGCGCGCGCGTGGCGTGCCGCACGGCCGGACCGCTCGAGGCCGATGCCGGCCTCCTGCTCAGCTTCCCCCTCCACCTGCCGGGTCAGCCGGAGAAGCTACGCGCCCACGAGCTCGCGCTCGCGCCAGAGCCGTCATGGGTGGTTCAGGGCACCCACGACACGTTCGGCACGCCCGACGAGGTGCGCGCGCACCTGCCGGTGGGCACGACGCTCGTCGAGGTCCCCGGCGCGCACAGCTTCCCGAAGGGCTCGCGCAGCGCCCTCACCGAGGCCCTTGGCACGATCGCGGGAATGCTGCCCGGCTAGGTGTCGTTGCACGGAGCATGGTCACCTGCCCCACCCGTGAGCCCGAGAGCGTCGCGACCGTGCCGACCGAGCGCGGTCTGCTGACGCAGCCCACCGGTCTAGGCTGGGAGGCGATGGCAAAGGACAAGAAGACCGATCCGAGCGCTGCCCTGCGGCTGACGGACCCGAGCACCGACACGAGCGCGACGACCCGGGGGTCGGCGACTGCACCGTCCGCCGACCCCGACGACCTCGCGCGCGCCGACGCGACCGTCGACGTCGCGAGCGAGAGCGAGCACGATCGTCGAGCGCGCTTCGAGCGCGAGGCGATGCCCCTGCTCGACCAGCTCTACAGCGCTGCTCTGCGCACGACGCGCAACCCGAGCGACGCCGAGGACCTCGTGCAGGAGACGTTCGCCAAGGCGTACGCCGCGTTCCACCAGTACAAGCCGGGCACGAACCTCAAGGCGTGGATGTACCGCATCCTCACCAACACGTACATCAACAGCTACCGCAAGAAGCAGCGCCAGCCCCTCGAGTCCGACTCGGCCGAGATCGAGGACTACCAGCTGGCGCGGGCCGAGTCGCACACGTCGGTCGGCCTCCGGTCCGCTGAGGCCGAGGCGCTCGACCACCTCCCCGACAGCGACGTCAAGCGCGCCCTGCAGGCGATCCCCGAGGAGTTCCGCCTCGCGGTCTACTTCGCCGACGTCGAGGGCTACGCCTACAAGGAGATCGCCGAGATCATGGACACCCCCATCGGCACCGTCATGAGCCGCCTGCACCGCGGCCGCCGTCAGCTGCGCGAGCTCCTCTCGGAGTATGCCGCCGACCGCGGTTTCGCTGCGGCCGGCACCTCCGAGGGTGCCGCGATGGGTGCGGGGATCGCTGCTGGCACGGAAGGAAGCCGGTCATGAACGACCACACGACGGGTGGACAGGGTGCGTCGGACAGCGCGATGACGCGCACCGACTGCTCCGAGGCGTTGCTGAGGGTCTACGAGTACCTCGACGGCGAGCTGGGCCCCGACGAGTGCGCCAAGATCCAGGCGCACCTCGACGAGTGCGGGCCGTGCCTCAAGGAGTACGACCTCGACACGACCCTCAAGTCCCTCATCAAGCGTTCGTGCGAGTGCGAGCAGGCGCCGGAGGCGCTGCGCCTGACCATCATGTCGCGCATCTCGATGACCATGATCCAGGTCGACCGCGGCTGATCAGCGGCCCACGACGTCACGTCGGGTCCCACGGAGACGACGAAGGCCCGCCCCGAGCTGCTCGGGTGCGGGCCTCTGACGTCTGCGGCTCAGGCGTTGGGCTTGCGGCCGTGGTTGGCGGCGTTGCCCTTGCGGGAGCGGCGCTTGCGGGCGCGCTTGCTCATCGTCGGCTCCTAATGGGTCGTACAGTGGTCTCGGGCCCCGGTGCGGGACACGAAGACCTGATTCTTCCACATCCTGCGCGAGTGGCCAATTTGGTCGCAGGGATGCCCTGCAAACCTTAAAATCTTCGTATAGATCCGGCATGGATACGCCGGATCTGCTTCCGTGCGCCCGCGCGCGCAAGGCATCCTGAGCATCGAGGGAAACCTCTGTTGTTCTGTGCTGCCGCAGCAACGCCCCTCCATGGCGCACGCATCCGGAACATCCACTTATGAAGGAGCCCCCACATGTTCGCTGCCCTCCTGTCGGCACTTGCGTCCAACGACTACGCCACGCGCGCGCTCATCTCGCTCAGCAGCATCTGGGGATGGGGCGGCTGAGCCGAAGAACCGGTGAACGGCGTCACGGACGCAGTGCGTCCGTGGCGCCGTTTCGCACTACCGTGAACGATGTGAGCACGGTCCCCATCGCGAGCAGTCGATCGCAGTGGTTGCCCGCCTACCTTGCCCTCGTCGTCGCGACTTCCGTCGCGACCGGAGTGGCGTCCTGGATGTTCCTGCCGCGGCCCGAGCTGGGGCCCCTGCTGCTTCTCTGCCTGATGGGCATCCTCAGCTTCCAGATCCGCGAGCCCGACGTCGGTCTGCGCATCAGCTTCTCCTTCCTCTCGATCATCCTGCTGGCCTCCGCCGCGATCGTGGGCGCGTTCGGGGCCTGGCTCGTGGGCAGCGTCTCGATGCTCATCGACCGGCGACAGCGCAGATGGACTGCAACGATGTTCAACGCCGCCATGAGCGGGTTCGTCGGCGCGGCCGGAGCGATGGTCTACGCCATGCTCGGTGGCGTCGAGGGGAGCGGGACGGTCGGTCTGAGCACCGTCGCGCTCGCCCGAGACCTCGGGTGGCCGTTGTTCGCCGCCGACGTCGTGGCGTGCCTCCTCAACGCTGCCCTTCTGTCCGGTGTCATCCACTTCGACCAGGGCATCCCCTTCGGCGTCCAGGTGCGACGCGTGCTCAGCGGGTCCGGAGTCGCCTTCGTGGGCTACGGCATCATCGGGCTGCTCTTCGTCATCCTCTGGTACCCCGCGGGGCTGGGCGCCTTCAGCGCCCTCCTCGTGCTCGCCCCGCTGCTCGCGGCCCGCTGGGCCTTCATCCAGTACGGCGAGGAGCTCCGCTCGCACGAGCGGACCATCGACACGCTGGTCACCGCGCTCGGCACCAAGGAGCCCGCCGCCGTGGACCGGAGCCGGCGCGCCGCCGTGCTCGCCGAGTGGATCGCCGAGGAGCTCGGCCTGACACCGGGCCAGATCGGCACGGTGCGGTATGCCGCGACGCTCCACGAGATCGGCCACCTGGGGGTGGCCACCCGGTTGCTGCGCCGGTCCCCGGCCTCGCTGAGCCCCACCGAGCGGCGGGTCATCGACGGCCACTGCGTCGTCGGCGCCCGGATGATCGAGGGCATCGATTTCCTCGAGGACGCCCGGTCCGGCATCCGCCACCAGCACGAGCGCTTCGACGGGACCGGCCGACCCGACGGACGCGCGGGCCAGGACATCCCCGTCGCCGCGCGCATCGTCGCCGTCACGACCGCGATCGACGACGTCATCCGGGAACCCGGTGCCGCCCCGGTCGTCTCGATCGCCGAGGTTGCGAGGCGACTGCGTGGCGACCCTGGTCGCTTCGACCCGGACGTCGTCGCGGCCGCCGTCATCGCGCTGGACAAGCACGGCTGGCCGGCCGGCTCGCCGGCGCCGGTGGCCTCGTGAAGGGCGCCCTGAGGCGGGAGCCCCTGGCCGGGATCTTCGGCGTCCTGGGGCTGCTCGTGACCGTCGTCGTCGCGGTCCAGAGCGGCGACGTGCCCGCGCTGCACGACTCCGCGACGATCTGGGTCGTCGTCGCCTTCGCCGTCACGATCGTGCTCGGCGAGTGGTTCCACATCTCGGCGCCGGGCTTCAGGGGAGCGGCCCCCATCGCGCTGGCGGCCGCCTTCGGACTCGCCCTGACGACCGACCTGCCAGGCAAGGTCCACCTGCCGTACGGCGCGCCCTTCGCCCTCGCGGTGACGGCTACGGCCATGGCGCTCGGGACCACGGTGCGCGTCGCGGCGCGTCGAGACACGAGCCTCGTCGACACGGCCGGACGGTTCGTCGCCATCGTCGTCGCCACGCTCGTCTACCGTGTCGCGGTGCTCGGACAGGCGCCGGGGTCACCGGCCCGCCAGACGCTCGGCACGCCTGAGCAGCGTGCCGCGCTGCTGCTCGGGATCTGCCTGCTGGCCCTCGTCACGGATGCCCTGTTCACCTCCCTGCTCCGTGGGCTGTCGGCCGGCGCGAACGTGCGTCGGACGTTCATCGAGGAGTTCCGCTCGTCGTTCGCGCTGTCGATCGCGGTCGCGGTCACCGGCGTCCTGATCGCGCTCGCCGCCCCGCCCCTCGGCATCGTGGCACTGCCGCTCTTCCTCATCCCGCTCGTCCTGACGCTCTTCGCGTTCCGGCGCTACGTCAGCATCCGCGCCACCTACCTCCAGAGCATCCGGACGCTCTCGCGACTCACCGACGCCGCGGGATACACCCCGTCCGGGCACTCCGAGCGCGTGGCGGCCCTGTCGGTCCAGGTCGGCCGCGAGCTGGGCCTGTCGGAGCGCGAGCTGCTCGACCTCGAGTACGCCGCGCTGCTCCACGACATCGGACAGGTGGCTCTCGTCGAGCCGATCCCCGGTGGCGCCACCGTCCTCGCGGCGCCGGCCGACCAGCGGCGCATCGAGGCCGACACCGTCGCCATCGTCCGAGAGACCGGCGTCTTCGAGGGGGTCGCGCGGATCCTCGAGCACCAGACGACGCCCTACCGCCAGGTGCGCGAGCTCGGCGAGGAGATCCCCCTGACGAGCCGCATCGTCAAGGTCGTCAACGCCTACGAGGACCTCACGGCCGGCGCCCGCAGCGCTCGGGCGCGCGAGGCGGCCATCGAACGCATCTACCTCGGCCTCGGCTACGAGTACGACCCGCGCGTCGTCGACGCCCTCCTGAAGTCCCTCGGCTCCTCGGCCCACGCCTGAGACAGGGGTCACACCGCGCCGGAGGCCCTTGGGTCGGTCCGTGTCGCCGTGCCATGATGGCGACTTCGGGCAACCCCCGTCGCGAGAACGAAACCTGCAGGCCAGACCCCCGGCACTGTCCACCAGTGAGGGCGCCTGCCCTCTTCGTCTCCATGCGAACGAGGTGTTCCAGCATGAGTGCGTTGCCCACCAGCCAGCTCTTCGACCCCAGCGACCCGGTCTTCCGGGCCCACGTGGGCGGGAAGCTCGGGGTGCACGCCACGTCGGAGCTGCGCGATGCTGCCGACCTCTCCCTCCTCTACACGCCGGGGGTCGCCCAGGTCTCTCTCGCCATCGCGGCCGACCCGACGCTGGCCGCCGTCTACACGAGCCGACGCAACACCGTCGCCGTCGTCAGCGACGGCACCGCCGTCCTCGGGCTCGGCGACGTCGGACCGCTGGCCGCCATGCCCGTGATGGAGGGCAAAGCGGTGCTCTTCAAGCACTTCGCCGACGTCGACGCCGTCCCCGTGTGCATGGAGACCGGCAGCGTCGACGAGATCGTCGACGCGGTGGCGCGGATCGCACCGACGTACGGCGGCATCAACCTCGAGGACATCTCGGCGCCGCGGTGCTTCGAGATCGAGCGCCGGCTCCAGGACCGTCTCGACATCCCGGTCTTCCACGACGACCAGCACGGCACGGCGATCGTGGCCCTGGCCGCCCTGCTCAACGCGGTCAGGGTCGTCGACAAGGACCTCGCCGACCTCACGGTCGTCGTCTCCGGCGCCGGTGCCGCCGGTGTCGCCGTGAGCCGGATCCTCGTGTCGGCCGGCGTGGGCGACGTGGTCGTCGTCGACTCCCGTGGCGTGCTCGGTCCCGACCGTGACGACCTGGCCACCCACAAGCGCGAGCTCCGGGAGGTGACCAACCGGCACGGGGTGACCGGCGCCATCGGCGACGCGCTCTCCGGGGCCGACGTCCTCATCGGCGTCTCCGGGGGCACGGTCGCCGAGCGCGACCTCCTGCGGATGGCACCGCGCGCGATCATCTTCGCGCTCGCCAACCCCGACCCCGAGGTGCACCCGCTCGTCGCCGCCCGCTTCGCCGAGGTGGTCGCGACCGGCCGCTCCGACTTCCCGAACCAGATCAACAACGTCCTCGCCTTCCCGGGCATCTTCCGCGGTGCGCTCGACTCCGGGGCCCGCCGGATCACCGAGGAGATGAAGCTGGCGGCAGCGCACGCCATCGCCGGGCTCGTCGACGCGCCGACGGCAGACCGGATCGTGCCCAGCGTGTTCGACGAGCGCGTGGCGCCGGCCGTGGCCGAGGCCGTCTCGGGCCGGGTCCTCGGGGGAGTGCGCTAGCCGGCCGACCGTGACGACGCTCCCGGCCCGGACGGGCCGGGAGCGTCGTCGTCGGCCGGGTCGGTGAGTCCTCTGGCCGCGAGGGCCTCCCCCGTCGAGCGTGCGAAGGCGACGACGTGCACGACCGTCGGCACGACGACGGCCCGTGGGTCGCGGTCGAGGCCTCGGGCGCGGGCCGACTCGCGCACGCTGGAGAACGACCCGGCCACCCAGGGCACCGAGCGCACGACGACGCCGAGGGTGAGGGCCACGACCTCGGGGTCGACGACGCGGCGCAGCGGGCGGGCCGCCCGCACCACGCCGTCGAGCAGGTCGGTGACCGGGGTCGTCGCCGTGAGGATGCCCGCCGCGACGAACGCGTTGACGATGCCGAGGACGACGCGGACGGCATACGCGAGGTCGTGCGACCACCACTGGAAGGCCAGCAGGACGACGAGGACGGGGAGGAGGCCACGCATCGACCGCACGAGGCGGCGGGACGGCAGGCGCGCTGCCAGCACGACCCCGGCCAGGACGACGGTCGTGACGGCGAGCGGCCACACCGACTGCGCGAACCACGGCGTCGCCCCGACGACGAGGACGCCGACGAGCTTGAGCCACAAAGGCATTCGATGGACCACCGACGTGCCGGGGACGTGCGCCGTGAACAGGCCGGGACCGTTCACGGCGCGTCGGACAGTGCGAGGTAGCGCTCCACGGCCGTCCCCGGCTCACCGTCGAAGACGATGCGCCCCTCGTCGACGACGAGGGTCCGGTCGGCGTGGAGGGCGAGGTCGAGGTCATGGGTCGCGAGGACGACGGACTGGGGGAGCGAGGCGAGCAGGGAGCGCAACCGGAGGGTGTTGCGTCGGTCGAGGAGCGTCGTCGGCTCGTCGAGGACGAGCAGACCCGGTTCGGTGGCGAGGACGACGGCGAGGGCCATGAGCTGACGCTCACCCCCGGACAGGTCGTAGACGCTCTGGTCGGCGAGGTGGGCCAGTCCGAAGCGCTCGAGCACCCGCTCGGCGGCGGCCCGGCGGTCGGTGCGCGACCGGTGCAGCCGCCGCAGGGAGAGCTCGACGTCCTCGCGCCCCGTGGGCATGACGAGCTGGGAGATCGGGTCGGTGAAGGCGAACGCGACGCGCCGGCGCACGCGGGCCCCGTGACGCACCGTGTCGAGGGCGTCGACGGTGACGGTGCCCGACGTCGGGGTGACGAGGCCGTTGAGGAGGCGCAGCAACGTCGACTTGCCCGACCCGTTGGCGCCGATGACCGTCACCCGCGACTCGGCCAGGACGAGGTCGACGGGCCCGAGGATGGTGCGCGTCCGCTGCCCGGGCGAACCGTCGACGGGCACGGTCACCGTCGCGGCCTCGAGGCGGACCTCCGTCACGGACGGGTCACGCGCGGGGGCGCCGCGGGCGCACGAGGACGTCCGGGAAGGCGCGGTGCACGGCGACGGCGGCGACGACCGCGACGACGTCCTTGACGAGGTCGCCCGGGAGGAAGGGCAGGTCCGCGCTGATCGCGGCTGACAGCGGCAGCCGGAGATTGACCATGAGCCCGACGACCCCGAGCGCGTGGACGACCGCGACGGTCGTCGCGAAGGAGGCGAGCAGGAGCACTGGCACCCAGAGCGACCGGTTGGTGCGGCGGACGACCACGCGGGCGGCGACCCCCACGACGAGCGCCGCGACGAGGAACGACACGAGGTAGCCGGCCGTCGGTCCGCTCAGCACCTGCAGGCCGGACTGACCCCGGCTGAAGACCGGCAGCCCGACGAAGCCGAGCAGCAGGTAGAGCGCCACGGCGAGTCCGCCGCGGAGTGGCCCGAGCACGAGCCCGGTGAGCACGACGGCGAGGGTCTGCAGCGTGATCGGCACCCCGAACCCGCCCACGGGGATGCCGGGCACGACGGCGGCCGCGACGAGGAGTGCCGTGAAGACGGCGACGAGAGCGACCGACTGCGCGTCGACGCCGTGGGTCTGCTGACCGGCGCCGCGATCGCCGGCCCGGGAGGCCTGGCCGGTCGTGGTGGCGCTCGACTCGACACGGTCCCGGGTCGCCGTCGTCGTCTGCGCGGGATCGTGGCGCACGGGGGTGTTGTCGGTCACGGGCAGGACCCTACCGGGGCGCCGTTCGGCCTCCGGTCACTATGGTGCTGGAATGCTCGCTGCCTACGCCGCCGGTCAGTCCGCCTCCGACCCGCTCTCCGGTCTCGTCGTCGGGGACCGCCCCGATCCGGAGGCCCGCCCGGGCTGGACCGTCGTCGACCTGCGCGCCGCCGCGCTCAACCACCACGACGTGTGGTCGCTGCGTGGCGTCGGCCTCGCGGCGGACCGGCTGCCGATGGTCCTCGGCTGCGACGGCGCCGGGGTCGACGCCGACGGAAACGAGGTCATCGTCCACGCCGTCGTCCCCTCGGAGGGCTGGCGCGGCGACGAGACCCTCGACCCGCGACGCACCCTCCTGTCAGAGCTGCACGACGGCACCCTCGCCGAGAAGGTCCTCGTCCCCGAGGGCAACGTCGTGCCGAAGCCGGCGTCGATGTCGTGGGAGACGGCTGCCTGTCTCTCGACGGCGTGGCTCACGGCATACCGCATGCTCTTCACCAACTCCGGCGTGCAGCCGGGCGGCACGGTGCTCGTCCAGGGCGCCGGTGGCGGTGTCGCCACGGCGCTCATCCAGCTCGGCTCGGCCGCCGGCTACCGGATGTGGGCCACCTCCCGCGACGAGGCCCGGGGTCAGCGGGCCCTCGAGATCGGCGCCGACCGCGTCTTCGGCTCGGGCGAGCGGCTGCCCGACCGCGTCGACGCCGTCATGGAGACCGTCGGCGCCGCGACGTGGTCGCACTCGGTCAACTCGCTCCGCCCCGGCGGGACGATCGTCATCTCCGGGGCGACGTCCGGCGACGCCCCGGCGAAGGCCGAGCTGACGAAGATCTTCTTCAAGCAGCTGCGCGTCGTCGGCTCGACCATGGGCACCCGCGAGGAGCTCGGGCAGCTGGCCCGCCTCGTC
>Ga0164305_10000982_pt1 | contig 11451 bp, 6 predicted proteins | sample Whisoiple_237_MG_FD_110215 | JGI IMG/M metagenome (GOLD analysis project Ga0164305, IMG submission 110215) | Soil microbial communities amended with pyrogenic organic matter from upstate New York, USA - Whitman soil sample_237_MG | ecosystem: Environmental > Terrestrial > Soil > Agricultural... | reverse complement strand
TTCTATTAAGTTTCTAGACGTTCCTCTCTCACAGCCAATGCCTACCCATAACACTCTGGGATGCCACTGCACTTTTGGTAAATCAGCCTCTGAGGAAAATCGTCGCTGAGTGGGGCTAATCCAAATCCTTGCCTTAGCCGCAACTGTTTCTTTTTGGGCAAGGGTATATTCTGGAAATCCCCAGGAAAAAGGATGTTTTTCAGGCAGATGTAGTTGCCATAACGTTGAACCTGCTTCCTGAATGACCTGTACAGCTTCTCCTCGCGCGATCGCGCCACTAACACCCGTCCAGTCTCCCTCACCTCGCCGCCACCCAAAGGGCGTACCCAAGACATCTATACCGGGTAATCCTAACGCTGTTGAGGCACCTGTTAACACAGGCGTTGCCCCTATCTGTAGTGCTATTAAGCGGGCTAACTGATCAGCCCCGCCTTGATGCCCACTACATAAACTAATCACAAATTGTCCCGACTCATCCACCACAACCACAGCCGGATCAGAGGATTTATGCTGCAACAAGGGCGCAATTAACCGCACAACCGCCCCAGTTGCTAAACAAAAGATCAATCCTCGATGATCCTGCCACAACATCGTCAGATGGTCTTTTAAGGCAGTGTGATAAACCTGAACATCCTGAAGATGACTTAAAGACTCTGGAACCCAAAGCGTGATTCCTAGGGGTTGTGTCAGGCGCTGGAGTTGTTTAGCGCCTGTGGGAGTGGTCGCGATCGCCCCTAAGGGCTGAAAATCTGGAAATAATTGACTCAAATTCTGCTTTTAGATAAAACGTATCTTTGTTGTTCTCTTGACTTTCCCATTTTGCACCATTGTTCATAAGTAGCCTATCCTACCGGGAACACAAGGATTCTATAGGTCAATGCGTGAGAGATCTGACCCTTCTCGATGTGGAGAAAAGCTTTGACGCTTCCATAAGGCATCACAAATCATAGCTGATGGCTGAACAAAAAAGGTAGAAGGAATGCCTTATGTCCTTTGGCTACGACGAAGGGAGTAGGGGTATCAATCCCTCAGTGAACTTTTATTCTCTGGCTTCCGTTCAGGTGAGGTCTAAATCCTCGTCTGAACCGAACCTTCTGCCTTTTTCAAGGTTGACTGTAAAATTCCCAATGGATTAAGCAGCAGAAGGTTGAACAAGGGGGAGATTTTTCTGGACTTTAGATTCAGATTTTGCAATTTCCATCAAACGAGGAATTTCAATCCAAAACTCTGTCCCTTCGCCCGGTTGTGATTTGCAGAGCAGTACACCACGATGCTTGTCTACTACAATCTGATAGCTAATCGACAATCCTAGCCCGGTTCCCTCGCCTACAGCTTTCGTGGTAAAGAATGGATCAAATAATTTCGCTTTGACATTTTCCGGAATGCCTGGACCGTTATCCTTAATACAGATTGCTACCCGGTTATTTTCTAGAGCTTGAGTGCGGATAGTAATCGTAGGAGTTTGCCCAGTTTCTTGCCTCTGATCCATTGATTCTTGCAGAGCATCAATTCCATTACTAATAATATTCATAAATACTTGATTCATCTGCCCTGCATAGCATTCTACCTGGGGCAATTCTCCATATTCTTTAACAATTTGCACAGCAGGGCGATCGGATTTAGCTTTGAGACGATTCTGCAAGATTATGAGAGTACTGTCGATGCCTTCGTGGAGGTTTACAGGTTTCATCTCCGCTTCATCAAGTCTGGAGAAGTTGCGTAAAGTAAGGACAATTTTACAGATGCGTTCTGCGCCTATTTTCATTGATGATAGGAGTTTCGGTAAATCTTCAATTAAAAAATCTAAATCAATCTCTTCTGTATGCTTTTGAATATCTTGATCGGGTTCAGGGAAACGTTCTTGATAAAGCTTAATTAAGTTAAGTACATCATCAATATAATCGCTGGCGTGATCGATATTACCGTAGATAAAATTTACAGGATTATTAATCTCGTGGGCAACACCAGCGACTAATTGACCCAAGCTAGACATTTTTTCTGTTTGAATTAGTTGGGCTTGAGTTTCCTGAAGGTTATCTAATGCTTGACTGAGTTCCTGGCTACGTTCTTCTAAACGTTTTTCGGCGGCATTTCGTTGTAGTAAGTTAGTATACGCTTTGGAATGGTAGCGAATGCGGGCAATCAGTTCAACTTTATCTGGCAGCTTTACTAAATAGTCATTGGCACCATATCTAAAGGCTTCTGCTTTGATCTTGGCTTCTTCTTTAGTTGAAAGCATAATTATCGGAATTTCGCGGGTTTTAGGGTTGGCGCGAAAAAAACGCAACAATAATAATCCGTCAACATCCGACATGACTAAATCTTGCAAGATAACGGTAGGTGAAAGTTCTAAAGCTTTCTGGACTGCTTGAGTTGGATCGCTACAGTAGTCAAAAATAATATCTTCTTCAGGAGATAACATCCGTCGTACTGCTTCGCCAATAATCTGCTGGTCATCAATGAGTAGGACTTTCACCGTTTCTGCTGTTAAAGATAAAACGTTATTGATAGCTTTATGAGCTTGTCTCTTTTGAGGAGTTGTGGTTTCTAAGGTTAAATTCATGAGGAGTTTCCTTTAAAATCAACAAGTTCTCATGCTTCTGCTCATATAATCTATGCGATTTATCCTTTGCTATTACGGGTAGTCCCGAAATAAATTAGCTAAATAATATATAAACTAAGCATATGCTTTCTTTTACTATTTAACGAATGCAACCTGCGCCAGTCAACAGTAATTACACGCAGCGATCATTTAACTTCAGAAATTTGAGAGGTTTTAACGATTACATAACAATTCCATCGGTTAATTAGGACGGAACGATAAAAAATTAATTAATAGTAAATAGATCTTTGACAAACTTAATAAATCCGCGATCGCTCAATCTGGGATTTGGGAAAGGCGATCGCGCGGCTACAGGCAGAGGCGATCGCCTCAAGGGGCAATACCTCTACAGCTGCACCCAACTCTACGGCGGCTTTAGGCATACCGTAAACAACGCAGGTTTCCTTATTTTGAGCAATTGTCTGCCAACCCGCAGCTTTTAACAGACTCATCCCTTCTGCACCATCCTTACCCATCCCCGTCAACAATATCCCTACACCTTGACCGGGATAGTTAGCGGCAACGCTGCTAAACAAAGTATCGACAGAAGGACGATAAGGGGTATCGAGTGGGTCGGGAGTATAACTAAAAGTCAGATTGGAGTTTAAGATTAAGTGCTCATTGCGACCAGCGATCGCTACTTTACCAACTGTTAAAGCGCAGCCAGTCTGAGCTAATTCCACTTTTAAGGGCGTTTGTTGATTTAACCAATTAGTTAAACTAGGGGCAAATTGCACATCAACATGTTGCACAACCACAATTGCGGCATTAAAACTAGCTGGAAATAGAGAAAGAATCGTGGCTAATGCCTTTGGCCCGCCTGTAGAAGCACCAATAACGACTAGGGGAGGAATAGATCTAGCTCGAAAAATCGGTTTTGGGGGCAATACCAATTTAGATTTTTGCTTGGTTGATCGGGGCGATTTCCCGAGCAATTTTCTCATTGTGGCGACTTTAGCTAAAAGTTCAGCACCGCCTTCTTCATAGTTGTCTCTGGAACCCAATACGGGGGTATTTACTGCATCTAATGCCCCATATCCCATCGCTTCAAAAACGCCAGAAGAATTCCCATTAACCGTAGTAGTAACCATCACGATCGCGCAGGGACATTCATTCATAATCCGGCGAGTTGCTTCGACCCCACCCATACGCGGCATGAATAAATCCATCAAAATTACATCTGGAGTATCTGCCGCACATCTTGCTATTGCTTCCGCACCGTCACGGGCAATCCAGGCAATTTCATATTCTGGTACTTGTATTAAAACGCGCCGCAACGCCTCAATCGCAATGGGCATATCATTGACGATGGCAATTCTCAGCTTGTCCTTTGTCATGGTTATAGGGGAAGGAACAAAGGACAAATTAGCCATTTAGCTGACCTCTTTGAGACAATGACTGTACTTTTTTGAATTTTAGCGATTTTCAACAGCAACTGAGCCAGGTTACATCCTCGTTTAGACTGCTTCGCCAATTAGATCATTCACTGCTTTTAATAGTGTATCATCGTGAAAACTACTTTTAGTTAAGTAATAATTTGCACCAACTTCCAAGCCGCGAATCCGGTCTTCTTCTCTATCCTTGTAGGAAACAATAATCACCGGAATATTTTTTAAATTGTAATTACTTTTAATTTGGCTAACTAACTCAATGCCATTCATACGCGGCATATCAATATCAGTCACAACTAAGTCGTAATATCCGGTACGCAAAGCATTCCAACCATCCATACCATTAACGGCTACTTCAACTTCGTAGCCTTTATTTTCTAATAATTTCCGCTCCATTTCTCTGACGGTAATAGAATCATCAACAACTAGAATGCGTTTAGCGGTCTTGTTGGTAACGGTATCGATAGTATTGCTAACTTTGCTGATTTGATCGTTAGCGAGGAGATTATCAATTGAGCGAAGAATATCTTCAACATCAACGATCAGAACGGGTGTGCCGTCTTCCATTAATGCCGCTGCGCTAATATCTTTAACTTTACCCAAACGCACATCTAAAGGTCTGACGACTAATTTACGTTCGCCCAAAAATTTATCGACTACAATGCCATAACGACTTAAGCGATCGCTAAGGATGACAACTGAGAAGGCTTCGGAAGTGAGGGAAGCTTCCTCTAATTCCAGAACTTGATGAGCAGTAACTAAGCCAATATTCTCCTGATCTAACGTGAAGTACTGACGATTTTCGGCGATGGCGATCGCGCTTTTAGGCAGCCTTAAAATCCGTTCAATCCGCGTCAGTGGGAAAGCATACGGTTCACCTGCGATTTCTACTAACAGCGTGCGAATTACGGATAAAGTGAGCGGCAGTTGCAAGTAAAAACTCATCCCTTGACCAGGCTGGGATACGGCTCGCAGCACGCCGCCCACCTCTTGTACCATGCTTTGAGCAACATCTAAACCAACGCCGCGCCCAGAAACTTCTGTGATGGTGCTGGCGGTAGAAAAGCCAGGAAGAAACAGAAACTCCATGAGTTCAGCTTCGGTGAGTTGTGCTGCCATATCTGCACCAATCATGTTTTTGGCGATGATTTTTTGGCGTAATTCTTCTAATTTCACCCCCCGTCCGTCGTCAGAAACGGCGATGAATAACATTCCAGCGCGATGAGATGCTTCGATTCGCACCGTTCCTTTGGCGGGTTTTTGTGCTTCGATTCGTTCTTGGGGCATCTCAATACCGTGATCGAGCGCATTGCGGAGAATGTGAGTAAGCGGTGCTTCTAGCTTTTCGAGAATATCTCGGTCTACTTGGGTGGATTTGCCAATAATTTCTAGCTTGACTTGCTTGCCGAGTTGTCTTGCCAAGTCCCGCACCATGCGCGGAAAACCTTGTACACCGTCAGCAAAAGGCCGCATGTGGCTGGCAATCACTTCTCGATATAGGCGATCAGAAAGATTAGCAGAACGACGAGCAAACTGTTCTAATTCGCCCAAGCGATCGCCGAGCATTTCCTTGCATTCATTGGCCTTTTGCCGTACAACGCTGAGATGTTCCGTAGGAGCTTGATAGGCAGGTAATTCAGCCATCGATTCTTGCAGTTTTTCTAGCAAACTTGCTAGTTCGGCTTGTTGACTTCTCAGTTTCATCAGTGAATCTGCAAACGGCTGAAGCCAATTAGCTTCGACTAGAGATTCGCCTGCTAAACCCATTAAGCGGTTTAAGTTTTTTGTACTAACCCGCACGACCCGATCTGCTGCTTTTGCATGGAGGGTTTTAGCTTTGGTGGGCGAAGCCGGGGGGATAAAATTGGGAGAGAGCCATTCAGCATTTACCCCAGGAGCGATCGCAGGTTGGATAGCAGGTGGTAGAACTGCGCTATCTGCTGAGGAAGAATCCTGTACGATTAATGGCTGTACTAAAGTGGTTGGTAATTCCTGACCACTTAAAATTGCCGATATTGCTGCAACTAAGGTTTCAATTTCTGAGTAATGTTCTGTCAGCCAACTGTCTGCTTGAGTTTCAGAAACTTGCGAGAGTCTCAGAAGTACGTCTACCGCTTGCAGCAGAATATCAATGTCATCTGATTCTAAAGAGATTTCACCTTTTTGAGCTGCGGTAAAACAGTCCTCCATCACGTGAGCGAGTTTGACAGCAGCATCAAGACCGACAATTCGCGCTGCACCTTTAATAGAATGGGCAGCTCGCATAGAAGATTCGATCGCTTCGTTCGCATGAGGATTGCTTTCTAGCGCTAGCAAACCTTCGTTGAGGACTGCGGCTTGAGATTCAGCTTCCATGCGGAATAAGTGCAGCATCGAAAAGTCGCTGAGGTTCAAGCTGACAGACAAGGAAGTTGTAGGAGTTACGTCTGTTGGTTTTGGTGCTACAACAGGTTCAGCCTCCTCTACGATCGGCTGAAGCGATACATCTTCAATCGGTTCTACTGGCAGTGCTGGGTGTTGAGCCGAGATAGCTGCGATCGCTGCTAACGTGCTTTCAACCTCTTGTTTATGCTCTGACAGCCAAGCGTTTTGCTCTGCTTCTTCCACTTGAGCAATCCGCACCAATAAATCTACTGCTTGCAACAGGATATCGATATGATCTGCTGTTAAAGCTACGCCTCTTTGGGCAGCAACGAAGCAAGTTTCTAAAGCATAGGCAACTTCGATCGCAGGCTGGATTTGCACGATCCTGGCAGCACCTTTAATTGAATGTGCAGCACGTCTCAAGGATTCTATGGTTTCGGCAAGATTGGGGTTGCTTTCTATTGCCAATATATGATTAGTCAGTATGGCAGCTTGGTTTTCCGTCTCCATACGGAATAAACTCAGCATAGAAAAATCATTGGCATTTTGATGATTAGTCATTATAAGTTAATTAATTATATTAAATTTAAAATTATTTCAAACATTATTAACTACACTTATGTTTTATTACAAAACCCGACGACTGAGAGTATAAAGCAACAATTCATCATCTAAATAACTGACATTCTTATCCTGCCAATAAATTATCCCTTTTGTATAAGTATTTGTTGACTTGGATACACTTGCCGGAACATTTCTTATTTCTTTAGGTAATAGACGATGAACCCCATATATTTCATCAACTGGAAATACCCAACGATTTTCTTCTTTCTCGATTACTACCATACGCTGATAGACGACATTACTACTATTTTGACTGATGATAGAGGATGAATCTATGTTCAAAAGAGCCTTCAAGGAGATACACATTTGAATTTCTCCTCGAATATTAATTAATCCTAAAAAAATAGAGTTACTGCGGTGGGGAAGCTTATGAATAGAAGAGACTTGGTTGACTTCCTTGAATAAGTTAGCTGGGAGCGCTAGCCATTCTCCTCCTAGCCGAAAAATCACAACAGAAAGAGTTGCTTGTCTTTGTAAGGAATGACCATTAGTCGTAACTTTTTCTACTGCTAGTAATTGAGTCCATTCAGCGATGTAAGTGCTTGGAGCTTCTCGTTCTAGTAGATTACGTCCGCTCGTAGAATAAACAGGGCAGTTACGGCAATGAGTGTGCTGATTGAGTTCGGAGCAAGAGCGATCGCCCCAAACTCCGATCTGTCTCCAACACTGGCTTTGAGTATTATTCATCGTCTTAGGTGAGTTTGCATTCATTATGATCAGAGCATAGGCAATAGTAACTACCAATTGCCACCAATTACCCAGATATTTCTCTTCTTAAAGCATGGGCGACATCATCTAACTGTTCGATCGCTCGGTTAATTTCTCGCAAAGAATCCGATGTTTGCAAGGATGCTTCGCTCAACTGGATCATAGCTTCACTAATCTGTCCTGCCCCCTGAGATTGTGCTTCCATTCCCTGATTCACTGTATCGAATCTAGGACTCAGTGCTTGAACTTGCTCGATAATTTGATTAATTTGTAAACTTAGGGTGCGGACATCTCTGTAACCGCGCACTACCTCTTTTGTGAATTTATCCATTTCCATCACGCCTGTAGAAACGGCAGATTGCATCTGCTTAACCATGTTCTCAATATCTAAAGTAGCGACAGCAGTTTGATCCGCTAGTCTTCTGATTTCTCTAGCAACAACAGCAAAACCTAATCCATACTCTCCAGCTTTCTCAGCTTCAATAGCTGCATTGAGAGATAACAGATTGGTTTGATCCGCGACGGTAGTAATGGTAGTAACAACACTATTAATATTATTTGCTTTTTCACTAATAGCTCCTAACTTATTAGAGATAGAAGAAGTACTTTTTGCCAACTGTTTCATACTTACTTCCATCCGCGCCAAATCTTGTCGACCGCTACCCGCCGCCGTTGCAGTATTTTGTGACATAGCTGCCACTTCTTCCATTGTTTGCACCAGTTGGGTAGAAGTAACAGCAATTTCTTTAGCAGTTGCAACCACCTGATTTGTAGAAGCAACTTGCTCTGTAAGGGTAGCTTCTAACTGTTTACCAGAAGCTGCAATTTGGGTGCTAGAAGTGGTAATGTGAATTCCCGATTGCTGCACTTGGCGAATCATGGAGTTCAGTATAAAAGCTGTTAAAATTAGTATAGCTAAACATAGTATTGAAGCAAATATAGAGGCAAAACTGAGAAACTTAATATTAGCTCTGGTAGCGTCAGTATCTTTAGCTAAAAGTGCTTGCTGTTGTTTGATAAATTGTTTATTTAGTTGCTGGAATTGATTCAGAATTCTTTGAGATTCTTTGAGATAGTTAACTATAGCTTCATCTCGCTTACCCTCATTGACCATTTTGAAAGTTATTTTTGCTAGATTATCTAAATCTTCTCCTAGCTGCTTCATTTGTTGAAATATTGGTTTCTGATTCTCATTTTGAATCAACTTTTCTAAACGATTAGCATTTTCATAAAAAAGCTTTCTTTCTTCTTCAAATCCAGCAATATTTTCATTCCCACGAGGCGACATTAGAAAGCCGCGTACTTGTCTACCCATTAGAGTCATACTGAAAATTAGGCTGTCCGCTTCGAGGATAGTATTTTGAGATTTATTGACATTATTAAAGGTTTTAGCGTTTTGATTCGCAGTTAAATAAACAACCCCACTAAATATCACTAGGATAATTGTAGGAATGGAAGAGAGTAAAAGTAGACGCTGTTTGAATTTTAAATTGTTGAGCATTAATTTGTTCAGCTTTGAGGATTGAAATGTTTTTAGTTTTTAGAAAATCATGTAAGTAATGTTTCCTAACTTTGCCAGTAATCACTTTTCTGAACGTCAGTATTTCTCTAGTTAAGTTAAACGTTGTCTCATTTCATTAATCAATTTCTTAATTCATCTCCTGCCAAAAATCAGCGGTTGCAATTTCATTGATTGCACTATTGATTCACCAATTTGGATGAAATTAATTAAACTTTACTATTGACCTGCTCCTTTTATTCATCAGCAATTTCTCTACCATTTGTACCTTCATTATTATTTTTGACTTTAAAGCGAGATATCTCTGTACTCAAGTTATATGCTGCTTGATTTAATTGTTCTATTGCTCGATTAATTTCACGCAGAGAATCGGCTGTTTGTGATGATGTTTCACTCAACTGAATCATAGCTTCACTAATCTGTTTCGCTCCTTGAGATTGGGTTTCCATTCCTTCATTCACAATCTGAAAACGCGGCAACAGAGATTGAACTTGCTCTATTATTTTTCCAGTTTGGACACTAATATTCCGGACATCTTCGACACCTTGGTTAACTTCTTTGGTAAATTTATCCATTTCCATTACCCCAGTTGAAACAGCAGATTGCATTTCTTTAACCATTGTTTCGATATCTAAGGTAGCAACAGCAGTTTGATCCGCTAGCCGTCTAATTTCTCTAGCTACAACAGCAAAACCTAAACCGTACTCTCCTGCCTTTTCTGCTTCAATTGCGGCATTCAGAGAAAGCAAGTTTGTCTGATCAGCTACCGAAGTAATAGTGGTAATAATCGTATTAATATTATTAGCTTTTTCACTAATTACTCCCAACCTTGTGGAAATAGAACTTGTAGCATTTGCTAACTGCTGCATAGTTGTTTCCATCTGGGCTAATTCTTTTTGACCGCTAGTCGCTGAAGTTGTTGTTGCTTGCGACATATTGGCAACTTCTTCCATAGTATGAACGAGTTGATTAGAAGTTACAGCAATTTGTTTAGCTGTAGCAACAACCTCGTTTGTTGAAGCAACTTGTTCTGTAAATGTTGCTTCTAATTGCTTCCCCGAAGCGGCAATTTGAGTAGCAGAAGTTGTTACTTGGATGCCTGATTGCTGCACCTGGCGAATTAATAAATTTAGACTTTTACTCATCGCTTTAAAAGCAGAAAGTAGTTTACCTATTTCATCCTGATTGTTAGTAATTTCGATTGATTTACTAAAATCTCCCGAAGAAATATTTTCAGCTATTTTGAGAGATCGGTTAATCCCAGTAGATAAGGGTCTTATAATCACGTAAGAAGCCAAAATAGTAATAATAAGAAATAATAAAAATATTAAAATAGCAGCAAAATTAATAAAGTCAAGGCTTGTAGTTGTACTATTTGTAGATTTTTGTAAAACCGCAGTTTCTTGATTATTGAAATCGTCATTGATTTTATTAAAATCCTCAGGAATTGTTGAGCTATTAGTAATTGCTAGTTTTACAGCCTCTGCTTGTTTGCCTTCTTTTCGGAGTTGAAATATCCTTTTAGCCTCTTGATCATACTCATAAAACAATTGCAGCATCTTGTTTAACCTTTCTTTTTGCTGAGTCTCTAAAACTATTGGTTTAGTACGTTCAACATCTTCTTCAAATAATTTTTTATTCTGATTGTAGCTATTTAAGCTCTCATCGCTACCTGTGATTAAATAACTGCGAATGTCTCGTTCCATCAATGCTATTCTTTGAGCCATGTCATCTGTTTCTATAATCGCCTGCTGAGACTTCTTAACATTATGAAGTATCTCTTTAGCCTGATTAGAAGTTAAGGATGTAGCCCCACTAAAAACAAAAACTAATATTGTCGGAATTGCATAACCAGTAATAATTCGAGTACTAATTTTCAAATTTCCAAGCATTTATTTTTTCCTAAGATTTATGACAGAAGTTTCGTTTACGAGTCTTTTCATATCTCTACAGATGACTAAAAATATTAATCGTTTATTCATCTAGTTTTTAACTTTTGATTGTAAACCGAGATATCTCGCTTCTCAACCCATTAGCTGCCTCATTTAATTGTGCGATCGCCCGATTAATTTCTTGCAAAGATTCAGCAGTTTGGGAGGATGATTCGCTTAATTGAATCATCGCTTCGCTAATTTGCCCTGCACCTTGAGATTGAGCTTCCATGCCTTCATTTACTGCTTGAAATCTCGGAGTCAGGGCTTGTATTTGCTGAATAATTTCGGTAATTTGAACACTAATATTGC
>Ga0164305_10000981_pt1 | contig 11451 bp, 4 predicted proteins | sample Whisoiple_237_MG_FD_110215 | JGI IMG/M metagenome (GOLD analysis project Ga0164305, IMG submission 110215) | Soil microbial communities amended with pyrogenic organic matter from upstate New York, USA - Whitman soil sample_237_MG | ecosystem: Environmental > Terrestrial > Soil > Agricultural... | reverse complement strand
TAATTCGATAACTTCTTCTAAAGACATGAAACTCATTTCCATGTCTAATTGTGTGAATTCAGGCTGTCTGTCTGCACGCAAATCTTCATTGCGGAAACAGCGGGCAATTTGATAATATCTGTCCAAACCGGAAACCATTAACAATTGTTTGAACAACTGCGGCGACTGTGGCAAAGCGTACCATTCGCCCAAATTGACGCGGCTGGGCACTAAATAATCTCTCGCACCTTCAGGAGTCGATCGCGTTAAAATCGGTGTTTCAACTTCAATAAAACCTCCCACATCTTCCAGATGGCGGCGCATAGCTTTCACAACTTGGTGGCGAAGCTGCAAATTGCGACTCATACGATCGCGCCGCAAGTCCAAATAGCGATATTTCAGCCGCAAATCTTCCCGGACGCTTTCATTTTCCGCCGTCGCCACCTGAAACGGTAACTGTTTGCGAACCGCATTCAACAACTCAATTTCGTCAGCGTAAATTTCTACTTCACCCGTAGGCAATTTCGGGTTGAGGGAATCTTCGGGGCGGCTGGTGACTCGCCCAGTAATTTTAACCACGTATTCGCTGCGTAAAGCCTCAGCCCCGTGATAGGAATCGGGGGTGCGTTCAGGATCGCTGACAATTTGCACAATACCCGATCGATCGCGCACATCCAGAAAAATCACCCCGCCATGATCGCGGCGGCGATCCACCCAGCCGTAAAGGGTGACAGTCTCTCCGATGTGTTCGCTTCGCAGTTCGCCGCAGTAGTAACTTCTCATAATTGGGGGTTATGGACTAAAAATAAAGCTTTTTGATTATAGCGCTTAGTGTCAAAACCTTTTATGAACAGGCAAGATGCCTGTTCCACAAGAAAATTCAATCTTTGTGGAACAGGCATCTTGCCTGTTCTTTAAAATGGTGCCATATCTGAGTTTAATGCTTCTTGTCAAAAAACGCCGTCAGCGCGTTCCATGCAGACTTAGCTGCATCCGTCAAGCGAATGTTGAGCGACTCAATTTCCCTCACAATAAGGTGCCAATTCTTTTCAGCTTCAGTCTGAATGTGGTCAACAGCTTGTTCGATGCGATCGCGTTCGATCAATTTATTTTGTTCCACCGCTTCTCGCGCTTGTCGCACTGCTTTCAAATAAGCTTCGCGACTGACTTCGCCAGCATCTTGCACCTGCGCTTGCGCCCGCGTTTTAATCGCATCTACCACCAGCCAATTTTTCTCAGTTTCTTTTTTAATCAGCCTGACTGCTTCTGTGACTCTCTCTTGGGCGAGATCCTTATTTTGTTCGATCGCCCCGGACGCTTTATTCACAGCTTTTAAATAAGCTTCGCGGGTGAGTTCGCCCGCTGCTTGCACTTCGGCGGCGGCGCGTTTTTTAATTGCTTCAAACAGCGCCGCAGTTTCTGCGATCGCCTCATCAGTCGCGTCCGGCATCTCTTTTTTGACGATCGCCGTCGTTTCGAGAGTTGCCTCTAAAATTGGTTCCTCGGTTACTTTTGGATCTGTCATATCAATCTTCTCCTGTGGTAGTAAACATTTTGAAAAAAACTAACAGTCCCCGGACGCAGACTTTGTATGTGTAGCACCCGATTGAATTGTGGTCTTTTATACCGACTTTGTACGTGTAGCGCCAGAAGGAATTCTGGCATTTAATAAGAACTAGGCAATTCTTGTTCCAGCTTTATCAACTTTTGTATTCGCGCTTACCTAGTTGGAATGACCTCAGTTCTATTAGATTATATCTACCAAACTTGCTCTCGTGTGTAGGATACCCCCAACTTGCAGGTACGGTTTAGCGCACTTAAATTTATGATAAGTCTCTCTACCTAAAAAAACACACACCCATAAACTTGGTTTCTCAACACAATAAAACGGGCAAATTTAATTAATATTTTCAATTTTTTCAATGCAAATCTTCGCTTTCGTCCGTATATAACAAGTGGTGACATCTTTGAGCGTGCAGTAAAGATTGAGGAAATTCGTACTGAGATAAGAGGATATCTTCTAGCGCAACTTTCATTTGATTGGCGCAGATATGTGGAGGCACTTTGCCCATTCCCGTACCCATGCCGGGAATAGCGATTGTTTCAATTATATGTTTGACTGGCGTTCCATCTGGGACTGAGCCAAATTTTACGAGAGTCAAAATAGCGCGGGTTGCTAGATAAACATTTACTGTTTCTCTTAAAACTGTGGGAACGCGCATAATTGGTGCCGCGATTAAATAGGGAATTTCAGCATGATCGGTGTCTACAATTTCTGCCATTCCTACTAAGAGTTCCCCGTGATGTCGAGCCTGAATTAGTTTTTGCAAGCGTTCAAGAACCTGCCCTCCAAAATATTCCGAAATTTCTAAATCTAAGCCGTCGTCCATGAAACCAAAACTATTCCCCGGACTAACAATAGCATCGCATTTCACATCAAATATTGAACCGCGATGTATCTTTACATTTTCTATATGGCCGCAAGTGCTTTCCCACGCTCTAACTAAATCATCGTCTAAGGTAGCCAGCACAATTTGCATACATACTCTCTCTTAATTTTAATGGCGAACAGCTAGAGCGATCGCCAATTTAATCCTACAATACTTTACATAAGTCCGCTGAATTTTAAATTTATCTCAATTTCAACTAGCAAATGTTCAATAGCTACGACATTTTTCGATCGCACACACCCTTAACCTAATACAGGCAGAGCTTTTAACGGGGTTGCTACTCTGTCAGGTTTAGGTGTGATAAGCTATACTGCAGGGTGTTTTCCGGCTGAGGGGCTAAAGTCTGCAAGCTGTTTCCCTATATTGTTTTCTGTTTACTCTTTCTCGGTTGAACTCAGGTTTAATAAATAATGCTTATGGCGCTCCAATATCGCTGTTCTCAAAAGAATGATTGAGGATTTAAACAGCGTTTGGTGTGTTTATGCTCGTACATGAGTTTGTCAGCCTTTGCCAGCAATTGTTCTAATAAAACTTCATTATTTAAATCCCCAAACTGCACACCAAGACTTATTGATAGATAAGCTCGCTCGGACTGTTGATTAAAGCGATCTATATTTTCTTGCAGCCGAGCATGGAAATTAGTAGATGAATCACCCGAAAAGTTAGGAATAAATAAAGCAAATTCATCTCCTCCCAGTCGAGCTACAATATCCGCCTCACGAAACGTTTGCTTCAATATTTGAGCGGCATCAACGATTACTCTGTCTCCCATTTCGTGTCCTAAAGTGTCGTTAATCTTTTTCAAACCATCTAAGTCAGCGAACAAAATAAAATAGGATGTTTGCGTGCGCCTCGCAATTTTTAGTTGTTGCTCTGCTAGTAAAAAGAAGCCCCGTCGGTTATATAATCCAGTTAATTCATCGGTCACGGATAGCTGCCTTACTTCTGCTTCTGCCCTCAGACGTTCTTGGATTTCGTGTTCTAAACGTTGATTTTGTTCGAGCAGTTGTTGGCGTTGCTGTTGGATGAGTAATTGATTTTTTACTCGCATCAGCACTTCCTGCTCTTGAAAAGGTTTGGTAATATAGTCTACACCACCCAGTTCAAAGGCTCGTACCTTGTTTTCCAGTCGTTCGAGCGCACTGATAAAAATAACCGGTATCTGAGCACTCGCTTCCGATGCTTTTAACTTTTGGCAGACTTCGTACCCATTCATCTCCGGCATATTGATGTCAAGTAAAATCAGACTCGGTGGGTCGCGATGAACACCTTGGAGTGCCATTCTGCCGTTGAGGGCTTTACGCACAATATAGCCGTCTGACTCTAGAATTTTGGCTAACAAGCGCAGATTGTCTGGGGTATCATCCACGATGAGAATATTCGTTTGGGCGGCAAGTTTGAATATAGTTGTCATGGTCTTCTTCCTAAATCTGGGTGAGAGTTGCGATCGCTTCAAGCTGAAAGTTATCGACCAGAGATGTCATCGCCGCGATGAAATCTTGTTTTTCCTTGGGAATTTGAGCGATAAGTTCATAAAGCTTATTATCACTAAGATCGAGTGCTGCTTCATGAACTTCTGCAATCCACTTGGTTGGCATGGTTTTCAAGTCTGGAGTAAATATCTTTGGTGGCGAAACTGATGAGTCTGGCGGAACTTTTTCGGCGTAGCAGTAGCGGACGCCCAAGTGATGAGCTATTTTGTTGAAAAGTGTGTCTTCATTAAACGGCTTGGCAATGTAGTCATCGCAACCAACTTGCAGGCTGGCGGTACGATCGTCTTCAAAAGCATAGGCAGTGAGGGCAATGATGCGTGTAATTTGTCTGTTGTCCTGTGACATTTGCTCTCTCGTGTCTGCTGATGACCCGTGACTAATGACTAACGACTCTTGTGCTCGAATCTGTCTCGTCGCTTCATAACCATCCATGACAGGCATTTGAATGTCCATCAAAATCAAGTCAGGGTGCCATGTTTGCCAACGAGCGATCGCCTCTGCCCCATTTTCCACCGCATACACATCAAACCCAACTGATTCCAGTAATGTCACCAGCAGTTGCCGATTTTCAGGAACGTCTTCTGCTACTAGAATTCGGTAGATACGTTGCCCTGGTTCCAGCCCGATAATCCGATTGCTAGTTTCAGTTTCCTCTAAATCAAGCGAGTTTGGTAGCTCCAAAACAACTTTGCAGGTAAAAGTCGATCCTCGATCCAGAGTGCTTCGCACGGTGATATCGCCGGACATCAGACGCGCAAACTCACGACTGATAGACAGTCCTAAACCGGTGCCTCGATCGTGACGACTCCGATCTGTTTGCATGAAAGCGTCAAAAATTGATTCTAAATCTGAGGGAGAAATGCCCGATCCGGTATCCTCAACTTCGAGACACAGGGTAATAGTTGGTTTAATATCGGGTTGATTGGTGGCACCATCGTGTAGCGTACCGGATGGCAGATCATCTGATGCAAAAGCTTTTCCGTGCAGTGCAATCTTTCCTGTTGTTGTAAACTTGATCGCGTTCGCAAGCAGATTAATCAAGATTTGGCGAAGTTTTACTCGATCGCCACAGACATAACAGGGGACAGTAGCATCCCACTCGCTGCTCAGATGTAACCCTTTCTCAAGCGCTTTGAGGGTGAACATCTCGTTAATAGAACCAAGCAGTCGATGCAGATTAAAACAGCTTGTACTCAGTACCAATTGCCCTGCTTCAATCCTAGACATTTGCAAAACATCGTCGATCAATGTCAGCAGGTGTTCCCCACTACGGCTAATGATGCCTAAATGCTCTTGAAATTCTTCTGGGATATGGGGGCTGCGGTTCATAAGCTGGGTAAATCCCAGAATGGCGTTGAGTGGCGTTCTGAGTTCGTGGCTCATGTTGGCAAGGAACTGGCTTTTGGCACGGTTGGCTATTGCTGCCCTTTCTGCGGCTTGTTCTAGGGCAGCTTGGGAAAATTCCAACACCGCCAGCATGAGGATATTTCTCATTTCGGCGGCAGCTTCTAACTCTGCCATATGCCACGGATAAGACATTTCCCGCACTGTCTCTTTCCACAGTTCAAAGGATTTGCGGGGAGACAGGTGCATTTTTCCAATTTCGTCGATCGACACAGAGTCCTGTGGATTACCTGCCCAGTTTACGGTTTGAATTTGTTCGGGTCGGAACCACAGGATATGGTATGACTTTTGTTTGGCGTAGCATAGCAAAATTGAGATTGCTAAAACACCGCTAGCTCGATCTTTGAATTGCTTCGCTTGGGGATACAACTGAGACAAAGAAGCTGTTGCAAACACTCGTTCTTTGTTCTGTTGCAGCAACCACTGCACGAGTTCGCCCACCTCAGCTTCAGATGGTGTTTTACCCACCAATGTCAGACGACCATCGAGCAGAATTGCAGCTCCCTGAGCGTGAACTAAATCTAGCAATTGAGAAGCATTTTCGGTCAATACCTGTTCGATAAAATTAGACTCTTGCCGGAATGCTTGCTGAAGTCGATCCTGAATGTTTTTCCCCTGCGATCGGTAAACGTTCAATTCGCGCTGTTGCTGATGCACCAGTTCGATCGAGGCAAATTGTCCTAAAAATTCACAGGTTTTGCGAGTTTCGTAATCTATCAATCGCGGGCTGTAATGGTGACAGGCAATTAATCCCCAGAGGCGCCGATCGTCAATTAACGAAATCGTCAGTGTCCCAGCAACTCCCATATTCTGCAAATATTCAATGTGGTAGGGAGATACTCCCCTTAACACACAGGCACTTAGATCCTGGGGTTGATCGGTTAGGGGATGGTTGGTGGGAATTAGGCGGGCCGGGGTGTAATTGATATTGGGAATTTGGCGCACCCAGTTGCGGTAAAACAATTTACGGGCGGGTACGGGAATATCGATCGCCGGGTAATGCAATCCCTGGTAGCTTTCCAGATAGCTTTCTTTCTCTTCGGCAATCACCACCCCATGATCGTCGGCTTCAAAGCGATAGACCATCACGCGATCGAACCCAGTCGTGGCTTTCACTTCTCTAGCAATGGTTTGAGCTAAATCAGAAAGACCGTTCGTACTGCGAAGGTTGATGATAATTGTATGCAGGCGATGATAGAAATCGATTGCATGATTATTTTCAACAGGCAATTCGGGTTCTAGCTCGAGAATCAACCCATCTGGTGTCTGATACAGCGTGCTTCTAAATTTTTGATTTTTCCCGTGTTTTCGATGTATTTTTAGCTCTAAATAATTCTGAATGTTTAGTGTCTTTTTAGTTAAATAGCTGACAATTTTTTCTACTTGAGCCTTGGAAAATAACCGTTGCAATGGCTGGCCTAGCAATTCTTCTGCCGCCATGCCAAAAAACTCTTCTACATTTTCACTGACCTGTAAAATCTTGAGGTCTGTTCCTTGCAGCAAGAAAACGATTCCGTGGGGCTGAATATGACCGGGAGCATACACCGATTCTTCTGTACAATCCTCTAAACTTGTTAAATTGAAAGGAGTGATTTGGGATAGTTCTGTAACGTTTTCAGGCATTTTATGTCAGTGATTTTTAATAAGAATTAAGGATTATTTTTTTTCAAAAAGTACCAAAATTTGGCTTTTATTCCTGTGCGCTGTTCCTAATTTCCTAGTCACAATCAAACCTTTAACTGCTGAACAGCTTATGAGTCCAAAGGAGGAATTTCAGTTAAAAAATTACCTTTAATTAGATTAAGAATTTGCTCAAATTGATACTGGTTGGCGAGTTCCGTCAGATAAATACCCAGTTGAGCGAGGTCTGAGGAAAGTTGAGCTACCAGTTCAACGATCGCAATATCATCCCCACATAAAGCAGCATCTTCCAACTCAACCACCCATTCTTTTGGTAATGTCGCCAGAAGCGTTGGGTCGAGGGAATCAGGAACCCCAGAGGCAACAGAACAGAGGTAAGAAGGAAAACGATTTGTTGCCCGTTCCCCGTTCTCTGTTTCCTCTTCCTGATATACATATTCTAAACCCAGGTATTCGGCCATCTTAAGAAATAGGGTCTGTTCTCGGAAGGGTTTGCTGATGTAGTCGTTGCAGCCAGCAGCCAGGGCGAGGGTGCGATCGCTCTGGGAAGCCTGGGCCGTAAGTGCAATAATGATACTGTTCTGTCCGTCTTCCATTGCCCGAATTTGCTTGGTAGCTTCGTATCCATCTAACACGGGCATCCGAATGTCCATCCAGGTTAGGTCGGGTTGCCATTCTTGCCAAATCTGCACCGCTTGCTGTCCGTTGGTAGCTTCTTTTACCTCTAATCCTAATTGTGTCAGTAATCTGACCATTAGCAAGCGATTTTCTGCTCGATCGTCAACCACCAAAATGCGATGATGCGGTTGATTGGGAGCCAGCCCAATCACGAAGCGATTATTCTCTTCGGGTGTAACATTAACTCCACTGATGGGGCTGACGGGAAGGGTAAAGGTGAAGGTACTCCCCTGTCCCAGAGTGCTGCTGACAGAAATTTCCCCGCCCATGAGTTCCAACAATTTGCGGCTAATGGTGAGACCTAGCCCAGTACCGCCGGTCGATCGCTTCCCAGCTTGAGCTTGCACAAACGCATCGAAGATGGTATCGAGTTCGACCGATGCAATCCCTACACCTGTGTCAGCGATTACAAACTGGAGAATCGGCCGAGTTGTGGTTAATGCCCCTGTAGCGTTCGCCTCAATGCTGACTTGCAAAGTAATGCTTCCCCTCTCGGTAAATTTGATGGCATTACTCAGCAGATTGAGCAAAACCTGACGCAGTTTTTGAGCATCGACAAGCATAAATTGGGGAACTTCTGGCCCAATCTCGACACAAAGGTCAAGTCCTTTAGAACTTGCTCGTTCCGCCAACATATTTCGGAGGGAATGCAGCAGCGCAATTAAGTCCAATCCGCTTTCTTCAACTGTGCAGTGTCCCGATTCAATTTTCGAGAGATCCAACACATCGTTAATCAAACTCAAGAGGTGATCGCCACTGCGACGAATTGTTTGCAGGTCTTTTTTTTGGTTGGGAGTTAGGGAGGAGTCATGGGCCATCACCTGAGCAAATCCCAGAATCACGTTGAGGGGAGTGCGTAATTCGTGGCTCATATTGGCGAGGAAGGTACTTTTTGCCAAGTTCGCTGCTTCTGCGGCTTCCATTGCGTGCTGCAGTACCAGTTCTTTTTGTTTGCGATCGCTGATGTCTTTGTGCGTTCCAATCATCCGTAAAGGTTTACCATGTTCATCGCAGGCAACGACTTTCCCGTAGTTGGCGATCCACTTCCACTCACCTGACTTGCAACGCAGGCGATAGTCGAAGGCATACTTAACTGAGCTATCTTGCAAGTGACTATTCAGAGACTCAAAAACCCAGAATTTATCATCAGGGTGAATCATCTGTTCCCACAGGTTCACATCCATCACCAATTCACCTGGCTTGTAGCCCAGCATCTCCTGGTAGTAGGAATTAATGTAAAGTTTTCCAGTTTCAATTTTCCAATCCCACAGTCCATCTCCAGAGGCTTCTAGTGCCAGTTTCAAGCGTTCCTCACTCAGTTGTAAGGCGGTTTCAGCTTGATGTTGTCGCGTCACATCGATCGCCACACCACCTACTAGCATTTGCCCAGATAAGTCGGGGATGAGAAATTTGTAAACCAGAAACTCACCCAGGGTTCCATCTCGACGGGACGCCATCTCAATCGTTTCCATTACCTCGTAGGTTTGAGCAACCGTTTGAATATTGTCGAGAAATTGTTGGGCGATGGCGCCGGGGTAGAGTTCAAAAATGGATTTTCCAATCACATCGTCAGTTGGTAACTCGAAGGTATTGAGATAAGTCTGGCTGGCATAGAGCATTACACCATTTTCATCGGTAATCCAGGCAGGGGCTGGGCTGTGATTCATGAAGGCTTGGAAGCGAGTTTCACTCTCTCGGAGTGCCTGTTCTGCTTGTTGGCGTTCCGCTTCGTTGCGTTTGCGATCGCTAATATCCCGGCAGATACAGAAGTTCATCATCTCATCTTCTAATTCCACCCGGTTCCAGCTAATTTCCACGTCATACACGGAACCATCTTTGCGGCGATGTCGCGTCTCAAACAGCGGAATAACCTCCTCTCTCTGGAGCATAATTTGTAGTTCTTCCTTCGTCCATTCAGCATCCCAATCAAACACACTCAGATTCAGGGTTTCTTCTAGGGTGTAGCCCAGCATTTGAGCAAAACTGGAGCTAGCTTCGACAACTTTTCCGACCCAATCCATGACAACAACACCGTCCAGTGAAGTGTTGAAGAAGGCTTTACTCCGCAAGAGTTCCTTTTCTAGTGCAAGTTCGGCTTTTTTGCGATCGCTAATATCTTTCATGAAGCAGTAATGCCCCAAAAATTGATGCTGCTCGTCGTAAGTTGAAATCATCACCACTTGTTTGTAAAAAACAGAACCGTCTTTACGAACCCCTTTCGTTTCAACTTCAACTCTGCCCTCTTGCACCATCAGCCAATAGACCGCAACCAGTTTTTCCAACTCATCGGGATGTACGGTTTTTTCCCAGGACATCCCGATCATTTCTTCTGGCTGATAGCCTGTCACGTCAGAATATGCTTTATTGACATAGAGGTAACGTCCTTGAGTGTCTATTTTGGAAATGCCCGACAGCGCATTTTTCATCACCTCACTCAGTTCTCTAAGCTCTGCTTCTGCGTGTTTGCGATCGGTGATATCTTGTGAAAAACAAAGTAGGTACTGGGGCTGATGCTGTTCGTCGTAAATGGGAATCTTCATTGTATGCAGCCAACGTTTTCCCAGACACTGACTGTCAATGACTTCTTCGAGAATATCCTCAGTCTTACCTTTCTCAAAGGCTTCTCTATCCTTTTGGTCAAAAAAGATAGCCTGTTCTGTTGGGAAAAAATCATAGCCACTTTTGCCTAGCGCTTCTTCGGCTGAGATGCCAAATAACAGTTCGCTGGTTTTATTCCAAAACTGAAATACGCCAAACCGTTCATGCTGTGCCTCCTTAACAAAAACCGCCACCGGTAAATTATCCAGCAGTGCTTGTAAGAAATTGCGAGTTTTTTGGATTTCCAGCTCTATTTTTTTTCGCTTGCTAATATCAATAAACGTAACTACAACTTGTGTGATTTGACCGTTTCGATCGAACTCCGGGTAGGCATTAACTAATACCCAAACACAACTATCAATTTCTTTTTTAATTCCTAAAACATAATTTTTGAGGGAACTTCCACTTGATAAAACCTGATTCACCGGATATTCCTCTCGGGGCATAACGCTGCCATCTTCCCGCACAAAATGCCAGGCCGGAGATATCGCAGTTTTTCCCAGCATTTGATCCATTGAAAGCCCTAGTAATTCACAAGCCGTTTCATTACATAATTGGATGCTGGTATCTGTCCCATGAATCACAAAACCCGCATTTAAGTTATCGATCAATTGCCGATATCTGGCTTCGCTGACCTGTAAAGCAACTTCAGCTTGCTTGCGCTCGGTAATGTCGGTGTGAGAACCAGCCATCCGAATTACGTTACCTGCATCATCCCAAAGCGCCTGACCGCGATCCAAAATCCATTTGTAGGAACCATCTTTGCAGCGAAGGCGATATTCTGTGATATAGAAAGGAGTTTTCTTGGCAAAATGATCCTGAACGGCTTGCATCACCCATCCCAAATCATCGGGATGTATCAGATTAGCCCATTCGTCTACAATGTTTTGGATTTCATGGTCTTCATAGCCCAGCATTTCCTTCCAGCGACTAGAAAAGAAGACCTCATTGGTTTGAACATTCCAATCCCAAATGCCGTCATTATTCCCGCGTACAGAAAGTTCCCAGCGTTCTTCACTTTGACGTAGTGCTGCTTCTGCTTGTTTGCGATCGGCAATATTCCGGGCAATCTTTGAAGCTCCAATTATATTCCCTGCTTGGTCTTTAATGGGGGAGACACTCATCGAGACATCGATTAATGTTCCATCTTTCCTCAGCCTCTTTGTATCGTAGTGTTCGATCCGTTCTCCTCGCTGAATTTTGGTGAG
>Ga0164305_10000980_pt1 | contig 11465 bp, 8 predicted proteins | sample Whisoiple_237_MG_FD_110215 | JGI IMG/M metagenome (GOLD analysis project Ga0164305, IMG submission 110215) | Soil microbial communities amended with pyrogenic organic matter from upstate New York, USA - Whitman soil sample_237_MG | ecosystem: Environmental > Terrestrial > Soil > Agricultural... | reverse complement strand
CCTCTCCCCGGCCCGATGGCGGAGTGGTTACGCAGAGGACTGCAAATCCTTGCACGCCGGTTCGATTCCGGCTCGGGCCTCCATTTTCATGTGAACGACCCAAGATTAAGGGGAGGCGCGCGGGTACCCGCCGCGCTGCAAATCCCGTCTGCCGGTGGTTGGAGTCCGGTCGAAGCGGTTGCGGTACCAGCTGCTGAACGACGACAAGCTCGAATAGCCGAGCAGGTGTGCGACATCGGTCAAGCGCAGATGGCGGCTCGCGAAATGATGCTCGACCTGCTCGACCCGGACCCGATCGAGAAGGTCGCTGAAAACGATTCCCTCACGCTCCAGGCGACGCTGCAGCGTCCGGACGTTTGTGCCGAGTGAGTGGGCGACCTCCCCAATCGACGCGCGTCCCATCGGCAGAAGGATCCTGATAGACTGCTCGACCTCCTCGCCAACCGAGCGATCACCGGGGGCCATCATCCCGCAGATCAACTCGCGTGCATGCGATGCAAGCGCCAAGTCCGACATGGGGTTGCGTCGCTGCATGTCCGAGCGGTCGATCACGATCCCGTCGAAGTCGGCCCCGAACTGCAGCGAGCAATCGAACAGGCGCTCGTAAATTGCCCCGTCGCCCGGAGCCGGGCGCTCGTAGCTGAAGCTGACGCATTGCGGCCGCCACTGCGGCTGCATCACCGAACGGCAGATCTTGTTGAGGACTCCCAGAGCGAGATCGTTGACCTGGCGCGAATAAAGCGGCCGTTGCAGCGAAAAATGCTCGCGCAGGAAGATCGCGTGACCGTGATGCTCGACCTGGAGCGCCAAGTTGGAATTGATGCGCGTTCGATATTCGTTGAGCACCTCGAGTGCATCGCCAAGCGTCGGCTGATGAACGATCAATAAGCTGACCAGGCCTAGGTCCGAGAGCTGCCGATGCTCGGCCATCCGAAGCCCGACAGTCGTGCAACCAGATACGTCGGCCGTGTCCTCCAGCAGATGCACCACCGATCGGGCCGGGAGCATCTGGTCTGGATCACCCATCATCGTGCGTGACAAGCCCGCACGCCGCAGGAGCGGCAGGGTGTTGATCTGCAGCTCAGCAGCGACCGCGAAATAGCCGGTCAGCGACGCTGCCCTGACGAGCTCCATGCCTACCCTCCAAATGTCGCGGTCTATTCAACCGATGTCGTCATCCATGAAAAACCATGCGCGTATTAGTGATAGGTCGCCAGCGAAATTCAATCGGGAAAGCTCAGTTGGCAAAAGCAATTCGCTTCTATGAGGCGGGGGGACCCGAGGTCCTTCGCGTCGAAAACGTTCCGGTCGGTGATCCTGGCGAGAGCGAGGTGCGCATTCGCCACCTCGCGGTCGGCATGAACTTCGCCGATACCTATTTCCGCCAGGGCTATTATCCGGTGCCGCTGCCCAACGGCATGGGTGTCGAAGGTTCAGGCGTAATCGAAGCCGTGGGCCGCAACGTGAACGGCTTTCGAGTCGGCGACCGCGTGACCTACACCGGTAGCCCGCTCGGCGCTTATTCGACCGAACGCGTGATGGGTATCGGGTCGCTCATCAAGCTGCCGGTCGACATCACTCATGAAGTCGCCGCAGCGATGACCATGCGCGGCCTCAGCGCGGCATACTGGCTGCTCAAGACCAACCCGTGGATGAAAAAGGGCGACACGATCCTGCTGCATGCCGCAGCGGGCGGAGTCGGGCTCATCGCCGTCCAATGGGCCAAGCTGCTTGGCCTTCGCGTCATCGGCACCGTGTCGTCGCTCAGCAAGGCCGCGATTGCCCGTGAGCATGGCTGCGACGAGATTATCTTCTATCGCAATGAAGACGTTGCCGAGCGGGTCCGCGACCTGACCGGCGGCGAGGGCGTGACCACCGTCTTCGACACGGTTGGCAAGGACACGTTCGAAGCATCACTGAAGTCACTCAAGCGCCGCGGCGTGCTGGTCGGCTGCGGAACGGCATCAGGTCCGTTTCCGCCAATCGACGCGCTGAAGATGGCAATGCAGGGCTCGGTGTATTTCACGCGCCCCGCGCTCGCCGATTACATCGCGGACCCGGCCGAACGTGCCGAGCTCGCCACGGCCCTGTTCGACCATGTTGCCAGCGGTCGCATCAAAATCGAGATCAACCAGCGGTATGAGCTCGATGACGCAGTCCAGGCGCACAAGGACATCGAGGCAGGGAAGACGACGGGCTCGTCGATCTTCGTGATCTGATGCGTGTCGAGAAGCTCACCACGCACATCGGCGCCGAACTCGGCGGGGTCGACCTCGCGGAAGCGGTGACCAACGATGACCTGTTCGGAGACATCCGGCAGGCGCTGCTGGAGCACAAGGTGCTTTTCCTCCGCGACCAGCAGGTGAGCAAAGCCGATCACGTAGCCTTCGCGCAGCGCTTCGGCACGCTCGAGGACCATCCGGTGGCCGGCAGTGATCCGGATCATCCGGGCCTCGTCTGCATCTACAAGGACAGGGATTCGCCGCCCGACCATTACGAGAATGCCTGGCATTGCGATGCGACCTGGCGCGAAAAGCCGCCGTTCGGCGCTGTCCTGCGTTGCCTGGAATGTCCGCCCGTCGGTGGCGACACCATCTGGGTCAACATGGTCCGCGCCTACGACGACCTGCCGGACGGCGTGAAGACGCAGATCGCGGGTCTGTTCGCCCGCCATTCAATCGAAGCCAGCTTCGGCGCGCGCATGCCGATCGAGAAGCGGCACGCCCTGAAGGCACAATATCCCGACGCCGAGCATCCGGTCGTACGCACGCATCCGGACACCGGCGAGAAGGTGCTGTTCGTCAACAGCTTCACGACGCATTTCACCAACTTCCACACGTCGGAAAACGTCCGCTACGGCCAGGATTACGCGCCCGGCGGAGCGAACCTGCTCAACTATCTCATCTCGCGCGCTTCGATCCCTGAATATCAGGTGCGCTGGCGCTGGCAGCCTAACAGCATCGCAATCTGGGATAACCGCTCGACCCAGCATTATGCGGTCATGGATTACTGGCCTGCGGTCCGAAAAATGGAACGCGCGGGCATCATTGGCGACAAGCCTTACTAACGGAGAAAAACCATGCAGTTCATGGACGATAGCCTGCTGCCCGAAAACCAAGATCCCCTGGTCATCCAGGTCGCGCCTTATGCGCCGAGCTTCCTGCCGCGCGATTCGAGCGACATTCCGCTGACGATGGCCGAGCAGGTCCAGAAGGCGGTCGATTGCTACAATGCCGGCGCGACCCTGCTCCACGTTCACGTTCGTGACCCGGATACCGGCAAGGGCTCGAAAGAGCTCGATATGTTCAATGAGATGCTCGACCGGCTGCGCACCGCGGTGCCGAAGATGATCCTTCAGGTCGGCGGATCGATCAGTTTCGCGCCGAAGGATGAAGGCGAAGCGGCGAAATGGCTCAGCGACGACACGCGGCACATGCTGGCCGATCTCAATCCGAAGCCCGACCAGGTGACGATCGCGATCAACACCAACCAGATGAACGTGATGGAGTTGATCACCGACGAGGATGCCGCCGGCACCTCGATGGGCGAGCCCGACTACAAGCACGCCTACACCGAGATGTATTATGAGTCCGGACCCGGCTTCGTAAAGGAGCATCTGAAGCGGCTCGTCGGTGCCGGCATCCAGCCGCACTTCATGATCGGTTCGATCAAGGACCTCGAGACGGTCGAGCGCATCGTCCGCCAGGGCCAGTACATGGGTCCATATGTCCTCAATTGGGTGTCAATCGGCGGCGGTCACGACGGCCCCAATCCCCGCAACCTGATGGAATTCATCAACCGGGTTCCACAAAATGCCGTGCTGACGGTCGAGGGCCTGATGCGCCACGTCTATCCGCTCAACACCATGGGTATTGCGATGGGCCTCCACGTCCGCGTCGGCCAGGAGGACAATCTCTACGGTCGCCGCGGCGAGCGCGCGACGTCGGTCCAGCAGATCGAGAAGATGGTGAAGATCAGCGAAGAGCTGTGGCGTCCGATCGCCACCGGCGAGCAGGCGCACGAGATTTACCAAATCGGGACCTTCTACTCGAGCGTCGACGAGACGCTGGCCAAGAACGGCTGGCTTCCAAACCGCAAGCCGGCAGTGATCGCGAGGCGCGAAGCCGCGTGACCCAAACGCCGGCCCGCGGGCCGGACGTCAGTGCGTACGCCTGGCTGGTGTTCGCACTGACCTTCGGCCTGCTGATCTCCGACTACATGGCGCGGCAGGTGCTGAGTGCCGTCTTCCCCTTGCTCAAGGCGGAATGGCACCTCAGCGACGCCCGGCTCGGACTGTTGTCCGGCGTGGTGGCGATCACGGTCGGCATCCTGACTTGCCCGGTCTCGCTCCTTGCGGACCGCGTCGGCCGGGTGCGGAGCATCGCCGCGATGGCGGTCTTGTGGAGTCTCGCGACGTTGCTGTGCGGAGTAGCCGCCAGCTACCAGCAAATGCTCGCTGCGCGCGTGCTCGTTGGTGTTGGCGAGGCGGCCTATGGCAGTGTCGGCATCGCCGTTATCATCAGCGTCTTCCCCGAACGCCTCCGCTCGACTCTTACCGGGGCCTTCATGGCGGGCGGCCTCGCCGGGCAGGTGCTGGGCGTCGCGGTCGGCGGAGCGGTGGCCTCGACGCACGGCTGGCGCATGGCGTTCATGGCCATCGGCGTGGCGGGCCTGGCGCTGGCGCTTATTTACCCGCTCGTCGTGACCGAAGCGCGGCTGCGCGGCGCCGGCGAGGCCGAGCGCCGCAAGGTCAGCTTCGCGAATATCGGAAGCCTGTTTTCCGGTCGTGCACTCTACTGCGCGTATCTTGGCAGCGGCACACAGCTCTTCGTCGGCGGTGCGCTGCCCGCCTGGCTGCCGACCTATTTCGTCCGCTATTACGGACTACCACTGAAACCGGCCACGTCGCTTGCCGCGTTATTCCTCGCGCTTGGCGGCGCCGGAATGATCGTCTGCGGCATGATCAGCGACAAATATGTGAGCGGCACCCGGCAGCGCGCCCTGCTGTGCACCTTTTACTGCCTGGGATGCGCCGGGGTTTTGACCGTAGCTTTCGCCATCGGCCCCGGCAGCACCCAGTTGGTATTGCTCGGTGTCGGAATGTTCCTGGCGGCCGCCTCTGCGGGTCCTTCGGGAGCGATTGTCGCGGCGCTGACTCCCGCAGCCCTTCACGGCACGGCCTTCGCGGTGCTCACGCTTGCCAATAATGCCTTCGGACTGGCGCCGGGTCCCATCGTGACCGGCTGGTTAGCCGACCACGTTGGCTTGCTCGGCGCACTGCGGCTTCTGCCCTTCGCAAGCCTTCTCGCTGCGCTGGTCTTCATTCTCAGCACACGCTCGACGCGGACCGCAATCGGAGCGACAAGGCCCGCATGACGGTGCAACAGGGCGAACGCTACGCCCGGATCATCCCCGGGCTAGCCTTGTGCGCTTTTGTCGCCGGCGCGGCATATGTCCTGCAACGGTTTGAACTCGCCGTGTCGGGTCGCGCGTGGATCGAGGCGCTGGTGATCGCGATCCTTGTCGGCGCAGCGATCCGGACGGCGTGGACCCCCGGTGAAAGATGGCGGCCCGGCATCGATTTCAGCGCAAAGCTGGTTCTCGAAATCGCCGTTGTCATGCTCGGGGCATCGGTCAGCGCGGCGACGATCCTATCGGCCGGCTTGCCCCTGCTCGTCTCGATCCTGGCAATAGTGGCCGTCGCGATCCTGCTGAGCTTCGCCATTGGCAGGGCGCTTGGCTTATCCAAGCGGCTGGCGATTCTCGTGGCCTGCGGCAATTCGATTTGCGGAAATTCCGCGATCGCGGCCGTTGCGCCGGTCATTGGCGCAGATGGAGACGATGTCGCGTCCTCGATCGCTTTCACGGCGGTCTTGGGGGTCATCGTTGTACTGGCCTTGCCGTTGATCGGCGCGGTCCTGCACATGACCCAGGTCGGCTACGGAGCCCTGGCTGGTTTGACGGTCTATGCCGTTCCCCAAGTAATAGCGGCCGCAGCGCCCATGGGCGCGAAGTCGGTGCAGATCGGGACGCTGGTCAAGCTTATCCGCGTGCTGATGCTCGGCCCCGTTTGTGTCGCCCTTTCACTGGTAGCAGGAAGCCCGCGCACGAAAATCAATGCGGCAGATCGGCCAAAGCTACGGCTCCCGGCATTTCACCGGCTGGTGCCGTGGTTTATCATCGGCTTCATTGCGATGGTTGTTCTGCGATCGGTGGACGTCATTCCCGCCTGGTTGCTCGCGCCGATCGCAACCGCGGCGACCGTATTGACCGTCATTTCAATGGCTGCGCTGGGGCTCGGCGTCGATGTCCGGACCGTCTCGCGCGCGGGACTTCGAGTCACCATCACCGTAATCCTGTCATTGCTAATGCTGGGGTCGGCGAGCTTCGGCCTGATCCGACTTCTGCATCTCTGATCGGTTTTCGTTGCGTCGCTCAAAGTGGCGCGAAAACGAAAATTCCTAGCACAGAACTGAAAAGTCGGCTGGCCAACATCTCTACTGTCCCGGGCTAATCCGGGAGGGAATAAGTGATTCATCGCAAGCATTTGCTGGCTCGCGCCAGCACCACGTCCATTGCCTTGTTATTGTGCGCCGCACCTGCAGTTGCCCAAGGGCAGCCGGCAGCCACGCAAGCAACAGATTCCACGGCGGCCCAGGCCGCCGCGCAGGCTGCCGCGAACAATGGCGGCGAAATCGTCATCACCGCGCAGAAGCGCGCCGAAAACGTCCAGAAGGTTCCGATCTCCGTCGCCGCCTTCTCCGGTCAGACACTTGCGAAAAACAACGTCCTGAACGTCGAAGGTTTGGCCAAGGTCGTGCCCAACCTCTCGGTCGCCAAGGGCGCGCAGTCTTCCTACGTCCGCCTCGCTATCCGCGGCATCGGCGCAGCCAGCAACACGGCGGTCGAGCCGAGCGTCGCGGTCTTCCTCGACGGAGCCTATGTCCCGCGCGTCGGCGCGGCGATCAGCTCGATGCTCGACATGGACAGCGTCGAAGTCCTGCGTGGGCCGCAGGGCACTTTGTTCGGCCGTAACGCCAGCGTCGGCGCAATCTCTTTCCACACTGCCCAGCCGAAGCTGAAGTCGCTTGGTGGACAGGCCAGCGCCGAAGTCGCGACTGGCAACCGCTACAAGCTTACCGGCATGCTGAACGCGCCGATCGGCGAGCACGCCGCGGTTCGCGTCGCTGGCTCGCAGCAGTGGTTCGGTGGATACTGGGAAAACAAGCTCGATCACCGGCAGGTCGGCGGCACCAATGAGACGGTGCTCCGGGGCAGCTTCCGCTACAATCAGGGACCGATCGACTGGGTGGTCCGGGCGGATTACTCCAAGACCACTGGTGACGGCGCGACCAACATCGATTTCGACCGGTCGAGCGTCACCGACACTCAGTGGAACAGCTTCGTCGCAAAAGTTGGCGCACCGGATACGAACCTCAACGACCGCGTCATGAACCAGTTTCTGACCGCCGATCTCCATGACAAGCAGTGGGGCGTGAACAGCACCCTGTCATGGTCGGCCGGGGATGCGACGATCCGCCTGATCGACAATTACCGCGACTGGAAGAACAACCAGCTCGACGGAGACGTGATCTTCACGCCGACCCCGATCCTGTCGCGCATCGGCGTGTTTGACTCTAAGGGCCAGAACCACGAGCTGCAGTTCATCTCGCCGAAGGACAAGTGGCTGAACGGCCGCCTCGATCTGGTGAGCGGCCTCTATTACTTCCACGAGAAGTACCACCAGGGCGAGCGGCTCAACGAGGGCGCGCAGTTCTGCAACCTCCTGCTCGCCGCGTCGCCGGCTAAGCCACTTTGCAACGCGAACCTGACGACCGTGGGCGGCTCCTTTGGCGGCATCAACGCTGCCGTGCAGGATGTCTATCAGACGACCGACAGCTATGCCGCCTACGCGCAGGCCAATCTGCACTTTACCGATCAGATCTTCGCCACGGCGGGCGGCCGCTATTCGAAGGACCAGAAGTCGGGGTCCTACAAGCAGGTCACCAACGCCTTCCTTCAGGCTCAACGCGCCAATGAATCGGCGACGCTGCCGGATGTCGATGACAGCCGCTTCACCTACCGCGTCGGCCTGAATTACGAGCCGGCCAAGAACCAGCTCTACTTCCTGACCTATTCGACCGGCTACAAGTCGGCAGGCTACAATTCCGGCGCAGGCTCGCCGGTACCCCCGACGCGCGTCTTCGGCCGCGAGACCACTGCGGACTGGGAGCTGGGTGGCAAGACGACCTGGCTCGATCGCAAGCTGACCTTGAACCTCACCTTCTACAGGATGGACATCAAGGGCTTCCAGGACCGTGCATTCGACGGGACCAGCTTCACTGTCCGCAACGCCGGCAACCTCCGCCACCAGGGCTTCGAGTTCGACGGCATTGCTCGGGTGATGCCGAACCTGTCTGTCTTCGCCAACGTCGCCTATCTCGACTCCGAGTTCACCGACTATCCGAAGGCTCCCGGCCTGCCCGGAACGCCGACCATCGCTCAGGACCTGAAGGGCAAGCCCGCGACTTTCGCTCCCAAGTGGAGCGGGCGCCTCGGCGTGGACTGGACCGGCGACCTGAGGGACGGCTGGACCTGGGATCTCAACTCCAACCTGTCGTTCGTTTCCAAGTTCTACGGCGGCCTTCAGAACGACGCGAACCCGCAGACTATCGTCGCCGGCTATTCGCTCCTCGGAGCGCGTGCCAGCGTCACAGGTCCGCATGGCCTGACGTTCGCCGTCTTCGGAGAAAACTTGCTCAACAAGCAATATGAGCTGGGCAACCTGTACCAGTTCCTGGGCGGACCGCTCGGCCTCCTCAACGGCCCGTTCACGGGCAGCACGGCCGTTCGCCGCCTGCACGCGGATCCGCGCACCATCGGAGCGTCGGTCACCGTTCACTACTGATCTCCTCGACAGAGGAAGCGGAAGCCCCGGCGCTGCCCCAAGGCGCCGGGGCTTCCTGCGTCTTGTGAAGGCGCGGCGATAACCTAAGGGGAGGCATGGCAAATCCCGCGATCCTCGCCCTCGGAGCCGAATTCTACGATCCGGTCGAGCCGGCAAAGTTCCCGCAATGCATCCCGCGGTTTGTCAATTCACGATGGGCGGAGCGCGTCGGCCTCGACCTCGACGATGAGGCCTGGGCAAAGCATTTCTGCCGGTTCGAGCCGCTGCCCGGCAACCTCAGCGACCCGTTGGCGCTGCGTTACCACGGTCACCAGTTCCGAGTGTACAACCCAGAGATCGGCGATGGCCGAGGCTTTACTTTCGCTCAGCTTCGCGATGACCGCGGCCGCCTGCTCGACCTGGGCACCAAGGGTTCGGGCCGAACGCCCTACAGCCGCCATGCCGATGGCCGGCTGACGCTGAAGGGCGGCATCCGCGAAGTACTCGCGACCGAAATGCTTGAGGCACTTGGCGTCAACACGTCCAAGACGTTCGCGCTGTTCGAAACCGGCGAGGCATTGGAGCGCGGCGACGAGCCCTCCCCCACACGCTCGGCCGTGCTAACACGGCTCAGCCACGGCCACATCCGCATCGGCACGTTCCAACGGCTCGCCTTCTTTAGCCAAGTCGACAATCTCAGAAAGCTGACGGCCTATTGCCTAACGAACCTCTACGGCCAGCCTGGCGACGATCCGTTGCAGCTGTTCGATCTCGTCAGTGCAAGCACCGCCACCCTTGCAGCCTCCTACCTCGCAGCCGGCTTCGTCCACGGCGTGCTGAACAGCGACAACATCAACATCACCGGGGAAAGTTTTGATTACGGACCGTGGCGCTTCACGCCTTTCTGGGATCCCGACTTCACCGCGGCCTATTTCGACCATTACGGGCTTTACGCCTTCGGCCGGCAGCCCGAAGCGATCCACTGGGACCTCGCCCAGCTTGCCGGCTGCCTGTCCTTGATCGCTGACGCCCCGGCTCTCTCGGACATGCTCGCCGGCTGGAGCGAGCGGTTCGAGCAGGCGATGATAAGCGCGATGCTGCGGCGCCTGGGCGTCGCTCGAGGTGATGGTGCTCGCGAACTCACCGGGGCGTTGATCCGCGCGCTCGCGACGAGGATCCAGGCAATCGACCGCGTCTTCTTTGACTGGCGCGGCGGGTATGACCCAGGCGAACAAGCCTATCCCGGCGAAGAATTTCGCGGACTCGCGCGTGTGCTTGAAGGCCGGGAAGCTCCAAAAACTCACGCTTACTGGTCCGACGCGATCCCGTGCTCCATGCACATCGACGAAGTTGAGGCGATCTGGTCGGCAATCGCCGAACGCGATGACTGGCAGCCCTTCAAGGAGAAGGTTAGAGCTATCCGCCGAATGGGGGAGGCGATGGGACAGGATGAGCCGGGAAGCTGAGGAAAGCCCGCGACCGGCGAAGGCCGGCCATGGCTCAACGCTCGTCTCGGAAGATCCGGCGACGGGCGCTGAGGTATGGTCGGGCGAGATCGGGGATGCGGCGGCCGAAGTTGCTGCCGCGCGCGCGGCGTTTCCGGCCTGGTCGGCGCATTCCAACTCCTATCGGATCGAGGCGCTACGCCGCTTTGCCAACGTCGTGCGCAGGCGGGAAGCCGAATTCGCCGAGCTGATCGCGCGGGAGACCGGCAAGCCACTTTGGGAAACGCGGACCGAAGTCACGGCGGTCGTCAACAAGGTCGACATTTCGGTCGAGGCCTATGCCGAGCGGACACCGCAGCGGAAGATGGAGGCCGCGCTCGGCAATCGCATCGCCGTCCGCCACAAGCCGCATGGGGTGCTCGCCGTCTTAGGCCCCTACAATTTCCCGGCGCATTTGCCGAACGGACACATCGTCCCAGCGCTGATGGCCGGCAATGCGGTCGTCTTCAAACCCTCTGAGAAAACGCCTGCCGTCGGCGAATTCCTGGTCCGCTGCTTCCACGAAGCGAAGATCCCACAAGGTGTGGTGCGCCTGCTTGTTGGTGGCCCGGAACAGGGCCGCGCGCTCGCCGCGGAGCCGGGAATCGACGGGCTGCTGTTCACCGGCTCCGCGCGCGCCGGAATGTCCCTCCACCGCCAATTCGCCGAAATGCCGCAGAAGATCCTCGCGCTCGAGCTTGGCGGCAACAATCCGCTCGTCGTCTGGCGCGCGAAGGACATCGCGTCAGCCGCGGCGATCGTCGTCCAGTCGGCCTATCTTTCGGCAGGGCAGCGTTGCACGGCCGCTCGGCGCCTGATCGTCGAGGATGGCGAAGAAGAGTCCTTGCTCGATGCCGTAAAGCAGCTGATCGATCGCATGATCATCGACCAGCCGTTCGCGGATCCGCAGCCGTTCATGGGGCCGCTGATCGACAATGCGGCGGTGGATCACGTTCAGGAGCAGTGGCTCAACTTGATGATGAAAGGCGGCAAGCCGCTCTGCCGCCTCGACCGCCGCGCCAAGGACCTGCCGTTCCTGACGCCCGCACTGATCGACGTCACCGACGTACGTGACCGGCCGGACGAGGAGATTT
>Ga0164305_10000978_pt1 | contig 11467 bp, 14 predicted proteins | sample Whisoiple_237_MG_FD_110215 | JGI IMG/M metagenome (GOLD analysis project Ga0164305, IMG submission 110215) | Soil microbial communities amended with pyrogenic organic matter from upstate New York, USA - Whitman soil sample_237_MG | ecosystem: Environmental > Terrestrial > Soil > Agricultural... | reverse complement strand
TCTGGAGCGCCACCCACACCCCGATCATGAATGCCCAGGGAGAGGTCATCTGGCTGCTGCAGCACACCGCCGATATCACCGAGCTGGAGCTGCTGCGCGAGAGCACGCGCGACCGGAAGGCGGGCAAGACCAGCCAGACCCTGGACGCCATCGTCGGCGGCGGCGTCCTGGCTCGCGCCCGGGAGGTTCAGGAGGACAACCGTCGTCTCGCCGAAGAGCGCAACCGCCTGTTCGAGATGTTCATGCAGGCGCCCGGCTTCGTCGCCGTTCTCGCGGGCCCCGACCATATCGTCGAATTCTACAACGACGCCTATCGCCGGCTGATCGGCTATCGTGAGATCGAGGGCATGCCTATCGCCGAGGCCCTGCCCGAGGTGGTGGGTCAGGGGTATGTCGATATGCTGGACGGCGTGTTCGAGACGGGCGAACCGGTGCAGGGACAGGCCAGTCTTGTCCAGCTTGTGCGGGCGGCCGGGGAAGAGCCGGAAGACGCCTATGTCGACTTCTTCTACCAGCCGATCCCCGCCGCCGACGGCGGTATCATCGGCGTCTTCGTACAAGGCCACGACGTAACGGACGGCGTGAGGGCGGCCGAGCGTCAGAAGCTCATGATCGACGAGTTGAACCACCGCGTGAAGAACACCCTCGCTACGGTGCAGTCGATCGCCATGCAGACCGCCCGTTCCCACGCCGACCCCCGAACCTTCGCAGAGGGCTTCCAGGCCCGGCTGCTGGCGTTGTCGCACACACACGACCTGCTGACCCGCAGCCACTGGGAGGGGGCGGACCTTGCCGCTGTGCTCGAGCACGAGACGGAAGCCCATGGCCCGCACCGCGTGACGCCGAACGGCCTCCCCGTAGCGCTGGGACCCGCAGCGGCCCTGTCGCTGGGCATGATTTTCCACGAACTGGCGACCAATGCCGCCAAATATGGCGCTCTCTCCGCGCCGGACGGGCGAGTGCTGGTCGACTGGCATGTCTCCAATCAGGCCCGCCCTGTTCTGCACCTCAGCTGGCGCGAACGCGGCGGCCCGCCTGTCCTGCAGCCCGAGCGCCGGGGCTTCGGCAGCCGTCTGATCGAACGAAACGTGCGCCACGATCTGGCGGGGGAGGTCAAACTGGACTACGCAAGCGACGGTTTCAGTGCGGACTTTTCGATTCCGCTCGATCGCGGGACACTTACATGAGCGCACCATTGACCGGCCGGCGAGTCCTCGTTGTCGAGGATGAATCGCTCGTCGCCATGCTGCTTGAGACCATTCTGGAAGACATGGGCTGCACCCCGGTGGGGCCCGCGGCCACCGTCGACGATGGTCTGAAGATGGCCACCGAGGGAGAGCTCGACGCCGCCCTGCTGGACGTCAATGTCGCCGGCAAACAGGTCTTCCCGATCGCCGAGGCGCTGAAGGCGCGGGGCGTGCCCTTCGTCTTCTCGACCGGCTACGGCGAAGGCGGCCTGCCCGACGAGTGGCGCGGTCAGTCCACGATCCAGAAGCCCTTCACCGAGGCCGCCGTCCAGAACGCGCTGATGAAGGCGATGGGCGTCGAGAACGTCTGACGCCTACCGTCCAAGGTCCTTCAAGACAGCCCTTGCCGCATTGTGTCCCGGCGCGCCCGTGACACCGCCGCCCGGGTGGGCGCCGGATCCGCACAGATAGAGGCCAGGGACCGGCATCCGGTGATCGGCGTGGCCCAGCACCGGCCGGGCGCTGAACAGCTGGTCCAGCGACAGCCGGCCGTGGAAGATGTCGCCGCCAACCAGGCCGAAACGCCGCTCCAGATCGCGCGGCCCCAGCGCCAGACGGCCCACGACCGACGCCTTGAAGCCGGGCGCATGGGCGTCGACCGTGTCGATCATCAGGTCGGCCACCGTGTCGCGATGCTCATCCGTCAGATCGGGCGAGACGTGCTGGCAGAACAGGCTGGCGACATGCTGTCCCGGCGGGGCCAGGGTGTCATCCAGAGTCGAGGGGATCAGCATCTCGACGATCGGCTTCGACGACCAGCCGTTCAGCCGCGCCTCTGCGTGCGCCCGGTCCATGTAATCGAGCGTCGGGGCAATGATGATGCCCGCCGTCAGATGGTCTCCCGTCCCCGGCAAGGCCGTGAAATTCGGCAGTTCCGACAGGGCTACGTTCATGCGGAAGGTGCCCGAGCCGGACTGATAGTTGCTGATGCGCTCGCGGAAGTCCGCCGGCACGACAGCGTCGTCCACAAACCGCTCGAACAGCAGGCGCGGGTGCAGGTTGGATATCACGGCCCGGGCCCGGACCACGTCGCCGGCTTCAGTCACCGCACCCACGGCCCGCCCCTTTTCGGTCAGGACCGAGGCGATCGGCGTATCCAGCCGGACATCGACGCCGGCCTCGGCGCAGGCGGCGGCCATGGCCTGGGTGATGGCGCCCATGCCGCCGATGGCGTGGCCCCAGACGCCCTTGCGCCCGTTCACCTCGCCGAAGACATGGTGCAGCAGCACATAGGCCGAGCCCGGCGTGTAAGGACTGGCGTAGTTGCCGACGACGCTGTCGAAGCCGAACAGGGCCTTGATCGGGTCGCTCTCGAACCAGCCGTCCAGCCAGTCGCCCGCCGACTTGGCGAACAGGTCCAGCAGGTCGCGCCGCCCCTGCGTGTCCAGCCCCGCCGCCTGTTTGCCCAACGACGCGCCCTTCAGCAGTTCGGGCAGCATGGCCATCCAGCCGCCCTCCACCATGTTGGGCGGCGCCTTCAGGATCCAGTCGCGCAGCACCGAGGCCACGACCTCCAGCCGCGCCTCATAGTCGGGCAGCCGCTCCGCATCACGGGCCGAGAATTTCGCCAGTTCCCCCTGCGTCCGCCCCTCGCCTGCGAGGAAATAGCGGCCGTCGTCGAAGGGCAGGAAGTTGGAGACCTTGCGCTCAACGACCCGCAGGCCATGCCGCGCCAGCTCCAGATCGGCGATGATCTTCGGGTTCAGCAGGCTGACCGTGTAGCTGGCGGTCGAGTTGCGGAAGCCGGGATGGAACTCCTCGGTCACCGCCGCCCCGCCGACGACGTGACGCCGCTCCAGCACCGTCACCTTCAGCCCCGCCTTCGCCAGATAGAAGGCGCAGACGAGGCCGTTATGGCCTCCGCCAAGGATGACGACGTCGGTGGTGGTTGTGGTCATGAGCTGATCTAGCGGGGCAAGGGCCGGAGTGGCTAGTGCCTGCCCCTTGCTTGCGCCTCCTCCTCCGGCCGGTGCACGAGCGACACCAGCACGATGCTGATCATCATCAGCAGGAACCAGCTGCCCAGCTTGGCCACGGACACCGGATGCCAGCCCTCGCTCTGCGACGGATAGATCCAGGCATTGGCGTATGTCCCGAGGTTCTCGGCCAGCCAGATGAAGACGGCGACGAGGAAGAAGCCGAGCAGGAAGGGCATCCTCCGCCGCGTCCGGTCCGCCGTGAAATAGAACCAGCCGCGCCCGTAAAGCAGGGCCGTCGCGGCGAACAGGCCCAGCCGGATGTCCGGCAGCCAGTGATGGGCGAAGAAGTTGATGTAGATCGCCGCCGCCAGAACCCATGTGGTCCACAGCGGCGGGTAGTGGCGAAATCTGATGTCGAAGATGCGCCAGATGCGGGCGATGTAGCTGCCAACCGCCGCATACATGAAGCCCGAGAACAGGGGCACCATGCCGATGCGCAGGATGCTGTCCTCCGGATAGATCCACGACCCGTGCTGCGTCTTGAACAGCTCCATGATGGTGCCGACCACGTGGAAGACGAAGATCACCCTCGCCTCCTCCCAGCTCTCCAGCTTCAGCGCCAGCATGGCCGCCTGGATGGCGAGGGCGCCGATGACGAGGAAGTCGTACCGGCTGACCGGCGCACCGTCCGGCCACCACAGGTGGGTCGCCAGCAGCAGGGAAAGCATCGCCCCGCCGAACAGACAGGCCCACCCCTGTTTGATGCCGAACATCAGAAATTCGAAGCCGTAGCGGCTCCACGCTGCGCCGTCGGCCCATGTCTGGAGCCGGCCAAGCCAGTGGCGACCCCAGGTTTCGAGCGGAAGGCGGCGCGGTTCGGTCATGGGCTCACCCTTGGCCGCATCCCCGCGCCCCGGCATGAGCGGAATGTGAGCATTTCACGCGGCGCGTGAATTCATCCCCGTCCGCGGTAGGTCGGCACGCCCTGATCCGGCAGCCACAGCCCCTCGGGCGCCGATCCCGTCTGCCAGAAGACGTCGATCGGGATGCCGCCTCGCGGGTACCAGTAGCCGCCGATGCGCAGCCATTTCGGCTGCAGCAGGTCTGCGATCTTCTTGCCGATCGCCACTGTGCAGTCCTCGTGGAAGGCGCCGTGATTGCGGAAACTGGTCAGGTACAGCTTCAGCGACTTGCTCTCGACCAGCCAGTCGCCCGGCGCATAGTCGATGACGATGTGAGCGAAGTCCGGCTGGCCCGTCACCGGGCACAGGCTGGTGAACTCCGGAGCCGTGAAGCGCGTCAGATACAGGGTCCCCGCGTGCGGATTGGGCACGCGCTCCAGCTCGGCGGTTTCCGGGCTTGTCGGTTGAACGGTGTGCTGGCCCAGCTGGTGCAGGCCGGATGTGTCGGTTGTCATTCGGACGATCTAGCGCGGACAGCCTTCGCCGTCACGCGTGCGCGGCTCCCATCGCCAGCATCCAGACCGCCATCGCAACCATCATCAGGTTTTCGGTCAGCGAAACGAAGCCCAGCGGGACCTTGCTCGAGCCGCCGACGCAGGCGCATTTCAGTTCACGCCGGTCGATATAGACGGCCTTGAATACCGAAATAGCTCCTATGCCCCCGATGATCAGCGCCACGGGCGCCGACAGCCAGGTCAGGGCTCCCGCGACCATCAACACTCCCGCGCCCAGTTCGGCGAACGGATAGATCGAGCCATAGGGAACCCAGCGGCGGGCCAGCAGGTCGTAGTTCAGGAACATGCTGGAAAAGGATTCGAGGTCCTGCAGCTTCAGCATCGCCAGCACCACCATGCTGAAGCCGATAAACCACTCGACCGTGCGAATGTGCAGGATGGTTCCGGTCGTCGCCCACGTAGCCGCCCCGGCCAGCAGGGCCGTGGCGGCGAACACCGCGACCACTGGAACATAGCTGGTTTGTCCCGGCTCCCGCACCGTCAGGCCGAAGAAGCGGCGGAGATCGTCATAGCCCCCAATCCGGCGACCTTCGACAAAGGTCTGGGGCGTCGTCGACACCCCGTGTTCGGCCTTGAAGGCGTCCGTCGCCTCCCGGGTTTCCAGCCAATGATCTTCCACCTGATAGCCCTTCGCGCGCAGCAGATGCCGCGCCTTCACGCCATAAGGGCAGGTGTGGTCTGGCATCACCATCCGGTAGAGGACAGCAGTCTTCCTTGGTGTGGGATTCATCGCATCTCTCCTTGTCATGGAACATATGCGACCCCTTATGGAGGCCGTACCACGGTACGGAGTCAAGCAGTGAAGACCACGACCATCGGCGGGCTGGCGAGGGCGGGCGGCGTAGGCGTCGAGACGATCCGCTACTATCAGCGGCGCGGCCTCATGCCGACGCCCGCCAGCGGAGAGGGCGCTCGCAGGTACTCCATGGAAGACTTCCGTCGCCTGCGCTTCATCCGTTCGGCCCAGGCAGCCGGCTTCACGCTTGAGGAGATCGGCGACCTGCTGGCCATGGACGCGGCCGACGACCGCGACCGCGCCCGCGATCTGGCGAGAGATCGCATCGCCGCGCTGGACGAGCGGATCGCCGGACTGCAGGCGGCACGGAACGCCCTTTCCCGGCTGGCGGATGCCTGCGCCCGGGGCGGCTCTGGTCCCTGCCCGATACTGTCGGCCTTCGACGACAGCTGAACCGGCGATTTGCCTTCCCCCGGGACACCCCGCTATCCCGTAGCGAAAGACAACGGGGAAAGACGCCATGGCCATTCCGGCATCGCTGAAAAAGGGTCTGAAGCTGCCGGTCATCGCGGCGCCGATGTTCCTCGTCTCGGGACCGGATCTGGTGGTCGAGTGCTGCAACGCCGGGGTGATCGGCACCTTCCCCTCGCTGAACCAGCGCACGACCGAGGGGTATCGGGACTGGATTCACGAGATCAAGGGACGCCTGACCCCGGAAGCCGCCGCCTTTGGCGTCAACCACATCGTCCACCCGACCAATCCCCGGCTGATGGCTGACATGATGGTCTCGGTCGAGGAAAAGGTGCCGCTCATCATCACCTCGCTGGGCGCCGTGCGCGACGTGGTCGACGCTGTGCACGGCTACGGCGGCGTGGTCTTCCACGACATCGCCAACGTCCGCCACGCCCGCAAGGCGGCGCAGGCAGGGGTCGACGGCCTGATCCTCGTGGCCAACGGCGCGGGCGGTCACGCCGGCGTGGTCAATCCCTTCGCGCTCGTGGAGGAGGTGCGCTCCTTCTTCGACGGGACCATCATCCTGTCCGGCTGCCTGTCGACCGGCCGCGACGTGGCCGCGGCGACCATGATGGGCGCCGACTTCGCCTATATGGGCACCCGTTTCATCGCCACGACCGAGAGCGGCGCCCAGGGCGAGTACAAGCAGATGATCGTCGACGCCGGCGCGTCGGACATCACATACACCCCAGCCGTCTCGGGCATTCCGGCCAACTTCCTGACGCCGTCGCTTGTCGCCAACGGCATCGATCCGAAATCCCTGCCCGAGCACAAGCTGGACATGGGCGAGGAGGCCAGGGCCTGGAAGACGGTCTGGTCGGCCGGTCAGGGCTCCGGCGCCGTGCATGACGTGCTTCCGGCCGGGCAGCTGGTTCGTCGGCTGGCGGACGAGTTTTCCGAGGCCTGTAACAAATTCGACAAGAACCGCCTCTAGACCCCGGCTCGATCCCAACGAGGCCGAATCCCATGATCCGCACCCTGACGACCGCCGCCCTCGCGGCGACCGCCCTGCTCGCGTTCGCCGGTTCGGCCTCCGCCCAGGACGCGACCTTCCCGGGCGGCAGCGTGTCCTTCGCCCTCGGCGCCGCGACCGACAACCGCTCCAAGGACGCCTCCAAGTCGGACGGCGAACCCTACGTCTGGGGCGAGGCGGAATGGGAACACGGGTCGGGCCTGTTTTACGCCGGAACCGGATTCCAGACGATCAAGAGCTCGACCGGCTCGGAACTTGAATTGGCGGCCCACGCCGGTTTCACGCCGGATGTCGCCGGTTTCGACCTCGATCTGAACGCCGCCTACAAGCAGCAGGTCGACGCCAATCCGGGGGCGGACTCCGGCGCCTGGGAGTTCACCGGCGATGTCAAACGCTCGATCGGGCCCGCCAGCGGCCGCCTCCGCCTGCAGTATTCGCCTGACGGCATTGGCTCGACCGAGGCCTGGACCTGGGTCGAGGCGCGCCTGGGCTGGGCCTTCACAGACAAGCTGAAGGCCTCCGCCGGCCTTGGCCGCCGCGAACAGGACAACAGTGTCGACTACACGGGCTGGGACGCCGGCTTCACCTACGCCCTGACCCGCAACCTCGAGGCCGAGCTGCGTTATCACGCGACCGACGCCGAGGTGGCGGGCGAGCAGTATGCCGACGCGCTCGTCGCCGGGATCAGCATCGCTTTCTAAATCCTCGCTATTTGCGGCGAAGCTCCTATCTAGGAGCGATGAGCAACCACCGTCCCACGACCCTCGAACGCGCCTATGAACTGGCGCGCGCCGGGGGCTGCCGCACTGTCGGCGACATCAAGACCGCGCTTCAGTCCGAAGGTTTCGAGCGCATCCAGGACTCGCTGTACGGCCCGACCCTGACCGCCGCCCTGCGCAAGCTGTGCCAGGAACACTATGTCGCCGCGCCTGAGGGCGAGGCGGCTGAGTAGGCCACCGGCTTGATTTTGCCGCGACGACGCGTCAAAAGCGTTTTGTCGATCTCTTTGCGAAACGCCACCCTCTGCTTTCGCACTGAGGTCTAGCCGCTCCTTTCAGACCCGACAGGCTCCAGGGGCTATTCCCTGAGGCCAACGCTAGCGGAGGTCCTGAAAATGGCTACCGGCACTGTTAAATGGTTCAACTCCACCAAGGGCTACGGCTTCATCCAGCCTGACGACGGCGGCAAGGACGTCTTCGTCCACATCTCGGCCGTCGAGCAAGCGGGCCTGCGCGGCCTGGATGAAAACCAGAAGGTTTCCTACGAAATCGAGCGCGACAAGCGTTCGGGCAAGGAATCGGCTGGTCAGCTGAAGACCGAAGGCTGAGTTCACGCGTCGGGCTTTACCGACGCATGATTTCGACGGCGGCGCAGGCGAAAGCCCGCGCCGCCGTTTTTCGTTTCCGGACGCGCTACGTGCCGACCGACGCCGCGGTTTCAACCCGTGGCCAGACGCCGCAGTTCGGCGAAATCCTGCATCTCCCCGGTCGCTGTCCCCGTCTCTGAGCGGAGCCGTATCGACGGCCGCTCAGGAGAAAAGCCAATGAAACTGATCCAGACCCGCACCGCGCTGATGGCCGCCCTCGCCGTCGGCGCTCTCGCAGCCGCCGGCTGCACCTCGATGGCCGGCATGGACGCCGGCGCCGGCGCACAGGCGACCGTCATGGTCGGCGGCGCCCCGATGTATCCGACAAGGAACATCGTCGAGAACGCCGTCAACTCGCGCGATCACACGACACTGGTTGCGGCCGTGACCGCAGCCGGTCTGGTCCCGACCCTGTCCGGCCCCGGCCCGTTCACCGTCTTCGCCCCGACCAACGCCGCCTTCGCCAAACTGCCGGCGGGAACGGTCGAGAGCCTCGTCCAGCCCGCCAACAAGGCGACCCTGACCAAAATCCTGACCTACCATGTCGTGCCGGGCCGCGTCAGCGCCTCGGACCTGATCGGCCAGATCCGCGCCGGCGGCGGCCGCGCTCGTCTGACGACCGTCGAGGGCGGCACCCTGACGGCCTCCCTGCGCGGCGACTCCGTCATCCTGACCGACGAGATGGGCGGCGTCGCCACAGTGACCCAAGCCGATGTCTTCCAGTCCAATGGCGTGATCCACGTCACCGACACCGTCTCGATGCCAAACTAGGGAGTGCCGGCGGAGACTGCGTTTGCGGCCTCCGCCGGGCCCCTCTCGAATCATCGCCCTTGCTATTGGCCCGGAAAGCGCCCACTTGAGGCTTCGTCGATCTCTTGCGAAACGCTGCTGCCCCTTTGCATCGCGCACCGAGGTCCAAAGCCGATCCCATCCAGACCCGACAGGCCGACCCGGAACCTCTTCCGGCGGTCAACGCCTAACGGAGGTCTCAAAATGGCTACCGGCACTGTTAAATGGTATAACTCCACCAAGGGCTACGGCTTCATCGCTCCCGATGATGGCGGCAAGGACGTATTCGTCCACGCCTCGGCCGTCGAAACGTCCGACCTGGGCACGCTCAACGAAAATCAGAAGATTTCCTACGAAGTCGAACGCGACTCGCGTTCGGGCAAGGAATCGGCCGGTCGCCTCAAGGCAGCCGAATAGTTTCCGACAAGCGACCCTGCTGAGCTCAACGCTCAGCTGACGGAAGGGCCGGCCGCCGAACAGGCGCCGGCCCGACTGCTTTTCAAATCCAGGAGACTTCGATGACCCCGCTTGCCGACATGATCCCGACCATGACCGACGCCGACCTGAAGGCCCTGCGCCTGAACGCCCTCCGCCTCTCCGCCTCCACCACGGCCTCGCCGACGCAGATCGCGTCCGCCGCCGACGTCATTCCGCTGATCGACGCAGAAGTCGCGCGCCGCGCCGCCGACAAGACCACCACGGCCGTCAAGAAGCCCCGCGCCCCGGCCAAGAAGAAGGTCGTCCCGGCGACCGGTCACCAGACCGCCCTGCCCGACAGCAAGGCCGCCTAGGTCAACCCAGCGCCTGATCCAGATCCGCGATCAGGTCCTCGGTCTCCTCCACGCCGACCGACAGCCGGATCAGGTTGTCGGTCACGCCGCCCGCCTCGCGCACCTCTTTCGGCACCGAGGCGTGGGTCATGATGGCCGGGTGGTTGACCAGGCTTTCGACCCCGCCCAGCGATTCCGCGAGGGTGAAGACCTGGACCCGCTCCAGCACCCGCTTCGTCCGCTCGAGATCGCCGTCGAGCAGGACCGTGACCATGCCGCCGAACTGGCCGTTCATCTGACGTGAGGCCAGCTCATGCTGCGGGTGGCTGATGAGGCCCGGGTAGATGACCTTCGCCACGCCCGTCTTCCGGTCTTCCAGCCAGCGCGCCACGGCCAGGGCGTTCTCGTTGTGCGCCTTCATGCGCAGACCCAGAGTCTTCAGGCCGCGGTTGGCCAGGAAGGCGTCGAACGGCCCCATCACCCCGCCGATGGAGTTCTGGAGGAATTTGATTTCCTTCGCGAGGTCCGGGTTCGCCGTCACCAGCGCCCCGCCGATGATGTCCGAGTGGCCGTTCAGATATTTGGTCGCCGAATGCATGACCACGTCGGCGCCCAGCTTCAGCGGCTGCTGGCTCCATGGCGTGGCGAAGGTGTTGTCGACGATCAGCAGCAGACCATGCTTCTTCGCGATCCGCGAAAGGCCCTCGATGTCGGCCAGCTTCATCAGCGGATTGGTCGGGGTCTCGGCCCAGATCAGCTTCGTCTTCGGCGTGATGGCGGCCTCGACTTTCGCCAGATCGCTCAGGTCGACATAGGCGAAGTCCAGTCCCATCGACCGGCGCCGCACCCGCTCGAAAAGCCGCCAGGACCCGCCGTACAGGTCGTCGCCGGTCACGATGTGCGACCCGGCGTCCAGCAGCTCCAGCGCCGTCGAGGTCGCCGCCATGCCGCTGGCGAAACCGAAACCATGGGTCCCGCCCTCGAGGTCGGCCAGACAGGCCTCGAACGCCTCGCGCGTCGGGTTCTTGCCGCGCGCGTATTCATAGCCCTTGTTCACGCCCGGGCTTTCCTGGGCGTAGGTCGAGGTGGCGTAGATCGGCGTCATCACCGCGCCCGTCGTCGGGTCCGGACGCTGACCGGCGTGGATGGCGCGGGTCGAGAAACCCTGACTGTTCTTCAGCTTGGTCATCAAAGGTCCTGATCGGGGCGGCCGATATTTTCGGCGTAGAAGGCCGAGGCGCGGGTGAAGATGTCCGCCCATTCCGGCGGTCTGAAGTGATGGCCCGCACGCTGGATGACTTCAACCCGGGTGCTGACGTTGTGCTCCTGCAGGAAGTCCGCCCAGGCGGCGGTGTTCCGCGGCAGCACGACAGTGTCGTTCTCCGCCCGGATGATGAGCACCGGCACGCGCCGCCGGGGGACGCGCGGCGCATAGACGTCGACCCCGCCGGCCACTCCCACGGCCGCCGCCGCCCGGCTGTTGCCCAGGGCGCCGTCCACAGCGACGTAGGACCCCAGCGAATAGCCGAACATGGCCGTGCGCCTGCGATCCACGCCGTGGTCGATGAACCAGTCGATGGCGTCCTCGCCGACGTCCCGCCAGGCCTCCATCATCCGCTCCGGGCGCTTGCCGTCGTCCGCAAAGGCGTCGGTGAACAGCGGGGTCAGCACCTGATA
>Ga0164305_10000977_pt1 | contig 11477 bp, 6 predicted proteins | sample Whisoiple_237_MG_FD_110215 | JGI IMG/M metagenome (GOLD analysis project Ga0164305, IMG submission 110215) | Soil microbial communities amended with pyrogenic organic matter from upstate New York, USA - Whitman soil sample_237_MG | ecosystem: Environmental > Terrestrial > Soil > Agricultural... | reverse complement strand
TCTGGCTTTAGTAATTGGTTTATAAACTTCTTGTACTAAGGCGGATTTGCCAATTCCAGAGTAACCGGATACTAGCATCATTTCGGTGCTGCCCCTGCTGACTCGCTCAAAGGCTGCTAATAAGGTTTCAACTTCTGTTTCTCTGCCGTAGAGTTTTTGAGGTATCTGAAACTTATCTGTAATATCTTTTTGGGCGATGGCAAAATCTGCAATTCCTCCCGTAGTTTTTAATTGTTCTAGGCATTCTTCTAAGTCAGCGATAATTCCCCAAGGACTCTGATATCTGGCTTCAGCGGTTTTCGCTAATAGCTTCATCACAATATCAGAAACAGCTTTAGGAATTTCTAGATTAATTTGATGGGGCGGTACTGCTTGTTTGGCAATGTGACAGTGGATTAATTCCATTGCATCGCTGTAATCCCAGGGCAATTGCCGCGTTAGCAGTTCGTAAAAAGTGACTCCTAATGAGTAAAAATCAGTGCGGTAGTCTATGGCTCTGTTCATTCTGCCTGTTTGTTCCGGCGATATATAGCTAAGAGTGCCTTCTAAAACATTAGGATTTTTAAGGGTAGGATTTTCGCGCTTTAAAACAGTAGAGATGCCAAAATCTATAATTTGAACTCGCCCTGTGGTTGAGTTAATAATAATATTGCTGGGATTTATATCTTTATGAATAATTTTATGTCGATGAATTTCACCTAAAGCCCTGGTTATTTTAATAGCTGTCAATAAAAACTCTTCTAAGGTAAGTTGGTGAGAAGCCAACAAGAGCTTTAATGAGTCTCCACCACAATCCTCAAAAATGATAGCCAAACTGTTATGGTATCTTTCTAAGCTGTAGGTTTTAGGCACACTTTCTAAGTTAAGATTGTGTGTAATTTCGTATTCTTGCTTGTATCTGACTAATGAAGCTGGCAGCGGATAATCTTGTTTGAGAAATTTGAGAATTACTGGTTGGTTGTCTTGCTTTCTCAGTCCCCGGTAAACTAAAGAATTATTACTTTCATGAATTTGCTTGGTAATGTCGTAGCCAGCTAAGTTAATCATTCTTACAGCCTCTTGTCAGTATTAATACTCAGTTTTTTTTTAGAAAGTGTCAATTTATTAAGTAGATGTATCCTCTAATACATAACAATACCCTTCAACTTCAGAAAAGCTTAAGGTTTAAAATAAAAGTTATTTTTTGTTAACATTTCTTAAAAATAAGACGGCTAAACATTCGCGTCAGCAGTACGATCGCTCCACAGCTTCCTCCAAAAGCAGGCAGAACAGAGGAAAGGGCGATCGCCGTTGAGCTTCCTAGGAGATTTGAGCCTTGCATAATTAGAGTATAAATAGGGGGAATCACCATGCAATGAAAGCGAGTGCAAATCAACCCATCTCCGTAGAAAAGGTAATAAAAAAGGAAAACATAACCACATTTGTATTAAATGCGATCGTCAATTTATCGCTGATTATGAATCCCACACATAATTACAGTTAGACTGTGAAACGCCAAGGCATAAAAATGTATGTCAATGGTAGGAATTTTCGGGGATTAACGAATCAAGGGAGTTCATCACACCACCCTAATAACTTGGGTAAGACTTGTGGAAAAACTCCGATCAAATGCTTATCACCCCGATGTCATTTCAGAAGTCGGTGAGCTCGATGAATTACAGACTTATGTGAAAAAAAAACACAAAATCTGACTAGGGACAGCCGTTGACCAGTTTCGCTCAGGAATTTTAGAATGGGTATTAGGATATCCTAGTTCCGAGACATTTGATAGCGTTTCCGGTTGCATCGGAAACGATATAAGTCCTAAATACATTACCTAAAATTTCAGGAGGTTCCAGTTCCTGCACTATTGATACATTGATTCAGCAACGCCCCTTTTTCCTTGTTCCTTCAACATCCCCATTACCAAGGATTGCCGATCATTGTAAAGGCGGCCCAATAATAAGGATGCGAAAGCACTCGATCGCCCCGCGCCGCAATTTCCGGAGGCAAAATTAGACTCCCAGAAAGCCCTTCGACTCGCAGCATCCCGTCTTGAATCCGCACGCGCCCCTGCAGCATCTGTAATTGCGCGCGCCGCAAAGCCTCCGCTTTAATCATCAAATTGCCACCGCGTCTGGGAGCCCGCAACTGCCGATAAAACTCAGTCATCAGCCCCAAAGTCCCCTCATCGCTGACTTCCCACAAACTCGCCAAAGCCGATTTAGCACCGCTAGCTACCGCCAAACCCGCAAACCCCAACTCCGCCTCTTCGTCGCCCAAAGCGGTACTGCACGCGCTTAAAACTAACAGATTCACCGGCGGTTCATTCCACCGCAACTGCCGCATTTGATCGATACGTAATTTAGTATCCCACAACTGAATGTAAGAATTTTTCGGTTCCCCGGGCTGGAATTCGCTGTGAGTTGCTAAGTGAATGATACCAAAAGGCCGATTTGCCCGCTGAGCTTGCAAATTTCCGAGAGTAAAATCTTGATTCAAAAATGATTTTCCTTCTGAGGGCGGCGCGATCGACTCTAACTCCACCGGTACCGCCGGTAATGGCGCTTTATCTTCAAATACCGACGCCCCCATTGCCAAAACTTCATCATCCGCAATATTGTCGTAGCGAGTATCAGTCAAACTCAGACTCGGCATAACGCTAATGCTGTATTTCTCAACTAAAAAGCCTTTGCCGTCGTGAAGGGCCGCAAACGGCACGCTCCGCAAACCTGCTGCCGGAATTACAATTAAATTGTCAATTTTTAAAGCTGTCAATTCTGCAGCAACTGGTGCAATTAACCACCGATAAAGTTTTTGCGCCGTATCCAAATAACTAATGCTGCTTCTTTTTCGGGGATTAGTGATTTCGCTTTGAAAGGCGTCGGCTAGTTGCAACACCTGCCAGCGCGTTGTCGCCGGAATAAAAACGCGCTGCGGTTGAGCGTTAGCTGTGACTAACACTAATTCTAAGTGCTCCCCGTTAGGAACATCGGAAACTTCTTTGCCATCCGGCTGCAACCTCTGGGTCAACTTATCTTCTAACGGATGAGGAGGCTGGGATGCGAGGTTTTTTCTCACAGGCAATAGATTAGATAAATCCTGACTTGCCACCAGTACAGAACCATTTTCTTTAGCGGCGCGTGCATCCGCTCTGCTGACCCAATTCATATAAATAATTGCAGATTTGATCCCGGTAATTTGTTCGTTTTTGCGAAGAGTTTCGTAAATTACCGACATATTACTAATCGGTCTTCTTGCGGGCAAGTCCAGATATTTTTCGTACTCGCGTGTAAAGATTTCCTCAAATGCTAAAACTCCCGAACCTGCAGAATCTAGCCTGGGAGAAGGAGCGAAAATATCCGGGCTAATTTCGGGAGTTTTGTATCGACTTTGCGATCGCAATTCTACTTGCAAAGATGCAGGAAGTGACAGCGCCGGATCGGGATTTACGGGGGCTACTGGCACTACAGGCGGTTCGGGAATTGGTTCGGGAATTGCTTCCGGAATTGGTTCGGCAATTGGTTCGGCAATTGGTGCGGGAGCAGAGGGCGGGCCCGGCGTAATTAGGGAAATCTGATTTGGTAAACTTCCTTGGGTGTAAGTTTGCCCAAAAGCAAGACTGGGCAAAATGGCGTTTCCCGCGCCAGCATTAATGCTTCCCAGGGTTCCATTGTCGATCGCGCTGCCAACTACAAACGGTCGATCGATACCGCCTCCGTGGCGAATTGCGATCCTCCCCGCCCCCGCACCTCCGGCAGTAGAAATACTCGAAGAATTGCCCGATATATCGTTGAAAACATTGTTCGAGCGAAACAAACCGGGGGTTGTCACATCAACGCTGCCCCCAGCGCCACCAGGGCCGCCTTGAGCGTTGATAAAGCCCAACTGAATGTTATCAGTCGCGCTCAGGAAAACGCCCCCGCCGTTGCCGTTTGAAGTGCTGCTGGAGTTGAGATCGAGAGCCGAAATGCCCGCTTTCGAGGTGACAGCAATATTTCCGCCGATCGCCCCCGAAGCGTTCAAAGCTCCCGCAGTTAAAGGGCCGGCATTGGTTTGGAGAGCGATCGCGCCTCCTGTGTCCGCCGATGACGAGTCGATCGCACCCGCAGCAACAGTATTCCCCTCAACCCGAATCCTCCCGCCGTTCGAGGTAATATTGCCAGTCCGAACCTCGCGGCTTCCTTGCAGGTTCACGCTGCCGCCATCCGTCCTTAAATTACCCTCTAAGAGGACATTTGCTGCCTTGATATCGGCTCCCAAAGCGGCCGTGCTGTCCCCCCCGAAGGTAGCGGACTCGCGGGCGTTAACGCTCAAACTGCACGCTGCAATTGTGGAAGCAGCCGTCACGCTAGCAGCATCGGCCGAGAGCCGGCCCAACCTCTGAGTTTGACCGACTCTGCCGTCAAAAGTAATGTTACCGCCAGCGCGCAGCGTCAAATTATTAGCTCGGCCCGGGGTGCTGTCGAGGGTATTGGCAAAAGCGATATTGCCGGTGGTGGCGGCTAGGGCGGCGGTGCGATCGACTGTGACGTTACTATTGAAACTCATGTCGCCAGATGTCGCAATATTGCCCGAAACCTCGGTACTGCGGGCGTTAACAGTCAAACTCGCCAGGGGTGCAGCTTGACCGACTGTAGCGCCGAACAGCACTCGCCCAGCGTCTAGTCTCAGGGCGCGAGATCCGTCTAGGGTACCGGAGAACAGAATGTTGCCGGTAACTTCCGCGCTCAAAGCCACGTCAGCATTGAGGGATGCGTTTCCTGTAAAAGTGAGATCGGCGCCGGATGTCGCAATGTTGGCGCCGATCGCAGTTTGGGGCGCGTCGAGAGTCAAGCTAGCGCTGCCGGTTGTACTCAGGGGATTGTCGATCGCGATCGAGCTGCCTTGAAGTATCAGCGGGCTGTTGAAAGTAATGGGTGCGACGATCGCGATCGAGCTGCTGTTTTCGCGCCCGATCGCGATCGAGCCGAAACCCCCCGCCAAAGCGCCGAGATCCGTTGCCGTCAAGTCCAAAATGCCCAAAATATCGCCGGTGCCACCGATCCGAATTGCTCGGCTATCGTTGGGCTGCAAGCGAATTGTTCCCCCCGCACTGCTGACGGAATTGCTGCCGCCTCTCAAGTCAATGCCGTTACCAGTGAGAGCGATATTGCCGCCGTTAGCATTAAGTCCGCCCAGAGAGATGCTGCTGGCGAAAATGTTGATGTTGCCGCCTTGAGTCTCGATTGAGTCCTTGGAGTCATTGACAAAAAACACTCCGCCCGCTCTAAATGTTACGGTGTCTCCGGTTCTCGCTTGCAGGGAAAGTTGGTTATCGGGCAAGTCTTGGAGGGTGATGTAGCCGGGGGTTTCTAGAAGCACGTTGCTGCCGGCCGCCATCTGTTCCAACTGTAATTCTGAGATCGATGTTTCATTGGGTTCTGGTGTCGGTTCGAGTTCTCCGCCAGTCGATCGCGCGTTGGTGTCGCCGTTACCGCTGACGATCGTAATATTTGCCGGATCGAGCCACAAATTGCCGATCGCACCGTTAGTCGCGCGGGTATCGACCTCTCCTTGGAAAGTTAAAGCATTTTTGCCGGAAACTTCTACTCTGCCGCCGTTACCTGCGGCGATGCCCCCGCGAGCACTAATATTGCCCAAGAAGCGAGTTGTATTGTCTGACCAAATTACCGCAGTGCCGCCATTGCCGCGGTCGATCGCGTTGGCTGCGATCGAAGAATCAGGACTAACATAAGTTACCAGTGCGTTCGGCACTGGTTCCATCCCCCGGAAACCGCCTCCGACGCGCACAGTACCTCCGCCGTCAGTCCCGGAAGCATTGATATTTGCGCCGAAGAGTCCAACTTTTTCCCCTAAAATATTGACTGTGCCGCCAGCATTCCCAGAAGGGCCAAATACATTTACAGAACCGGAGACGATCGCACTTCCGGCAACTGCGGACACTGTTTGACCGCCAGTGAGTACCAATTGACCTTGTTCGTTAGTCGTTAAACCTGTGGCTGAGGCTGCGCCGGGCCCCGTCAGCAACTGAGGCAAAGAAACCGGGGCGATCGCCGAGTTTTCTGACTGCAAAGACGGAGTAATTTCTAAACTTAATAAATTGCCAACTTGACTGATACGGACTGCATTTTCTCCCCGAACAGCAGCCACAGTAATTTGACCGTTGGGAGCGGATAATTGTCCTGTATTAATAACAGTGCCACCGAGCAAAGTTAAACTTTGCCCGCTGCCAACTGCCAAGTTTCCCGCATTGACAATTGCACCGACTTGTGAGTTATTAAAATTAAATTGATTGGGATTTCCCAGTAAAGATTTGTAATCATTAATTCCGGCAGAGTTGAACCAGCGATCGCCGAACCCAATACCCGTAGCAGTTGTCGCAAAAAAAGACCCCGGCACGTTTAATCTAGCATTTTGACCGAAGACAATTCCCGCCGGATTCATTAAGAATAAATTTGAGTTACCGCCGCTAACAGAAATCAGACCGTTAATTACGGAAACATTGTCGCCGGAAATCCGCCCTAAAATATTTTGAATATTTGGATTAGTTAGAAAATTAGCTATTTGACCTTCGCTGAGATTAAATTGGCTGAAGCTGTGAAACAGATTTGCCCCGTTTCCTGACAGTTGCCCGCCGCTAATGTCTGTGCGATTTTGCTCGGACTTAACAACAGTATTCGTGCCGTCAGCAGCGGGAACGACAGGTTGCGATCGCGCTGCTAGCGGTAGCAGCCAAAAACCTAATGTCAAAATTAGAGCAGAACGAAAATAGGTCATTAGTCATTAGTTATTAGTCATTAGTTATTAGTCATTAGTCATTAGCCAGAAGGAAGAGGTTCGAGAGAAGTCATAAAAGCCAATTGCCTATTGCCAATCCCCTATTACCAATTCCCTGTTTGGCCCATGCCCTGTTTGGCCCATGCCCTGTTTGGCCCATTCTAATCTCTTATCGTTTTGATTTTTTTTGAGCGGTAATGTTCCGCCAAAGTGCCAATAAACTTAAAAACCTCGATCGAACACCACCGTCCGGAGTCGATCGCACTCCAAAACCACCCGTTGCCAGAATGTCGGAAATTTAAGGCAAATTTTGTATTGATCTGTAACGAGTGTATTGACAAAATCCCTCCAGAGTCCTATTATTGGAGCACTGATTGGGTGGAAAAGTAAAAACCCACACCATAACTGGCTCCTCTAATAAAGTTAAAAACAAAATATTGATGCTTTTAGAGACCAACCATGCAAACTCCAGCTTTCCCATTTCTAACTGAACAAATAGTAGAGCGGATATTTTCGTCAGGCGAACTGACTCGCGATGACAGACAGCGAATTCAGTCAATGCTCTTAAATGAGTCGATCGGCGAAAATGAATTGAGCTTAATTGAAAGAGTCATGGAAGGCGTAGTCAAGGGAATACTGGACGTAATGAATTAGTTGATAACTGGCGCTAACATATCTAAATGTAGGGTGCGCCTGGGCGCACCTTCGCCTAATTTTAAATAAAATCGAAAATCGAAAAGCGAAAATTCTGTCACCGTTCTAAAAATCATCATCCGGGCCGTCATCCGGGCCCCGATCCGAGCTCTGATCGCGACGCACAAGTTCAGAAGGAGGCCTATCGTTACTCCAAGCCCACCACACGCAATCGCACTGGCAGCGGTAAAATTCTTGCCACTTGCGACGGTTGAACTCGGTATATACTGGCGATCGGCGATTAATCCAGACATCAGCGGCATTCGTGCAGCTAGCGCCACACTTGGGGCAGCAAAACTCATTAGCGTGAACCGCCGTCGCAGTCCATTCAGGAGGGTGTGGAGCAAAAGCTTCCATGTGTTAGAGTTTCTATCTAAACTGCTGGTAATTACGGCAAATCAAGGGTTGCTAAAGATCCGCAGAGTTCGGAATGACCTAAGCAGTGACATAAGTACGCTGTTGAGTGCCTAATTCATCTGCCCATTATTTTTTTTAGCATTTGCCGTCAGATGAATAGTATAACTGATGTGGTGCAAGCCGTCGATCGGCATTCTCAAGTATTTCAAGGACTAGGCTCATGTCTATCTACAATCTTATCTCGTTTCTGGGCATTTTTGGCTTATGTGCGATCGCCTGGATTTTTTCAGAAAACCGACAGTCCAAGTATATTCCCTGGCGCGTCATCACCTGGGGCATTGGCCTGCAATTAGTCTTAGGATTTTTAGTATTCCTGTTCCCCCCAACTCGCCTCGCCCTAGAGTGGTTTACTAGCTTACTGGATGGAGTATTCACCGCTGCTGACGCTGGAGCGAGGTTTGTATTTGGGAGCAATGTTGTACCCATACCTGGTAAAGAGCCGGCTGTTAATTTAGGATATATTTTTGCCTTTCGAGCTTTACCGACAGTCATCTTTTTTTCTGGCCTCATGGCATTGCTATACAACATCGGCGTGATTCAAATTGTCACCGAAGTTTTTGCCAAAATCTTTTATATGACAATGCGGTTGAGCGGCGCGGAAGCCCTCAGCGGCGCGGCCAATATTTTCGTAGGAATTGAAGCGGCAATTGTCGTCAAGCCTTATTTGCCACAAATGACTCGTTCGGAACTTTGTGCAATCCTCTCTTGCTGTTTTGGGACGGCCGCTTCTTCAACTTTAGCAATTTACGTCAGTTTTCTCAAGCCGGTTTTTCCAAATATTTTAGGACATTTAGTTTCCGCCTCAATTATCGCCATTCCCGCTTGTTTTGTCCTCTCCAAAATCTTAGTACCAGAAACAGGCGTGCCCGTGACAATGGGCGGCATTCCCAAGGAAGAACGGAAGCCTCAAGGCCGCGAATTTGTGGGCGAAGAAACTTCGGACATGGAGGGCGAAGAATTCAAACAAGAGACGGTTGGGGGAGAACCCATCGAACGAGTCAGCCCTCTCGATGCAGCGATAATTGGTGCATTAGACGGTGTAAAAATGGCAGTGGCTATTGCCGCTGTTTTGATTTTAATCTTGGGCTTAGTATCCTTAATCAATCAATTCTTTGGTTGGCTGGCAATTTTGCCCGGCCCAATTGGTGGCTTTTTCAAAGTTGTCACCCTAGCCAACATTATGGGATTTTTATTTTATCCCCTGACGCTATTAACAGGAGTGTCCATTGACGACTCTTGGCAAGCATCAGTAATCATCGGTCGCAGGCTGTTAGAAACAGCCATTCCGCCCTATCAAAGTTTAGCAGAAGCGGCGGCAAAAGGACTCGTGAGCGATCGTACAGTTTTGATTGTCAGTTACGCCCTTTCCGGCTTTGCCCACTTAGCCTCTGTCGGCATATTTGTCGGCGGTACGATCGCCCTAATTCCATCCCGCCGCAAAGACATTTCCGAACTCGGTTGGAAAGCATTATTTGTCGGCACTTTAGCGACAATGATGATCGCTTGCATCGCCGGCACTTTCGACACTGGAGACGCCAGCATTTTAGGCGCTAAAACAGCCCCTGCTGCCCCGCTAACAGCCCCTAATCCTCCAAAACCATCGGCATCCCCAACCGCGAATTCAAAGCCGTCATTTGCCCCAGCAATTGCCAGTCCGAAGCCTTCGCCCAACGCGGAAAAAGTGGCTCCCAGAACTCAAGAATCTCCTTCTTCCGAATCCAAGAAAAACCCTTAATATCTTCTCTTAACTTGTAGGGGCTGGTTTTACGAACAATATTTAATTGCCGCCAAAAATCTACAGAAACCCGCCCCCGCACAACCAATAATCTAGATTAACTTTGATTTGCATAAGCTCAATTATGGACGCACTCTGACTAAAGAAACCGGGTTTTTCACCCAATCTGTGGTTGTCACAAAGTATTGTCGCAAAAACCCGGTTTCTGGCCACCCGTGCATCAGATTGCGATTTGCCCTTGGGTGAGTGAGGGCGGGTTTTAGAGATGGTAGGTTTTAGACAATTATGGTTGGTGAACCCGCCCCTACGAAACCGTGACCGATATTATTGTTTTTTATGCCGATGCAAGCAATTCCCAATTCCCAATTCCCGAAAATTTATGAATCCAGAACCAGAAATTCGCCGCCTGTTAGATGTGATGCCCGCTTCCGGCCGCATGACGTGTAAAATTATTAATAAGCCCCAACAATCAACGGTAATTGACTGCGATTTTCCTTTACCTTGGAATCAATCTCGCCCGATTTATATTAATTTTGATTTGTGGCGGCTGCTATCTAAGCCGCAGCGGGATTTACTGATATTAAGGAATGTAAGTTTTCTGTGCAATGTTAAGTGGTTTAAACCGGATATTTATCAAGGTGCAGCTCTGGCGGGAATTGTCGGGACTGTTGTAGAATTGTTGCAGGGAGATGCGATCGGCACTGCGATCGCCGGTGGTTTGACGGGACTCGCCATGACTCGAATTTGGCGCGACAACCGCAGTTCCCAAGTAGAGTTAGATGCTGACGAAGGGGCGATTAGAGTGGCTCTCAGGCGCGGTTACAACGAAGGGGAAGCCGCCGGACATCTGCTGGGGGCGATCGAGGCTGTGGCGCAGATTGAAGGGCGCAGTTTGGATTTTAATGAGTTGATTCGGTGTCAAAACTTAAAGGCAATATCGGGTATTTCGGCGGTGGGCGTACCCGATAGTATTAGGCAAGATTGAAAAAAACGTAGATATAATCAAGACGGAAACCCCTAAAATCCACCACTATTTTAATCCTGCCAAAACGGGAAAACCTGCGCGATACTGTACCTATAGAAGGATCTGTCCGAATTGAATTAGTGGAAGGCATACCCCTTTTTAGAGCCTCCACCGCTGTCAAAAATCGCATTCAAGAACTGTTGGACAAACAACAAACTTTGCCCCTAAATCCTGACGAAGAATAAGAACTCAATCTTTACGAAGAAATCGACGATTACCTCAGTTTTATCAATCGGAGTGTCCGCAATCTTTTCTTGGGTCAGATTCAGCATACTGTGTAGAAATTTCCGCTCGCGGTCAAATCCCTGAAAATATTCAAAATCAACTTCGTCAGAGAGCAAACTGTCGGTGCGAATATAGTCATGGCTCCGAACAATGGCAGTACGTAGAGTTTACTATCAAACACATCATTCCCTTAACTAAAAATGGGACTAACGATATTGACAATTTGGCACTAGCTTGCTTTCACTGCAACCGCAATAAATCTGATAAAACTAGAGCGATAGATGCTCAGTCAGACGTAGAATTACCGGGTAGTAGTGAATAGTAATGGTCGCGAACGAAGAGAGGCATTGTCACGATCGACAAAATACCAAATTGCACCGATATGGTTGCTCAATTTCTTCGAGAACGACAAAGTTTTCCGTACTAACCGCCCTACTCGCTGGCGTAACGTGTTGTTAAATCGCTCAAGATAACTGGTTTTCCCCGTTTCCTTGCCAACGGCCTTAGGGGCTGGCAATTAAATATAACCCCAGTTATGCTAGAAGGGTAGGAAACAAAAAATCTGACATGAGCGGTTGTGACCTCTGTGATTGGGATGCCAGAAATGATCTTGAGTGAGACCGT
>Ga0164305_10000976_pt1 | contig 11477 bp, 8 predicted proteins | sample Whisoiple_237_MG_FD_110215 | JGI IMG/M metagenome (GOLD analysis project Ga0164305, IMG submission 110215) | Soil microbial communities amended with pyrogenic organic matter from upstate New York, USA - Whitman soil sample_237_MG | ecosystem: Environmental > Terrestrial > Soil > Agricultural... | reverse complement strand
GGCAAGGCCACCGTGCTGGCCGCGCTCGGCAACGCCCTGCTGCTGATCTTCGCCTGCGGGGCCATCGCCTTCGAGGCCGTGCGCCGTCTCGCCGAGCCCGCGCCGGTCATGAGCGGCCTGATCATGGCCGTCGCCGCCATCGGCTTCGTCATCAATCTGGGCACCGCCCTGCTGTTCATGCGCGACCAGCATTCCGACCTGAACGCAAAGGGCGCCTACCTCCACATGATGGCCGACGCAGCCGTCTCCATCGGCGTGGTCATCGCGGGCGGCGTGATCTGGATGACCGGCTGGTCGATCATCGATCCGCTGGTCAGCCTGGGCATCGTCGCTGTCATCCTGATCGGGACCTGGGGCCTGCTGAAGGACTCAGTCAATCTGGCGCTGGACGCCGCCCCGCGCGGGACCGATGTCGAGGCCATCCGCGCCGCCTTCCTGTCCCTGCCCGGCGTCACCGCCGTTCACGACTTTCTCGTCTGGGACCCGTCGACCACCGAGACCGCCCTGACCGCCCACCTGTGCCACAGCCGGCCCGACGCTGACGCCCTTCTGTCCGAGGCGCAGGCGATGGCGCGCGGCCAATTTCACATCGGCCACACCACGCTCCAGCTCGAAGCCGAACCGCTGGCCGACTGCCCGACCTGCTGACCCCTTCCCATGCGGCGTCCCAGCCGCCATCTAGCGGCCATGACCGACGCCTCCTCCCAGAAAATCCCCGTCACCGTCCTCACCGGCTACCTCGGCGCCGGCAAGACCACCCTGCTGAACCGCATCCTCACCGAGGACCACGGCAAGCGCTACGCCATCATCGTCAATGAGTTCGGCGAGATCGGCATCGACAACGACCTCGTGGTCGGCGCCGACGAGGACGTGTTCGAGATGAACAACGGCTGCGTCTGCTGCACCGTGCGCGGCGACCTGATCCGCGTCGTCGCCGGCCTGATGAAGCGCCAGCGCCCGGGCAAGCCCGCCTTCGACGCCATCATCGTCGAGACCACCGGCCTCGCCGACCCCGGCCCGGTGGCCCAGACCTTCTTCGTCGACGAGGACGTCAAGGCGAAGACGGAGCTCGACAGCGTCACCGCCCTGGTCGACGCCAAGCACGTGATGGCCCGCCTCGACGACTCGAAGGAGGCGCGCGAGCAGGTCGCCTTCGCCGATCGCATCATTCTCAACAAGACTGACCTCGTGAACGAGGCCGAGCTGGTCGATGTCGAGCGGCGCCTGCGCAAGCTCAACCCGCTGGCTCCGATCACCCGCGCCGAGCGCGCCAATGTGCCGCTGGATCAGGTGCTGGGTCTGGGCGGGTTCGACCTCGGCCGGATCCTCGATATCAATCCCGAGTTCGCCAACCCCGCCCACGGCGAGGCCGGCCATGTCCACGACGAACACTGCGGCCACGATCACCACGATCATGACCACGCGCATCACGATCACGACCATGATCATTCCCACGGCGCGCGCGGCCACGCCCACGAGGACGACATCAAGGGGATTTCGCTGTCGCTCGAGCGCCCGATGGACGGCCAGAAATTCACCGCATGGCTCGACCGGTTGCTTGGCGAGCAGGGCCAGAACATCCTGCGCGCCAAGGGCATCATCGACGTCAACGGCGAGGACCGTCGTCTTGTCTTCCAGGCCGTGCACATGATCCTCGAGGGCGATCTGCAGAAGCCTTGGGGCGCCAACGAGCGCCGCTGGTCGCGCGCCGTCTTCATCGGCCGTGATCTGGACGAGGCCGCGCTGAAGGCCGGGTTCGAGGCCTGCGCCGCCTAAAATCCGTGCATCCCCGCGAAGGCGGGGACCCAGTGCTTTCGTGAGGCAGAGGGCGTGGGATCGATTTCAATGCAGACTCGGTGATACCGGTCGCCCACAGAACTGGGTCCCCGCCTTCGCGGGGATGAGCGGAATATAGAGTTGATGCCCACCTTCACCTTCGACGCCCAGATCACCGCCGCCGTCTTTGACCGCACAGGCGCGGTCTTCGCCCTCGGCGACGGCTCCGTCCGCTTCGACGGCGGCGAGTTCAGCGCGGCCCATGACGGGGCCATCCTGTGCGCCGTGGCCCATCCGTCCGGCGACGGCGTTCTGACCGGTGGCGACGACGGCCGTCTGATCTGGCACCGGCGCGGCGAGGCTGGTGTTCTGGCCACCGCCAAGGGCCAATGGATCGACGCCATCGACGCCTCGGCCGAAAGCGGCCTGATCGCCTTTTCCGCCGGCAAGACCCTGACCGTCATCGACGCCAGGGACGCCGCCTTCCGCCGCGACTTCCAGCACGAACGCACCGTCTCGGGCGTCGCCTTCGAGCCCAAGGGCCGTCGCATCGCCACCTCGACCTATGGCGGCGCGGCCCTGTGGTTCGCCCGGATCGAGAAGCAGAAGCCGACCTTCCTCAAATGGGCCGGGTCGCACACCGCCGTGACCTTCTCGCCCGACGGCGCCTTCGTGGTCACCGCCATGCAGGACGCCCAGCTGCACGGCTGGCGGCTGAAGGATCAGAAGAATCTGCGCATGGGCGGATATCCCTCCAAGGTCCGGGCCATGAGCTTCCTGTCCAACGGCCAATTGCTTGCCACCTCGGGCGCCCAGGGCGCCGTCCTGTGGCCCTTCCTCGGCGCGAACGGTCCAATGGGCCGCGAGGCCACCGAGATCGGCTTCGACGAAGGCAGTCTGGTCAACCTCGTTGCCTCGCAGCCGAAGCACGGCCTGCTGGCCGCGGGTCTCAACGACGGCCGCGTCTGGCTCGCCGATCCGGCCGGTCAGGGTCTGAACTTCCTCAAGGCCGAGCGCGGCGCGCCGATCACCGCCTTGGCCATGAGCGCCGACGCCACGCGCGTCGCCTGGGCGGACGAGGACGGACAGGCGGGCGTTTCCACGTTCTGACCCTCTCCCGTCGGGAGAGGGCTTGAGCGCACGACGGCGCAGCCGTCGTTCTTGCGCGAAAGGGTGAGGGTCGACTGTCCGGGGACGGCCGCGCCGCTCCCACCATCGAACCCTCATCCGGCGCTGCGCGCCACCTTCTCCCAACGGGAGAAGGATCAGCTATTGCTCCGCCTGCAAGCCCAAGCCACCATCCCTCCCATGTCGGGGCTGACCAAAACTGTAAAAAAGGGCCGCCCTCTGCTGACCCTGTTCCTGCTGCTGCTCCTGCTGGGGTCGGGCAGCATCGTGCTGCAACGGTTCCTGCCCCCGCCTCCCACCTTCCTGATGGCCACCCGCCTGATCGAGGGCGAGGGTCTCGACTACCGCTGGCGTTCGCTGGATGACATCTCGCCACGCCTCGTCCAGGCGGTGATCGCCTCCGAAGACTCGACGTTCTGCCGCCACCGCGGCTTCGACATGAAGGCCATAGAGAAGGCGCTGAAGGCCAATGCGCGCTCCGAAAAGCGCGGCCGCGGCAAGATTCGCGGCGGCTCGACCATCAGTCAGCAGACCGCCAAGAACGCCTTCCTGTGGCCGGGCCGCGACTGGATCCGCAAGGGTCTCGAGGCCGGCTACACGGTCGCCATCGAGACCGTCTGGGGCAAAAGGCGGATCATGGAAGTCTATCTGAACGTCGCCGAATGGGCGCCGGGCGTCTATGGCGCCGAGGCCGCATCCCGCCACTGGTTCGGCAAGTCGGCCGACGATCTCACCGTCCGCGAGGCCGCCCGTCTGGCCGCCATCCTGCCCAGCCCTCGCCGCTACAGCGCGGCCAGTCCCGGCCCCTATGTCCGGCGCCGCGCCTCGCGCATCCAGGCGGCCATGGGCACGGTGCGCGATCAAGGCCTCGCTTCCTGCGTTCAGGGCTGACGGCCACGCTTGACGCAACGGCTCCGCTCCCGTCCTCTGCGCGCCGAATGACGCGGGCAAACCGCGCTGGGAGGAAGTCCATGAAACGCACCCTGATGACCGCCGCTGCCGTCTGCGCCCTTTCGATCGGGAGCGCGGGTTGCGTCACCGTTCTCGATGGCGACCGGGATTCGAACGACGACGCGAGCGTCTCGGAGGCGGCTGCGGATGTGGAAGCGGCGGTCAGCGCCGCAGACGCCCCGGCCACGGCGGCAGGCGCCACCGCCTTCGTCGCCGACGCCGAGACCCGGCTCGCCGCGCTCAGCGAGGAGGCCGCGCGCATCCAGTGGACGCGCGCCACCAACATCACCCACGACACCATGTGGCTCGAGAGCAAGATCAACGCCGAATACACCGAGCTGCAGGTCCAGCTGGCCAACGGCGCCGCTCGTTTCAACGACGTCCAGGTCCCCGACGACGTGCGCCGCAAGCTGAACCTGCTGCGCCTCGGCATCGTCCTGCCCGCGCCCAACCGCCCCGGCGCCGCGGCCGAGCTGGCCGAGATCACCACCCGCCTCGACTCGACCTATTCGGTCGGCAAGTTCGACTACAAGGGCCGCCAGATCACCCTGGACGAGGCGGAGGGCCTGCTGGCCGAGAGCCGCGACCCGGCCGAGACCAAGGCCCTGTACGAGGGTTGGCGCACCATCTCCCCGGTCATGGCCCCGGACTACGCCCGCATGGTGGAGATCGCCAACGAGGGCAGTCGCGAGCTGGGCTTCGCCGATACCGGCGCCATGTGGCGCGCCGGCTACGACATGGAGCCCGACGCCTTCGCCGCTGAAACCGACCGGCTGTGGGAACAGGTGAAGCCCTTCTACCAGAACCTGCACTGCTATGTGCGCAGCCGCCTGAACGCCAAATACGGCGATGCGGTCCAGCCTGACCACGGGCCGATCCGCGCCGACCTGCTGGGCAATATGTGGTCGCAGCAGTGGGGCAATATCTATGACGTGGTCGCACCCACGACCGGCGGAACGTCCAGCTACGACCTGACCAACCTGCTGACCTCGCGGAACTACGACGCGAAGAAGATGGTCGAGACCGGAGAGGGCTTCTACGTCTCGCTGGGCCTGCCCGAGCTGCCGGACACCTTCTGGGAGCGGTCGATGATCACCCGGCCGCGCGACCGCGAGGTGGTCTGCCACGCCTCGGCCTGGGACCTCGACAACGCCGAGGACATCCGCATCAAGATGTGCACCAATGTGAACGGCGACGACTTCTACACCGTCCACCACGAGCTGGGTCACAACTACTATCAGCGCGCCTACAAGGATCAGCCCTTCCTGTTCAAGAACGGGGCGAACGACGGCTTCCACGAGGCCATCGGCGACTTCGTCGGCCTGTCGGCCCTGACGCCCACCTATCTGAATCAGATCGGCCTGCTGCAGACTGTCCCGGGCGCGGACGAGGACATCCCCTTCCTGCTCAAGATGGCGCTGGACAAGATCGCCTTCCTGCCGTTCGGCCTGATGGTCGACCGCTGGCGCTGGGGCGTCTTCAACGGCGAGACCAGCCCGGCGGAATACAACGACGCCTGGTCGGCCAATATGCTGAAATACCAAGGTCTGGTCCCGCCCGGACCGCGTCCGGCCAACGCCTTCGACCCCGGCGCGAAATACCATATCCCGGGCAACACGCCGTACACCCGCTACTTCCTGGCCCACATCTACCAGTTCCAGTTCCAGCGCGCGGCCTGCCAGCAGGCGGGATGGACCGGACCGCTGCACCGCTGCTCCATCTACGGGAACAAGGAAGTGGGCGAGCGCTTCGAGCGGATGCTGGAAATGGGCCAGTCGCGCCCCTGGCCCGAAGCCATGCACGCCTTCACCGGCGAGACCGGCAACGACGCCTCGGCGGTGACCGACTATTTCGCCCCGCTGAACGCCTGGCTGACGGTCCAGAACCGCGGCAAGGACTGCGGCTGGGAGGCCTGACGTCCGCGCCGGCGGTTAACCGTCGGCGTTGGACCTTCTCTTAACCGGGTTGGTTCATCTTCAGCCGGATGAGCGCGGGCGGATTGCGCCTGCGGCGGATGGCGGATGTCTCGATGGGGCTGAAAACCTGGATGACCGGCGTGGGCCGCGGCCTTCGCGCCTTCACCCGTCGCATGGCCGGCGACTCGCGCGGCAATGTCGCCATGCTGTTCGGCATCACCATGCCGGTGCTGATCCTGATGACGGTCGGCGGCGTGGACATCCACCGCGCCTCGACGGTGCGGGTGAACCTTCAGGACGCCCTGGACGCCGCCACTCTCGCCGCCGCCCGCTCGCCCTATACGGACGCCATCAACATCCAGAAGGTCGGCATGGCGTCTCTCAAGGCCAACCTGAAGGCCTACCCCAACATCACCCTGGTCGAGGCCGACACCAGCTTCTTGCTGAACAGCAAGGACGTGGTGGTCGCCAATTCGAAGGTCAATGTGAAGACCCTCGTCGCCAATATCTTCCTGCCGCCCTACGGCAAGTTCATGGACGACACCTTGCCGGTGGGCGCCCACTCCGAGGTCGACAGGTCGTCGCGGAATCTCGAGGTGTCGCTGGCGCTGGACATCACCGGCTCCATGGCGGGCCAGAAGCTGCTCGACCTCAAGAAGGCCGCCAAGGATCTGGTGGACCTGATCGTGCAGCCGGTACAGACGCCCTACTATTCCAAGGTGGCCCTAGTGCCATGGTCCATGTCGGTCAACCCGGGAACCTATCTGAACGCCTCGCGAGGAACGCTCAAAGGGTCGACCAACATCACCAATGCGGTGATCAACCTCACCGGAACCCAACGATCCATCACGGGAGCCAGCAAGGCCAAGCCGGTGGTCATCAACTCGGCCGGCCACCAGTTCGTCAACGGCGACGTTGTGTGGATTTCCGGGGTTTCCGGCATGACCCAGCTGAACAACAAGGCCTTTGTCGTCGCCAACAAGGGGACCGACAGTTTCGAACTGCGAACGTTGGCCGGAAACAATGTCGACGGGACGAAATACAGCTTCTATTCGAGCGGCGGCAAAGTTCAGAAATGCCAGAACAACGATTGCTCAATCGTTGTCACCTCCGCCAACCATGGATTGACGAATAACCAGTACGTCTACATCACCGGCGTCAGCGGACTGGCCGATTCCAATGGCGTCAGCGTCGTCAACGATCAGACCTTCCTCGTCGGGAACGTGACCACCGATACGTTCACGATCGATCTGCCGGGCTCGTCGATGACCCCCTACACCGCCAACGGCCAGTCGTGGTGCGCCCAGCCGGGCTGCAGCTACTACACCTTCACCAATGGCGATGGAAATCTGACGACCCATAGCTACAGCAACTGCGTCACCGAGCGGCTGGGCGGGCAGCGCGATACGGACGCGGCGCCGACGGCGTCGTCCCGCGTCGGCTTCCATTATCCAGCCTTCAACAGCACCGCCGGCGCGCCCTCTGCCTGTTTGTCCAGTCCGATCCGCCCGCTGTCCAGCAGCGCCGCCACGATCAAGACCAACATCGATAATCTGGCGACCAATGGCGTGACGGCCGGACAGATCGGCATCGCCTGGGGCTGGTACATGGTCTCGCCGAATTTCAGCACACTTTGGCCAACCGCCGCAGCGGGCCCCTACAACAGCGCCAAAACGCTGAAGGCCGTGATCATCATGACCGACGGCGAATTCAACGCCCCCTACTGCAATGGCGTGATTTCGGACGGCTATGGCGCCAACAGTAACGTCAGCAACGAATGCGCCCCGAACAACGGCGAACCGTTCGCGCAAAGCCGCGCCCTGTGCAACGCGATGAAGGCGCAGGGTATCATCGTCTATACGGTGGGCTTCCAGATCACCGCCGGCGCCCCCTCCGACACGCTTCTCAGGTACTGCGCGTCAACAGCCAAGGGCTATTTCAACGCCAACAGCGGCGCGGCCCTGTCGGAGGCGTTCGCCGCGATCGGCCGCGACATCATCCAGCTCAGGATATCCCGGTAGACCGGAAGTCATCGGCCTTCAGATCAGCCGGATTTCCCGGAGCCGTTCGGTCAGGAAGTCCTCGGCCATGATCGCCTTGCCGGCGTAACGGTCCGGGTTTTCCGGGGTGATCATGCTGGGCAGGGTTTCGATCACAAAGTCCGGGTTGAAGTGCAGGAAGAAGGGCGTGGAGTAGCGGGCGAAGCTGGCCCGCTCCGGCGCCGGATTGATGACCCGGTGGCTGGTTGACGGCAGGACGTGATTGGTCAGCCGCTGCAGCATGTCGCCGATATTGACCACCAGCGCGCCCGGCGGGGGCGCGATGTCCAGCCATTCGCCGTCGGCGTCCTTCAGCTGCAGACCGGCCTCTTCGGCGCCCAGCAGCAGGGTGATGACATTGATGTCCTCGTGCGCCCCGGCCCGCACGCCCGAGGCGCCGGCCGGCACCGGCGGATAGTGCAGCATCCGGAGGATGCTGTTGCCCATCTCGACCTTGTCCTCGAAGAAGTCGTCGCCCAGCTTCAGATAGCGGGCGATGGCGCGCAGGATCTTCGCGCCCAGTTCGTCCATGGCCGAGAACATGCCGTAGAGGTGTTCCTTGTATCCCTCGACTTCGGTCGGCCAGACGTTGTCGCGCATATATTTGCGATAGGGGTGACCCTCGGGCAGCTCGCGCCCGACGTGCCAGAATTCCTTCAGATCGACCGTAGCTGCGCCCTTGGCCGCCTCGACTCCGAACGGCGTCAGACCCCGCGCGCCGCCCGTGCCCGGCTGGTGGTATTTGCGCTTGGTCTCCTCCGGCAGGGCGAAGAAGGTTTTGGTGTCGGCGATAGCCGCCTCGATGACGCCCTCGTCCAGCCCGTGGTCGGCGATTACCGCGAAGCCATAGCGTTTGAACGAGGTTCCCAGCTTGTCGGCGAAGGCCTGGAAGTCGGTGTCGTAGAGCTTCATCGACACCGGCTCGATCGCGCGTTTCGCGGTTCCGGTTTCGGTAGTGGGGGTCGCAGTCACGGCAGGGCCTCGCAGGATCGGTACATCGGTTCCTTACGCCCTAATCCGCGACCTTGGCAAAGCCGCGGCGCGACGTTCATCGGCGGTACAGACCGGAACCTCCACCGTAAGCCCACGTTCCAGCGGCTAGCCATTTACGGTCAGGGAAATATCTACATGCGCAGCAAGCTTCTTCTCACAGGCGCCAGCATCGCCATCCTGCTGGGCGGCGTCGCCTGCACCACCACGGACCCCTACAGCTCGACGCCGCAGCGCAACAACACCGGCACGGGCGCCCTCGCCGGCGCGGCCGCCGGCGCGCTGCTCGGCTATCTGACCAACACCTCCAACTCCGAACAGGGCCGCAAGAACGCTCTCATCGGCGCGGGCATCGGCGCGCTCGGCGGCGCGGCGGTTGGCTCCTACATGGATCGCCAGCAGCGCGAGCTCGAGGCCGAACTGTCGGGCTCGGGCGTGGGCGTGGCCCGTCAGGGCGACAACCTGGTCCTGCGTATGCCGTCCGACGTGACCTTCGCGTCCAACCAGTCGGCCATCACGCCGCGCTTCAACGCGACCCTGGACGATGTCGCCGGCGTGCTGAACCGCTACGATCAGTCGATCATCGACATCGTCGGCCACGCCGATTCCGACGGCGCGGACGACTACAATCTGAACCTCTCGCGCCAGCGCGCCTCTTCGGTGGCCCAGGCCCTTGTCAGCCGCAACGTCCTGGCCGACCGCCTGTATGTCGACGGCAAGGGGGAAAGCGCCCCTATCGCCTCGAACGACACGGCGGAAGGCAAGGCGCAGAACCGCCGGGTGGAAATCCTGATCCGCCCGTTCCGCGGCTAAAGCTCAAGCAGCGAGCGACCGCGCGCCAGATCCTGGCTCAACTAGCGAACGACCGCGTCGCGAGCGTTAGCGCTCAAGAAAGAAAGGACGGAGCTCGGCTCCGTCCTTTTTTCGATCGCACACCGTTCCGTGACTTGCGGCGCACGGTTTCAGATGCTGGATACGCTCCGTACTCGCGTCGGGGGAATCGCTTGCGTCCGAACCATCAGGAATTCGCCGACGGCGTGAAACTGGCCGCGATCGCGGCCGTCTCCGCGGTGCTGACGGCAACCGTAGTCATCGGCGTCGGCCGCTCCGTCATGCCCCAGGCCCCGGCCGTGGCGGCGGAACAGCCCGTCCTCACGCCCGTCGCCCTTCGCTAGACCTCAGGCGCGCCCGATCGAGGCGTAGCGGAAGCCGCGGGCCCGCATGTCGTCGGGTCTGTAGACGTTCCTCAGATCGACCATGACGGGCTGGCGCATCAACAGCTTGACCCGGTCCAGATCAAGGGCGCGGAACTGGTCCCACTCGGTCAGGATGACCACCACGTCGGCGCCCTCCACCGCATCATAGGGTCCGTCCCGGAACGCCACGCCGTCCAGAAGCTTCGCAGCCTCCTCCATACCCTCGGGGTCGAAGGCCTGGACCGATGCGCCCATGGCGATCAGGGCCGGCGCCACGTCCAGCGACGGCGCGTCGCGCATATCGTCAGTATTGGGTTTGAATGTCAGGCCCAGCAGGGCCACGGTCTTGCCCTTCAGCTCGCCGCCCAGGGCCGCGGCGACCTTGCCGGCCATGGCCTTCTTGCGGGCGTCGTTGATCTGGACCGTCGTTTCGATCAGCCGCACGGGCGCGCCGGCGTCGATCGCCGTCCGCACCAGGGCCAGGGTGTCCTTGGGGAAGCAGGATCCACCATAGCCGGGACCGGCGTGCAGGAATTTGCCACCGATCCGCTTGTCCAGACCGATGCCGCGCGCCACCTGTTGCACATCGGCCCCGACCGCCTCGCACAGATCGGCCATTTCGTTGATGAAGGTGATCTTCATCGCCAGGAAGGCGTTGGCCGCGTATTTTGTCAGTTCCGAGGTGCGCCGTCCGGTGAACAGGATCGGGGTCTCGTTGAGGTTCAGCGGGCGATACAGTTCTCGCATCACCGCCTGGGCGCGCTCGTCGTCCGTGCCCACCACCACGCGGTCCGGCCGTTTGAAGTCCTCAATGGCGGCGCCTTCGCGCAGGAATTCGGGATTGGACACGACGGCGAAGTCAGCATCCGGACGGCGTTCGCGGATGATGCGTTCGATCTCGTCGCCCGTGCCGACCGGCACCGTCGACTTGGTCACCACCACGGTGAAGCCCTCGATCAGGCCGGCGATCTCTTCCGCCGCCGCGTGGACGTAGGACAGGTCCGCATGGCCGTCGCCGCGCCGCGACGGCGTGCCCACGGCGATGAAGACCGCGTCCGCCGTGCGGATCGCTTCCGCGCCGTCCAGGGCGAACGATAACCGTCCGCTGCGCACATTGGCGGCGACCAGATCGTCCAGGCCGGGTTCAAAGATCGGGATCTCGCCGCGTTCCAGCCGCTCGATCTTGGAAGGGTCCTTGTCGACGCAGACGACCTCATGGCCGAAGTCGGCGAAACAGGCCCCCGAAACCAAACCGACATAGCCGGTGCCGATCATCGCCACGCGCATGGGAAGTCATCCGTTGAAACAGGGGCCCGAAATAGCGACCGGGCGCCGCCTTGGCCACCCTGCATCCCGTGAAGCAAAAACCCCCGGCCCTCTTTCGAGGACCGGGGGCTTTGTCGTTTGGCCTACCGGCCTTTGGCCTGCTTGAGGCCGAAGGCTGGCGTCGCCTTCCGTTTTTAGCGGAAGTTGATGCCGAT
>Ga0164305_10000973_pt1 | contig 11521 bp, 9 predicted proteins | sample Whisoiple_237_MG_FD_110215 | JGI IMG/M metagenome (GOLD analysis project Ga0164305, IMG submission 110215) | Soil microbial communities amended with pyrogenic organic matter from upstate New York, USA - Whitman soil sample_237_MG | ecosystem: Environmental > Terrestrial > Soil > Agricultural... | reverse complement strand
GGATGCGCAGTTCCGTCGAGCTATCGAAGAACCGGAGCTCGTCTTCCGGTACCGTGAAATCGTAGCTATTGGCTGGCTCCACCTTCACTGGGACCGTCACCGGCAAGCGCGCTATCACCTTCTGATTGGAATAATTCCCGAGCAAAGTTCCATAGATCAAGCGATCAGCGCCCAGGTATTCGAGCCGGGTCACATTTAGTTTAAAGGTGGCAAGCCGTGCACTGCCGTTTTGAATCCCCTTGGGATGAAAATCCTCCGGCCGAAAGCCTAGAATATACTTCTGATTTCGCACTAAATTCATGGGCGGCGAGCCGACAAACCCAGCGACGAATGTATCGGCAGGCTCGTCGTAGATTTCCTGCGGCGTGCCAATCTGGCGCACCGAGCCGGCTTTCATCACCGCGATGCGATCGCCCAAGCCCATCGCTTCCACTTGATCATGGGTCACGTAGATGGTCGTGATGCCGATGCGGCGCTGAAACTGCTGAAGCTCGTCCCTTGCCGAGGCGCGGAGTTGCGCGTCGAGATTGGAAAGCGGCTCATCCAATAAAAAGACCGAGGGCTCGCGCACGAGCGCGCGCGCGAGAGCGACGCGCTGGCGCTCGCCGCCGGAAAGCTCGCGCGGCCTGCGCGCCAGCAAATGGCCGATACCAAACAGCTCCGCCGCCCATTGCACCTTTTGCGGGATCAGCGATTTGCCGATGCGCTGCGCCTTGAGCGGAAAGGCGATGTTTTTGTAAACCGACATGTGTGGGTAGAGCGCGTAGCTCTGAAACACCATGGCGATCTTGCGCGCGCGGGGCGGCAAATCATTCACCACCTCGCGGCCGATCAGGAGCTGGCCTTCGGTGGGCTTCTCAAAGCCTGCGATCATGCGCAGCAACGTGCTCTTGCCGCAGCCCGACGGACCGAGCAGCACGAGGAATTCACCGTCGCGGGTAAGTAGATTCACGCCGTTTACCGCGACGATGTCGCCGAAAATTTTTTTGATGTCGCGGGTTTCGACTGTGGCCATAGGTTTATCGATTCACCTTATTACCAAGCCTTGAAAACAAGCGCCACTCAAAGAAAAGGAGACGCCGAACTCGGGTCTCCTTTTCTGCTAGCGGGAAAATCGCCGCATGCCTTGTGCGCGCGGGCAGAGTTTAAATCAGCTTGCGCTCGCGCCACTTATCCCAGATACGCTTGGATTCATCGGCAGCTTCCTTGACGGCGTCCTCGGGGCTCAGCACGCCTTGCGCGGCTTTAGCAAACATCACGGGAATGACCCACTTCTGATAAATCTCATCGATCGCCGCGTTGGCGTACCCCGGGTACCCAATGTTGGTCGCCCAATTCAACACATCTTCGAGGACGCTGTACTTGCCGGCCGGTTTACCTTTGGGGTCCTTGGCCAGCAACTGCTTCAAATCCGGTACGGTGCGTTGGAATGTTGGGAAGTTGTAGAACTCGCCGTTGGTGAACGCCTGACGAAAATTGCCAATGTAGTCGATGAGAAATTTTTTCGCGCCGTCGATATTTTCGGCGAACTTCCAGATCACATAGACGTCCATGACGTGCTCGAGGCCGATGCGGCGCACCGGACCGGCGGCGGCTTTGGCCAAGTGAATTTTCTCGGTGAACTCCGGATTGTCTTTTTCTCCCGTGCGCGTGATCGAGATTGCGTTCAGTGCGAGTGAGACAGTGCCGGCCAGCATCGCCCGGTTATTCGAAGAAGGATCCCAGGTGAACACTTCCGGCGTCATGGTCTCCTGAAAGAGCGCCTTGACGAACTTCACCGCTTCCACCGTGTTCTTTGAATTGAGCGTCAGATTGCCATTGGCATCCTGCTCATGGGCGCCATGGGAGTACATGATTGTGCGAAGCGCCATTGATGTATCGAGCTCCTGAGCCAAACCGAGGCCAACGGGGATATTGTGCTTCTGTTTGATCTTGCGACCGCCGTCGAGGATCTTCTCCCAGCTATCGGGCACTACGCCGACATCGTCCCATAAATCTTTGCGCCAGTTGATAGGGTCGGGCACAAATGAAGGGGAGAAGCCGAAATATTTTTTGGTTTTCGGATTGTAAGTGCTCTTGATCGCAAGATCGATAGGTTTGCCGTACTTCTTTTCACACTCCGCGTAAACGTCCTTCATGTCGATGACCTGATCCTCATAGAAGGGCGGCGGCCATTCGAAGAGGAAGAGATCATGGCCTTTTTGGGCCGACACCTCGGCAGCCGCGCGAGCGGCTAATCCGGCGAGTCCGATATTGTCGACGGTTACCTCGGTATTATTTTTCTCGCCCCACTCTTTGATGTATTTCTCGTTGAACCACTTGTCGTATGCGGGGACGAAGTGCACCCACTGGAGAATTTTCAAGCTCTTTTTTGCCGCAGCGCCGTGCGCGCGTCCAGGGAGAATCAGAGGTCCTGCGAGCCCGGTCGTAAGCGCTCCCGCTGCCGCGGTTTTGATGAAGTCCCGTCGAGTCAGGCGTCGCTTTGCCATATTCTGCCTCCTTTGTGCTCGGTCGTTTTGGCCGGTCGGTGCCTCGCGCGTGAGCTATCAGTCATCGCATCTTGCACCGGGAACATAACGGAGATGGCGGTGCCAAGTCAATTTGAATAGTTGTTGAAAGACCAGAATGCGCACCGGGCAACCGAGTTATGCGACGTGACTCCATGCGTGGTACGAGCTCCGCACCAAGGGGCCTGATTCGACATGGCGAAAACCCAAAAGCTCGGCCTCCGCTTTGAACTCCTGGAATTCTTCTGGCGTCACGTAGCGCTCGACGCGAAGCTGCCTAGTAGATGGCTGCAAATACTGGCCGATCGTGACAATGTCGACCTCGTTGTCGCGCAAATCTTGCAACGTGGCGAGAACTTCTTGGGCGGTCTCACCAACCCCGAGCATGAAACCGGATTTGGTGAGCATCTCCGGACGCTGCTTTTTAGCTGCCATCAAGAGGTTCAACGAGCCCACATAGCTGTGGCCTGGGCGCACCTTGCCGTATAGACGCGGCACGGTTTCGATATTGTGGTTGAGAATTTGGATGCCGGAGTTGACGACGGTTTCGAGCGACTGCAAGTTGCCGGCAAAATCCGGAACCAGCAACTCCACCCGTGTACTCGGGTTGAACTGCTTGATCCAGAATACCGTCTGGGCGAAATGGGCTGCGCCGCCGTCAGGTAGGTCATCACGATTTACCGAGGTCACTACGATGTGGTCGAGACCGAGGTCTTTTACCACCAAGGCGACATTGCGCGGCTCTTCCGGATCGAGGGCGAGCGGTTTACCTTTGTCGATGGCACAAAATCGACAGCCGCGCGTACAGGTATCGCCCAGAATCAAGAATGTCGCGGTTTTGTTGCCCCAGCACTCGCCAATATTTGGACACCGCGCCTCTTCACAAACCGTGTGCAGGTTTTTTTCGCGCATCAGCCGCTTCAGCCGGAGGTAATTGGGATTACCCGGCGCTTTGACTTTGATCCAGTCGGGGTGTCGGCGAGGCATGATTAATGGTTCAAATCGTCCAAGTTGTTCAAAGCGTTCAAATCGCTGGTCGGCTCGGTCCATTCCTTGATATCGCAATAGCCGAAGACCTCGGCAAAGTTTTCCAGAAAACGATCTTGCACTGCGGCGAAATTTTGCACGGCGGCCAGCTCCTGTGCCATCGACGTGACGTCGGCCCACGTGAGGCCGCAGGGCACGATACGCTTAAAATATTCCAAATCTGGAGTTACGTTGAGCGCCAAGCCGTGAAAGGTGATACACCTCCGCACCGCAACACCGATGGCCGCGATCTTTTTATCGCCGATCCAAATTCCGGTGAACGGCGGCCGCCGGGCGCTACTAAGGCCAAAATCTCTCAATGTATGGATCGCCGCCAATTCGAGATTTCTGACGTACCGATGCACGTCTTTTCTTAGCCTCGAACGCAAATCGATGATCGGATAAACGACCAGTTGCCCGGGCCCGTGATAAGTCACATCGCCGCCACGACTCGTGCGAATGACCGGAACCTCTCCGTGCGCAAGCACGTTGGTCTCGTTCCCGCCGCGGCCGAGCGTGTAGACATGAGGATGCTCGACAAACAGGAGAATATCAGGCGAAGAGTTTTGTTGCTTGGCAACAACGAACTGCTCCTGCAAGGCCAGTGCGGTGAGATAATCAGTTGAGCCAAGATCCTGGTAAAGAAGTTCACTCACTGTTGATTGCTTCTTACCGCTCGCCGTCTGTGGTTTCAAGCCGAGGTAATCGCCTTGGACGGGTACGTTGTCTTGCCGGCGGCCTAGCAAATCGCGTACAGTCACTGCGCTTTTTACCGATAGGGAGGAGAGCTAAATAGCCATTCAAATCCCGGATGATCCAGGCTTCACACATTTCGAAAATCGTGCTGCCGCCACATGCGGATCTGATCTTGAAGCGACAACCGCGCGGACTCTGGGGTGTAGGCAATGCTGAAATTCTCCGACGTCCGCTGCTTGCGCTCATCTCCGCTCGACAGATCGACCGTGATCTCGAATTGATGAGTTTAGAGCTCATACAACGGCTGGCCGCTTCAAGGAATATCAGTTTCATCAGCGGCTGGCATTCGCAATTGGAGCAGGAGTGTCTTCGGATCTTACTCACTAAACAAGCTTCTTTGGTCTTTTGCACATCCAAGGCCCTCGACCGGTTCAAACCATCGGCGGAGCTCAGCCAATTGGTTGCTCAGAACAACGGTTTGCTGCTGACGCACTGTACTCCGAACGCGAAGCGGATTAGTAGGGAAGCATCGATTCGCAGGAACGAACTGGTCATTACATTAGCCGCGGCCCTTCTGGTGCTCTCCGCGCCAGAAGGAAGCGCGTCGTTGAACTTCGCCAGAGCCGCTCTGAAGGCGCAAAAGCCGGTATTTACCCTAGATCATCACCTCAATAGAAAACTCTTGGCCTCCAGCGGCTCGGTCGCGACCTTTGAAAGCATCTGCGCCGCAGTTCGTTAACTGCTCGGCAATACTCAAACAATTCGAGCCTGTGGAGACCACGAATTGGTGCGCACGTAGTTACCAACCCAATCTACTCAACTAAGATTTGACTTAGAACAAGTTCGACAGCTACAGTCGCGAAAATTTCATTTGGAGAGTTCGCCTGATGCCGCAAGGTTCATTCAATCCGCCTTGGTTTGTGCGCAAGGATCTGGACGGGTTTTTTGGATTGATGATCGATAATCTGATCCAACTCATTCTGATCGTCAGTCTTTGCCGCGAGCTGATTCACCTGCCGAACGAGTACATTTTCGGCCGGATTCTTCCTGGCGCAGCCATCTCAATTCTGGTGGGAAATTTTTTTTACGCCTGGCAGGCGCGGCGTTTAGCCCGGGAGACCGGCCGGGACGATGTGACAGCGCTCCCCTACGGAATCAACACCGTGAGCCTTTTTGCGTTCTTGTTTTTCATCATGCTGCCGATCTATCTCGAGACCAAGGATCCGGTTTGGGCCTGGAAGGTCGGCTTGGTGGCCTGTTTTCTTAACGGCGTGATCGAAATCGCCGGCGCTTTCATCGCCGAGACTGTGCGACGGGTAACGCCTCGGGCAGCGCTATTATCGGCGTTGGCGGGCATCGCGATTACGTTTATCTCCATGGATTTTACCTTCAAGATTTTTGCTCGACCGCTGGTTGCGTTATTGCCCATGGCGATCATTTTCGTCGCTTATTTTTCGCACCAAAGATTACCCCTCGGCTTGCCCGGCGGCATGCTGGCCATCGCTGTCGGCACGGTTCTCGGTTGGATGCTCGGAACCATGAACCGCAATGCCATCCACGTCTCCTATGCTTTGGCGGTGCCGAAATATTCCGGTGATTCTTTATGGCAGGCGATCACGGATCCGGCATTCCTGAGTTACTTCTCGGTCATTTTGCCGATGGGGATTTTCAATGTCGTCGGCTCGCTGCAGAACATAGAGAGCGCCGAAGCCGCCGGGGATCGGTTCCGCACGTTTCCATCGCTCGTGGCCAACGGCATCGGTTCGGTGGTCGCGGCGCTATTCGGCAGCGTTTTTCCAACCACCATCTATATCGGTCATCCGGGCTGGAAGCGGTTGGGCGCGCGCTCCGGATACTCCGCTTTGAATGGAATTTTTATCAGCCTTCTCTGTTTGACCGGAACGATTCAGACGGTGCTCGCTATTATCCCGCTCGAGGCGGGGATCGGCATTCTCCTTTATATCGGGATCATCATCGTCGCTCAGTCATTTCAGGAGACGCCCAAAGAACATGCGCCGGCGGTCGCTCTTGGCATCGTCCCGGCCCTGGCTGGATGGGGATTGTTGATGGTTGAGACGGGACTTCGGGCAGGCGGAAAATCTTTGTATGCAGCGGGACTGTCAAGCTTCGATCAGCAAAGTTTAGCGATCCGCGGCATGATTTCGTTGGAGCGCGGTTTTATTTTTACGTCAATGATTCTTGCGGCCATCGGCGTGGCCTTGCTCGAACGGAGATTTGCACAAGCCGGTGCATGGGCGGCAGTGGCCGCTTTGCTCTCGGCGTTCGGGATCATCCATGCGTATAATCTAACCAGCGGCGGCGTCACGAGCCGTTTCGGTTGGATGGCGGCGCCGGACTTCTTCATCGCTTATCTGCTATTAGCGGGGTTGTTTTTTCTTATTGGAATATTGGCGAGAAACGGCGCTCCATAAAGCTCATTTCGTTGCAGATGATCTGCCGTTCTGCGAATAGGGCAAGGGTGTCCGGGTATACTCTCGGCCGTTGACTTCGGTCAGGTTCCAATGGCCTTCATGGTAGGCGAGGCGCGTGACGCTACAGGGATCGAGGTGAAAGCTCCGATAATCATTCAGATGCGTCCCGGTGATCCGGCAAACGACCCCGAGAATCGGAAAATTATGGCTCACCACTAAAATCCGTTCCGCTTCAGCATGACGCTGCACGATCTGATTGAGCCCGTTCCATGCGCGCTCGGCGACATCGGCCAGTCGTTCGCCGCCCGGGACGCAGATCTCGGCGGGTTCGCTGTGCCAGCGCAATAAGAACTCGGCGTAATTTTCCTTGATTTGATTAAATGTTAAACCCTCGAGCTCGCCGTGATCGAGCTCGCGCACATTTTTTTCGATGAGTACCGGCAATTTGTGCGGTTGACTAATATACTCCGCGGTTTGCAGCGCGCGGCGAAGGTGACTCGAATAAATCGCGTGAATTTCCTCGGCGCTCAGCAGCGCAGCGATCTGCTCCGCTTGACGAACGCCCACTTCGCTCAGATGCCGATCAGTGGAGCCTTGACAACGTCCCTGAAGATTCCAATCTGTGGCGCCATGCCGCACTAAAACAATTTGCACTCGGATGCTCCGCAGCTCAGCTCTCTTCGAGAAAAGCGTTGTTGATTTTCACCTTGGCTCTGGCCTTCAAATTTTCGAGAAATTTAGCCAAGACTCGCTGGCGCGCTTCGGCCTGAGCTTGTTTCATCAATGCGGCTTTGTCTTTTTCGAATTGGCCCATGTCCGCTGGCTGACTACCTTTGAACGCCAGAACGTAAACGGCATCTTTCTGAGTATAGAGCCGTTCAGGAATGGGCTTTTGCGCCGAAAGGCTGATCGGGCCGCCTTTCAGCTCGGCGAGTTCGCCGATCTTGGGCAACTGCTGGGAGCTGCGCGAGAACCAACCGGTTTCTTCAATTTTCAAATCGCCGGTTTGAGCCAATTTGGAAATGTCTTTTTCCTTTTTTAATTGTTCGAGCAAACTATTCCCCTTTTTCAACGCAAGCTCATACGCTTTGGATTCTCTCAGATTTTTTTCGATTTGATCGCGCACGGTCTCGAGGGGCGGAGTCGTAGGTTCTTTGCGCTCCTTGAGACGGATCAGATAATATCCGTTCTTCCCTTCGATCACCGGGCTCACATCCTTGGGCGCGAGCGCAAACGCGTTCTTGTAGAATTCCTGATTCTCGCCGACTTCCGGAAGGGTTTCACCTGCGGCGAGCCAGTTGCTGACGGTGATTTTGACGCCGGATTCCTGTGCCAGCTTGCTCGACTCGGTGCCTGCGATCGCTTTCTCGCGATCGCGGTCAGCGATTTTCGCGGCTTCCCTTTTTGCCTTTTCGCCCCTGAGAATCTTCGTGACCTCCGGAGTCGCTTCCTTGAGCGATTCAGTCTTCTCTGGCTTGAGATCTTCCGCTTTGAAAATTTGAAATCCTGCGGGCGTTTCGACCGGATCGCTCACTGCTCCCTTGCCAAGACCGAAAATGGTCTTTTCAATAGGCGCTGGGAGCTGCCCTGGCGCGATCCAGCCCAAATCTCCGCCCTTCGGCGCTGTCGGGTCCTCCGAAAAGCGCTTCGCCAGGTCGGCAAAGTCTTTGCCCGCTCGCGCTTCTTTAACAATGCTCTCGGCTCGAGTTTGCGCAGTTTTTTTCTGGCTGGCGTCGGCACCGGGGTCCAGCTTTACCGAGATGTAACCGACCTTGACCTCTTTAGGGTGATGAAATTTCTCCTCCCGATTGGCCTGGTAGTAGTCTTCGATCTCTTTATCGCTGACTTGCCCCGAGGGCTCGAAACGCTCGTATGGATAGGTCAAATACTCGATCTGTATTTTGAGCGGCTGCTTCAGCGTTTCTTTGTTGCGCTCATAATACTGTTTGACGTCGTCTTCGCTGAGCTTGACCTGAGAGGTGAAAGAGCTGATGGGTAGCTTGACATAGCTAAGATTGATCTTCTCCTGGTCGATTGTATAACGATCGCGAACTTCCGCCTCGGTCACATGAACCGAATCCACAAGCACGCTGTAGAGTCGTTGGATGGTCAACTGATCGCGCTGCTCCTCTTCAAACTGAGCGGGTAGAAGCCGGTTGGTCTGAAGAATCTGCAGATAGCGATCTTTATTGAAGCGACCGCCGACTTGAAATTCCGGCGCCGTGGCAAGTTGCTCAGCAAGATCATCATCGGTGGCCGTAAGTCCTAGATTCCGGGCTTCCTGAAGCATCAGTTTTCTTTGGATCAGCTCTTCGAGGAGCGATCCTTTGATGTTTAGCCCTTTGATCATTTCGGGGGTCAGCGATCCTTTGAGCATCTGTCGATAGCGCTCCACCGCTCGCTCGTATTGGATAGCGAATTCGCGCTGGCTAATGCTCTCGCCGTTGATTTCGGCAACGTCGCCAGCCCCTTGATCACGAAACTTCCCGCTGCCGACGAATAGCGCAAAGGTGACAACAATGATGCCAAGGAACAGGATGATGATCCAGTTTCTCTTTCGCTTGCGTAAGAAATCGAGCATTTTTTACCTTAAAAATTTCCAAAAATTCGCTGAAAAGGGCTGAGGTATGATAGAAAATGGTCTCCGCCAATGCAACTGAAGGGGTTTTGTGAAAGCGAATTTTCCTTAAATTTTTCATTATCTTGTCAGACCACGGCAAATCTGGTATTTTCGCGTTGCTCTAGCCTCGGTTTTCGCACGCAAGAAGGAGTGATTGATGTTCGATGCCCTCTTTGGCGTCTTTTCCAACGACCTCGCAATCGATCTCGGGACTGCCAATACTCTAATCTACGTCAAGAATCAGGGCATCGTCTGCAACGAGCCGTCGGTCGTCGCTGTGCAACAGCGAAACGAGCGGGGCGGCAAAAAAGTGCTCGCGGTTGGCGCCGAAGCCAAACGAATGCTCGGCCGCACACCGGGAAGCATCGTGGCAATACGGCCACTTAAGGATGGAGTGATTGCGGATTTTGAGATCACCGAGGCGATGCTTCGCTACTTCATTCAAAAGGTTCACAACCGGCGCACTTTGGTGCGGCCTCGGATCATCGTCGGCGTGCCGTTTGGCATCACTGAAGTGGAGAAACGCGCGGTCCGCGAATCGGCCGAGTCGGCTGGCGCACGAGAGGTTTATTTGATCGAGGAACCGATGGCCGCCGCCATCGGTTCGGGATTGCCGATCACGGAGCCGACTGGGAACATGATCGTGGATATCGGCGGTGGCACCACTGAAGTCGCAGTGATCTCGCTCTCGGGTATTGTCTTCTCGCGCTCGGTGCGGGTGGGCGGCGATAAGATGGACGAGGCGATCGCCCAGTTCATAAAGCGCAAATACAATCTGCTCGTCGGCGAACGCACGGCCGAGTTAATTAAGATCACCATCGGCTCGGCTTATCCCAGCGACGAGGTGCAAACCATGGAGATCAAAGGGCGTGATTTGGTCGCCGGCGTGCCGAAGACCGTGGTCATCACCGACGAGGAGATTCGCGACTCATTACTCGAACCGATCAATCAGATTGTCGAAGCCGTACGCCTCTCGCTCGAGCGCACTCCACCTGAGCTCGCTTCCGACATTGTCGATCGTGGTATCGTGCTCGCCGGCGGCGGCGCTTTGTTGCGAAATTTAGATATTCTACTGCGCGAAGAAACCGGGCTGCCGGTGATGATGGCGGATGATCCGTTAACAGCGGTCGTGATGGGAGCCGGCAAAGCCTTAGATGAGATTTCACTACTCCGAGAGGTTGCGGTTCATTAGCAGAGGTCCGCATGCATTGGGATGACCGGAGGCAATCGAGCCTTCCATGCTCGCTTTTGTTCGTAAAAATCAGGTACCGCTAAGTTCTTGTTTCTGCCTACTCCTATCGATTTACATTTTGACCGCCGCAGCGCGCGGCCAGCTCAAGAACGAGCCGCTCGGCGCGCTCTTGATGTGGATCATGCGACCGCTGCAAATCGCGTCCGAAAGTGCGGTTAATTGGGTAAAAAATTTTCGCGACAATTACGATACTCTGGCAGGATTCAAGTCGGAAAATGAGCGATTACGGAAACGTATTCAAACCCTCGAAGTCGAACGGCAGAGATTATTAGAAGCCGAAGCCACCAACCGTCAGCTCAAGGCACTCCTCGATTTCCGTACTCGTTTACCTGCTGGAGCGATCACCGCCTCGATCATCGCCAACAGCGCCAATAGCTGGTTTCAAAGCTGCATGATCGACAAGGGCAGCAGTGACGGGGTACGGAAAGGCATGGCGGTGGTGACGCCGCTCGGGGTCGTTGGTCAAATTGTTGGCGTGACACCCCATGCGGCGAAAGTCTTGCTGCTGACCGACCCGAACAGCGGGATCGACGTTTTAGTGCAGCGGACGCGCAGCCGGGGCATTGTGTCGGGTTCACTGGATAGTGGCACCATATTGAAGTACGTAAAGCGAAGCGAGGATATACAAGAAGGCGACCGGCTGATTACCTCTGGAATCGACGGGATTTTTCCCAAAGGGATGATGGTCGGAACCGTGATTAAAGTGCGTAAGCAGCACATTGGGTTGTTTCAATTCATCGAGGTCTTGCCGGCGGTGCAAACCGCGCGCATCGAAAACGTCCTGATCGTAGCCGGAGATGGCGCGGGCAAAAGCTAAGTTTGACGTACAGGGTCTAGTTAGTTCTCACTGAAAAAGTCACAATTTTCTTGGGTCCAACCGATCGCATGGTGTAAAAGAAAAAGCATGCGTAGACCCATATCGCAACAAATGAGTTTTGGTGACGGTTTCATCGATGCTTCGCTTTACGAATTGGACGAAGAACTGAAG
>Ga0164305_10000972_pt1 | contig 11525 bp, 13 predicted proteins | sample Whisoiple_237_MG_FD_110215 | JGI IMG/M metagenome (GOLD analysis project Ga0164305, IMG submission 110215) | Soil microbial communities amended with pyrogenic organic matter from upstate New York, USA - Whitman soil sample_237_MG | ecosystem: Environmental > Terrestrial > Soil > Agricultural... | reverse complement strand
TCCGGCCGACTGTCGCTTAGGCTCGCAGGGTGGAGCAGTTTCCCGTCACGGCGATCGGGTGGGTCTCCTCGTCGCGGCGCGAGCCCGTCGACGACGACTGGGGCGAAATCGAGTCGACGATCCAGCTCGACGCGGCGTTCGAGGCCGAGCCCCTGCGTGGCCTCACCGAGTTCAGCCACGTCGAGGTCGTCTACCTCTTCCACCTCGTCGACCCCGCCGCGGTCACGACCGATGCCCGCCGCCCGCGCGGCAACGCCGAATGGCCGGAGGTCGGCATCTTCGCCCAGCGCGGCAAGGGCCGGCCGAACCGCATCGGCGTCTCGACCTGCCGGCTGCTGGACGTCGACGGCACGCGACTGCTCGTGAGCGGGCTCGACGCGATCGACGGCACGCCCGTCCTGGACATCAAGCCGTACATGCGCGAGTTCGGCCCGCGCGGCGAGGTCCGCCAGCCCCGCTGGGCCGACGAGATCATGGGCGGGTACTTCTAGCCCACGACCGCCCGCGGCTCGTGCCGCACCGGGAAGTTGACCGAGGCTGCGATGAAGCAGAGAGCGGAGGCATCCTCGTGCAGGGCCTGCGCGCGCTCGACCATGCCGGCCTCGGCGACGGTCACGAGCGGCCGCAGAACGACGTCCTCGAACCGCCCGCCGCCGTCCTCGGTCTCGACCATGACGCCCTCGGCGGCATCGACGTAGCCGGTCACGACGACGCCGCCGACCGCGCAACGGTGCAGGTAGGACAACATGTGGCACTGGCTGAGCGCCGCCACGAGCAGCAGCTCGGGGTTCCAGCGATCGTCCTTCCCGCGGAAGGCGGGATCCGAGGAACACGCAATCGCCGGGCGGCCGGGCGACGTCGTCTCGAGCGTGCGGTCGTAGCTCCGGTAGTCCACCGTGCCCTGTCCGCGATCGCCGGTCCACGTCGTTCGGGTCTCGTACTTGTGCTTCCGGGCCATACTGGATAGATTGTCAGACAATGTCTGTCATGTCAAGCACGTACGATCGGCTCCACTCGCTGGTGACGTCGGGTGAGATCGAGTCCGGCTCGCGTCTTGCAGAGCTTCCGCTCGCGGCGCGGCTCGGCGTCAGTCGCCCGACCGTCCGCGAGGCGCTGCGGCGCCTCGAGAGCGACGGGCTGGCCGCCTCCGACGGGCGCAGCCTGCGCGTGGCCCAGATGGACCCGGCCGAGCTGCGCAGTGCGCTCCTCATGCGATCGGCGCTCGACGGCCTCCATGCCGAGCTGGCCGCGGCGCGCGTACGCGCCGGCGAGATCGCGCCCGCACAATTGCGCCGGCTCGAGCAGCTCGCCGACGAGACCGAGCAGGCAACCAACCGCGGCGACCTGGCGGCGGCGGTCGAGCTCAACCGCGCGTTCCACCGGGCCATCGCCGTCCTGGCGGACAGCCCCGTCAGCGCCGCGGCGGGCGACCGCCTGTGGGAGCGCATCCTCGTCTCGACGAGGATCTCGCTCGCGCTCCCGGGCCGCGGCGACATCGTCAATCGCGAGCACCGCGAACTGCTGGCCGCGATCGTCGCAGGCGACACGCAGCGCGCCTCCAGGCTGGCGACCAGGCACGTCCGCGCCACCCTGAAGGCGGCTCAGCCGGCGCCCGCCGGCTGACCGCGCACGCCCGGCAGCGGGCTGCCGTTGTCCCACAGCTCGGCGAGACCGCCGGCCACGTCTGCGACCCGACGGGCGACCTCCGCCTCGGCGACGACGAGCACGCCGCGTCCCTCGAGCGCCGCCGCGACGGCCTCGACCGGCTGCAGGTGGACGCCGCCGGCACCGAGCACCGGATACGTGTCCGCCACCGTCACGAGGGCACCCGCGCGCCCCTCGCTCAGGCCGATGAGAGCGACGAAGTGCCCGACCGACCAGTCGGGCTCAGGACCTGCGTCGAGAGCACCGCGCTCGAGGTAGGCCGCCACCTGCGATGCACTCGCATGTGAGCCCCAGAACGCCCCGGTCTGCACGTTCGCGATCAGCACCACGGGCGCAGTCGCCTCCGCCGCGGCTCGCAGGACGGCACGCACGCCGGCAACGTCCAGGCCGCTGACTGGGCAGGCGGCGAGCCGCCCATCCGTGAGCTCCGAGACTGCCAGCGCGACGCCGTGGGCCGAGGTGCCGGACGACGCGTCGTCCCCGGTCACCGGAAGCTCGAGCCGGTAGTCGTTGCGCCCCTCCTGGCCGAGCGGCAGGAGGTGCACGCTGCCATGACTCGTGATCACGCTGCCGGCCACGAGCGCGACGTCATCCTGCTCGATCGGCTCCTCGCCGTTCAGGCGCAGCGCGAGGGTCGCCCAGAAGCATCCGCACAACTCGTCCTTCTGAGGAAGCTCGGCCGCGTGCAGCTCGAGCAGCCCGTCGGCACCGCGTGTCAGCATCGTCATGGCGGCATCCAACCAGGGGTGCCCGCCGGACGCAACGATCAGGCGAGCTTTGCGCCCAGTTCGAGCACGACGTCGCGCAGCACCCGCACGTCCTCCGGGCTGGTGCGGAAGTTGACGAAGCACGGCCGCAGGCACGCGGTTCCGTCGATTTCCGCGCCCGAGACGTAGACACGGCCGTCGGCGCGCAAGGCGGCTGCGAGCTTGCGATTGTGCTCGTCGACCGGCCCGCTGGTCGCGATGTGCCGGAAGGGCACGACCGACAGCTCGGGCTCACCCAGGAGCTCCAACTCGTCGCGCTCCTTGACGAGGTCGGCGAACAGCCGCGCCTCGGAGAGGTTGCGCTCGATTGCGCTGCGGTACGCCGCCAGCCCGTGCACGCGCAGCGCCAGCCATAGCTTGAGCGCGCGGAACGGACGCGAGTACTCGAGCGTCCGGTCGACTGCGTCCTGCTCCCCGGGCGCGTGGGGCACGTAGGTCGCCTCGTGGGTGAACGCGCGCTCGAGCCACTCCGCCTCGCGCACCATGAGCACGCCGCAGGCCTTTGGGACGAACAGCCACTTGTGAGCGTCCACGGTCACGGAGTCGGCGCGGGCGAGGCCGCGGAAGAGCGGCGCGTGGCTCTCGACGAGCGCAGCCGGCAGGCCGTAGGCGCCGTCCACGTGCAGCCACACCCCGCGTTGTGCGCACACGTCGGCGAGCTCGTCGAGCGGGTCGACGGCACCGGTGAGAGTCGTGCCGGCCGACGCGACGACGGCGATCGGCGCGACGCCCGCGGCGCGGTCGGCGTCGATCGCCTGGGCGCAGGCCTCGACGAGCATGCGCCGACGGCCGTCGATCGGGATCGCCCGCACGCGGTCGCGCCCGATTCCGAGCAGCTCGGCCGCCCGCCTGACCGACTCGTGGACGTCGGCCGAGGCGTACAGCGCGCACGGGCGGCCCGAGAGGCCCGTGTGGCGGGAGCCGGGCAGCGCCCGCTCGCGCGCCGCAGCCAGCGCCGTCATGTTCGAGACGGTGCCGCCACTCGAGAACGTGCCGGTCGCGACGGGATAGCCGAAGGCCTGGCCGAGCCACTCGAGCGTCTGCCGCTCGACGAGGTCGGCCGCGCCAGCGACGACCGCGAGGTTGACGTCGTGGCAGGCCGCCAGGGCGTCGCCCAGCACTGCGATCTCGAGCCCCGAGGACGCCACGAACGCGAAGTAGCGCGGCCGCGGCTGGGCGATCGAGTGATCGAGCACCACGGCCGCCTCGTCGAGCGCCTGGAGCACGGGCGTCGGACCGAGCGCGATCGGCGCGGTCAGCGACGCGCGCAGCTGCTCGTCCACGGGCGGCTGCTCGGGCCGTGCATGATCGAAGCTGTCCCAGGCTCGCGCGATCAGCTCCGTCGCGTGCGCGAGCGCTTCTGCGCGCGGCACGTCCAGCCGCAGCGCGGGTTCCGTATCCGCCATGCGGCCCATGGTGCCAGTATTGGGCCCGTGATCCCTGAGCTGACCGACGCCCAGCGCGAGGTGCAGGCGCTCGTGCGCGAGTTCTGCCGGCGAGAAGTCGCGCCGCACACCGCCACCTGGGACAGCGAGCACCACGTGCCCATGGAAGCCCTGCGAGCGCTGGCCGAGCTCGGCGTGCTCGGCGTGACGGTGCCGGAGGAGCATGGCGGCGTGGGGCTCGACCACACCACGCTCTGCCTCGTCGTCGAGGAACTGGCGCGCCACGACCCGGGCCTGTCCGTCGCCATCGCCGTGCACGCGGGCCTCACCGTCGCGCCGATCAAGAGCCACGGCACACCCGAGCAGCAGGCGCGCCTGCTACCGCCACTCGCCAGCGGCGAGCAGCTGGGCTGCTACGCGCTGACCGAGCCCGACGCCGGCAGCGACACTGCCAGCATCCGCCTGCGCGCCGAGCGCGACGGCGACGACTGGCTGCTGCACGGCACGAAGACCTGGATCACGAACGGCGGCTTCGCGGACGCCGTGATCGTGTTCGCACGCACCGGTGGCGCGGGCGCGGGCGGCGTGAGCGCGTTCCTCGCGCGAGCGGGCGAGGGGCTGACGGTGTCCAAGGAGATCCCGAAGCTCGGGCTGCACACCTCGTCCACCGCCGAGCTCGCGTTCGACGGCCTGCGCGTCGCCGACGCCGACCGGCTGGGCGACGAGGGGGCCGGCCTCAAGGTCGCGCTCGCGACGCTCGACGGCGGCCGCATCACGATCGCCGCGCAGGCCTGCGGCATCGCGCGCGCGGCTGTCGATCTCGCCAAGACCTACGCCCAGGAGCGCCAGGCGTTCGGCGGGCCGATCGCTCGCTTCCAGGGCGTGCAGTTCCCGCTTGCCGACGTCGCGGCGAAGCTCGAGGGCGCACGCCTGCTGATGCTGCGTGCCGCGGCCCTGCGCGACGCGGGGCAGCCGCACTCGCTCGAGGGAGCGATGGCCAAGCTGTGCGCGAGCGCGGTCGCCGTCGAGGCCGCCGACATGGCCGTGCAGACGCTGGGCGGCTACGGCTACTCCGCCGAGTTCCCGGCCGAGCGCCTCTACCGCGACGCCAAGATCACCGAGCTCTACGAGGGCACGAGCCAGATCCAGCGCGTCGTGATCGCACGCCAGCTGCTCGGCTCCGCCGCGCGCTCGTGAAGCCGCCGCTGAGCGGCAGTTTCTAGCGCATATCGGTGCTTTTGCAAAATTCGTGTACCGCTCGGGAAAATTACCACTATGGTGAGAAGGCGAGGTCCCAGGAACCGGACACGTCGAGAGGAATCACCGGTGGGATTCACCAAGGGCACGACCAACCTGCGGGATGCAATTTCGGAGTCCGAGTCGCTGCGTGAGCAGCAGGCGAAGGCGTCGTTGCTGCAGACCGGCGTCCAGGGCGTGGCACGCGTCACCTCGGTCGTCGATTCGGGCGTCCGGGTCAACTTCGAGCCGATTCTCGACATCGAGCTCGAAGTCGCCCTCGAGGACGGCCGCCACTACGCGGCACGCGTGCGTGAGCTCGCGCCGCAGATGTATGCGGGCCGCGTCGAGCCGGGCGCGAACATCGGCGTGCGCGCCGATGCGCTCGATCCGCAGCGGCTCACGCTCGACTGGCTGCGCGAGCTCGACGACGCTAGAGGCGCCGCCTGACACCACCCGCCGGTGTCAGCGTCCCGCCCACCGGGCGGTCGTGACGCTGCACCGGCACGCTCTCGAGTAGCTCGTCGTCGAACACGACGGCCAGCACCGGAGCACTCGTGCGCGTGAGCGCACGGTCGTAGGAGCCGCCGCCCTGGCCGAGCCTGTGACCGGCACCGTCGACGGCCAGCGCGGGCGCGAGCACGAGCGCCGCCTCGGCGATGCCGTGGAGCCCGAGCGACTCGCCGGGTGGCTCCAGGACGCCGCGCAGGCCCTCCGCCAATCCCGCGGGATCGCCGTCGAACACGGCCCACTCCAGGTCGAGGTCGGCGCGCAGCAACGGCAGCAGGACGCGTACGCCGCGCGCGTGCAGCGCCGCCAGCAGCGCCAGCGTCGGAGGCTCGCCGCGAATCCCCACGAACGCTGCGATCGGCCCGGGCCCGAGCGAGGCGGCGTGACCGGCGAGCGCTTCCCCCGCGCGCGTGCGCTCGGCCTCGCCGCGCTCTGCGCGCCGGGCCCTCAGCACCTTGCGAAGCTCGGCCTTGGCGTCGGGGCCGGGCACGCTCCGGTTCAGCGCTCCTCGCGCACGTACGGCTGACCCAGCGAGGCGGGCGCGCCGAGGTGGCGCTTGACGGCCCCGGTCGAGACCGCGACGAGCACCACGACGGTCATCAGGTAGGGCAGCGCCTGGAACAGCTCGGGCGCGACCGTCACCCCGCGCGCCTGCAGGATGAACGGCAGGGCCGAGAACGCGCCGAACACGTAGGCGCCGACGAGGCAGAGGTCGGCCGGCCAGAACGCGAAGATCACGAGCGCGATCGCGATCCAGCCGGCGCCGCCGGTCAGCCCGTCCAGCCACTGCGGCGTGATCGAGAGGCTGAAGCACGCGCCCCCGACGCCCGCGAGCGCTCCGCCGACGAGCGTGTGCGCATAGCGGTACGCCGTCACGTTGATGCCCACGGCGTCGGCCGCGCCGGGCGCCTCGCCCACGGCGCGCAACTCGAGGCCGGGGCGTGTGCGCGCGAGGTAGAACGCGACGGCGGCAGTCAGCACCCACGACGCATACACGAGAGCCGTCTGCGCGAAGATCAGCGGCCCGACGACGGGCAGGTCCTGGAGCGACTGCGGCAGGATCGGCCCGAAGACGTGGCGCGCCGGCGACTCCGCCAGGTTCAGGTCGTTCGCGAGATACGACGAGAGCCCGGCCGCGCCCGCGAAGATCGTGATCGCGAGGCCCGACACGATCTGGCTCGCGCGCAGCGTGATCACGAGGAACGCGTGAATGCTTGCGATCGCAGCACCGGCGAGCGCTGCCACGACGATCGCCGCGCCCAGCGCGAGCGGCCCCGGCCCGGCGAGCCGCTGCACGACGAAGAAGCCCATCGCCGCCCCGACGAGCATCATCCCCTCGACGCCCAGGTTGAGCACGCCCGAGCGCTCGGCCAGCAACTCGCCGAGCGCGGCGTACAGGAGCGGCGTGCCGTAGACGATGGCCGACGATGCGATCAGGACGAGGAGGCTGTTGTTCATGCTGCAGGCGCCGCCTCCACGGCACCGCTACGCCCGAGGCGGACGCGGTAGCGGACGAGCAGCTCGCCGCCCAGCGCGCAGAACAGGATGATCCCCTGCATGACCCCCACAAGGCCGGAGGGGAAGTCGGCGCCCTGGAGCGCGTAGCCCGCGTTGCTGAGCCCGCCGATCAGGATCGCCACCAGCAGGACTGCGAACGGGTTGTAGCGCGCCAGCGCCGCGACGACGATCCCCGTGTAGCCGTACCCCGGCTGGGCGAGGCCGCGCGGGTCGAGCAGGTGGCGGAAATCGCCGTCCTGGCTGGCGCCGCCGATGCCGGCCAGCAGGCCCGAGAGCCCCATCACGAGCAGGATGTTGCGCCGCGTGCGCATGCCGGCGTAGCGCGCCGCCCGCGGCGAGTCTCCGATCACGGCGGCCTCGAAGCCGAAGCGCGTGCGCCCGTAGAGCACCGAGACGGCACAGGCCAGCACGACCGCGACGAGCAGGCCGAACGGGATCACGAGACTCGTGCCGAGGCCGAAGGTCGGCCACGAGGCGGCGTCGGGCAGCGGCTTTCCCTGCGGGAACTGCTCTGCGCCCGGCGAGGAGGTGTCCCGCCAGTACGAGAGCGTGTCGAAGATGAGGTAGTTGAGGAAGAGCGCGGCCACGTAGTTGAGCATCAGCGAAGTGATGATCTCGTTGGTGTTCGCGAACGCCCGCAGGAAGCCGGGGATCAGCGCCCAGGCGGCGCCGGCGACAGCGCCCGCGACGATCATGGCTCCGATCTGCAGGACCACTCCCTGGCCGGCCAGCGCGAGCGCGACGCCGGCAGCGGCGATCGCGCCCATGTAGAGCTGGCCTTCGGCGCCGATGTTGAACAGCCCGACGCGGAAGGCCACGGCTGCCGCCAGGCCCGTGAAGCACAGCGGCGTGGCCGCCGTGAGCGTGCTCGAGAGAGCCCCCGGATCGGTGAAGGCCGCTTCGAAGAGCCGGCGATACGCATGCAGCGGGTTGTGCCCCGTCGCCAGCAGGACGACCGCCGAGACCACGAACGCGACGGCCACGGAGCCGACCGGCACCGCCACCTGCAGCCAGCGCGGTGTGGAGGAACGACGCTCGATGCGCATCAGCGCGGTGCCCCTCCGGCCATCAGCATCCCGAGCTCGTCGACGTCGGCCCCCTCGCCGTCGCGCTCGCCGACGATCGTGCCCTCGTACATCACGAGCACACGGTCGGCCAGAGCGAGGATCTCGTCGAGATCTTCCGAGATCATCAGCACCGCGACACCGCGGGCAGCCGCGGCGCGCAGCAGCTCGTGCACGTTCTCGATGGCGCCGACGTCGAGCCCGCGTGTGGGCGAAGCCACCACGAGCGCGCTGGGCGCGCCGGCGAACTCGCGGCCGATCACGACCTTCTGGAGATTGCCGCCGGAGAGGTCGCGCGCGCGCGTCTCAGGCCCGGGCGCGCTCACCGAATAGCGGGCGATCAGCTCGCTCGCGCGGCGCATGATGCGGTTCCGGCGCAGGAACGGCCCCGCGCTGATTTCCGGGTCGCGATAGGCCTTGAGCACGGTGTTGCTCGCGATCGAGAGGCTGGGCGCGACTCCCGTGCCGAGCCGGTCCTCGGGCACGTGCGCGAGGCCGCGGGCGATCGCGTCGCGCGGATCGCCGGCCCGCAGCTGGACGCCGCTGACGGAGACCTGACCCGCCGTCAGCCCGCGCATGCCCGTCAGCGCCTCGGCCAGCTCGCGTTGCCCGTTGCCCGCCACGCCCGCAACGCCCACGATCTCGCCGCCGCGCACCTCCAGCGAGACGCCGTTCAGCGCGGGCAACCCGCGGTCACCCTCGGCGCACAGGTTGTAGGCCTTGAGCACGACGTTGGTGAGCGGATTGGTGCGCTCCTGCCGGCGGCCCGTCTCGACCTCGCGGCCGACCATCAGCGAGGCGAGGCCCTCAGGCGTCGCGCTCGCGGTCGCCACCGTCGCGACCACTCGCCCGCCGCGCAGCACGGTGATGCGGTCCGAGACCGCCAGCACCTCGTGCAGCTTGTGCGAGATGAAGACGATGGTGCGGCCGTCGGCGGCCATCGCGCGCAGCGTCTCGAAGAGCGCGCGGGCCTCTTGCGGCGTGAGCACGGCGGTCGGCTCGTCGAGGATGAGGATGCGCGCATCGCGGTACAGCGCCTTGAGGATCTCGACGCGCTGCTGCTCGCCGACCGAGAGCTGCCAGATGCGCGCGCGGGGATCGACGGACAGGCCGAACTGATCGGCCAGCGCCGCAACCTTGCGCTCGAGCGCAGCGCGGTCGGGCACGAGCCGCCGGTCGCGCTGGTCGCCGAGGGCGATGTTCTCCGCGACCGTGAATGGCTCGACGAGGCGGAAGTGCTGGTGGACCATTCCGACACCGCGCTGCAGGGCATCGCGCGGTGAGCGCAGGTCGACGGGCTCTCCGTGCAGCTCGAGCGAGCCCTCGTCGGGCCGGTAGAGGCCCGTGACGATGTTGGAGAGCGTGCTCTTGCCCGCGCCGTTCTCGCCCAGCAGGGCGTGCACCTCGCCCGCGTGGATCTCGAGGTCGACATCGGCATTCGCGACGACGCCGGGAAAGCGCTTCGTGACGCCCCGCAGCGTCACCGCGGGAACGGCGGTGACACTGCGGGGATCGTTCACGGGAGGACGATCAGCCCTTGGGGGAGCCGACGACGCCCTTGACGAGCCAGTCCATGGACAGGATGTCGTTCAGGCTCAGCTTCTTGCCCTTGGGCACGCGGAGCTTGCCCGCCTGGTCGTAGATGGGGCCCTGGAACTCGTAGAACGAGCCGTTCTTGATCGCGGCCATCTTCGCCGTGATGGCGGCCTTGGTCTTGGCCGAGACGCCGGCCCCGAACGGAGCGAGCGCGATGAACTTGTCGTTGAAGTTGCCCCAGTAGGAGCCCGTCTTCCACGTCCCGGCCATCGCCGCCTTGGTCTCCTTGAGGTAGTACGGGCCCCAGTTGTAGACCGCTGCGGTCAGCCACGACTTGGGCGCGAACGACTTGGCGTCGGAGTCGTAGCCGACCCACGGGATGCCGACACTCTCCGAATACTGGCCCGCTGCAGGAGAGTCGACGTTCTGGCCCATCACGTCGGCGCCGCCCGAGGTGTGCAGGCTCTCCGCGGCCTTCTTCTCCTTGTCGGGAGCAAGCCACGACTTCGTCCACACGATCTTGACCTTGGCACCGGGGTGGGTCGCCTGCACGCCGAGCGTGAACGCGTTCGTGTGCCGGATGACCTCGGGGATCGCGAACGGAACGACGTATCCGACGACGCCCTTCTTCGTGGCCGCGCCCGCGGCCATGCCCGAGAGGTAGATCGCGTCCTCGCCCGCGCCGTAGTACTCCGCAAGGTTGGTGGACGTCTTGTACCCGGTGGCCTGCTCGAACTTGACGTCGGGATACTTCTTGGCCGCTGCCACCATGGCGTCCTGGTAGCCGAACGAGGTCGCGAAGATCAGCTTGTTGCCGTCGCGCACGAGCGAGTCGATCACCTGAGCGGCCTGCGGACCTTCGGGCACGAGCTCCTTGAAGGTCGTCTGCACCTTGCTGCCGAGCGACTTCTGGACGAACAGGCGCCCGGCGTCATGTGCCTGCGACCAGCCGTGGTCGTTGTGCGGCCCGACGTAGATCCAGGCGACCTTGAAAGCGGCGCTCTGCCGCGCTCCGGCCGTGGCTGCGGTCAGCGCGCTCAGGCCGGCGGCCACGGCCATCGTGAGCGCGAGCACGCCCATCCGTCTGCTCATTGCTCTTCCTCCTGCAGGGGGACGATCGGGGGGAGCGCCGAGGCTAGCAGCAGACTTCTCGCAGTTTCCGGAAATCGGCGTTTTATTCGAGCTCGAATGTGATGTCCTGCGCGCCCTCCCAGAGGAAGGTGCGCCCGAGCTCGGGGAGCTGGTCGTTGCCCTCGGTCACCGTCGCGAAGTGATTGCCGGCCAGCTGGCCGGCCTTGGACGCGAAGTTGACGTAGCCGTAGGCGAGCAGGATCTCGGTCTCGGAGACGCCGCCGGGGTAGAGCACGATCTCACCGGGATGCGGATAGCACGTCCCGTTCTCGGGGCCGATGCCGAGGTCGAGGTCGCCGAACGGGATCCAGCCCGCCTCGCCGCTCCAGCGCACGTGGATGATGCGGGAGCGCAACGGCAGCAGCCGCTTGAAGGCGGCGACCGTCCGGGGCGCCGCATCGTCCTCGAGGCGGGCGCGGAAGGCGAAGCGGCCTGCGGTGATCTTCAGCATGGTCGGCCAGCCTACCCTTGCCGCCAGCGGTCACAAGCGATCTGCACGAGCTCGCCCAGCGCCGTCTGCAGCTCGTCGTCGCTGCTGCGGCCGATCCGCTCCCGCAGCACGGCCAGGATCTCGGCCTTGGGGCGACGATTCACGAACACGACGAAGCGGAAGCCATGACGGGCCTCGTATTCGGCGTTCAGCCGGGCGAGCTCCGCGAGCACCTCAGGGTCGGCGTCCGCGCCCTGCTCGGCGGACGAGCGCGCGGAGAGGC
>Ga0164305_10000971_pt1 | contig 11532 bp, 10 predicted proteins | sample Whisoiple_237_MG_FD_110215 | JGI IMG/M metagenome (GOLD analysis project Ga0164305, IMG submission 110215) | Soil microbial communities amended with pyrogenic organic matter from upstate New York, USA - Whitman soil sample_237_MG | ecosystem: Environmental > Terrestrial > Soil > Agricultural... | reverse complement strand
TGCTGCAATCTAATTAAACTTAAAACTTTTAAGCTTTTGGGGTGTCCTGTGTTTGAGGCGTAACTACTGAGTTCAAGTTTATCACCTTAAATGTATTGTTTTAACAGCGGCGCAGGCGATTCAATAATAGCACAATTTCGTCCGTTGCCGATCGCATTTTTGCAGCCGATAGGTCAGATTGATTGACGATAATGCTAAACACCAGCGGCTCGTAATTCGGAACTTCGATATATCCCGACAGCGCCGAAACTCCGCTCATAGTTCCTGTTTTTGCTTGCAAAATTACGCGGTTGGGTGTATGAAAGCGATTTTTCAAAGTGCCGCTCTCGCCAGCGATCGGCAGTGACTGGCGGTAAATAGATGCAGCAGGTGAATTGGCCATAAATCTCAAAGTTTGCACCAAGGCTTCTGGAGTAATTAAATTGTGCCGAGACAAGCCGGAACCGTCGGCTAATATGTAGCTGTTGGGATTTACTCCTAATTGAGTTAAAACTGTTTTTAGCTCTTTCAAACCGATTTCACCTGCATCCTCTTGTGGCACAGGCATCTTGCCTGTGAGTGTTTGCGGCAGGGGCATCTTGTCTGTAACTTTTCCCAGCAATCTCAATAAAACTTCTGCATAAAGATTGTTGCTTTCGCGATTAGTTTCTCTCACCAATTCCGCCAGCGGCGGCGATTCAACGGTCGCTACTTCTTGATTTAAATTGCGAAAAGCCGATGCAACTAAAGCCTGTTTAACAGGAATTCCCTCAGCCGCCAGAACTTGCTGAAAATGCTGCAAAAAATTATTAGCGGGGTTGACAACTGCGACATAAGCTGATTCGGGTTCGCCACCAACTTTCAACTGTCCGCTGACTCGAATTATAGGTCGATCGAACTCCCTGCCAACTTCAATAAACTCAGATTCGTTTTCGGCGACTGTGACTGAATTGTTCTGGATTTGCCACTGATTTGCCAGCTTTGGTTCGGCAAAAGTAACTTTCAGAGGTTGCCCGATCGCCTGTGGGGACAAGAGAAGGTCGATCGCGTTTTGATTGAAAATTAAACTGTTAATCGGCGCTCCGTAGCCAGCTTGCACGTCTTCCCATTCCCAATTCGGATTGACTGCACTGCCTTGAAAATAGCTGTCATCGCCAATCAACTGGTTAACTTGACTGATTCCCCGCTGCTTCAACTGCTGCGCCAAAGATTTCAACTGAGCCTCAGCAATGCTCGGATCTCCCCGGCCGGCAACATACAAACTGCCATTTTCGCCGCTGTAAACCGATGTCTTAATCCGAAAATCTGCACCGAGTTTCTGCAAAGCAGCGGCTGTGGTTAGCAGCTTGACATTTGATGCTGGAATAAAATATTTTTGGGCGTCGCGGCTGTAGAGAGTAGCAGTAGAAGATAGAGGTTGAATTAAAATGCCCCAGCGCGATCGGCTAAATTCGGGACGGTTGGCGATCGCATCTACTTGCGCGCCCAATTCCCCAGGACAAATATCCCCAGCAACCGCCGACGTTTGAGCAGCAACCGCCGACGGACGCCCCAGAATTAGGACTAACAAACTAACCGCAATTCCTGGGATTTTCAAAGTGCCAGTTCCTTAACAATAACTATTAAAATTAGATGCGCCAGAGCTTGGAAGTTTCACCGAATCAAGTCAATATTAATAATAATAACGCGCATGAATTCTCGGATTGAACAGCGCCTCTACAGGTTTTCCCTCTTTGAGGTGCTCTTCCACAATTAACGGTACATCACTCGGTTTAACTCGACAATACCAAATTTCGTCCGGGGTAACTCGTACAGTCGGGCCTGTGGTGCACTGTCCCTGACAACTACAGGCCTCCACTTTCACCCCGGCAACTTGTTGAGCTTCAAAAGCAGCTAGCACTGCTGCTGAACCGTTTTTCAGGCAAGATTGATACTGGCAAACCAATACACAGCGCGCTTCTGGTTGGGAGTCTGGTTCTCGGGCTGGAGATTCTGGCATTGGTAAGGATTTATCCGCTCTTTAAGATATCTTAACAATCTTGTCAGGTCGATCGCTCCCCGGAGTCCGGCAAACGGCAGAATTTTATAGTGCGATCGAAAAAAACAGCAAAATTCTGGCCTTCAAACTTTTTCCTTCTTTACTACCTTCAAACCAATCCTTTCAGCAGAGCTGCCTTTCTTCAGTCTGTGTCACGCTTTGCCTATATGATCGATAAGGAGAGATAACTCAATTAACCGCTAATCATGCCAAAAACAGTAGCCGATGTAATGAGCCGCGAGCCGATTTTGGCGCGACCCGAAATGCCCTTGAACGAAGCGATTAAAATTTTAGCCGATCGACGCATTAGCGGTCTTCCCGTCGTAGATGAGAATGACTTGTTGGTAGGAGTCATCTCCGAAACCGACTTGATGTGGCGGGAAAGCGGCGTAACTCCGCCCGCTTATATCATGGTGCTCGATAGCGTAATTTATTTGGAAAATCCCTCTCGTTACGAGCGAGAACTCCACAAGGCTTTAGGACAAACAGTAGGAGAAGCGATGAGTACAGAGCCTGTTACCATCGGTCCCGACAAATCTCTCCAAGAAGCTGCAAAACTGATGCACGATCGCAGCATCCACCGATTGCCGGTGGTCGATACTGCAGGTAAAGTAATCGGCATCCTCACTAGGGGGGATATTATCCGCTCAATGGCTGCTGAATCTTAAATTAACTGTTGCAGTTCCAGGACTGTATCAGAAAATGAGTCGTGAAGCGAAGCTATCCCGTAGGGAATCGCTCCTTAAATCTCGCTCGCTTTTGGCAATTACCAATTACCAAATCTAAAATCTCAAATCTAAAATCTCAAATCCGATGAGCATTACCCCTGAGTCTGTCGAACAATTGCTGAAGTCCGAGGATTTTGGCGAAAGACTGCGAGCAGTCAACCAACTGCGGCAACTAGACCCCGCGATCGCCTATAAACTGATTCAAATTGCGATCGGCGATAAAAACGTCCGGGTTCGCTACGCAGCAGTCAGCCAGATATCAACCCTCGGTACGCAGAATCTGCCGAACGCTTTAGAGGTACTGCGAAACAGCTTGAACAACGACCCCGAACCCGACGTGCAAGCAGCAGCAGCCGATGCTTTGGGCGCATTGAAATTAACCGATGCTTTAGAAGATTTGCAGCAAGTTTATAGCAGTACCTCTGAATGGTTGGTGCAACTGAGCATCGTTGCGGCTTTGGGAGAAATGGGAGATCCGAAAGCCTTTCCGATGTTAGAAAATGCCCTGACTTCTGAAAACGAATTGATCCAAACCATTGCCATCAGCGCATTAGGTGAATTGGGAGATAAACGGGCGCTGCCGCTGCTGCTTCCCTACGCTTCCAATGCAGATTGGCAGATCCGTTACAGAGTCGCCCAAGCTTTGGGGCGGTTGGGCGGTGCAGAAGCACAGACAGCTTTGGAAATTCTCGCCAAAGATGAGGTTGAGCAAGTGGCTCAGGAGGCTAAAGTCGGACAAGAAAATAGTTTGAAATCTTGAGATTGCTTTCGCGATCGCGAACAAGCCTGGGCGCTTGTGAATTTTGAATTAATTTAGAATTCTTTGTGAAGATTCTACTAAAAACTCTGTTCGCGATCGCACACATATTTCAGAAACCCGGTTTCTTCCTATATTTCTTGTTCCTCTGTGCAAAAGTCGTAGAAACCGGGTTTCTAGCCAGCCAGCCAGCAGGCTGGGTGCGTAGCGTAAACCATACTAATCAGGAAAAATCTCAAATCTCAAATCTCAAATCTCAAATTGTATTGATGCCACGGGCGATCGCACATTACTTTGAAACTCTCCTTAAATTCGATCGCACTCTTCCCTTTCCCAACCAGAGCCTGCCTCTTGACATACCCACTTTGACAAAAGCTATAATCAAAATAGATAAAGCAGTGGCAGGGATTAACACAATTATTGAATTGTACCCAACCAGCTAGCGATCGGGGAAACTATCCTTAAGACGGTAAGCCATCTACCAGCGAAGCCAAGTCTTAAAACTATTTATCATCCCCATGCTTGAACAACTACAAAATTCCGGTTCTCAGTCCTCGGACATTTTAACACGAGAGCGATCGGCCTCTCAAGTAGCACCAAGCCCAACTAATCAAAACTTTATTAATAGAGTTTTAGAACTAACCAATATCGAACGCAGCAAATTAGGTTTGTCCCCGCTAATTTTAAATACTCAGTTACTAAATGCGGCGGAAAATCACAGCCAAAATATGGCACTGCAAGACTTCTTTTCCCATACCGGAAAAGATGGTTCGTCATTAGGAAGTCGGATTTCTGCAACGGGCTATCAATTCTCAGCGGCAGCAGAAAATATTGCTGCGGGTTCTTCTACACCCGAACAAGTTGTATCATCGTGGATGAACAGCAGCGGCCACCGCGCTAACATTCTTAACCCCAATCTCAAAGAAATTGGGATTGGTTACTATTTCTTAGCCGACGATACTGGTACAGAAAATTGGAATCACTATTGGACGCAAGTTTTTGCGACTTCTCTTGACGGTAGTGTCAATCCCGCACCGACACCGACACCGACTCCCACACCGACTCCCACACCAAACACTATATCTATTACTTCGCCAATACCCAATGCTACAGGGGATGGCAGCCCGACACAAGCACCCAAAAATACAGCCAGTGGTGGCAATTATTTCCTATCAGATAGTGCCGATACTCAAATACCAACAAATGCTGCGGGATTGCCAATTTTTGCCCTTTCCGGCAAAGACAATCTCACCGGGGGAGAAGGTGCTGATAGCATTAATGGAATGCAAGGTGCGGATACAATTAATGGCGCAGGAGGCAATGACAGCTTATCCGGCGGCAAAGAATCCGATGTAATTGATGGCGGTGTTGGCAATGATTTTATCAGCGGAAACAACGATAACGATCGACTAATCGGATCGGACGGTAACGATACTATTCGCGGCGGCAAAGAAGATGATGTCTTGATTGGCGGTAACGGCGATGATTTGTTGGCGGGCGATCGCGGTCAAGATATTCTGACGGGCGGTGCTGGAAATGATACGTTTATCTTAGCAGGAGGTGTGTCTGCTTCGGCTACTTTAATTAGTGCGGATGTGATTACCGATTTTGGGGCTGGGGATAAAATTGGTTTGACTGACGGTATCGGATTTGCAAACTTGACTTTTGAAGCTGTGAGTTTGCAGTTGGATGGAGGCGCAAGTGTCGCTTCTACGGCGATTAAGTCGGGCAGTAATTATTTGGGAATCGTGCAAGGTGCAAGTCAAAGTCAGCTTACATCTTCTGTTTTTGTCAACGCCTAAAAAACAGGATACCCAGATTCCCGACTTCTTGGAGAAGTCGGGAATCTAAAAACGAGAGGGCTTTACGTTTAACTTTGAGAGTATAATCGGGCTGGCTGTTTTGAGAGATTGGTTGTTATACAGTCCAGGACGGAAAAACACGGCGGTGCGATCGCAGTCAACTCAACCGCAGGCATGGGTACTGAGTTTACGATCGCACTCCCAGTGAAAGCCAATGGTGCAGCTTAAAAGTGGCTGGCAAGAGGGATAGATGCTGCATCAGACTGAAACGACTCGTTTAGCAGTTTGGCGATCGTGTCAGCGTTAGCAGGGCGACAGAAGTAAAACCCTTGACCTTCATCGCAGCCTCGCGCTTGCAGGTAGTCACGCTGCTCCTTGGTTTCAATGCCTTCTGCGGTGATCGTTAATCGCAGACTTTTTGCCAAAGCAATGATCGCATCAGTAATGGTGGCGCTGTCCGGATTAGACAGTACATCTCGGACAAACGATCGATCGATCTTGAGCATATTAACCGGAAACCGTTGCAGGTAGTTGAGGGAAGAATAACCTGTGCCAAAGTCGTCTAGGGCGAGGGACACGCCAAGTTCTCGCAGTTGCAATAAGGTTTTGACCGATCGCTCAATGTCAGCCATCAAGGCAGTTTCAGTCACTTCCAGTTCTAAATACGCAGCTTCGAGTTCGGTCTGCGCCAAAATTTGGCGAACCATCTCAACCAGATTCGCCTGCTCAAATTGTCGAGCCGACAGATTCACCGAAATCCGCAGGGCTGGCAGCCCAGCCAGTTGCCAGCGACGGGTTTGAGCGCAAGCCCTTCGCAAGATCCATTCACCAATGGGTACGATGTCGCCATTGGCTTCGGCGATCGGAATAAATTTTGCCGGAGAGACCAAACCCTCTGTAGAATGCTGCCAGCGAACCAGCGCCTCCGTTGCTGTCACCCGTCCGCTGTGCAGGTCGATCAGCGGTTGATAGTAAACCAGTAGTTCGTTACGATCCAGCGCTCCGCGCAGGCTATTTTCTAGGGTCAGTCGCTCCTGTAACTGAAGGTTCATTTCTGGTGAATAAAACTGATAGTGACTCCGCCCTTGCTGGTTTGCCTGATGAAGTGCGAAGTGAGCTTGCTGAAGAAGTTGCTCTGCAGAATTGATATTTTCTAAAAGGTTCAATGTAATGCCAAGACTGGCGGTGAGGTGGATCTGTTGGCCCTCTACAGAGAAAGGTTTTGCTAGCGTACTCAGCAGCAGTTGGGATAGCTTGACCACACTCTCCAGCGAGGGGAGTTCGCTGCGAGCGATCGCAAACTCACCGTCGCCCAAACGCGCCAAGATATCTGACCGATCCATGCAGTTTACCACTCGTTGGGAAACCGCTCTAATTAGTAAGTCCCATATCCCCGGCTCCAACGCATGGCGCATTCCCGTGAAATCGTCGATCCCCAATACCAGCACTGCGACCAGGGGTGAGTGATTTTGAGATGGGGTTTGATTCAGGCGATCGCAGAATAAGTCACGATTGGGCAATCCAGTCAGTTCATCGTAGTGGGTAATGTAATGAATCAATTCATCTAGTTTGTAAAGGGTTTGTGAGGAATTTGCCATCAGCGTACCGACTTCATCAGCAAACTCTGTGGGTAAATTCGGCAATGTTCTTGTATCGAGGTAGTTTTGTAGAGCCTCCGAGGTTAAGATTACCGGAACCAGGAGGTAGCGTAGCGTAGAAAGCGTTGCTGCCGTACCCGCTAATGTCGCCAGCAGAGCAATCACCAGAACCCGGATTGATGTCTCTACAGAGTAAGCATTTGAGGTAAGAAACCAGACCATTAAGGTTAGCAAAGGAACGTGCGTGCCTAAAAATGCAACCACCATAATTTTGGCAGTGTAGCTTTTTTTCAGCCAGGGGAGATGCGCCAAGGATGAGTATAGGTTAAGTTTAGGCTTTGGTTGCATAGGACTCGGTTTTAAATTTCAAAGTGGGTAGAGTATCCAGCAGGCTGGTACTAGGTGCGTTGCCTTCAGAAAAGGCTTTTTTAACTAAGGAGCGATCGCCTTAGATTTGACAGATATTTTACAAATCGATCGACAATACCAAACCGCGACCGCTTGTGTGATAAAATATCCAAGCGATCGCCAAACAACAAATATATATACTGACCCTAATCGCCTTTCTCAAGAACGTCAATGATCCGGGCCAAAAATTACCCAAATAGAGTTTTTTGAAAGCTATAAATTAGAGCGATCTTCAGCTTTTAGTCCGCTACTGATAACTAATGACTAATGACTAATAACTCAATTACTAAAAGGGTAACTATGAAAAAAGTAGCGGTGTTTGGCAACGCTGGAGGCGGTAAATCAACTCTAAGCAAGAGGTTATCAGAAATCACTGGTTTGCCACTTTACGCCTTGGATAAGATTAAATATCAATCTGGGGGCGCTGAGGTTCCAAATAAAGAATATAAGCGTACCCATGAGAAAATTTTGGCTACTGACGGATGGATTATAGACGGGTTTGGTTGTATGGAAACCGTCTGGCTTCGACTCAACGAGGCGGATAGTCTGGTTTTTGTCGATCTGCCCCTATACGTGCATTTCTGGTGGGTGACTAAACGGCTGATTACAGGTAAGTTTATACCGCCAGAAGGCTGGCCGGAAAAGAGTCCGATCTTGAAGAGTTCAATTAATAGTTACCGCGCTCTTTGGTTGTGTCACAAGTATTTGACTCCCAGATATCGCGAGTATGTCGATCGCGCTCAAAATACTAAAAGTGTTTATCACATCAGATCCACTGAAGAGATTTCACAATTTTTTGACTCGATATTGCAAATGACTGTTGAGTGTTGACTGTTGACTGATGACTGATAACTGTAGAAGGAGGGGTCAAAAAAATGAAAATTGCGCTCCTTATTAGTTGCGAGCTTGACTCGACTTTACGCCCGACTTTCGACGCGCGGATTTGATATCATTCCGGCCTGACTGCCGGAATTGATATCAGAGGTTGATTTGAGCAGGCTTCCGATAGCGAAGTAACTCACAACAGACCTCAAGTATTGTTATTAACTTTTCTGCTGCATGGACTTGATTGTTGCTAAAACAAGATGCTCAAAAACTTCTGCCTGAGTACAGATTTGCTTGATCTGTAACCATTTTTGCGTAATATGTGGAGCATGAGAACGGTACTCCCTTGGTTTTTTCTTGATGCGTAGAGCCTTGGGGAGTTGCTCTAGTCTCGACTCTAGCGTGAGATCGCACTCGCCGTTAGCCAGCAATGGGTGAGATGAATCCAGAACAGCAGCAGCTAACCAAGTACCTGAAGACTGGGCAGGTAGACAAAATAATGTTCGATCGCCTGGTGTTACCTGTCCCAACCAGCTTTTAATCACTACACCTAGGAAGTCTACTGTATCAGATACTGACGGGCAGGGCTGAATGCAGGGGAGACTTCCCCAGTTACTATCTTGGGCGATGGCTGCTAACGCTCCGCCGCAGTCACCATAGTGCTTGCTCGCCACATCAACATCCAAATGGATGATGATTAAATCAAAGCCCACCAGAGTGGGATCGGTATCTATTGAACCATGATGCCGCTGATGCGCCGCTTGGCACCATTTGAGCACACCGCACCAACCTGTCCCCATAATGCCTTGAGTAGCTTCTGGTTGCAGTAGTACCATCGTAAAGGGCTTGGCTAGCACGGATTTGAGGGCTGCTTGAATTACCTCATAGTCCGTCGGCCCCTCGGCTACTAGGGCAATACGTAAATCAGACATTGGGCACGGCTCCCAGATGTCCCATCAGCCACAGACGAGATAGGGGGTATTGTTGATTGAGGCTTGTCAGTTCGGCGGTTACTTCTAGGCGACGCACGCAGGTTTGTCCGTTGCTATTGCGTTCCACGACGAATAGGCGAATTTCAGGATCGGATAAGTCTAGCCCATCTAGGGCGGCGGGGTTGTGCGCTGTAAATAGCAGTTGCCGATCGCGATCGTTGAAGTGGAGCCAACCGGATAGGCGGGAGATGAGTCGCACCAGTAAGCGGGGATTGAGAGCTTGGTCTAGGTTATCGAGCGCCAGCAGATGGGGAGCTTGGGGTAGCAGACAGAGCAGGGCGGTAAAAATCACATAAAGTGATCCTTCACTGGCATCGTAAGCGGTTAGCTCGTTACGGGTTTGGTTCATGAAGCGATCGGTAAATTTCAGGAGTAGCATAGTGCGCGGCACTTTGGGCGACAATAGGGTAGCCCCGTGGCTGGTGGTCTGGATATCTGCTACCCAGTCGATCAGTTCTAGCACCTGCTCTAGGATGTCGGTACTCTCTTCTTCCCCATTGTCTAAGTGCTTGCGTAAAGCGGCAAAACCCTCAGCGATTTGTCCGCCACTCAAACCGACGGGCGCACGGGATTGTTGATCGGGTACGATGCCGCGTAGGGTGGGCGTGTTGGGACAATAAATCGCAAACTCTTGGAGGCGCTGCATTAACTGGGCAGCGGGATTGGTTGGTTGTAGGTCTACCAGTTTCAATGCAGCCAGTCCAGCCTTCTCGTTGAGGTTTTTCTTGCTACGAACACCACCCGAAACGATCTCCCTTTCTCCGTCACTGAGGACTTCGGTTTTGTAAGACCAAGCGGGTTCGGGGGAATCGAGGGGATTGAGCAAGGAAACACGATAGATTTCGTTGCTTTCACCTGCCACCTCAATGGCGATGTGAGCGGGTGTGCGTTCGGTGGCAAAGGAGCTTTTGTACAGGCGTGGCAATCCAGCCCGCACGCCACGACGCAATAAGCTTTCATCATCCACGACCCCATTAGCTGCTGCCCCCAAGACACCAAGGGCTTCCAGCAGATTGCTTTTGCCTACTCCATTGGCTCCGATGAAGCAATTGACTCTACCTAGTTCGATCGTTGTTGAGTATATGGATTTGAAGCCTCGAATATCGACCTTGCGGATTTTGGTCATACCAATCCAAATAACAGATTTTTGATAGCTTTTTTGGTGTTTTTAATCAGGCTTTCAGATTGACTGAGCATATTCAAGTCCTCCAGATAGCGATAGAAATGACAGAGAGGGGAAGAGGGGGAGAAATAAACTTGCTACATCATCAAGGGGGTTAATAACCAGGATTTAGATGACTCACACCTAAAATCTCAAATCTAACATCCTACTGAGGCTACAGCCGATCGCAAATTTCCTTGAAACTCGCCCAAAATTCGATCGCACTCTTCCTTTTCCAAATTAGTCCAGTGCATCATCAAAGCTAATTTAACCGACTTGCCACTTTTTTCGAGCAAAAAACCCGCCTCATCCCGGTTTAAATCAGTCAAATCCTGCAACATCCGCACAGCCCGATCGCGCAATTTCTTATTAGTTACTGCCACGTCAACCATCCGATTGCCGTAAACCTTCCCCAGCTTCACCATTACCCCAGTCGAAATGATATTCAAAGCCATTTTTGTTACTGTACCGGCTTTCAAGCGCGTCGAACCCGCCACTACCTCCGGGCCAACCAACAACCGAATATCAACATCAGCCTCAAAATTCACTTGTTCGACGGGTACGCAGGCCATAAACACAGTCTTCGCCCCCCGCTGGCGCGCCGCCTGCAAAGCGCCCGCCACAAACGGCGTCGTACCTCCAGCCGTAATCCCGACAACCACATCTAAATTGGTAATTTGACGGTGGGCGATCGCCTCAGCCCCATCCTCAGCCCGATCCTCCAAATCCTCCGAACTCCGCACCAAAGCCCCCGCACCCCCGGCAATTATGCCCTGTACCAGTTCTGGCGGCGTGCAGAAGGTGGGGGGACACTCGGCCGCATCCAGCACCCCCAAACGCCCGGAAGTACCCGCACCGACGTAAAACAGGCGGCCTCCCTGACGCAGAGACTCGGCTGCAATGTCGATCGCTTCGGCTAACTGTTTGCGGGCACGGGCGATCGCGCTTAAGGTTTGGGCGTCTTCCCGGTTGAACAAGTCCACTAATTCGATCGAACTGAGTTGGTCTAAATTCTCGCTGTTGGTATTCACCTGTTCAGTCAGCAGATGGCCCCGTTCTTCCAAATTTTTCATGTTTTTTGATTAGTCATTAGTCATTATTCATTGGTCATTGGTCATTAGTCATTGTCATTAGTCATTAGGTGTACAAAATAGGGTACGCATTGCCTGCCCGCGGGTGAGCTTGGTGAAGTCGTGACTCAAAGGCTCGAAATTTGGGGTTCTGGCGATCGGCTAAATCTACT
>Ga0164305_10000970_pt1 | contig 11533 bp, 13 predicted proteins | sample Whisoiple_237_MG_FD_110215 | JGI IMG/M metagenome (GOLD analysis project Ga0164305, IMG submission 110215) | Soil microbial communities amended with pyrogenic organic matter from upstate New York, USA - Whitman soil sample_237_MG | ecosystem: Environmental > Terrestrial > Soil > Agricultural... | reverse complement strand
TAAAAGCCACTCAGGAAGCAGAAGCCAAAGTGAATTTAGCTAAAGGAGAGGCAGAGGCGCAAAGATTGGTTCGAGAAACATTGACCCCAGAAATTCTTCAGAAGCAAGCGATAGAAAAGTGGAATGGAGAATTCCCTACCGTTTTAGGCGGTAATGGGGCACTCCCGTTTATTAATATCAATCCAGAAAAGACTACAACCCCTGGTAGAAACTAGCCGCAATCCTTACATCCCTAAACGTTGGCGGAAAATAAATTCTGCGATCGCTAAATCTACCGGAGTTGTTACCTTCAGATTTGTCTCTTCTCCCGCTACAATCCGTACAGGTAAGCCACACTTTTCAAATAAAGCCGCATCATCTGTCACTTCCCAACCCTGCTCACGTCCTTGCTCATGGCACTGCTTGAGCTGCTGCACATTAAAACCTTGAGGAGTCTGTGCTGCCCACAATTGCTCCCGATTCGGGGTACTTTGAACGCATCCTGTCTCATCCACCACCTTAATCGTGTCCTTGACAGAAACAGCCGCAATTAGTCCGTCATCCTCACGCAAAGCCTGAGCACATCGGTTAAATAGCTCTGGAGTGGCTAAGCATCTTGCCCCATCATGGATTAAAACTCGTTCTGCATCAGCAGGTAATGCTTGCAATCCGTTGTAGACAGATTCCTGGCGGGTAGCTCCTCCTAAAATTAGCTGAATCGGCTTTTTCAGGGAGATATCAGCTAAAATCTCTTTAATACTTGCCCAATCTTCTGTTTGAGCCATAATCCCAATCCAGCTAATCTCACCAGATGCCTCAGCCGCTTGCAGAGTCCAAGCTAACAAGGGTTTACCCAACAAGGTGAGCAAAAGTTTATTGCGTTCGGCTAGCCCTCGCGTCGCGAACTCACTCCTCATGCGACGACCCATCCCGGCGGCTGGAATTAACAAATGCACAGGTTTCCTCTGATTAAATAGGACTGAAAGTCATTACAGTTATCTTTAAACTTTAGCTGTTTATGTAACTTTTCCAGTAATCAAGAGGGAATATGCTATATAGGTTTTAGATCTATGTGCATACCTAGATCATTTTTAGTCAGTGTTTCAGTGTGAGAGGAGTGAAATTACCATGCGGATTAGTCTTCGTCAATCCACAGCAGCTTTGGCACTTTTGGCAGCTTTAGTGCTTTCTAGTTGCAATCAAAAAACAGATGAACCTGTTAGTAGTACCCCCCCTAAAACAACATCTCCGGCTCCGATTGCTAAAAATTCTGCATCACCGAGTCCAGCAGCTTCAGCGAGTCCTGCGGCTAGCCCAACCAGCAGTCCTGTCGGTCAAGCGAAGTCGACTACCACTGCTCAATCTGCCAAGGTAGGAGTTGCGCCTAAAGGGGGAAATTGTCCAAGTAGTGACCCCATTAAAGGCAACAACGGCAAGACAGGTAAAGTTTACCACGCTCCTAAAACCAAGGATTACGACAAGGTGAAGCCAGAAACGTGTTTTCCTAATACAGCCGCAGCCGAAAAAGCTGGCTATCGTGCTCCTAAATAACACTGATTTGTCTGTTAAGTAACGGGTTATTTAAATAACCGAATTTGGGATAAAAAGTGCCAAAAAAGCAAAAGGAAAGAAGCTTAAATTCAGCATTCTTTCCTTTTGCTTTTAATGGATAACGCCTCTCTTGACTGTCAAACACAGCTTGATTAGCGTTATCAATCAATTAACTATCCCAGACAAATCGCCTTCGCTATTTGACCTATGGCTTATGCACGATAAAGCTGAGAACTTGGCACTGCTTAACGTTGTCAAATCCTACTACACGGATAAAGCACTTACCATATTCAGAACGGCAAGACCGCACTTCATTCAGCACTTCGTTAACGGTTGAAGCGTTGAACAAAGGCAACTTCCACAGTGTCCAGTAGTGTGCGGTTGGGTCAGAACTTTCGCTGAATTCCACCCCAGGAATATAACCTTGGTCAAACATATACTGGATTTGCTTGCTAATCTGAGCATCCGTCAGAGGTGGCAAGTAGGAGAGAGTTTCGTAACGGCGTTGTTTGGGTAGAGTTTGCATGGCTTTTGGTGATGTTTACAAAGATCAATTTGGGTACGCTAACGGTCGAGATTATCTAAGTTTGGCTCATCCGCTTGCTGTTCAGGACGAGGGATGGGATCAGAAATGTTTAGTTGCGTTATGCGCTCTAAGTGCTCACGGCGATATTCTATATTCGCCTGCTGAATACTAGCCTGAACTATCTCCGGCAAAAAACTTGTTACTTCCTCAGCTAAATGCTGTCGCACGGTCATTACTCGAAACGCCATATCTGGTTTTTCTTTAAGTAATGCTTGCAGGTAGGCTTCTCCATCTTGGATACGGTCTTTCCCGGAAAAGTTACTTAACCAGTAAGCCCGAGGAGGATCTGTTTCTACTAATTGTGCCAATATAATTCGCACGGCTTGATAGGTCAGATAGCTACTCAGCACTTTTGCCGTATCTTTGGCAACTTGTTTTAAGTCCATGACTCGACCCCATCCCAATATTTTTTAGATTTTAGATTGGGAGAGCTTGATGAGCGCTCCAATTTGGAAAACTGCTCAGTTCAGCAAAAATCCAAAATCCAAAAGTTCTAGAGGGTGTCCATTGCCTCGAATTCAAACTTGATTTCCTTCCAAAGTTCGCAAGCAACAGCCAATTCAGGAGACCACTTGCAAGCTTCACGGATTACGTCGCCGCCTTCACGCATCAGGTTGCGACCTTCGTTACGAGCTTGAACGCACGCTTCCAAGGCAACGCGGTTAGCTGTTGCACCAGGAGCATTACCCCAAGGGTGTCCAAGAGTACCACCACCAAACTGTAAGCAGGAATCATCGCCGAAGATTTCTACCAACGCTGGCATGTGCCATACGTGGATACCACCAGAAGCAACTGGCATGACTCCAGGCATAGAAGCCCAATCTTGGGTGAAGAAGATACCGCGATCGCGGTCTTGTTCAATGTAGTTTTCGCGCATCAGGTCAACAAAGCCCATGGTGATGCCTTTTTCGCCTTCCAGCTTACCAACGACGGTACCGGAGTGTAGGTGGTCACCACCAGACATCCGCAAGCACTTAGCTAATACACGGAAGTGGATACCATGATTTTTTTGACGGTCGATAACTGCGTGCATAGCGCGGTGGATGTGCAGCAACACACCGTTGCGGCGACACCACTTAGCCAAAGTTGTGTTAGCTGTAAAACCACCAGTTAGGTAGTCGTGCATGATAATGGGGGTGCCGATTTCTTTAGCGAATTCAGCACGCTCCAACATTTCTTCGCAGGTGGGAGCCGTAACGTTGAGGTAGTGACCCTTGATTTCGCCTGTTTCAGCTTGTGCTTTTTCGATAGCTTCTTGTACAAACAGGAAGCGATCGCGCCAACGCATGAATGGCTGAGAGTTAATGTTTTCGTCGTCTTTTGTGAAGTCTAGACCGCCGCGTAGGACTTCATAAACTGCACGACCATAGTTCTTAGCAGACAGACCTAACTTAGGCTTAATCGTACAACCCAGTAGAGGACGACCATACTTGTTCAGTTTGTCGCGCTCAACTTGAATTCCGTGAGGAGGCCCTTGGAATGTCTTGAGGTAAGCAACGGGAATACGAAGATCTTCCAAACGCAGGGCGCGGAGAGCTTTGAAACCGAACACGTTACCAACCAATGAGGTCAGCAAGTTGGTTACAGAACCTTCCTCAAACAAATCGAGAGGATAGGCGATATAGGCGAAGAATTGGTTATCTTCACCAGGAACGGGTTCGATTTCGTAGCAACGACCTTTGTAGCGATCGAGGTCGGTCAACAAGTCTGTCCATACAGTAGTCCACGTCCCCGTAGAAGACTCAGCAGCTACAGCAGCGCCTGCTTCTTCAGGAGGAACTCCAGGCTGAGGAGTTACCCGGAAGGCGGCTAAAACATCTGTATCTTTGGGTGTATAGTCAGGCGTGTAATAGGTGAGGCGGTAATCTTGTACGCCAGCTTTATACCCAGTTTTTGACTGAGTTTGCGTTTGAGAATAAGCCATGTCTTCCTTCCCAGGAACAATTTAAGTTTACTTTATGTTTTTTTAATATACCAGGAAGACAATAAGTTGGAATTTGAATATTCTTCACATTAGAATAAGTTTTTGTTATTAAGTAACAATAAGACAAAATTTTGTTAATTTTTGTTATATAATAAATTTTTTAAAATTTTTTAGATAGCTGGATTAAATTAATATTGCACAAGTTCTCAGGTGGAAGCGCGATCGCGTCCTGAAAACAAAACTCATTGTGTAGAGAAACATTTGCTTTCACGCAGCAAATTGGTAAAATCACGATGCCTACAACATATTTCAGTCAACAACCGCAATTTCTGCCGTTCTAGGAAGTTTGACAACGATAGGATGATTGAATATTGAAAGAGGCGGCGGCAAGTTCTATGCCAGCACAGAGTCTTTTACTCAACTACAAATAGCCACGGATAATAAAGATACTGTGCGGTGTCCCTGAGAGGACAACTGATAACTGATAACTGATAAAAAAGGCAGATTCCCGATGGCATTCTTGAGTATGCGTAAAGATTTAGGGTTAATAGCGGTGCTGCTAGGGACAAGCCTCTCTTGGGGTATATCCATACAGATAGGTGAGAGTGCTGCGATCGCCGAGACTTTCACCATCCCCGGAGAAGGCAGCCCTGCTTACCAACCAGCCCCCCCTCCGCCTAGAAAAGACCCTTTACCGCCCCAACGTATCCGCCAAGAAAACGAGCGTCCCGAAAGAGATTTTCGGATTAGCGCCTTACAACCCGACTATACAGGCAGTCTGTGGATTGGTTCCTGGCTAGGTCTAGCGCGAATTAATCCCAATACAGGCAAAATTTTAGCGCGGGTGAGTTTGCCTAACTACACGATTGGAGCCTTAGCTCAAGACCGAGTAGGACGGATCTGGGTGGGCACTTATGAAGGCTTGTTGCGGGTAGATCCTCGCAGTAATGAAGTCACTGCTCAAACAATTACCCTACCGTCTAACCGAGTGTTATCTCTGCTAGTTGATCGGCGCGGTTATCTTTGGGTTGGGAGCGATCGCGGTCTGACTCTGATCAGTCCTGACCAAGGATTAGTAATGACAACCGTGCAAAATATTCCGGGTGTCAGTGCTAATGCTCTCGCCCTTGATCAAGCAGGTCAGTTGTGGGTAGGAACCTTAGAAGGTTTGGTCCAAGTTGATACCGCTAGTGCCTTAGTACAGCATCGCATTGGTGAAATATCGGGTGAGACAGTGCAAGCGATCGCGGTGGCTCCCGATGGCCTTTTATGGGTAGGGACTCCTAATAGTTTGCTGGTCATTGACCCCAAAACACGAGCCATTCTGCGTTCGGTGACTCCCCTAAGAGGACGTAATGTTACTTCTGTAAGCTTTGCTAAAGACCGTAGTGTTTGGGTTGGTACTGATGCGGGGTTGTTGAAGGTTAATCCGAATACAGGCGCTTTACTAGGAACCGTTCCAAACCTTCCCTCCAGCCGAATTTTGTCTCTTTCTACAGATATTGGCAATAAATTATGGATAGGTACCAGCCAAGGACTGGCTTGGGTGAACCTAATTACAGGTGAGGCAAAACCCCATTTAGCGTTTATTAAAGATCAGCCAGCCAATTATTAAAGTAACCTTCTCGTTTCATGGCAGTTACTACCCAGCAATTAACTCAATGGAAACAACAGAAACGACCAATTGTCGTCTTAACCGCGTGGGATTATGCGATCGCTCAACTGTTAGATCAAGCTGGAGTCGATCTCATTTTAGTGGGCGATTCGCTAGCGATGGTGACTCTAGGCTATGAAACCACACTCCCCCTAACCCTAGACGAGATCATGCACCATGCCAAAGCTGTGCGTCGTGGTGTTAAGCAAGCCTTAGTTGTCGTAGATTTGCCGTTTTTAACTTATCAAGAGAGTCCAGCGCAAGCCATCCACTCGGCAGGTCGAATCTTGAAAGAAACTGGGGCGCAAGCGGTGAAGTTAGAAGGCGGATATCCCATCATGGCAGAAACCGTAGAACGTTTAGTTCAAGCAGGCATTCCGGTTTTGGGTCATGTCGGTTTAACCCCCCAATCAGTCCATCAGCTAGGGTATCGACAACAGGGAAAAACTACTGCCGCCGGGGAGCGAATTTTATCAGAGGCGATCGCTCTAGAACAAGCAGGTGCTTTTGGTGTAGTTTTAGAGCATATTCCGGCTGATTTGGCGTTGCGAATTACAGAAAAACTAACGATTCCTACTATTGGTATCGGTGCGGGTGCATACTGTGATGGGCAGGTGCTAGTTACAGCTGATGCCTTGGGGCTTTCGGAACGTTTACCGCCATTTGCTAAGGCTTATACTAACTTGCGAGAAAGCATCACGCAGGCAGTACAAGATTTCAGTGCTGAGGTACGAGAGGGAAAGTTTCTACAGGAAAAGTCTCAATAAGCTAGATACTGGTTTAGATGTTTTTTTAGACTAGATCCGCAAACTTAAACGCACATTGGTTTGATGAGGTTGATGCGATCGCACATAATGTAATACGGTTCAATTAAGCCCACAGGCTAAAGCCCTTGTCATTACCCATATCTCCTAAAACTCTTTTATGATTCTCCTGCTAAATTCAAAGCTTTTTGCACCAAAGCAGGTGCTATCCGAAAATTAACAGCTTCTAGTTCCATAACTACTGGTTTAATCTCGGAAATTACCCCTTTCTGTTTAGCACGTAGCAGCATTCCCAATGTACCTATGACTTTCAACCCCATTTGTTGAGCGATGCGACGACCATTGCGATCATCTAAAATCAGAAATACATCTCCTAATTCTATTGCTAGAGCGATCGCTTCAGCTTCCCCCGGATCTATTTGGGTTTTTAAGGCAGCAACTACAGCTAAATTGGTAACAGATTGGATTATTGCCCAATTTGGATTAATACCTACTTCAGTCTGTACAGCTAATGGGATAAATATAGAAGAGAAAACTTGGGGTAATATTTCCAGCCTTCCTATTCTTTCTAACCCTATCAAACAGGTACTATTAGTAACAGCGATTTCACTCAAAGGTTTATCTCCTGTTCTAATTCTTCTGGTGGGTAATTAACTACAGGAACCCCCATTTTCCCCAGTAATTCTATAAATGTACCCTTAGAATAACCTGCTAACTTAGCGGCTTGTCCTAAAGATATTTTTCCTGCCTCAAATAATTTAACTGTTAGCAATAGTCGCGCTTCATCAGTAGAAATAGTTGTAGGTAATTCCACTCTAAGTTCATTCATATTGCTACCTCTTGAATATGGCTTTATTTTAGGACAATATTAAAATCTCACTTTATTTGACAAGACAGAAATACCTTCTGAGCGTTTGCGTAGCGTGAGTTATAGCAAGAGAAGCATAGATTAGGACACGGTTATCTTGGTGAAGAGGGAACAGGAAATACAGAAATGTTCTAAGCTTTACTTCCATAGCTATATCCTTCTTTCATCACTCTAAGGAGAGAATATTCTGAAACCCTTGTCCTGTCTAGATTCTCTCATTTCTGTAAGAAATGAGAGAATCTATTAGAAATTCAAGGCTGAAATACTGGTGGTGTGAGAACTTCACACCAATGGAAAGATTTTACTTTCTCCAGAGTGATGAAAGAGGGATATTTGTGATTCAATCTCCTCTCATACCAAATCCGCTTTTAATACCCCCTTCTCTGCTATAGCCTAAAGGTTGGGTCTATACAAACACTAGCGCGTTCATGCCTGCGCGGGTTTTAGCCATGGGCAATAGGGCTATAACCCGCGCAGGCGAGGGAAGTTTCCCGAAAAATAAGCACGAAGTCAGGAGGCTGTTGATGTTGACTTAGGGGCACATTAGCGTTTCACGAGTGTCGCGCCCAGTCGTTGGGTTAGTGCCTTGAGCAACCTTGCACAACTGGTTTTGGACATCCTGGCGCAGCAGCACATCCGTAAAATCAGCCCCATCAATCACTGCACCCTCAAATTTGGCGTTAAAGGCAAAAGCACCCTCTAGAATTGCATTCGTTAAATTGGCTCTCGTGAAGCGAGCCGTGTCTAAAGTTGCATTTGTCAGGTTAGCGCCCTCTAAGTTAGCAGTTTCTAGGTTAGCTCCAAAAAAACTTACTCCGCGCAAGTCAGCATGACTCAGATTACTACTGCGGAGATTAGCTTTAGTAAAACTGGAGTCGGTCAGAACACGACCTGAGAAATCGGCATTGACAAGGGTTTCTTTGTTGTAATCATCGGCTAAAGCTGGGGTAGCGATCGCTCCCAACATTACGACCCCGATCACAACCAGCATTACTATCTTTAACAGGACAGCATAGGATAGCTGATAAAGCTGACGAATCATGCTGTTTTAAGCCACTAAAAATTTTTTATATCCTGAATCATCGTATCAGCAAGTTAACCCCGTGACACTTTCTCCTCGCCCCCCATCATCCACAGCGACTCTCGGTGAACTCGGAGAACAGCTGGTTGCACGTTGGTTACAGCAGCAAGGTTGGCAGATTTTGCATCATCGCTGGCGTTGTCGCTGGGGAGAATTAGACTTAATTGCGCGGCAACATCCTCATAGCTTGGAAACGAATATCCAGAATTTTGGGTTGACAACCGAGATGCGATCGCCTTGTATAGCATTTGTTGAGGTCAAAACTCGCAGTCGGGGTAACTGGGATGCAACAGGGTTACTCGCAATTACTCCCCAAAAACAAGCAAAACTATACCAGGCAGCGCAGCTTTTTTTAGCGGATTACCCAGATTTAGCAAATTTGCCTTGTCGATTTGATGTAGCACTCATTCTTTGTCAATCTGTCTTACTACCCTCTCCTCACTGGGAAGATTCAGAACAACCTCTACCCAGTCGGGAGGAAACGGTGCTATTGGGTCAACCTTACCCAATGAAAAACTACTGTCTCATTCTCCAAGACTATATTCAATCAGCTTTCGATTCAGCTTAGCCTTTTACTTACTCAGGCATCACAGCATCCGATCTGAGCCACCTGATATCTAGAAAATTCACACCCCACACCAATGCCAATTCCGCAAACTCCCAACTGACCGAGAAACTGCCAACTTATACTAGGCAAGTGTTTCCGGGCAATATCCTAAGCCTCGCGTGAACTGTTGCCGAAACACTTCAATATCGCTGCGATCCGGATTACCATGAGAAACAACCGCGACTTGGTAACGACGCATTACGTCAATTGGAGACTGTCCGGTCTCTAAACTCCAAAGTGCCATTTGTAAGCGAATTTCCGGTTCATATGCAATTCCCTGTTCGATCATGTAAGCGCGAAAGTCGCCATGTTCTTGAGGGTTCAGAGGGCGGCTCATTTTAACTTTGACCACCCAACCATCAATCTGATGAATCACTGTCATGAAATGCACGGGTAGCTTAGGCATACCGTGTAAATATTCAACTACCCGTAGAGTGAGGCTGGCATTTGCCAGGAAGTAAATATATTCCATACAGTTCATTGGGGCGAAGTCCAAGCACATATCTCTATTCTCGTGATCGTTCCTCATAAGAGCTAGGGGAGAAGTCCCCTATCTTAGCTGGGGAATTCTACCCAATTGTGGGATCACTACAGTTATGCACTCTCAGTGGATTAACGGAAAGACCGGATGAATTCAGATCAGTTGTTAGCCAGCTATGACTATGATCTCCCAGAAGATCTGATAGCCCAAACGCCAGCAGTTCCAAGAGATAGTTCCCGTTTACTGGTTGTTCATCCCTGTAAGACTGGTGAGAGTCGGTTGCCGACGACTCATAGTGTTTTCCGTAACTTAGCGGATTTCCTGCAACCGGGTGATTTACTGGTATTAAATAATACCCGTGTGATCCCAGCGAGACTCTACGGCAAAAAAAACAGTGGTGCCCTAGTTGAGGTGTTACTGCTGGAAGAACGTCAAGACAATAGTTGGCTAGCTTTGGTGAAACCTGGCAGACGACTGCCGATAGGGACGACGATTATTTTTGAATCCCACCATAACCGGAGTGAAAAAAAAACCTTACAGGCGGAAGTGGTAGATAGAGATGAGGCAACAGGGGGACGCTTGTTACAGTTTGCGTTACCCCCTGAAGTTGCCTTGACGCAACTTTTAGACGACTTTGGTCAGGTGCCGTTGCCGCCTTATATTACGTCAACGCAATCTCAACCAGAACAGTATCAAACAGTTTATGCTGAGCGATACGGAGCGATCGCAGCTCCTACCGCCGGATTACACTTTACAGATGAGTTACTGAGTCGTTGCGCGGAACGAGGCATTGGAACAGCCTTTGTAACTCTCCACGTCGGAGTTGGCACCTTTCGTCCAGTAGAAGTTGAAGATATTACAACTCATAAAATGCACGGCGAGTGGGTAGAAGTCCCCCCCCTGACTGTGGATAAAATTCGAGAAACTCAAGCTGGGGGAGGACGCATTATTGCCGTAGGAACCACCGTCACCCGCGCCTTAGAAGCTGCTGCTGCTACGGGAGAGTTGCAACCTTACTACGGCAAAACTGAGTTATTTATTTATCCTGGTTATCAGTGGCGAGTCGTCGAGGGGTTAATTACCAATTTTCATCTGCCCCGGTCGAGTTTGTTAATGCTGGTGAGTGCTTTAGTGGGTCGCCAACAGTTGTTTAATTTGTATCAAGAAGCGATCGCTCATCAGTACCGTTTCTACTCTTTTGGGGATGGTATGCTGATTTTGCCTAATGACTAAATAGTTAATTGCTAAGTTCGTCTATAGCCAGCACTCTCGCAGGTCTTATCTTATGTTTAAACACTCCCAATCCCTTTCCATCCTTGCAGTTAGTTTGCTCGGTCTTGGTTTAACCACAGTGAGTCCGGCTAAGGCTGCCCCAGCGATGTCTGGCAATAAACAGATGGTTGAGGGTTTATACACGCAAGATTTGGATGCCGCATCCTTTTTTCAACAAGGAATCACCCAGTATAACCGAGGTAATTACGCAGAGGCAGTGCTTACCCTACGCAAAGCACTTTACTATGATCCGAGTATTGCCATGGGTCATTACGTGTTAGCCAATGCGCTTGCCCAACAAGATCAATTGCAGATGGCTGTCAATGAGTATCAACTGGCAATTCGTCTTGATCCAACGATGTCAGAAGCTTACTATAACTTGGGCTTGACCTTTTATAAACAAGGAAAACTCAATGAGGCGATCGCCCAATATCAACAAGCGCTAACCATCAATCCTAACTTATCGGTAGCACACTACAATCTAGGGTTAGCCCTAGAAGCCCAAGGAAATGTTAATGGTGCTCTAGCTGAGTACAAGCTAGCTAGCAACCTGGCTCCTAACTATGCTGCTGCTCAGTATAATGCAGGGTTAGTGTATTTAAAACAAGAACAAACACAACCCGCGATCGCGGCCTTTCGAGAAGCAATCAAAAGCAACCCCAACTTTGCCCTCGCCCACTATCAGTTAGGAATGCTGCTATCTCTGCAAAAGGATTATCAGGAAGCCAACAAAGAGTTAGCAACTGCCGTTAAGCTAGATCCAACT
>Ga0164305_10000969_pt1 | contig 11536 bp, 13 predicted proteins | sample Whisoiple_237_MG_FD_110215 | JGI IMG/M metagenome (GOLD analysis project Ga0164305, IMG submission 110215) | Soil microbial communities amended with pyrogenic organic matter from upstate New York, USA - Whitman soil sample_237_MG | ecosystem: Environmental > Terrestrial > Soil > Agricultural... | reverse complement strand
CAGATCGCGCATCTCTCGACCGCTTTCGAGCTTGCCGCCGGGGACATCATCTATTCCGGCACGCCGGAAAACGTCGGCCCCGTCGTCAAGGACGACGTCCTTCTTTGCAAGATCGAGGGCCTGCCCGATATGTCGATCCGCATCGTCGCCGCGCAGGCCTGATGCGGTGATTTGAGCCACTTGCGTAATTGCGGCGCGCGGCGTTTCTAGCCGCCGCCATGAGCGAGCCCTCCCTCACCGAATCCACCACTCTCATCGATGGGGGCGCGGAGATCGTCGCCGCGGCCTTTCTCGGCCGTACGCCGGCGCTGGCGCTCGCCGACGGCAACGTGCTCTTCGCCGAAATCGGTAAGGAGCGCCGCATCGCCGCGCATCCCGATGCTGCGATCCTCATCGCGGCCAGCGACGGCAAGCGGCTCGTCACCGGCGGCGATGACGGCCGCGTCGCCGCAACAGACGCGGAAGGCCGCAGCCAGGAAATCGCCGACGAAAAAGGCAAGTGGATCGACGCTGTCGCGATCGCGCGCGACGGCGCGATTGCCTGGTCGGCCGGCCGCACCGTCCGCGCGCGCGACAACAAAGGTAAGGTCAAATCCTTCGAAGCGCCGTCGAGCGTGCGTGGTCTTTCTTTCCTGCCGAAAGGCTATCGCCTCGCGATCGCGCATTACAACGGCGTGTCATTGTGGTTTCCGAACGCGGCCGCGGCGCCGGAAAAACTCGAATGGAAGGGCTCGCATATCGATGTGACGGTATCGCCGGACGGCCGTTTCGTGCTCACCACAATGCAGGAGAGCACGCTGCACGGTTGGCGGCTCGCCGACGGCAAGCACATGCGGATGTCGGGCTATCCCGGCAAGACGCGCTCGATGTCCTGGTCGAGCGACGGACACTGGCTGGCGACCTCGGGCGCGCAGGCCTGCATCGTCTGGCCGTTTCAGACGCGCGAAGGCCCGATGGGCCGCAGCCCACGCGAATGTGGGGTGCGTAACGCCAAGGTCTCGCGCGTCGCTTTTCATCCGCGCGTGCCGATCATCGCCATCGGCTATGATGATGGCTGGGTTTTGCTGGCGCGGCTGGAGGACGCCGCCGAGGTGCTGGTGCGCGGGCCGCGCTCGGGCGAGGACACGTCCGCCATCACCGCGCTTGCCTGGAATGGGAACGGTACGCGGCTGCTCTTCGGCAGCGCGTCCGGTGCGGCGGGATTAGTCGAGCTGCCATAGTGAACCCGCCGGTCCGGCCGCGATTATCCCGGTGCGACCGCAGAGGTTCCCATGTTTCTCCGCCGTATCGCTGCGCTGATCGGCCTGTTTTTCGGCATTGTCACATCGCAACTGCCTGAATATGCGCAGCAATATCGCCAGCGGCTGGGCGGCGCGATCGATGAGCTCAATACCCTGATCGCGCGCTTCGAGGCCGAGGCGGGCCAGTCCGGAATGAACCAGGAGCAGGGGATCACGCATCTGCAGCAATCGGACGACCGCTTCGTCCAGCAGCGCGGCGACCAGATGCGCGACACGATCATGCGGCGCGACCGCCTCGAGAAGCAGGCGCAAGATTTCGCCAAAGCCGGGCCGGTGGGGCGCGTCCTCGTGCTCGCCGAGGAGTTCGATCCGCAGATCGCCGCGCGCGCCTATCAGGCCTACGAGCCGGCGGTCCCGACCACATCAGAGGGTCTGATCGCCGGTATCGTCGGCTTTATCTTCGGCGGCGGCCTTCTGCATCTCCTGGCGTGGCCGATCCGGCGTCGCCGCCAGCGGCGCCAACGCCGGGCTGAACCTGTGCGCGCGTAAAATAGGCGCGAAACCAATCCCGCGCTCCACTCGTTGAGGCTGACACGGCCGCATCGGCCTGCCGGCAAGCGGTCCAGCCAAGGAGACGCGCGATGGCAATGGCAGCCGATGTAAGCGCCGAGGCCGCATTCGGGCGGCGCACGATCAACACGATCACCTGGCGGCTGATGCCGCTGCTCATGCTGCTTTATCTCGTCGCCTATATCGACCGGCAGAACGTGTCCTATGCCAAGCTGGAGATGGTCGGCGATCTGGGTTTAAGCGAAACCGCCTACGGGCTCGGTGCGTCGCTTTTCTTTATCGGCTACTTCCTGTTCGAAGTGCCGTCGAACGTTATTCTCGAGCGCGTCGGCGCGCGCGTCTGGTTCGCACGCATCATGGCGAGCTGGGGCATCGTCACGCTGCTTCTCGCTTTCACCAAGAACGCGACGATGTTTTATATCCTGCGCTTCTTGTTGGGTGCGGCGGAGGCGGGCTTCTTTCCCGGCGTTCTCTTCGCGCTGACCTTATGGTTCCCGCAGGATTATCGCGGCCGTATGATCGGCTGGTTCATGATCGCCAGCGCAATCGCCAACGCGATCGGCGCGGCGATCGGCGGCATGCTGCTCGATCTCGACGGCACACTCGGCTTCAAAGGCTGGCAATGGGTGTTTCTCGCCAGCGGCGCGCCCGCGGTGCTGCTTGCCGGCGTGGTGCTAATGATCCTGCCGGAAGGACCGCACAAAGCGGCATGGCTCGACAAACGCGATCGCGATTGGCTGACCGACACTTTGACGCGCGAGCGCGAGGGAACGGTGCATACCGAGCACGCCAATCCGTTCCGCGCACTGCTCGACAAACGGGTTATCCTGCTGGCGCTGCTGTATGTCGGCTTCCCGCTCGCCGCCTACGGTTTGAGCTATTGGCTGCCGACGGTCGTCAAAGGTTTCGGCGTGTCGAACACGACCAACGGATTTCTGAACGTCATTCCGTGGGTCCTGGTAGGGCTGGCGCTGTGGTGGGTGCCGCGACATGCGGCCGAGCAGAACGAATCGACTTGGCACATCGTCATCCCGGCGCTGATCGGCGCGGCCTGCCTGATCCTCAGCGTCATCATTCCCGGCAACGCGATCAAGTTTGCGCTCTTATGCATCGCGGCCGCCGGCATTTTCTCCGGCCAGCCGGTATTCTGGAGCCTGCCGCCGACCTTCCTGAAAGGCGCGACCGCCGCCGCCGGTATTGCGGCAATCAATTCGGTCGGCAATCTCGGCGGTTTCGTTGCGCAGAACGTCGTGCCGATGATCAAGGACTGGAGCGGCAGCGATCTCGAGCCGATGCTGTTCCTGGCGCTTTGCCTGACGATTGCGGCTTTGATGGTGTTCGTCGTGCAGCGGCTCCTGGCGCAGAGCCGCGTCGCCCCGGTTTCGGCGCGCGTCCCGGCGGAGTAGCACCCACTTTCCCGGAGGCCATCTGACCTCGCATGTTTTGCGAGGTCAGCATGAGAAATGTCGAAGTCGGGAACACCCGATTTCGAATGCGGCGTCCGGGACCCAGAGCAATGCGCGCTGCCCCTGGACCCCGGATCGCACTTCCTGCGTCCGGGGAAGTGGCACTTACTAACCTTTCGCCTTTGCCAAAAACGCACTGAACGCCGCTTTCGCTTCCGGCGATTCCAGCGCGGCAGCGAATTCCTTGCTCTCCTCCTCCATCTGCGCGCGGATCGTCTGGCGATCGCCGCGCATCAGGCGGCGGGTCGCGGCAAGCGCGTGCGCCGGTTTGGCGGCGAGGCGCTTCGCCGCGTTAAGCGCCGTCTCGATGAGCTCGCCTGTCGGGACGACTCCGTTGATGACGCCGCAGCGATGCGCCTCGTGCGCGTCGAAGGCGTCGCCGAGCAACAGCCATTCCGAGGCTTTCGCCATGCCGACGCGCAGCGGCACCGTCATCGATGACGCCGCTTCCGGCACGAGGCCGAGATCGATGAACGGCATGCGGAACTTCGCCGACGGCGCGGCATAGACGAGATCGCAGTGGAACAGCATGGTCGTGCCGACGCCGACCGCATTGCCCTCGACCGCAGCGATGATCGGTGTGTCGCAGAGCGCGATCGTGTGGATGAAGCGCAGCGCCGGCGAGCCGTGCTCGTCGCGCGTGCCGGCCAAAAAATCGCCGATATCATTGCCGGCGGTGAACACGCCGTCGGTGCCGGTGAGCAGCACGGCGCGGATATTGTCGTCCCGGTCGGCGAGCTCCAGCGCCTCGCGCATCGCATCATACATCGCGCCGGTCAGCGCGTTCTTCTTCGCCGGGCGATTCATCGTGACGCGCAGGATTTTGTCGTCGCGCGCGACGATGACATCAGCGGTCATGCTCGGTCCCCTATGGCCTTATCGTGTCGTGATGGCGAGCGTTTTAGCGCAGCAGGCAATTCAGCTTACTCGCCCGCCCCCATGTCACCCTTCCGACGCCGCCGCTGGAGGCGGTCGGGGTCACATATTTGAGCTCATCCGTTGTGATTGTGGCGATTAGTCGCTTCTGCTCCGTACCGTTCCAATTCGGAAAGGTCGCGCTGTCGACTTTGAATGTCAGGGATTTCTCTGCCGAATTCACGGAATAGGTACCCATCATCGCGATGCTCTTGCTTACAACAGCTTTATTCTCTTCAGAACTTCCCCCGGCTCGATTGCCAGACGCAAATTGTGGAAGATCAGGACCGATAATTATGAGCATGAAGTGCTTGTCCGCGTCGAAGGTCAACATCCCCTTGGCCCCTGATCCAAATTGGTCGGTTCGAGTCTGATCTTTCTCTGTGATCGATGAAACAAGCGTCCAGGTCCCCACGAGATTGTTTGCATCTTGCGCGAAGACATCTGGTGTCCCAAGCGCCCCACCAACCGATAGGGCGACCGTCGAAAAGGCAATCTTAAGAGCTTTGCTGGCCATACGCTTCCTCCCGAGCTGGTCTTCAACTAGCGATGTTGCCGACAATAGTTCCGTGCAGAAGAGAAACCAACGCGTAAAGTCGCTCGCGCAAATGAGTGAGGATCGACATAATGCGACATCCGAGTTGAACAGCCCGGTACCGGTGTTCCTCATTTGACGCTTTCAACCCGCGAGCGCGAGTTCCGCCGCGTGCACCGAGCCCGCGCCTTCCGTCACGGTGCGCTCGAGCCCGCTGGCGCCTGTCGCGATGTTTTCGGCAAAGAAACGCGCCACCGCGATGCGTCCGGCATAGGCCGGATCGGTTTCGCCGCTCACCCGCGCGCCATGTGCGGCCATCGCGATTTCCGCCAAGCCGGTGCCGCCGCGCGCATAACCGAACAGCCTGAGATACGGCGCGGCGCCGGCAAGCGCATCGGCGAGACTGGCGTCGATCGCCTCCAGCATGTAATCGGTCGCGCGTGCAAACGCGTCGACCGCGCCGGACAAGGCCGAATGCATGTGGCCGAAATCCGGCGTGTTGGCTTCGCGCAGGCGCGCCAGCGTCTCGCGCATGTCGGCAATCTCGCGCTTGACCGCGTCGCCGCCGGAGAGCGGCACCTTGCGCTGCACGAGATCGATCGCCTGGATGCCGTTTGTGCCTTCGTAAATGCCGCCAATGCGGATGTCGCGCATGAATTGCGCGGCGCCGGTCTCCTCGATGAAGCCCATGCCGCCATGCACCTGCACGCCGATCGAGGCGACCTCGTTGCCGATATCGGTGGAATACGCTTTGGCGACCGGCGTTAAGAGACCGGCGCGTTCGCCGGCCTGCTTGCGCGCCGCCGCATCGCTCTCGCGCTTGGCGCGGTCAATTGAGGCCGCCGTCATGTAACAGATGACGCGCGCGGCAGCCGTCTGCGCCTTCATCGTCATCAGCATGCGGCGCACATCCGGGTGCTCGGCGATCGAGCTCATGCCCGATCCCTTCGCGCCGGGCGCGCGGCCCTGCTTACGCTCGCGCGCATACGCGACGGCATGCTGCGTCGCGCGCTCGGCAATCGCGACGCCCTGCATGCCGACGGAGAGCCGCGCATTGTTCATCATCGTGAACATGCAATTGAGGCCGCGATTTTCCTCTCCGACAAGCCAGCCGATCGCGCCGCCTTCGTCGCCGAACACCATCGTGCAAGTCGGCGAGCCGTGCACACCGAGCTTGTGCTCGATGCCGGCGCAGTGCACGTCGTTGCGCTTGCCGGGCTTGCCGTTTTCATCGAGCAGGAATTTCGGCACGAGAAAGAGCGAAATGCCGCGCGTGCCGGGCGGCGCGTCGGGCAGACGTGCCAGAACGAGATGGATGATGTTGTCGGTGAGATCGTGCTCGCCGTAGGTGATGAAAATCTTCTGGCCGAAGATTTTGTACGTGCCGTCGCCGACCGGCTCGGCGCGCGAGCGCACCGCGTTCAAGTCTGAGCCGGCCTGCGGCTCGGTCAGATTCATCGTGCCGGTCCATTCACCCGAGACCATCTTGTCGAGATAAAGCGCTTTAAGCCCATCATTCGCATGCGCCTCGACCGCTTCGACCGCGCCGAAATTCAAGAGCGGACACAAAGCAAAAGCCATGTTCGCCGAGTTCCAGATTTCTGTGCAGGCGACGCCGAGCAGAACAGGCAAGCCCATGCCGCCGTGATGCTCGCTCGCGGTGACACCGTTCCAGCCGCCCTCACTCCATTGTTTGTAGGCTTCACGCCAGCCCGGCGTGGTCGTCACCACGCCGTCTTTGAGGCGCGCACCCTGCAAATCGCCGGTGCGGTTCAACGGCGTGAGCACGCCCTCGGCGAGTTTCGCCGCCTCTTCGAGCGTCGCCTGCGCGATACCGTCGGCGAGCTCGGCGTAAAGGCCGCTGTCGACGCCTGCGGCGAGGCCCGCCGCGTGATCCATCGTGAAAATCATGTCGGAGACGGGCACGCGGTAGGTCATGAGCGTTCCTCCGGCAGTTCGTTTCAGAGCGCACGGTGGGTTGACCTCTCGGCGGGCAGGCCCGACACCGGCGCGATGCATTGGCTTTTGTCGATGAACCAATTCGCCGCTCAGGTGTCAAAATGAATCTTGGCCGCGGCACGGTGGCGGGGTACGCGCGCGTCCGCACCGCGGACGCGGCGGGCATTGCCGAGGCGGCGCGGCTCATCCGCGACGGCGGTCTCGTCGCGTTCCCGACCGAGACCGTCTACGGGCTTGGGGCGGACGCGACGAATGCTGCTGCCGTCGCGCGGCTTTATGCGGCGAAGGGAAGGCCCTCGTTCAATCCGCTGATCGCGCATGTCGCCGATGCGGAAGCGGCGATGCGCGAAGGAACCTTCTCCTCGCAGGCGCGAAAACTCGCCGCGCGCTTCTGGCCGGGGCCGCTGACCCTGGTCGTGCCGGTCGCGGAGACAAGCCGCATCTGCGATCTCGCTCGTGCCGGGCTCAGCAGCATCGGCTTGCGCGTGCCGGCGCATCCGACCGCGCACGCGCTGCTCGCCAAAGTGCAGCGCCCGGTCGCCGCGCCGTCGGCGAACCGCTCGGGCCATGTCAGCCCGGTCAGCCCCGAGCACGTGCTGGAGGATCTCGGCGACAAAATCGATCTCGTTCTCGATGGCGGCCCGAGCAATGTCGGCATCGAGTCGACCATTGTCGCTTGTCTCAACGAGCGCCCGCGTTTGCTACGCCCGGGGGGCATCGCGCGCGAGCAAATCGAGGACGTGCTCGGCGCAAAAGTCGTGGTGATTTATGGTCGTGCCGAAGGCGGACCGATCGCCCCGGGCATGCTGCATTCGCACTACGCGCCGCGCGCCGCATTGCGGCTCGAGGCGACGGCGCTTGAACCTGGCGAAGCCGGGCTTGATTTCGGCGGCCGTTTCGCGCCGGGCGAGAACGTGCTCGATCTTTCGGCGCGCGGCGACACTGTTGAAGCGGCGGCTAACCTTTATTCCTATCTACGCCGGCTCGACGCGAGCGGCGCGCAGACGATCGCCGTTGCGCCGATGCCGGCGCGAGGTTTGGGCGAAGCTATCCGCGACCGGCTGAAACGGGCCGCAGCGCCGACGGGATGATGGGTGCCGCGTTTCGCGTCGGCGTAAAACTCACGCTTTGGAGGCAAGCCATGATCCCAGAGGGATTGGTGACTGCAGCGAGCCGAAGCGGGCCAGGCGAGACGATGGACCGGCTGAAAGCTGAAATCGCTGTGCGGGGTATGAGAGTGTTCGCCTGCATCGATCATGCGGCAGGCGCCGCAGAGGTCGGATCGTCGCCGCGGCCAACTGCACTCCTGATCTTTGGCAACGCCAAAGCCGGCACGCTGCTCATGCAAGCAGTTCAGGCGATCGGCATCGATCTGCCCCTGAAGGCGCTGGTCTGGCAGGACGAAGCGGGGGAGACATGGGTTTCCTACAACGATCCGCTCTGGATCGCGAAGCGCCATGGCCTCAATGAGAAAGCTGAAATGGCGGCCAGGGCGATGGCTGCCGCGCTGCAGGCGGTAACGAGCGCCGCGACGGGTTTGTAGCGAAGTAACGAAAGCGCGAAGGGCCGTTGGTGCCCATAAAAATTGCGCGAATCGTCCTTATCTCTGCCTGCCCCTCACAGGAGGCCACACCCCATGCGCCGTCCGCCGTTGCCGCCCTTCACCGCCGAGACCGCCGCTGAGAAGGCGCGCATGGCGGAAGACGCCTGGAACACGCGCGATCCGGCCCGCGTGGCGCAGGCCTACACGCCCGACAGCAAGTGGCGCAATCGCAGCGAGTTCCTGCAGGGCCGCGCAGAAATCGAAGCGTTTTTGACACGGAAATGGACTCGCGAGCTCGATTATCGCCTGATCAAGGAGGTCTGGGCATTCCGCGACAATCGCATCGCCGTGCGCTTCGCCTATGAATGGCATGACGACAGCGGCAATTGGTTGCGCAGCTACGGCAACGAGAATTGGGAATTTGATGAGCAGGGATTGATGCGGTTGCGCATCGCCAGCATCAACGATCTGCCGATCGCCGAAAGCGCGCGCAAATATCATTGGCCGCTCGGCCGCCGGCCCGACGATCATCCCGGCTTGAGCGAACTCGGTCTGTGAGGCCGCACATGGACGCCGACCACACCTATTCCAGCGACGTCGCCTTCACGCCGAGCGTCAAGGCGGTGCAGGCACGGCGCGGTTCGCGCAAGGTTTTCGCGCATCGCGAGGAGGCCGGCGCCTGGCCGACGCAAATCACGCCGGAGCTCGCAGCTTTCATTGCCGAGCAGACCAGCGTCTTTCTCGCCACCGCCAACAAAGAGGGGCAGCCCTACATCCAGCATCGCGGCGGGCCGCCGGGATTCCTGCGCGTCCTCGACGACAAGACGATCGGCTTCGCCGATTTCGCCGGCAACCGGCAATACATCACGCTCGGCAATCTCACCGACAATCCGAAAGCCTATCTCTTTCTTATCGACTACATGCATCGCCGCCGCATCAAGTTGTGGGGCGAGGCGCGCGTCGTCGAAGGCGATGCGGAGCTTGTCGCCAAACTTATGCCGGAAGGCTACAAAGCGCGGCCGGAGCAGGCGATCCTCTTCACCGTCGCGGCCTGGGATTCGAATTGCGGGCAACACATTCCGCAGCGTTTTGAAGCAGCCGACGTCGCCGCGGCGCTGATGCAACGCGACACGCGCATCGCCGCATTAGAGGAAGAGGTGAAAAGGTTACGCGACGCAGCTGGCGCCGCCGCCAATGACATGGCGGCAGCGCAGCCAGCGGCAGCACCGAAGGATATGCACGCGAAGTCGGTGAGTTGATGGAGGTTACGCAGGAGCCGCGGCGAAGCGTGTTGGCCCCTATTGACTGCGGCTGAAAATAATCCTATATATCCGCCCGTCCCCGCCTCCAAGAGGGCGATCATGAGCGTGCTGTCCCCGTGTCCTCTTGGCTTCTCTTCGCGTACGCGTTGGCGTGCGGCAGCGATGAATCGCGCCTGCAATTTGCGCATCAGCTGGCCCGAAAACCGCTTCACACTTTTCGGGCTGACGCGTCTCACGTTAACGCGCTCCTAACTTCCCTCAGCGAGTTGTTGCGAATGGGCGCGAGCATTCGTGGCTAGCATTCGATGCAGGCAGCCAGGAAGTCGCTCGAGCCTTGAAGGAGCGTTGCATGTCCAAAGTCATGAGCAAATGGGTTGCGGGCGTCGCGGCGTTGTCGATCAGCGCGCCGCTGGTCCTCGGCCAGGCCATCCCGGCGGCGGCCGACAGCACCGGCCGCGCCATCGCGGCGGGCGTCGCCGGCGGTGCGGTCGGCATGATGCTCGGTGCTGCCGCGGCCTCAGCCGCACGTCCGGCGTCGCCGCCGGTCGTCTTCTATGAGCGGCCGGCGCGCGTCGAGTATGTCGAGCCGGAGCCCGTCTGCCACTTCGAGCGCCAGCCGGTCTTCGACGAGGACGGCAATCCCGCCGGCTCGCGCCGCGTCAGGGTGTGCGACTAAATCCGCTTCAGTCGATCGCGACGATCTCCGCCTCGCCGTGCATGACTTCGACGGTGTCGCCGACGCTCTTGCCTAAAAGCGCGGTGGCAATCGGCGCGACATAGGGGACCATGCCCTTGGCCGGGTCCGCCTGGTCCTCGCCGACGATGCGGAAGGTGCGGCGCTTGCCGCCCTCGGTCTCGACCGTCACGCGATGGCCGAAGCGTACTTCAGTATGGTCGGCGATCGGCTCGACCACCTCAGCGTTGGAGCGGCGCGCCGTCCAGTAGCGCAGCTCGCGCCCCGCGGTCGCAACCTGCGCCTTATCCTCCGCCGCCTGCGCCTTTTTCAGCTCCTCGGCCCAGTGCTCGACCTCATTCTCGATCTGAATCAGCCCCTCCGGCGTGACCAGATTGCGCGCCGTCGAGACCGGCCGGTCGGGCAGGTCGGGAATGGCGTCTTCACGGTCGAGTTCGCGTTGAAAAGCGCTGCTCATTGTTGTTGTCCTTTGCGATGAGCGCTGGAAAAGCGGACGCGCGCGATCCGCTTCCCCAGAGGATCACGTGCTTACTTGATTTGCAACGCTGGCGTGGCGGAGCGGTTCCGGCTGGCTTAGCCGATCTCCACCACAACGCGGCCGCGAATTTTCCCTGCGAGAATCTCGCCTGCCGTGTCGATCACCTTATCGAACGGGATCGTGTAGGTGATTCGCTTCAGCTTGCCGCGATCGAGATCGCGGGCGAGGCGCTCCCAGGCCTCGCGCCGCAGCGGCTGCGGACACATCACGCTGTCGATGCCGAGGAGCGACACGCCGCGCAGGATGAACGGCGCGACGGAAGCCGGCAGGTCCATGCCCTGGGCGAGGCCGCAGGCTGCGATCGCGCCGGCGTATTTGGTCTGTGCCAGAAGGTTTGCGAGCGTGTGGGAGCCGACGCTGTCGACGCCGGCCGCCCAGCGCTCCTTGCCCAGCGGCCGGCCGGGGCCGGAGAGCTCGGCGCGGTCGATGATCTCGGCAGCGCCGAGCTCCTTGAGGTAGTCGGCCTCCTCGACCCGGCCGGTTGAGGCGATCACGTGCCAGCCGAGCTTCGATAGAAGCGCGATGGCGACGGAGCCGACGCCGCCGGCGGCGCCGGTGACGATCGCCGGACCGCGGCCCGGCGCAAGGCCGTGGCGCTCCAGCGCCAGCACCGAGAGCATCGAGGTATACCCGGCGGTGCCGATCGCCATTGCTTCTGCGGCCGAGAGGCCCTTCGGCAGTGGCACGAGCCAGTCGCCTTTGACCCTCGCCTTGCGGGCATAGCCGCCGAGATGCGTCTCGCCGAGCCCCCAGCCGTTGAGGATCACCTGATCGCCCGGCTTGTAGTTCGGGTTCGACGAAGCTTCGACCGTG
>Ga0164305_10000968_pt1 | contig 11545 bp, 8 predicted proteins | sample Whisoiple_237_MG_FD_110215 | JGI IMG/M metagenome (GOLD analysis project Ga0164305, IMG submission 110215) | Soil microbial communities amended with pyrogenic organic matter from upstate New York, USA - Whitman soil sample_237_MG | ecosystem: Environmental > Terrestrial > Soil > Agricultural... | reverse complement strand
CTTCGGCAAGCTGCGCGGCTTGATGGGGATTTTTCGCGTGATCGGAGCCGGGCACAAGCGGTACACCGGCAGAGCGAGCAATTTTGCGGGCTTCGAGCTTATCGCCCATCTGCATAATGTTTTGGGCGCTCGGACCGACGAAGGTGATGCCATTTTCGGCGCAGGCTTGCGCTAAGCTAGCTCGCTCCGAAAGAAAACCATAACCCGGATGAAGCGCGTCACAGGCGGTGCCCTGTGCGGCAGCAATAAGGTTTTCTACTTTCAAATAGCTGTCGGTGGAGCGCGCCGGGCCGATGCATACGGCGCGCTTCGCTAGCCGCGCCGCCATGCTTTCGCGGTCCGCTTCCGAAACCGCGGCAACGGTTTCGATGCCGAGGCTCTGGCAGGCGCGGATAATGCGAACGGCAATCTCGCCGCGGTTGGCGACCAAAACTCGGGTAACGGTCATGAACGCTCCTGAACCAAGAAAAGCGACGAGTAACTTTTCGAATAGCGAAAAGAAACTCGTCCCTTGTCGAGAACGAAAGGGATTTATGGTTTGACGATGAACAGCGTCTGCCCGAATTCGACAAATTGGCCATTCTGCGCAACGACTTCAACGATGGTTCCACTGACCGCGGCGCGCACGCTGTTAAACACTTTCATGACTTCGATCAGACCGACGGTAGTGTCTTCGGTGATCTGTTGGCCAACTTTGACGAAAGGCGGCGCGCCGGGCTCTGGTGCGACGTAAAAGGTTCCCAGAAGCGGCGCGGTGATCGGTAGCATGCCTTCCGGAATCGCTGCGGGCTTTGCGGCTGCCGCGCCTGCAGCGGGTGTTGCAGCTGGTGTCGGCTGCGGCTTCGGCGCTGCGGCTGCTGGACCGGGCGCTGAAGCAGTGGCGGTTTGTGAGCCAAGGGAGCCGATCGGAATGGGATCACCCTTGCTGACGGTGATTTTGAGCTCGCCGACTTCGAGTTGAAAATAGTCGAATTTCGATTCATCGATCAACTTTAATATATGCAGCACATCATCTTCGCTGAGTTCCATTTCGGTCGCCTTCCTCAAGGTGATTTCTTTTACTCCTTATGCGATTTCACCGGGCTTGGCAAATTGCAGAAGCAAAAATGCCGTGCGCTAGCGGTCTCCAAACGGCTCACGGATTACTTCGCCGCCGGTTTGACATTCCTTAGATCCATCCGCGCCATCGAATTATATTCGAGTCCGGTAAATTTAGGGCTCAGCAAGGTCGCTTCGGTGGTCCAGAAGAGCGGCACCATCGCGACATCGGTCTCGGTAAGTATTTTTTGCGCTTGATCGTAAAGCCTAAGGCGCTTTTTTTCGTCTTGCTCGGCAGCGGCCTGCTCCAACAATTCGTCGTAGCGGGGATTTTTCCAGCGGCCATGATTGTTGCCGCTGTTCGAAGTAAACAGCTTCATGAAGTTATCAGGATCGGGATAGTCGGCGCCCCAGCCGGCGCGATGCACGACAAAAGGATCGGTTTGCAGCTTTTTTAAATAAACTTTCCATTCCTGGTTTTCGATCTTGACGATGACGTTGAGATTTTTCTGCCACATTCCCTGAACCGCCTCAGCGACGAGCTTGTGATCATCCTGAGTATTATAGCCCAGCACAATCGGCGGCAGCCCCTTACCCTCGGGGTATCCGGCGTCCGCTAACAATTTGCGCGCTTCGGACGGATTGAACGCTAACCCAATCTCCGGGTTGTGCGCGAGCATACCCGGAGGAATCCAGGAGGTTCCCGGCACCGCGCGGCCTTGAAGGATCTTCGGAAAGACCGTCCGGTCAATGGCAAGCGCAAACGCCTTGCGCAATTTTGGATTGTCGAATGGCTTTCGGTCCACAGCAAAGCCGTAGTATTCACCGCGTAGCTGCGGCACGACTTTATAGCCGGGCATCTTCGCCAAGCGCGGTTTATCGAGAGTCGGAATGCTGTGTGATTCATCCATGAAATCCAGGCTGCCCTGCTCATACATGGCGACCGCTGTGGTTTTTTCATTCACCATGTACATCGTGACCTTGTCGATTGCGGGTTTGCCGCGGAAAAATTTTGGATTGGCGCTAAGCTCGATCTCATTCTCGTGCTTCCATGAGGTTAGAAGGAACGGCCCATTGGTGACGATATTCCCCGGCTCGGTCCAGCGGTTGGCGAACTTGTCGATAAGATCTTGCCGCTGCGGATACGTCACTTCGAAGGTGGTAATCGCCAAAAAATAAGAGGCCGGGTGGCGTAATGTGACAATCAAGGTTTGATCGTCTTGTGCCTGCACGCCAACGGCCGCCGAGTCCTTTAACTTTCCTTCGGCAAAATCCTGAGCATTCGCGATATCAAAAAGGATGTAAGCATATTGCGATGCCGTGTTGGGGTTGAGCAGCCGCTTCCACGAGTATTCGAAGTCGTGCGCGCGAACTTTTTTGCCGTCGCTCCACAGCACGTCATCGCGCAGATGAAAAACAATCTTCTTCCCCCCGTCGAGAACATCCCACGATTTGGCGATCACCGGGGCGGGCTTGAGATTCTTGTCGAACTCCGTAAGCCCGACCATCAGATTGGAAATGACGTTGAACGAGACGTGATCCGTCGCTAGCGACCAGTCGAGACTCGGCGGCTCAGTACCCAAATTGACGCGGAAACGAACGTCGCCCGATTGCGACGCGCCTCGGCAGCCGATCAAAAGGAACGCGATAGCGAGGGCGAGAAGCCAAGCGGTGGCGGGGAATTTTTGCAGTCGGGGCAAAGATCTATCTGTCTTGCTTGTACTGGTGTTAGCCGGTATTAGTACCGCAATAATATAGCGCCTTCAAGAAAGGTACGGCTGGCGATGGATGCAAAAGAATTGTTGATGAGCGCGGTTGTTATCGAAGGACATCGCGATGTTTACGAGCAGCTCTATCGAAGTTCGATTGGTGAAAAATCGCCGATCCGGGACGCCGTTGCGCCGCGGCTCATTCGCGACGGCATCAATATGACCGTCTACGCGATCAGCGGCGATTCTTACTCGCATTCGCAAAATACCGGCCGTTATCTGGAAACCGCATTGGACCAAATCGATCAATTCCTCGAAGAAGCGCCCCGCTCCGAAGGCATGATTCAAATGGTCAAGACTCGTGGCGACTTGCCCGAACAAGTCGAATCCGGCAGCGTCAAATTCCTGCTGCATTTCGAAGGCTGTATGCCATTGCGCGGCAGCATTCACAATCTGAGAAACTTTTATCGTTTGGGGCTGCGTTCGCTCCAGCCGGTGTGGAATTTTCGTAATGAGCTCGGCGACGGCGTGTGGGAAAACCGCACCGGCGGGGGACTGACGAATTTCGGCGTCGAGGTCATCAAAGAAGCAAACCGGTTGGGCATGATCGTGGACCTCTCGCACATGAACCGGGAAGGATTTTTTCAGGCGCTCGACGCCGCGACTGCGCCCCTGATCGTCAGTCACGCAAACGCCTGCGGTATGCTCGACAACGCGCGCAATCTCGCCGACGATCAGATCAAGGCGATCGCAAATCAAGGCGGTCTGGTCGGCATCCTGGCGCTTCCAGAGCGTGTCGGCAAGGGCGAAGTCGGGATCGAGGATATGCTCAAGCACATGGATTACATGATCAAGCTCGTTGGCATCGAGCATCTAGCTCTCGGCATGGACTTCGTGAAATACGACGGACCGCGCACGCTCAAGGACCGCCACCACCCGCTGCACAAAGATCCGCTGATCAAAGGTTTCGAGGAAATCGAAGATCTGCCCAACTTGATCGACGGCTTACAGCACCACGGCTACAAGGACGAGGAGATCAAGCTCATTCTCGGCGGGAATTACCTGCGCGTTTTAAAGACGATTCTACCGGAACAGTCGGTGATTTAACCCGGCCGGTGGATGCTAGACAAGATGTGTCGGGCCGCACGACTGTCATTCCGAGGAGCAAAGCGACGAGAATCTCTTCGGGAAAGATCCCACATCCGACGATCGGGATGACAACCACGCGAATCAACCGCATATGACAAACTCTCATCGTTCATGAGCATTGGTATCTCTGTCCCGCGCGTTGACGGGATCGAGAAAGTCACCGGCGCGGCCAAGTTCACCGGTGATCTCGCGATCCCGGGAATGCTCGAGGCCAAAGTGCTGCGTAGTCCGGTGCCTCATGCAGTCATTGAATCCATCGACATCAGCAAAGCACAGTCGCGACCCGGAGTCGTCGCGATTCTGACCCGCGATGACCTGACCGATATCGATCCTTATTACGGCAATTGCTTACGGGATCGCGCCGTCGTGGCGACCGACAAAGTGCGTTTTGCGGGCGAACCGGTCGCGGTTGCGGCAGCGGAAGACGGCTTGCAAGCCGAAGAGGCCTTATCGCTGATCGACGTGCAGTATCGCGAGTTGCCTTGTGTTGCCGATATCGATGCCGCACTTGCGGAAGGCGCGCCGCTGCTGCACGAGCGCCAGTCTGGCGCGGGGGAGTTTCACGAGGTAGCGGGCGTCGGTGAAAACTTCGGCGGGAACATTTGTCACCACGAGCATTTCGTGAAGGGCGATCCCGATAGAGCTTTTGCCGACGCAGAAGAGATCGTCGAAGAGACCTTTACGTTTCCAATGGTCTTTCAATACGCGATGGAGCCTCACAGTGCGATTGCGCGCGTGAGCGCCGGCGGTATTACGCTGTGGAGCTCGTCGGCGCATCCTTTTTTGGTGCGCTCCGAGCTTGCACACATGTTCGGGCTGCCGCACGCGAAAGTCGAAGTTAACGTGCCGTTCGTCGGCGGCGCCTACGGCAGTAAATCCTATTTCAAGATCGAGCCACTCGCGGTAGCAATCGCTCGTAAGACCGGTGGCAGAGCTGTGCGGCTCCTGCAAAGCGTCGAGGAAGCGATGCTCACCACCCGACGCCATTCCGCACGAATACGAATCAAGACGGGCGTCAAGCGGGATGGAACCTTGGTCGCGCGCGAGACCGAGGTCTTGATGGACACCGGCGCCTATGCCGATAACGGACCGCGCGTAGCGAAGCGCGCCATCAGCAGAATGATCGGGCCCTACAAGTTGGCTCACTGCAAAGTCGACGTTCTCGCGCTCTATACGAATACAGTTCCCGCCGGTTCGATGCGCTCCATTGGCGGGCCGCAGACGATCTGGGCCCTTGAATCCCACATCGATTCCATCGCCGCTCGGCTTCGTATGGATCCGCTCGAATATCGCCGGCGTCAATTGCTCGATCGTGGTGAAGTGCTCAAACCCGGATCAACGCCCATGGACGCCGACTTGCGGATGGGCGTGGAAATGGCGGTTGAGCCGTTGTCCGGGCGAAGTTCTCGACGGATCGCGCGAAATGGCGTCGGGTTGGCGGTCGGAGTTTCGGATTCCGAAGCCATGCCCGTATCGGTGGCGCTGGTGCGCTTACTCGCTGATGGCAGTGTGGTCTTGCTTGCCGGGACGACCGAGGTTGGACAGGGGGCACGGACGATTCTTTGCCAAATCGTCGCACAGGAGCTGAGTGTTCCGGTGGCGAGCGTCACCATGCGCGAAACCGAAACTCGAACAACGCCCTTCGATCGCTCCACAGGGGCAAGCCGTTCGACCACCGTGATGGGAAGCGCCGTCAAGGCAGCTGCGCTCGATCTGCGCCGTCAGTTGATCGAAGCTGCGGTGGAAATATTCAAAGCCAATGCGGGCACAATTGCGTTATCGAACGGCCAAGCAGTAGCCGGCGACAAACAGATGAGTTACGGCCAGATCGTCAGCGCTTTTTTTGGTATGCCTGGCGGAGAACTGATCGGCCGCGGCTACATGCGACCTGACGGTACGCTCGGCAAGAGCTTACCGCTTTTTTGGGAAACTGGGATGGGCAGCGCCGAAATTGCAGTGGATGAGGAAACGGGTGCGATCCGAGTGGAAAGATACGTTACCGTTGCGGATGTCGGCCGGGCGCTTAATCCGCTTCAAGCCGAAGGACAAGATGAAGGCGCAGCGATTCAGGGCTTGGGCAATACTCTTTTTGAAGCTCTGGAATACGAAAACGGCCAACCGCTGAATGCCAGCCTGGTCGATTATCGTGTCCCGCGCTTTACTGATTTACCGCCGATTTTTACTTCAGCATTGGTTGAGAACTCTGACGGCCCCGGTCCTTACGGTGCGAAGGGGATGGGTGAATCGGGAATCGTTTCTGTGGCGCCCGCGGTCGGAAACGCGCTTTTCAATGCCACTGGCGTACGCATTTGTGATTTACCACTTACGCCGGAGCGGGTGTGGAGAGCCTTACGTGATTCCAGACGTGCGCGGTGTTAACACACGATTCAGAAAATGCTTGGACAGCGCAATGGGGTTGTGCACGGAGGAAGTTTGATGCGAGTTGCTTTTTTTTCGGTGTTGCTTGCGGTGATCGGTACTGGCGTTCTCGCCCACGCCGAACCTCTTCGCGTCGGCATCCCCGGGTTGAGCGCTGAGTTCGCGCCGGTATGGGCAGCCAACGACCGAGGCTTTTTAAAAAAGTACGGCTTCGAAAGCGAAATCATTGCCATGCAAGGAGGGACTCAACTGGCGCAGGCAGTTATCGGCGGAAGTATTCCGATTGCGGTGATGGGCGGAGCGTATCTAAGCGCGGCGGTTCGCGGAGCAGATCTGGTGATGATTGCCACCCACATGGACAAGCTGCCTTATACGTTGATCGTAAAGCCTAACCTCAAGCGAGTCGAAGACCTCAGGGGAAGCCGGCTGGCGATCAGCCGATTTGGCTCGTCGAGCGATGCCGGGTTGCGTTTGGCGCTGCAAAAACTCGGCGTCAATCCGGAAAAGGAGGTCACCATTCTTCAGGTCGGCGGGCAAACCGAGCGCTTCGCCGCGCTCAAGGCCAACACCGTCGACGGCACTGTGGTCATACCGCCGTTGAGCGGCGCCGCGCAGCGCCTTGGCTATAATGCCCTGATCAATATGAACAAGCTGGGAATTCCTTACCCCCAGGAAGGTGTCGTGGTAAGCCGTCAGTTGCTCGCGAGTCACCGCGAGATGGTGACGCGATTTCTCAAGGCCTACATCGAAGGCGTAAAAGAATTGAAGAACGATAAGGAATTTGCCATCGGTATTTTAGCCAAGCATCTCCGGATGGACCTTAAAAAAGACCGCGAAGCTCTGGAGGACAGCTTTCAGGAAGTCGTCATCGAGCAAATGCAAAAAGTTCCCGGCATCAATATCGAGGCGATCAAAGTGGGCCTCGATTTGCTCGGCAAAGACAAACCGCCAACGGCATCGAACAATCCACGCGATTATGTGGACGGCAGTCTGATGCAGGAGTTGGTGAAGAGCGGATTCATCGACCAGCTCTACAAGTGAGCTGGCGGACGCGCCCGACACGAGAATTTTTGCGCGCTCGAGCATTCATTATGAAGTTCTGCCTCCAGCTCAATCCGCAAGTCTCGATTGAAAAGCCGGGTGCGTCATTGATGCCGACTTTGGTCGAACAGGTGCACGTCGCGGATGCGGTGGGCTTCGACGCATTTTCGATGGGCGACCATTACAACATTCCCCGGTTGCAGCGACTGAATCAGGTGCCGGCACTGGCGCGTTTGTGTGCGGAAGTGAAGCAGTGTTCCGTGGGCACCGCCGTCATGCTTCTTGGCCTGCGCCATCCCGTGACTGTTGCGAGTGAGTTGGCGAGTCTCGACGTGCTCAACGAGGGTAAATCTTTCGCTGCGTTTGGCCTCGGGTATCGCGAAGAAGAACTGAACGCATTCAACCTGACTAAGACTCAGCGCTACCGGCGATTCGTTGAAGGCGTGGAGATCGTCAAAAAACTTTGGACCGAGGACAACGTGAGCTTCGAAGGAAAAGCCTTCCGCCTCAAGAATGTCACTGTCGATCCCAAGCCTCTACAAAAACCGCGGCCGCCGATCTGGATCGCGGCCAACACCGACGCGGCCGTAAGGCGTGCGGCTTCCATCGGCGATGGTTGGCTGATCGGTCCTCATTCCGCCATCGTGGAGTTGGAAAGACAGGTGCAATTGTGCCGCAGCGCCTGGGAGAATGCCGGCAAGTCGGGTGCCCCGGCGCTACCGATCATCCGCGAGACCTTCGTTGCGGCGAGCAAAAAAGACGCCGTGGAGAAAGCGCGCCCATGTCTCGAGCAGCTTTATCGAGCTATCTATACCAAATGGAAGCAGAACGAGGCGATGAACGATCCGAAGGAGCTGAGCTGGGCGTTCGACAAGCTTGCCAATGGCCGGTTCATCCTCGGGTCGCCCTCGGAATGTATCGATCAGATTCGCGAGTATGAAAACCGCCTCGGCATTTCTTACCTGCTGCCCCGTTTCGATTGGACGCCGGGTTTACCGCAAGAGGAGATTCTCGCTTCGATGCGGCTATTCGGCGAAAAAGTTATTCAGAAGCTATAATCCTCAAGGAGGTCGGTAATGAAACGATTCGCGCTATCGCTGGCTTTGAGTTTAATCCTCGCCGGGCTGGTTCCCGGGATTGGCTCTGCCAAAATAGTCGTCGGTCTTTCTTCCGTCAACGTCGCATTTTTGCCCGTGTACGTGACCGAAGCCAAAGGATTTTTCAAGGATGAGGGCCTCGATGTACTGCTCGTACTGTTCAACGCGGGCGCGACCAATTTGCAAGCGCTGATCGGCGGGGATGTGCAGATCATGGGGAGTGCTTTTGTCGAGACCGTCGGCGGGCACGCTGCGGGTATCGACGTGAAGAATTTTTGGGGTATCTGTAATCTCATGCCGTTTCAGCTCTACTCTCAACCGGACTTCAAATCGATGAAGCAGGCGAAAGGCAAGCGCTTTGCCATCAGCCGTTTCGGTTCGCTCACGGATTTCCTGACGCGCGCGACTCTGCGGCATTTCGGCGTCGACGAAAAGGAAGTGACGATTCTCCAGATCGGCAGCACCCCGGCGCGCTTTGCAGCCTTGAGCGCCAAAGGCGTCGATGCTTCGGTCGTATGGTTTCCGGTGACTGAAATCGCCAAGTCTCAAGGATTCAATAAGCTTCTCGATCTCAAAGATATATTTCCGCAGTGGCCGTATGAAACCTTTGCTGCGCGCGAATCGTACCTAAACAAAGAAAAAGATCAGGTGGCGAAGTTTCTGCGCGCCTACCAGAAGGGCGTCCGGTATACACGGGATAACAAGAACGAGGCGGTCAATATCATGAAAAAGTACGTCAAAATGGATCCCAATTATGCTCCGGCAGGTTACGACGAATATCGCGATTCTTTCCCGGTGAACGGGCAGATCGCTGAGAAGGCGATTCCGGTGGTGATCGACGAGGAGTTTCGCACTGGCAGAATCAAAAAGAAATTGACGGTGGAAGATATGGTTGATCGTTCGTTTATATCGATGATCGGAGGAAAATAGATGAGGTCACAATAAAGAATGTTGACGGAGAATTAGGAAGCCGATTCATTCTCTCCATAGGCGCAAAGTGTCGCCGATCGATAAATGGTCTGAGAATGAACGGCTAATGCCCAATTCGGTGTCATCCGAACGAAGGTGACGGATCTTTCCGGAAAGATTTCTCGGCTACGCCTCGAGATGAGATGTGTTAAAATGCTCTCTCTACAGATTCGGATAAACAAGCTAGCGAGCCAAATCCGCGCCCCACAATTCCTTTAGAAAGCCGCTTTTCTCCAAATCCTCCGCGAAGCGGTTATCGACGATTTCCGCGGCCTTGCGGCGAATGTTCGTGCCTTGCTCGCGCGCAACATCGATGACTCCAGCGACGGTGTGCTCGGGCACAATCAGACGTCGATTGATGAGCAGTTTGGCATAGGCATCGTACGCGGATTGCAGCGCGTCGGCATCATTGAGCTTTAGCGCTTTACTGACGGCCGCTTTGCCCTTGTCAGGATTTTTTTCCACGAACTGAACGGATTCCGCCAGCGCCGCAACCCACCGCTGCGCGATACTCGAACGCTCCCTCAGGGTTTTGGCGTTGGCGTGGAGCGAGCTGTACACGGCGGGTAAGCCGAGATCGTTGAAGCGGTAGACCAGATTGAAGCCGTCTCGCCGGCCGTGAGCATCGAGGGGCGGCGTCACCAGCGCGGCTTCGGCAATGCCTGCTCTCATGGCGTTGAACGGCTCCACTTGACCGGTGCCGCCGACCGTACGAATATTGACTTCGGTATCGCTCAAATTGAATTTCTTCAGCAGCGCGCGGGCCAAGCGGAAGGTCAAATCTCCCGCACGGGTGACAGCAATGCTTTTACCCTTGAGATCCTCGACCCGCTTTATGTCCTTGCGCGCCAGCATGACCCAAGGTAATCCGACGAGCGGCGCGGCGATCAATTTCGCATCCGTACCTGCGGCGACTCCGGGAATCGTCGCATCGGCGGCGCAATAGAGGAACTGAATCTCGTCGGCCGCCAAAGCCGCGAGGGCTATACCGCTGCCCCGGATCGAAACAAACTCGACTTTCATGCCGTATTTGTCGAAGAGTCCGTAGTCGAGGGCGGCATATAAATGAATAAAGCCTCCGGTGATCGCGCACGCTGCAACGCGCACCGTGGCCGGCGTCTCGCCTGATTTGGGCAGGTATGGATTGGCAGAAGCGGAAAAGTTGAAGCCCAGTATCGTAATGATTAATGCCGGAAATAAACGGGCGTTCATGATGGTCCACTCCTTTCGGAATGCAGCGATTTATACATCGAGCGGCAGACGATGCTCGCGGCAGTAGGTGGCAATCGCGTCGAGAAAACGCTGTCCGAAGTCCTCGAGCTTGCGTTCGCCGACGCCTCGGATCTCAAGGAGCGCGCTCGGCGAGCCCGGTCTCATCCGCGCCATGTCGCGGAGCGTGGCATCGCTGAAGAGCACATACGCCGGAACATCACGCTGTTCCGCCAGCTGCCGGCGTAGCTGCCGAAGAATTTCAAACAGGCCGGTGTCGACGCTTGCCCACGAGGTCTCGTCCATTGGGGCTTTTTTGACTTTGGTTCTGGGCTGCAGCAGCCGGATGACGCGCCGCCCCTGCAAGACTTCATGCGCTCCATCATTCAAGCGCAATACGGGACGTTCATCGGTGCTGCGTTCGAGCAGCCCATCATCGATCAGTTGATAGATGATGTTCAGCAGAGCCGGGCGGGTCGTGCTTTTCATTAAGCCATAAGTGCTCAGTTGGTCGTGTTCCCAGCGGCGGATCCGTTCGGTCTTCGCGCCCAGCAGAACGTCGATGATGTGCTCGGCGCCGAAGCGCTCACCGGTGCGGGAGACGCAGAAAAGAATTTTTTGCGCGGTCAGTGTCGCGTCGGCAAGTTCCTCAACCTCGTTCAAGCAGACGTCGCACGCTTCGCAGTGCGCTTTTTCGTAAGTCTGGCCGAAGTACTCGGCCAGTTTACGGTGGCGACAATTAAGACCAGCGCAGAAGCTGCGCATTTGCTCGATCAGCGCGCGCGAAGCTTTGACAATTTCCGGCGCCGCATTGGTCTCCGCGGCGCTTTTTTCGATTAAGGACTGCCATCGCAAAACGTCGGCAGCGGAGTAGAGCAAGACGCATTCGGCTTCAAGGGCGTCACGTCCGGCGCGGCCGGTTTCCTGTTGGTAATGTTCGACAGATTTGGGCAT
>Ga0164305_10000964_pt1 | contig 11563 bp, 10 predicted proteins | sample Whisoiple_237_MG_FD_110215 | JGI IMG/M metagenome (GOLD analysis project Ga0164305, IMG submission 110215) | Soil microbial communities amended with pyrogenic organic matter from upstate New York, USA - Whitman soil sample_237_MG | ecosystem: Environmental > Terrestrial > Soil > Agricultural... | reverse complement strand
TCGCAATTGAAGAAGCTGATGCCCGAGGCGACCTGGACGGCTGCGGGCATCGGGCGGCACCAGTATGAAGTGAACAGATGGTGTCTTGAACTCGGCGGCCACTGCCGTACCGGCCTGGAGGACAATGTCCGGCTTGACCGTGATAACCTTGTCCCCTCGAATGAGGCTCTGGTGCGACGAGTGTCTGCGCTTTGCGCCGAATTCGGCCGAAAACCGGCCACGGTGACAGAAGCTCGCCGCCTGCTGTCGCTTCCTGTTCAAACGTCGACGTCTGTGTAGCCGGGTCTACCCACGTGCTAACACGCATCCACAAAAGTCTTTTGCCTACGACACTCACAACTGAGTCCAATCGAGAGTAGTACGATGACCAAAGGATCGGATTTGCTAATTGCTGCACTGGAGAACGAGGGCGTTGATCGTATTTTCGGCATTCCTGGGGAGGAAAATCTTGACGTCGTCGAGTCGCTTCGGAAGTCGAACATCAAGCTCATTCTAACGCGGCACGAGCAGGCGGCGGCCTTCATGGCGGCGACCCACGGCCGGCTGACGGGGAGGCCCGGCGTGTGCATCTCAACGCTCGGCCCCGGCGCGCTGAACCTATCGACTGGCGCCGCGTACGCTCATCTCGGCGCCATGCCGATGATTATGATCACGGGGCAGAAGGCGATCATGACGGCCAAACAGGCGCGCTTCCAGATTGTCGACGTGGTCGCCTCCATGCGGCCACTGACGAAGATGACGCGCCAGATCGTCAGTTCCGCCTCGATCCCGGCCATCGTGCGCGACGCTTTCCGGATGGCTATGGAGGAGCGACCCGGGCCGGTGCATCTGGAACTGCCCGAAGACGTGGCGGGGGAGGAAACGGATGACGTTCCGTTGGTGCCGCCACATCCAATCGAGCTCCCTATCGCGCCGCCCATCGCACTCGATCGCGCCGCCGAGATGATCCTCCAGGCCGAGCGCCCTCTCGTGATGCTCGGTGCGGGGTCGAGTCGGCCAAAGCTGGTCGACCCGTTATCAAGCTTTGTACGGCGCACACGAATTCCTTTCTTCAACACACAGATGGGAAAAGGATCGGTCACCGGCGGCTCGAACCTTTACATGGGCACCGCTGCTTTGTCCTCGGGCGACTACGTGCATCAGGCCGTGGACCATGCGGACCTCATCATCGCAATTGGCCATGACACGGTGGAGAAGCCTCCCTTCATCATGGGTCCAAACGGCCCGAAAGTGATACATGTTGGCTTTACCGCGGCCAATGTGGAGCAGGTGTACTTCCCGCACGCCGAAGTCGTCGGCGATGTCGGCCCCAGCCTCGCACTGTTGGCTGACCGTATCGAGGGCAAGCTGAAGATCGACTCCGCGTTCACCGGGCTGCGGAGCGAAATCGTTGCGCGTATCAGAGACCGGGCGGACGAAGCGCGGTTTCCGCCGACGCCCCAGCGCATCGTGCGCGATGTACGAAAAGTTATGCCGGAAGACGGCATCGTCTGCCTCGACAACGGCATGTACAAGATCTGGTTCGCGCGCAATTACCGCACCCATGTCGCGAATACGCTGCTGCTCGACAACGCGCTAGCGACGATGGGGGCCGGGCTTCCGTCCGCGATGATGGCGGCGATGCTGTATCCGAGCCGCCGCGTCCTGGCGGTGTGCGGTGACGGCGGCTTTATGATGAACTCGCAGGAGATGGAGACCGCAGTTCGGCTGGGGTTGAACCTTGTCGTGCTAATCCTGGAGGATTCCGCCTATGGGATGATCCGGTGGAAGCAGGCGGTCGACAAGTTTCCGGACTGGGGGCTTACCTTCGGCAATCCAGACTTTGTGCGATACGCTGAATCTTACGGCGCGATTGGTCATCGAGTGAAGCGCACGGACGATCTCGTGCCGACCATCGAGGCCGCCTTCAAGGACACCGGCGTTCATCTCATAACGGTTCCTATCGACTACGTGGAGAACACGCGGGTTCTCGTGGAGGAGCTGCGAGGACGCGTGCCGGAGGTCGCCTGATTTGTGAGCCTATCAAAGGAGATGACTATGATGCTGAAACAGAATTTTGCCGATCAACTCAAGGCGCAGAGCGAAATCTGGCGGGAGCAAACGAAGGATTATCAGGAGCGGCTCGAACAGGCCGGTGAGCAGGCGCGCGCCGAATACAAGAAGACCATGGAGCAGATGGAAGCCACGTCGGAAGAAGCGCGCAAGCTCGCCGAAAAGGTGCGGAACGCCAACGAGGCGGCCTGGAAGGACATGGTCACGGCAAACCAGAAGGCTTTCGCGGAGCTTCAACGAGGCTGGGCGGAAGCGGTTTCCCGTTTCCAGTGATCGACACAAAGCGCCGAACCACGACAAAGCGCCGGATTCAGGGTTGAAGTCGATCGGCTTCGGCCGAGACCAAGATTGATTCTGCTTCGCTGTGGCGGAGCCCCGAACGGGACATGGACATAATGAAGATCAAAGCTGCCGTGCTCAACCAGATGGGCGCCGCCACGCCTTATGCCCAATCGAAGCCGCTGGGAATTGAGGAGGTCGATCTTGATGATCCTGGCCATGGCGAAGCGCTGGTAAGGATCGGCGCGGCGGGCCTGTGCCACTCCGATCTATCTGTGATCGATGGAAACAGGCCACGTCCGACACCGATGGTCCTTGGGCACGAGGCTGCCGGCATAGTGGAAAAGCTGGGACCGGGCGTCGACGACCTAAAGGTCGGCGATCACGTGGTGATGGTGTTCGTCCCAAGTTGCGGGCATTGCTTGCCATGTGCGGAGGGTCGTCCCGCGCTGTGCGAGCCCGGTGCCGCCTCCAACGGCGCGGGCACGCTGCTCTCTGGCGAGCGCCGACTGCATCGCAATGGCGCCCAGGTCCACCACCATCTAGGCGTCTCGGCTTTCGCGGAATACGCGACAGTCTCGCGCAGGTCGCTGGTGAAGATCGACAAGGAGTTGCCACTCGATGAGGCCGCCTTGTTCGGGTGCGCCGTTTTGACCGGAGTGGGCGCCGTGATCAACACCGCGAAGGTGTCGGCTGGTTCGAGCGTTGCGGTGATCGGTCTCGGCGGCGTTGGCTTGAGTTCGCTCCTGGGGGCGGTGGCGGTCGGCGCACGGCGAATCGTCGCGGTCGACCTCTCAGATGACAAGCTTGGGCTCGCACGACAACTTGGTGCCACAGATACCTTCAATCCGGGAAATCCTAACGCGATCGACGACATTAGGTCCGCGACGGCGGGCGGCGTCGAGTTCGCCTTCGAGATGGCCGGCTCAGTGCGAGCCATGGATCTTGCCTACAAGATCACCCGGCGCGGGGGGACTACTGTCACGGCGGGTTTGCCACCGCCCGATCACACGTTCGCGCTGCCTCAGGTCAATCTCGTCGCCGAGGAGCGAACCGTCAAAGGCAGCTACATCGGCACCTGCGTGCCGATTCGCGATCTCCCCCGCTACATTGAGCTCTATCGCGGCGGCAAGTTGCCTGTCGACCGGCTGATGAGCGGGCGCCTCAAGCTGGATGAGATCAATCTCGGTTTCGACCGTCTGCAGGAAGGTAAGGCCGTGCGGCAGGTGGTGGTGTTCTGACGTGAATCCTTTCGAGTATATGCAGGCTTTGACCGAGCTTTGGAGCCGCGGCGGGAAGGACTTTGCTGCCGCGCAGCATGGCACCTCCTTCGACATAGCGAGCCGCTTGGCCACGGCGACGGGCCAGGAAGGGGCGCCAGGGTCTGCGCCCGTCACCTTCTTCGATCTTCAAGGGATGACAAAGGCAAACGAGGCGTTTGCGAAGCTGTGGTCTTCAGCGATCGAGCTGTCGCAGACCGTCACGCGCAATGCGCAGGAGGGAAAGAAGCAGGACCCACTTGTAACGGACCTGTTGGGCAAGGTCTTCGACCCACGCGCCTGGTTCTCAAGCATGGACGGCATGGATCAAGCCTTGCAGCGAATGGCGGAGGGGCCTCGCCTTGCCGATCTGTGGGACACTGAACGCAAGATGCTCAACGTGTTCAACGCATGGACGGCGTTGCGCCAGCGTAGCCTTGAACACAACACCGTTATGCTGGAGGCGTGGCTTAAGGCGGCTGGCAAGTTTGCGAAGGACCTCAACGAGACGGCGGACAGAAAGGAGGCGTTGGGTTCCTGGCGCGAATTGCTTGCGCTCTGGGTTGAGACGGCGAATACCGCACTCCTCGAGACGCAGCGTTCAGACGCTTACCTCAAGAGCCAGCGGGAGATACTCAAGGCAAGCACCGATCTGCGGTTGGCACAGCAGGAGATTGCCGCGTTCTATAGCGAGATGTTTGGCTACCCGACGCGAGCGGAGCTCGACGATGTGCATCGGACCGTGACCGAGCTTCGGCGCGAGCTGCGTGCTCTACAGCGCGCCAACCGCGATGCGCCGAAAGCTGCAAGACAGCCGCCGAAGGGGTCTCGCAAGCAGCCAAAGCAGGCCGGTCCCAACCAGAACACGCCATGACGAACAGCAGAGCGCCCATCCACATCAAGCCCGAGCAAGCTATCTCGGAGGCTGCAGCCCTTGGCGAGAAGATTGCGTGCGGTGCCGAGCTGTTCTCTAAGCTGCGCGACAACGAAGTCGCCATCGCCACCACGCCGAAGGACGAGGTTTGGCGACAGGACAAGGTGACGCTGCACCACTACCGGCCCCTTGCCGACACGAAGATCGCGACCCCCATGTTGATCGTCTACGGGTTGATTGGCCGCTACACAATGGCAGACCTGCAGGAGGATCGCTCCCTCGTTCGCAACCTCCTCAACCTCGGCATCGATCTTTATGTCGTGGATTGGGGTAACCCCTCCCGCGCCGACCGCTGGCTCACTCTTGATGATTACATCGATGGATATCTGGCGGAATGCGTGCGGGTAATTTCCGAGCGGCACAGAATCGATGAGGTGAGCCTCCTGGGTATTTGCGAAGGCGGCGTCTTCACCACGTGTTATGCCGCGCTGCATCCCGACACCGTGAAAGCCATGGTACTCACCATCACTCCGATCGATTTTCATGGCGACACGGTCGAGAACCGGCTTGGCCACGGCTTCATCAATATCTGGACGCGCAGCCTCAAGCCGGAGGATATCGATCGTCTGATCGAGGCCTACGGCAATCTGCCGGGCGAGTTCATGGGGTCTGTTTTCTCCCAGATGACACCCATGCGTACCCTCATGAAGTACAATCTCGACATGTTGGAGGTGATGGATGACGAGAAGAAGTTCCTCAACTTCCTGCGTATGGAGAAGTGGATCGCGGATCGCCCGCATCATCCCGGCGAGGCTGCCAAGCAGTGGCTCAAGGACCTCTACCAGGACAACAAGCTCATCAACAACGCATTCACGGTCAACGGCCGGCAGGTGGACCTCGGCAACATAACCATGCCGGTTCTCAACGTGTTCGCCAAAGACGATCACATCATTCCGCCCGCCACTTCGCAGGCATTGGGCGCGAAGGTAGGTACGAAGGACTACACGGAGCTCCCGCTGCCTGGGGGTCATGTCGGCGTATTCGTCGGCGGCAAGTCCCAGGCTTTTCTCGGCTCCGGGATCGCCAAGTGGCTTTCCGAGAGGCAGTAGGCCGGATGACGCTCAAGAACAAGATCGTCTCCGCCGATGAAGCCATCGCGATTATTCGCGATGGAGACACAATTTGCGTGTCGGGCTTTGTTGGCATCGGTACGCCCGACGAACTGATCATCGCTCTCGAGCGGCGCTTTCTTAAGGAGGGGCACCCCTCCGGTCTCACCCTCGTCTTCGCCGCGGCCCCCGGCGACGGCAAGGAACGCGGGCTGAACCGTCTCGCCCACAGAGGGCTTCTCAAGCGCGTGGTGGGCGGCCATTGGAGCCTCGTACCCAAGATCGCCGAGCTGGCGCTCGAGAACGCAATAGAAGCCTACAACCTTCCGCTCGGATGCATCTCGCATCTCTACCGGGAGATCGCGGCGCATCGTCCAGGGACGATATCGAAGGTGGGATTGCGCACTTTCGTCGATCCTCGCGACCAAGGCGGCAAACTTAACAGCGTCACCACCGAGGATCTCGTCGAGCTTCTCGAAATCGACGGCGAGGAATGGCTGCGCTACAAGGCGTTCCCAATCAACGTCGCATTCATCCGGGGAACGACCTGCGATCCAAACGGCAACACCACTATGGAGCGGGAGGCCCTTACACTCGACAATCTCGCTTCTGCGATGGCAGCCAAGAACTCCCGCGGCTTCGTTATAGCGCAAGTAGAGCGCATCGCAGCTGCGGATTCGCTCAGTCCGCGCGAGGTCCAGGTCCCAGGCATTTTGGTCGATTGTGTGGTGTTGGCCGAAGCCAAGAACCACCTCCAAACCTACGGCTCGCCCTATAACCACGCCTTCTCCGGCCGGCAGCGCGTTCCCCTTGATCGCATCGACCCGATGGAGCTGGACGAGCGCAAGATCATCGCTCGGCGCTGCGCTTTCGACCTGCCGCTCGGGGGCGTTGTGAATCTGGGTATCGGGATGCCGGAAGGGGTGGCGGCAGTCGCGGCAGAGGAGCGGATTCTCAAATACCTGACGCTCACAGCCGAACCCGGGATCGTGGGAGGTATTCCGCAGGGCGGGCTCGATTTCGGTGCGGCGCTCAATCCCGAAGCGGTCATCCAACAGAACCAGCAGTTCGACTTCTATGACGGCGGCGGGCTCGATCTCGCGTGTCTTGGACTTGCCCAAGTCGACGCGGTGGGCAACGTGAATGTCAGCCGGTTCGGTCGTAGGCTCGCCGGCGCTGGCGGCTTCATCAACATCTCACAGAACGCCAAGAAGCTGCTGTTCGCGGGCACATTTACCGCAGGCGGCCTCAAGATCGCAATCGCAGACGGCAACCTCGCCATCGTGAGCGAAGGCCGGTCGCAGAAATTCATCGAAAAGGTTGAGCAGATCACCTTCAGCGGCGCCTACGCGGCCGAGACCGGACAGCCGGTCTTCTATGTGACTGAGCGGTGCGTATTCCGACGAACGTCGGATGGCATGGAGCTGATCGAGATTGCGCCCGGCATCGATCTGGAAAAAGACATTCTGCCGCATATGAACTTCAAACCCTTGGTGCGAAGTCCACGACTGATGAGCGAGCGTATCTTCCGCCCGGAGCCGATGGGTCTCGAGCAGCTCCTGCTTGGTTTGAGCCTCTCCGACCGCATCACATACGACCAAGCGCGCAATACCCTATTCATCAATTTCGAAGGATTCCAGGTGCGGACGGTCCAGGACGTTGATCTCGTTCGCAGTGAGGTTGAAGCGCGCTGCAAGGCGATCGGCCGCAAGGTGGGTCTCGTCGTCAATTACGACGGGTTCTACCTCGATCCCATGGTGAGCGATTCCTACATGTCGATGATCACTTACATGCAGCAGCGCTATTATTTGACAGCCTCACGCTATACGACGAGTGCTTTCATGCGCATGAAGCTCGGCGCTGGCCTGGCCGAACGTAACCTCGCTCCTCACGTGTTCGAAACCTGGGCCGAGGCTCAAGCATTCACTGCAGCACAAAGTCAGGCGTGACAATTGGATGTTCGGCATCTCATTACATTTTTCAATGATCGCGGCAGAAAAACTGTTGGCACTCGATGTTTTTTGTTCATTCGCAATGACGGCTGAAATATTCGCACGCCGAGGAACCCTGCCGCCGGACAAAGAAAAATGGGCGCATTGGCGCTTGCTATGACGTCAATGCGAGGAAGTCATGGAAGAGAGCAACTTCGCCGCGATGCACTCGACTACTATCGGCTTCCAACCAGCGGAAAAAACTCGGTGCCCAGAACGCGTTCAGAGCGAACTATGCTCAAAGTAGCCATGGGGAACGGGAACACCTCCAAAGGTCCTAAAGTCGATTTCGAACCTGATCGGACTGGTTCGTTTTTCGGCCTGTCTATGTCTGGCTTCCACCCAGTAGCATACACTGATTGGGGTGCAGCAAACACGCGCATTCCGGTTGTGTGTGTTCACGGGCTCAGCCGCCAGGGACGAGATTTCGACTATCTCGCCGCGCACCTTGCCGGGGCAGGCCGCCGTGTCGTTTGTCCGGACCTCGTCGGTCGTGGGCAAAGCGGCAGGCTGCGCGATCCGAACGAATATGCGCTTCCTCAATACTGCGCCGACATGAACGCACTCATCGCGGCTCTTGACGCCGGACAGGTCGACTGGGTCGGAACGTCGCTCGGCGGGCTGATTGGAATTGTGCTTGCCGGTTTGCCGGGCAACCCAATTCGCCGCCTCGTGATCAACGATATCGCTCCGTACTTGCCTTGGGCGGGCCTAGCCCGTATCGGGTCCTACATTAGCGCCATGCCGGTGGACTTCCACGACTTAGGGGAGGCCGAAGCCTATTTCCGCGAGGTCTTAGCACCATTTGGCAGCCTTTCTGACGAACAATGGTGCCACGTCACCCGCCACAGTGTTGCTTGGCATGCCAGCCGAGAGCGTTACGTCATGCTCTTCGATCCGCAGATCGTACGGGCATTCCGAAATCCATGGCACTACAGCGTTAATCTCTGGAAATACTGGACCGGCATCGAGGTGCCGATCCTTGCACTTCGCGGTGTGGAATCCGACATGTTGCCGGCGAACCTCGCGCACGAGATGGTCCGGCGGAACCCGCGGACACGCGTGCATGATATCGAGGGCTGTGGCCACGCACCCCCACTTATGAGCCTCGACCAAATCCAACCTATCGCCGATTTTTTGACAGCTCAGAGGATCGAATCCTGAGCACCACGCCTGGCGGTGCTCACGCTCCTGCGCGGCCGCAGTCCATCAGCTCGATCGCATTCCATCCACTGCGCCGCTTCGGGCATCCAAACGACTCCGTCCACCATCCAGCTTTCGGCAGAGGAGCCCGGCCTGTTCCGAGGCGATCCGTCTTCCCCATTCCGGGTACGAGCATTTAGCGGTGAGCGAGGGGATCGAGGCCCGTTGAGGCGACCGTCTCGGCGGCGTCCGGGGACGCCAGAAACCGGATTAGCTCCGCCGCCGCCTCTGGCTGGCTGGCGATCGTCAGCACGCCGGCGGAGAAAACCGTCACCTGCTGCACCTCGGCGGGAAGGGGTCCGACAAGCTCGGCACCGGGTATGCCGATGATCTCGCTGATCTGCTGGAAGCCGATTGCAGCCTCGCCTCGGGCGACCACCGCCGCCGCACGCTCGCTGAGGATGCGGCGGCTCTTCGGCATAACCTCCGCCTCGATCCCTAGCCTCTTATAGAGCTCGGTCGAGATATAGACACCGCTCGCGCTCGCCGAGTAGGCGATAGACGATGCGCCCAAGAGGGTGCGGCGCAGCGCATCGACCGTCGATATGTCGGGCTTCGGCGCCCCGGCTCGCACGGCGACGCCGATGCGGGACTCGGCGAGGTCGACTCGGCTGTCAGGCCGAACCACGCTGCGAGCCGAGAAGTCGTCGAGCGCCGGGCGCGCAAGTATGATGATGTCGGTCGGCTCGCCGCGCGCGAGGCGCTGCGGAATGGCGTCTGGCGCATTGCCCATCGACGCGCCATACGCGCTGGCGACCTTCTTTCCCGTGATCTGCTCGAACCGAGGCGCGAGGATGTTGTACGCGGCCGTGAAACCGCCCGAGCAGATGACCCTGATCTCATCACTCTGCGCCCATGAGAGGCGGGGAAATGTCGGTGCGAGTGCCCCCAGCATAACAGTGCGGCGAGACAGCTTGAGCATATGTCCTCCCTAAGCAGCTGGCCGACACTGCGATGTTACTCTTCTCCTGGCATCGCGGCGAGAGCATTGTTCGGCACGCAGGGTCGCCGATCCAGCAACATGCCTGAACATCCGTTGTTACCGGCGGTTCTCTTGCCAAACGCCTGCGCCGGACAGACATAGAAAGTGATCGCCGCCGGATGACCGGATCTGTTCCGCGCAAGAAGGACAATCCGGGCGTGCCCGTAACTCCCTCCGAACAAATCGAGTCGACGCATCAATCATTTGATGCGGGTCCCTCTTTCGTTCACATCCACGTGCGCAAGCCGGATGAAACCCCTGCTTCCGATCGCATCTTGTTTGCTCAGGTGCAAGAGGGCGTGCGCAAACACTGTCCCTAGATGATCATTCAATTTTCGACTGGCGGTCGCCGACGGGACGCCGCAGCACGTGGAAGCGCTCTTTACCTCAAACCGGACATGGCCTCGCTCTCAACCGGCTCCGTGAACTTCCCGACCAACGTTCATGAGAATTGCGCCGCTGGTAGACGGCTTGGCGACACAAATGCGGAAACTCAGCGTGCTTCCCGCGATCGAAATCTTCGATCCGACATCCACGGTGCACGAAGGCTTGTGGACAGCTGACGCATCAATGAGCGTCTGCATGTGTGAAGAACGGGTTGCCGGCTCAGGAGCATCTGCTCGTCATCCCACTCGTGGAGCCTAAAAACGCATACTTTCAAAAGCGACCTGAACCGCTGTGGGGATCGGACGTCATCAATCCGAGGTCATGGACCGCTGCCCGTCACGGAATCGGCGCGGCCGCCGGACAATGTAAATTTGCAACCCCCGCCGTCTCACGCATCGCCGGGCACGTGATCCGGCTTCGGCCGCATCGCGAGCTGGTAGAGCTTGGGGCCGAACAGTGCGAGCGCCGCCAGCGCCAGGATGGTCGCCGACAGCGGCCGCGTGAAGAACACGGTCCAATCGCCGGCCGAGATCGTCATCGCCTGGCGGAAGTTCTGCTCCGCCAGCGGTCCCAGGATCATTCCGATGATGACGGGAGCGGCGGGGAAGTCGTAGCGGCGCATGAGGTATCCGATCCCGCCGATAAGATAGAGCAGGATCAGGTCGACCGGAGACTGGGTGATGCCATAGGTGCCGATGGTCGCGAACACGAGAATGCCGGCGTAGAGGATCGGCGCTGGAATTTGCAGCAGCTTCACCCAGACCGCGATCAGCGGCAGGTTGAGCACCAGCAGCATGACGTTGCCGATGAACAGGGAGGCGATCAGGCCCCAGACCAGTTGCGGCTGTGACTCCAGCAGCAACGGCCCCGGGTTGATGCCGTAGCTCTGGAATGCCGAGAGCATGATGGCGGCGGTTGCCGAGGTCGGCAGGCCCAATGTGAGCATCGGCACGAGCACGCCGGCGGCCGAGGCATTGTTGGCGGCTTCCGGACCGGCGACGCCTTCGATCGCACCCTTGCCGAACTCCTGCGGCGTGGAGGTGAGCTTCTTCTCGATGTAGTAGCTGAGGAAGGTCGGGATCTCGGCGCCGCCTGCGGGCATGGCGCCGATCGGGAACCCGATGGCGGTGCCGCGCAGCCATGGCTTCCACGACCGTTTCCATTCCGCAGCCGTCATCCAGAGTGAGCCGGAGAGCGGAATGATCTCGTCCTTGCCCAGCCGATAGCGCGAGGCGACGTAGAGCGTCTCGCCCACCGCGAACAGGCCGACCGCCACCACGATGACATTGATGCCGTCGAGCAGTTCCGGAAGGCCGAAGGTGAAGCGCGCCTGGCCGGTCTGCAGGTCGACCCCGATCAAGCCGAGCCAGATGCCGAAGAACAGCGCTGCCAATCCTCGGACCGCGGACGAGCCGAGCACCGCCGAC